>Ga0209648_10006336_pt1 | contig 10179 bp, 11 predicted proteins | sample GraSoi2013_115cm_FD_185830 | JGI IMG/M metagenome (GOLD analysis project Ga0209648, IMG submission 185830) | Grasslands soil microbial communities from the Angelo Coastal Reserve, California, USA - Sample 9_17_2013_115cm (SPAdes) (version 2) | ecosystem: Environmental > Terrestrial > Soil >...
TCGATCTCGCCACGGCTCGGAGTCGCGGTTTGCAGTACGAGGGCGATCCCGAGATACTGGACCGGGTACGCCCCCGTGTCAGTGAGACCGTCTGACCTACCTCTACGTCGAGGTGGATTGGGGTCCAGGTCGGCATCATGGTCGAGCAGGCGTACAGGCAGGTGGCTCCGAAACGGCTCATGCCGACCGCAGCGCCTCAGTCGGCGAAAGGCGCGCGGCGCGCAGCGCCGGGTACAAACCGGCCGCGGCGCCGATGAACAGCGTGGCCCCGAGGGCGGTCCAGATCGCGAGCGGCGGAACCAGGATCGACCAGCCCTGCAGCGTGGCGTAGGCGGCCGCCGCCACGAGCCCACCGGTCACGCCCACGGCTCCCCCAAGGATTGAGAGCAACAGCGATTCGGCCAGGAACTGGACGGCGATGTGTCCGCGTGTCGCGCCCAGCGCGCGCCGCAGCCCGATCTCTGAGCGTCGCTCCAGGACGGAGACGAACATCACGTTGGCGATGCCGACACCGCCGACCAGCAGCGCGATCGCTCCCAGGCCGAGGACGAGCGTGGTCGATGAGCTCACGACCGCGATGCGGGCGGCAAGCGCGTCAGATGGTCGGCTCACGGCGACCTGTTCGGGACTCTCCGGACTCGCGGTCGCCGCCAGCAGGTTGTCCACCGCCACCACCTGATCGGTCGCGGCGCGGATGTAAATGCGTGTCGGATAGCCGTCGAACCCCAATTGCGACTCTGCCTCGGGCCAGCCCACCAACACTGATTGATCGATCTCTGGAGCGAGCGCCACGCGATTCAAGATCCCGATCACCACGAACCACCGGCCGGCGATCCACACGCGGGCCGGCGTATCCAGCCGGTCGATACCGAGGTATTGAGCCGCTCCGAAACCAAGCACAGCCGCCGGGTACTGGCCGGTCGCGGAATTCAGATACGTTCCGTGGAGAACGCTGCCGTCCAATGCGGCCAGCAATGAGTTGTCGGCCGCGCGAACACCGATGCCGCCCGTCTTGAACGCGGGCACCTGGTCCGTGCGATAGACCGGCGGGGATAGGAGGGCGGTCGCGGAGACGTGCTCGACGCCCGGCATGTGACCGATCATCGCGGGCGCGGTCAGCGGCAAGGTGCCCTCGCCGCCGTTGAACCCACGCCCGTTCTGCACTGTGAGGAGGTTCGTACCGAGCCTGTCGATCTGAGCCACCAGGTCGCTCTCGCTGGACTGCGTGATTCCCAGCACGCCGACGATGGCGGCGATCCCGATGCAGATGCCGAGTGCGGAAAGCGCGGCGCGCAGCCGGCGCATGCGTATGCCGAGGCTCGCCAACGCGGCCAGGTCCGAGGCCCTCAGGCGCGACGCGTCACGCGCTGATGGGCGCACCTGTGTCCTTCTCTATCCGGCCGTCCTTGAGCTCGATGCGCCGGTGCATTGCGGCGGCGAGCTCGCGGTTGTGCGTGACGACCGCGATGGTCGTGCCATCGCAATTGAGGTCTTTGAGCAGCGCGATGATCTCGGCGCCGGCTGTGCTGTCGAGATTGCCTGTCGGCTCATCGGCGAGGACGAGTGCAGGACGGCCGACGAGGCTGCGCGCGATGGCGGTGCGCTGACGCTCGCCGCCTGAAAGCTGCGCGGGGCGATGGCGGAGTCGGTGGCCGAGACCAACTCGCTCGAGCGTGATTGTGGCCAGTCGGCGTCGAGTCTTGGCGTCGATGCCGCGATACAGGAGGCCGGCGGCGACGTTCTCCAGCACGCTCATCCCCTCGATGAGGAAAAACTGCTGGAAGACGAAGCCAAGACGCGCGGAGCGAAAGCCGGAGATCTGGCGGTCAGTCATGTGAGTGGTGTCAACTCCGGCGATTCGCACCAGCCCCGACGTGGGCCGGTCCAGGGTCCCGACGATGTGAAGGAGCGTGGTCTTTCCGGATCCGGACGGCCCTACCACCGCGAGCAGCTCGCCCGGCTCGATGCGCAGGCTCACCCCGCGTAGCGATTCGACGGGGCCGGGGTGGCGGCGGACCACGTCTCGCAGCTCGACGACGGGTTCGCTCATGTGGTCGGGACCTCGACGAGCATGCCTTCGTGGAGCTCGCTGCTGGCCACCTCGACGATGCCGCGGTCGTCGAAGAGCCCGGTCGTCACGATCACGGTCGTGCGCCGGCCCCCGGCATTCTCATTTATGACCGCGACCGCGTACTTGCCGTCGGGCTGCGCGAGCAGGGCCGTCACAGGGACCGCGAGTACGCCCGTGTGGACGTCGTTGACGATTCCGACGCTGACCGGGGCGAGGTCTAGCGTTCCACCTGCGGTGGGATCGGTGATTGTGATGGTCACCGTCACCGTCGCGGTCGCAGGAGGACCGTTTTGCCCGCCCTCCGCGGGTGCGGTCGCCACTGTGCTGATGGCGCTCACGGTTCCCGCAGTCGACTTCCCGTCCGGCAATGCGATGTCAACCGCGTCGCCGGCCTTGACCATTGGTTCGAGCGAGACGTTCAGCTGCACGAGCACCTGGTGCTGGGTAGACGTGGCCTCGAGGACCGGCTGGCCCGGCTGCGCGAACATCCCGACCCGGGGCTCGACTGCAGTGACCCGGATAGGTCCAGGCATGTAGATGGCATCACCCGGCCGGAAGATGCCGGTTTGCGGCTGGCCGAGTGAAGCCTGCCAGTTGCGCACCGCTTGCCCCGTGAACCAGTCGAAGGTGTTGTCGACGCGGAGCACCGAAGGCGCGAGGCCCAGAGCGACGAGATTGGCCTGCAGCTCGTAGTTGTCGGCTCCGTCCGCGACACCCGCGGAAAGCTGGCGCCACGCCGGCGCATCGCCATAGAAAAGAGGAATAGGGCGGCCGTCGACCCGATAGATGACCTGGCCGCGCGTGACGAGCGTGCCGCGAGCCGGAAGGCCGGTGAATACGCCTGGCCCCGCCTGGTTGACGACCGTGTACGAACCGGCGTAGCCAAGAGTTCCCTGCAGCTGCTGGCGTGACGTGATGTCAGTGCGGATCACGGGCGCGGTGGTGGTCGGCACGGCGCCGGTCGAGTTGGGGGCGTGCCCGCCGCACGCCGCAAGGACCCCCACCGCCGTCATCGCCGCGACCTGCCTGAGCGCCGTCACTGGCTGACGCTGATGTGACCGGATGGGTTGAACCGAGCGCATGCGTCCCACCCGGCCTTGATGCGATCCCAGACAGGCCCTGACTTGTACGTCGTCTGCAGGTCGGGGGGAAGCCGAAATGAACCGTCGGCAAGGGGGTCCGGCCAGTCGGGCAGGCCGTGAGCCCGCAGGCATTGCGCGAACTTGATCTCCATCTGAATGTCGGGTGGGCCGCCCCCGCGCACTGATGCGGGCAGCCGGTTGTAGATCGACTGGCAGGCCGCTATCGTCGCCGCCGGCGGCTTTTCCGTGCCCGGCGGAAAGGTCGCCTGACCGTTGCTATCGACCGTTGGGTCGGGGAGCGTCGGGTAGCCATGGGCCCGGGCGCATACCACGAGCTCGTGCCAGATCTGAGCCGGGGTTTCAGTGCGCGCCGCGGACGGTTGGCCGCAAGCCACCAGCGCGCCGATGGTGAGCATGCCGAGTGCGATCGCCGGAATGTGCGTGAAGTTCATAGCGGGCCGAGCGTATGGCTGGAGGCTGCCTCGCCGGATCACCGCCTGCGGGGATTTCCAGCCACGAAACATGGGGACGCTGATTCCCCCTTGAGGGGGAGGGCGAGCCCGAGCCCGACTCCTATGATCACGACCAGGATGGGCCGGGTACGGCGTTATTGGAGCGACCGTTTCGGGCTGCGGGCCCGGATGGCCGCGTCTTACGTTCTTGTGACCGCGGCTGCGGTGATCGTGGTCGAGGCCATCGTCATTGCCTTCACCATCCCAAGCCTGCTGGCCAACCAGGACCTCACCACGCGCGTGCGCTACACCGCCTATGCGATCGCTGATGCCGCCGCGGGCGCGAGTACATCATCGACTCAGCTGCTGCTTCCAGCCGACTACGAGCTGGGCCAAACGGACGCGTCATCGGGCCCGGGGCGGATGAAGGCGCAGGCCAACAGCATCGAGATCCCGCAGCTCACAAGTGCTTATCCGACTGGTTCCGGGCCGCTGACTCTCGCAATCGCGTTTTCGTCTGATGGCACCGTGCTGGCAAGCTCGTACCCCGAGCGATATCCGATCGGCAGCCAGGTGTTTTCGCTGTTGCCATACGGCCCGAAGAGCGTGGATATGGGGGACGGCGGGCAGATCTCGAACGTGTCCAACGGCCAGGTGGCATGGGTTGTCGTGCCGGTAGTCCAACCCAGCGGCAAGCCGCTGGGGAGCATCAAGAGCTTGAACGGCTTCGTCTACGTGCAGGCCCCGGTGCAGGCGAAGACGATAGGGTCGTTCGCAGCCGCGGCACCGCTGCTGCTGCCAGGTCTCGTTGTTCTGCTGCTGGCGGTGCCCGTCGGAACGCTGTTCGGTTTGCTAACCACCCGGGGAGTGGTGCGTCGCTTGAGCCGGCTGGCGAGCACCACCGAGAGCTACGCCGACGGCGACTTCGGACAGCGCGTGATTGCGGGGCCGCCGGACGAGGTGGGCATGCTCGAACGGAACTTCAACGAGATGGCTTCGCGGCTGGAGGCGGCGATGGCGCGTGAGCGATCGCTGGCCGAAAAGAGCGCGCGGCTCGCCGAGCGCAGCCGCATCTCCCGTGAGCTGCACGACTCCATCTCTCAAGACTTGTTCTCGCTGAGCCTGCTCGCGCGCGGACTGGAGAAAGCGCTGCCTCCTGAGTCGCCGCTGCGCCCGGAGGTGCAGACGCTCGCGGAAACGGTGCAGAGCACCAACCGCGAGATGCGCGCCCTGCTGCTCGAACTTCGTCCCACGACCCTCGACGAGAAAGGGCTCGTGCCCGCTTTGGAGGAGCTGGCCTCGAACTATTCAACGCGGCTGGGCGTAAAGGTCGACGCGGAGCTGGAGCCGGTGAGTCTGGCGCCGGCCGCGGAGGTCGCCGCGCTGCGAATCGCGCAGGAAGGATTGGCCAACGCCATCAAGCACGCCCACGCGACGACGATCCGGCTGGGGATGCATCGCGCTGGTGAGTTCGCCGAGATCTCTGTCACCGACGACGGCGATGGTTTCGTGCCGAACCCGAACGGAGCGGGTCAGGGCCTCGGGCTCCGGCTGATGCGCGAGCGGGTCGACGAGCTGGACGGCACGCTGACCATCGAAAGCCGCGAAGGTGGGGGCACGACCGTCTCGGCGAAGCTGCCAGTGTTTACCGCATGATCCGGCTGCTCATCGTCGACGACCACAAGGTGGTGCGCCAGGGATTGCGATTCCTGCTGCAGCACGAATCCGACATCGAGATCGTGGGGGAGGCGGCGGACGGAGAGCAGGCGATCGCGCTGGTGCGCGAGCAGGTGCCCGCAGTAGTGCTGCTCGATCTGCTGATGCCGAAGATGGACGGCCTGACAGCTCTACGGACGATCAAAGAGATCAGCCCGTCGACGCAGGTGATCATCCTCACCTCCCATCAGGGCGACGAAGAGCTGTTCGATGCGATCAAAGCCGGCGCGCTGTCGTACGTGTTGAAGACCGCCGGGGTAGAAGTGGTCGTCGAGTCGGTGCGCTCCGCTGCGCGTGGTGAGAGCCTGCTCGATCCGAGCGTGGCCGCGAAGGTGCTCGAGGAGATGCGCCGCGGGCGCGGTCGCGACGAGGTCGATCCGCTGTCTAGGCGCGAGGTGGATGTGCTCAGCGCGCTGGCGCGGGGCCGGTCCAACAAGGAGATCGCGAAGGAGCTTTCGATCGGCGAGGAGACGGTGAAGACGCACGTGTCCAACATCCTTTCCAAGCTCCACCTCGCGGACCGGACGCAGGCCGCGATCTACGGACTGCAGAAGCGGTTAGTGCGGCTCGACGACGCCCTCGAGTAATTGGCCGGCGTTGCGAGTCGACTGAGCCGGCGTGATGTGGTAGTGCAGGCGCAGCACCGGTAGCCCCCACCAGCGCAGGTGGTGGTCGGTGCGAACCGAGTCGTCTTTGTCGGGATATACAAGGAAGAGCTCCGTTAGACCGCGTACATACCAGACCCGAATTCGAGTCGGTCCCGTCGCTGTGATCCGATAGAAGCCAGGATCTCCGAACCGGCGGCCGGACGAGATCAGCTTCAGCGAGCCGTCGGCGCCGGCTTCGGGGCGGAGCAACACGGTCGCGTTGCCTCGCGGGACCGGGAAAACCGTCTTCACGCAAGGGCCGGACCCCGGCGGTGAGGCCGTCGCATACAGGCCGGAGTAGATGACCAGGCCGCTGGCCAGGTTGCGGCGAAGCCAGCTCGTGAAAACCACGCGGCCCGAGTGGTCGACAAGCTGCTCGACGTCGCTGGTCATGCCCTGGGCGGTCTCGAGCGGGTACATCGGGAAGTTGAGCTGCTCCATTCGCCGGCTGACGAAATGGATCAGCGCCCAGCCGAAAGGCCAGAACAGCGGCGACCACTGCGACCACACGTCGAGGTGATAGCGACCGGTGTGCTCGTAGAAGTCGCGCACCGACGGGTGGAGGCGGCTCGAATCGAATCCCTCGCCGTCGAGCATCGCGCAGTCGGGCAGCAGGCCGACGTCCCGGCCGGTCTTGACCTCGAGGCCGGACTCGGCGGCGAGGGAGCGATGGAAGTCGGTTCCGATTCGACGCGGCCCGGTCGGTCCATCCAGCCACGGGGCATCGCCTCGATCCATGCGGCGGCCGAGCAGGAAGCAGAGGAACAGGATCACGGCTTCGGCGATCGTTCCGATCAGACGCCGCACCGCACCACTCTAAGCGTGAGGGTGGCCGGTTACGTCCTTCTAATGGTGGTGGTGTTCGTGCTCAGGCTCGTGTTGGTCGTGGTGCTCGTGCGCATGCCCGCCAGGGCTCTCCATTGCGCGCAGCATGCCGAGCCCGTCGGTGGTCAGGAACCGCCATCCGAGCAGGGCGATGAGCGCCAGCGCCGCGAAGTCGAGAAACGTGGTGTAGTTCCACGTCGGGCTCGTCTGGAAGACCGCGATGAAATGATGGGCAGGCGCCAAACCGAAGAGTTGGAACAGCTCGCCGATCACAAACCCGGCGAGGACCATGGCGACGTATGAGGTGATCAGCAGGTAGAGGCTCATGCGCGCCCCGTAATACTTCCGGTAGATGTTGAGGATGGGGATGATGATCAGGTCGGCGAAGATGAAGCTGATCACCCCGCCGAAGCTGATGCCGCCGTTCCACAGCACGACCGCCAGCGGGATGTTGCCGACGGAGCAGACGAAGCTGAGCAGCGAGATGATCGGCGCCACGATCGGATCCCAGAAAGTGCTCAGACCCGGCTGACGGGCCAGGAACAGAGCCTGCCAGAAGCTGTTCGGAACCCATGCGGCCAGCGCGCCGGCGATGAGAAACCCGAGAAGCAGATCCTGCCACAGGCTGTAGACATCCCCATAGAAGTAATGGCCCACGGCGGTGAAGGCGCGTGGGGAAAACAAGCGGCGGAGGAATGGGCCGTCGGTGACGGCCATGTCCATCTCTCCATGACCTTCCATCCGGCCCCTGAGGCCCTTTTCGGCCTGCTCCCTGGCGAGCGTGACCATGCGCTCGCGAAGGGTGTATTTGAATATGACCGCCAGGATCCCGATCATCAGCAGCCCGCCGGCGAATTCGGCGGCCACGAACTGCCAGCCGAGCAGGACTAACAGGACGATGCCCAGCTCGAAGACAAGGTTGGTGCTGGCGAACTCGAAGAGAATGGCGTTGGCCAAGCTCGCGCCACGGCGGAACAGCCCACGCGAGATGGCCACCGCGGCGTACGAGCAGCTGGAGCTGGCGGCGCCGAATAACGTGGCGAACGTCACGCCGCGCAGGTCGTCCTTGCCCAGCGTGCGAATGATCGCTTGTTTGGACACGACCGTCTGCACGATCGCGGAGATCACGAAGCCGAGCGTGAGCGGCCAGAGGACCTCCCAGAACATGAAGAAGGCCATCTGCAGCGCCAGCCAGATCTCGTTGAGCACGAACACTTTGGCGCTATGCCTTCACGAGACGTTGTACGGCGCCGTTGAGCTCCTTGACCTTGGCCTCGCCGTCACCGGCCCGGATCGCTTCGGCCACGCAGTGCTCCGTGTGGTCGGCGAGAAGAAGGAGCGCGACGCTCTCGAGCGCGGCTTTGACCGCGCTGACCTGCGTCAGGACGTCGATGCAGTAGCGGTCATCGTCGACCATCTTCTCCAAGCCCCGGACCTGGCCTTCGATTCTCTGCAGGCGGCGCTGGACGTGCGGCTTGTGATTCGAATACCCAGGCATGCGCGCAGTATATACCCCCTAGGGGTATCGATTCGTTAGGCCCGGATGCCGACGATGCGGTCTCGGTTGGGCATGTAGTCGGGAATCACTCGCGCTTCGAGCCCGGCGTCAGTGACAGCTGAAACATATTCGTCGGTCTCAGTCAGCCTCAGGCGATGGGGCTCCATGAAGTAATCAATGCCACCGTCGGTCTGGACCAGGTGGTGCATCTCGAGCTCGGTGATGCTGCCATCGCGCCGGCTGTATGACAGTCGCACGACAGTTACTTCGTCATCGCTCGCGACGTCGGGGGAGTCAGGGCGGAAATTGTCGCGCCACTGACCGGGGCGAACCCAGCCGTCGACGATCAAGACTCCTCCCGGCGCGACGTGCGCCGCGAGTCGGGCGATGGCGGCGCGCATCTCGGCGGGATCGGTCATGTAGCCGATGCTGCTGAAGAGGCACGTCACGGCGTCGAACGTCTTGCCGAGGTCGAGGGTCCGCATGTCGCCCTCGCGCAGAGGAATGCCGGGCAGCCGCGTTCGTGCCACCGCGAGCATCGCCGGACTCAGATCCACGCCCTCGACCGCGTACCACCGCTGCATCTCGACAAGGTGTGCACCGGTGCCGCACGCTACGTCGAGCAGGGTCTGCGCAGCCGGGCTTGCGTCCTGGATGATCCGGTGCAGCTCCGCGGCCTCGGCGGGATAGTCCTTGATTCCAGATCCGACGTACAAGAGGTCGTAGATCCTCGCGCTCTTGTCGTACACGATCTAACCGTAGAGGCAACCTGGGTAGGGCGCCTAGCGAATTAGCACCACAGTGAAATTTGTGAAGCGGTCACCGTCCACCTGTATGCCGTAGCAACCTGCGGCGGGGAACGACCAGTAGTGCCCGTCGCTTTGTCCCCCCGCCGGCAGGTTGACGTCGAGCTCCGGCTGGTAGACGACGGTGCGGCCCTCCGAGTCGGGTCGACTGAACATCACCCCAACGCCTGCCTGCTGTGCAGGCGTGCCGAAGCCAGGTGGCCAGAACCCAAACCCGACCTGCCCGGGTCCGTCGAGGCGATGACCTCGGACGAGGAGGCGGCCCGCGTATGCGATGTCCACCATCCATGGAGTCTTGTTGAAGTCGCCGGCCGATACCGGTAGACCACCCCACGGTCCGAAGTAGAAGGGTGCTTTGCCGTTCGCCAGCAGCGGTTGGCCTTTGGGTTTGATCGCTACAGTGCGGCTGACAGGGCAGGTCTGACGTGCGGCGGCTGTAACGGTCACCTGGGGGCGGACACGAAGTTGATCGAGAGTGAGATGAGGATTCGAATTCATGGGTGGTGCCGCGGGCGGTGGGGCCGACTGAGCACAGCCGGCAAGCAACAACCCGACGAGCCAGGCGCCCGCCATCGAGCGCACCTTCCAATTACACCGCCAATCTCTGCGATTGCTCTCTTACTCGTGACTGCCTGCGGATCGGCCGCGCCGCCGGCGGCGTCACATCCGAGCGCGGAGGCCACGATCGCGACCTCGCCCTCTGCTGCAGCGACGCCAGCTCCGCAACCCGATGTGTTGTTGGCCGGCTCGCGATACGGCGCCATTCTGTTCGACGGATCGGGCCGGACGCTCTACCTATTCGGTGCGGATGCCGGCACTGACTCGCATTGCTACAACGCGTGCGCGACGGCTTGGCCGCCATTCGTGATTACTCACGCACCAATCGTCGGACAGGGCTTGTTACAGGGGACGGTGTCGACAACGGCGCGTACGGGTGGCGGTGACCAGGTGGTCTACGCCGGCCACCCGCTCTACTACTACGCCGGCGACCACGCGCCAGGCGAGATCAAATGTCAGGCGGTGGTGGAGTTCGGCGGCGGGTGGTATGTCGTCGATGGCAATGGCAACAAGATCACCCGGCC
>Ga0209648_10006339_pt1 | contig 10177 bp, 9 predicted proteins | sample GraSoi2013_115cm_FD_185830 | JGI IMG/M metagenome (GOLD analysis project Ga0209648, IMG submission 185830) | Grasslands soil microbial communities from the Angelo Coastal Reserve, California, USA - Sample 9_17_2013_115cm (SPAdes) (version 2) | ecosystem: Environmental > Terrestrial > Soil >...
GGCTCAGTGCCGGAACCGCCAAACCAGCGGCCGGTGGCTTCGCCATGCTGCGCTTGATGCTATTGGCGCTGTTGCCCCAAATCGGCGGCATCTTGCTGATGATCGGACGGGTGCGCTGAGAGAAACAGCTATAGAGCTGCCCGACAAGATGTACGACGGCCTCCTAGTAGGTTGTCCGGCTCGCCGTCTCCGAGCGCCTGACCACGGTGCATCTGGTCGATGTCCTGCGATGTGTCCTCGATCTCGACCATATTGCGAGCGGGCTGTATCAGCTCATCGTGCCGTAGACCGGAATCAGCATAACTGACGGAGTCGCAGGCGCTCACGAAAAAAAGCCGGCTTCTCCGGGCTCTCTCCGAAAAAACGTAGCGCAAATAACAGCGCGTTTTCAGCGCCTTACGAAATCGAGTCGTTCTCAAAACGAAAACCCGGGTGATCGAGTCGTTCTTAAAGTCAAAATCGAGTCGTTTTCAAAATGCGGGATCGTGGAAAATCAAAGGGATAGCCGAGTCGTTCTCAAAGTGTCCTCACAAATGGCTTAGCAGATTTCGTTTCTCGGCACCTTGGGGCACCGCACCAGAAACGCCGCTCTCTCTCACCGATTGCCCTACGCCAACGATCCGCAAGATACCTCTCAACGTTCGATCCGACTATGGTCCCTACCTCAAAATCATAGATTCGGCGGCGTTTTCGCAAGAACAGGCTAGACAACGTTCTTCGTCTCTTCGGTTAAACAGCGGAGTAACGGCCCAGTTCGTCCTATCGATCCGAGGGCATTGTCGGTTTGCACCGCCTTGGTCGGCATCGCACCCGCAAGCGGACATGCGAAAACCTTTGATCGATTTCGGCTTAGGGCAGCCACAAGCAGACATGGCGGCAGTATAGCAAGGTCCGGCTCGAAGCGTCGGCTTACCCTTTTGACTGAACCGACCATTAAGGCAGCAGTCGCAGGCCGGTTCCCTCGTCATCTACGTGACGCCCGCGAAAGGCGTCTACCCGGGCACCTCGCTCCTCAGACTTTCCCAGGACCCGATCACCTCGCGAAGTTCGATGCTCACGATATCCGGAAAGAACAGCAGTAAGCCCGGACAAGCGGCCTCATATCAGTCTAGGTCGGTTCGTGCGTTCAACACGGCGCTCGTCGATGGCTCAAGTCATCGCCGCCGGCAGTTACGACTAATAAACTGGCTGAAGGACGCAGAATTCACGATTGAAATGAACGAGCGGTCTCCTGTTCGGCTGAAGTCGGCTATTTTTAACTTCGCAGAAAAACACGGAATGCTGTCCGACCACTATCTCTCGAGTGACTTCGCAATCGAGAACGGCGAGTGCATCGATGAGAGCGGGGACACCACTTGCCATTTTAATCCACTTTTGTTCGTCAAATCTCTCTGGGCCTTTTACCTTAGAAGACGAAAACAACTCAGCGAGACCCATATGATCATGCGACAAAACATTGACACTCACACGCTTAGTTGCGCTCATTATGTCATGAGCCCCAGCGTCGCGGTTCACACAAGCGATCAGCGAAGGTGGATCCATGGACAACGAACAAACGGCAGTCATGGTCAGACCATGCCATTCACCGTTACTATTCGTCGCCACAATGCATACACCTCCGGCGAGAAGCCGCATGCTTTGCTTGAACACATCGGACGAAATCGGTGTCTCGGTGATCACGCCACTTCCTTGCGAATTGTTCGATAAGTCGTGGACTGCAACTGGCGGAATTGACCGCAATACCGAGCGATGCCGGCCAATTTAAGCAGGGATTCCGCAAGTCGTGATTTTGATGTCTTAAATCTTAGTATCAGGCGAAGGGCGCCGCTCGAGGATTCTCGCCAAGGTCACCTGTCAATCTGAATTGTCCCATCAAGTTGGAGACCGTGTCGAAATCGACGACTGCATGGTGGCACGCCGTATTGATGTCACGGAAAGCACGATAGACGGCGTTGCCTTCGTAGAGACCGTGCGCGCCCGATGCAGCGAAGAGACGCTCGATCGCTCGGCGGCTCAACTCCACGATATAAGCGGCATCCCAGCGGAACTGAATGCGATCTTGCGCCGACATCGGAGCTTTGTCGATTGCCATCAAGGCATCGAAGCGATCGCACATGTGCTCGAGAAGTCGTCGTGCCTCGGCGATTTCCGCGGTGGATTCTGCCACACGCTTTTGCATGATGGGATTCTTGGCCTTTACTACGCCATACGGTGTTGTGCGCGTAGATGTCGCTTCCACGAAAGCCCTTAGGCCGGCTTCAGCCATGCCGAGGACAGAGCCAGACAGCATGGCAGGGAGGCCCGAGTAGACTGAAAGCCGGTAAACGGGCGCCTTTGCATGCGGGCTAAGACCAAGGAAAGTCGGGTGAGTTGGCACCGCGCGATGGTCTGGAATGAACGCGCCGTTCACGACAAGATCCTTCGATCCCGTCCCGCGCATCCCCAAGGTATGCCACGTGTCATCAAGTTTGACATCAGCGCGCGGAACCATGACGTGTCGGATGATATAATCGTCGGGTTCGGGATTGGCGACTTTGGTCCCAAGTATGAACCAGGGAGAATGGTCGCATCCACTGCCGAACTGCCATCGACCGCTGAGACACCAGCCCCCTTCCACCCGGTCGATCAAGCCTTGAGGCGCCAAAGACCCAGCAACGAGATTGTCAGCATCACCTTCGTAGACTTCTCTCTGACATTCTTCAGGAAACCTGCCGATGATGAAGTCGTGAGCCACACAGACCATCAACACCCAGCTTGCTGCCGAGCACACATTGCCGATCTCCGCGCAAGCCCAGATGTGAGCACTTGGTGAGAGCTCGAATCCGCCGAACTGCTTCGGCGTAATCATACGCGCCAGGCCTGATTCTCGGAGGGCGTTAGCAGCATCATCGCTTAGACGACGCAGTTTATCACTCTCATGCGTGGTGGCGGCAAGCCGAGGAAGGATGGAGCGTACCGCATTCTTGTAATCGAAGTCAGGGGCGATCGCGCCTTCCGAGCGAACCTTGCCTAGTGCGACGGCATTATTCATTCGACATCTCCTTATAACCATCAGACAGCACCTCGACGCTCCACAGCTTGCCAGCGCTGATTTCTTGCACAGGTCGCAGACCGTGTTGAAGTTCTTGCCATCACGCCACGATGTCGGCAGGCTTGAACTAAGTCAAATTCATAGTAATAATTCTTTGTATGAGCCAAGTTAATAACTATCTCGACCTTAATTTGCTGCGCGTCTTTCTCGCAATTTGGGACCTTCGCAGCCTCACTGCAGCAGGCGATCGCCTCGGCCTAACTCAACCGGCGATTAGCCATGCTCTGCGGCGATTGCGGGAGCGCTTCGGCGACCCACTGTTCGTCAGAGTGGCAAACCGCATGCTTCCGACAGATGCGGCCGTGCGTTTGCACGAGCCCCTTGATCAAGCTTTCGAGCTACTTAATCGCACCTTGCAGAGCGGCGTCGCATTCGACCCACGTGTGACCGAGCGAACCTTCAGGGTAGCGATGTCGGACATCGCCGAGGTCTACATTTTGCCTCGGCTCACGACCGAGCTGTCGCGCATCTCTCCGTTTATCCGCGTCCACGTCGTTCCTCTGTTCCCAGACAGCGTGGTGAGCTCGATGCGTTCGGGTGAGATCGACCTCGCGATCGGCGCCGTCAGCGTACCTGACAAAGATCTTATCAGTATCGACGTTTTCAATGATCGATATATTTGCCTGGTGCGCGCGGGTCACCCGATCGCAAAGTCTAGACTTACGCGCTCGAACTTTTCAAAACTACGCTTCTTCTTCGCGCGGACGACGTCTTCAGTTTACCAATTAGCCGAGCAATGGCTTGCGGACGAAAACGCTCGGCCACGGATCGCAGTTCGCGGGCATTTCACCACGGCACCGGAGATCGTGCGCCATTCAGATCTAGCCGCGATTTTCCCAAGGCTGTTAGCTTTGGATCTGCATCGTGCTAAGGATTTTCGGCTGTTGGATCTTCCATTTGATTTGCCCCCAATGGAAGTCAGGGTGCATAGTCACTCGCGCTTCGCTAACGACACCGGTATCAAGTGGATGTGTCAGACGAGCGCAACCGTCCTGAGCAAGAAGACCATTGATAGTGTGCATGCGAAAATGAAGGGCCGGTAGGCGAGTTCTGAGCCGTCAAGGTGCTGCATGTCACTGTGGGGCTATGCTGCATCTCAACAGCGCTTGTCACTTTCGGGGATCGAAACGGGTCGAGAAGGCCGCGGCAGGGACCGTGTCGAGATAGCCAGCGCCCAACACATCGTTGGCCATTCCGGCGAAACGCCGCAGGGCCGCGATGCCAGCCTCGTTCCATGTCGTCGTATAATCCGCGATCACGCGCTCGCGCAGGAGCGCAACGGCGCCGGGTTCGAGCCCATATTTTTTGCCATAGGCTTCGAAGACTTCGGGATGAGTCTTCACGTAATCCACCGCTTCGAGCCATGCCCGCGTGAAATTTGTCAGCGCTTCCGGCTCGGCCTGCATGAAGTCGTCATTCGTCGAGTAGCCGATCCAGAGAAAATCGTCACCCGTGCCGGCCTTGTACGCGTCGGCGAGATTGCCGATGGACCTGTACTTACCGGACCCCTCGAGCTTGGCCGCGAGGGGATCGAACATAACGGCAGCGTCAAGCTCGCCCTTGTCGAGCAAAGCGGGAAGCAGGCCGGGCCCGGCAAACTGCAGGTCGCCTGTTTTACCCGGATCGAACCCGTAGAACTTTGACGCAATCACCCGAAACAGCACGGTCGCGGTGCCGGCCGCTCCTGCGAAGGTGCCGACCTTCTTGCCTTTGAGGTCGGCCATGCTCTTAATCGGCGACGCGGTTGGCACGATGACGTCAACCGTCACCCCGCGCCCAACCGGGAATATCATTGTGACCGGAAAGCCTTTGCCCCGAAACTGAGCGATGGCGGTCCAGCCCCCGAAGCCGACATCGACTTCTTTGCCGCGGATGGCCGTGAAGAGCCCGTCGAGAGTCGGATAGGCCCGGTACTCGGCCGCGATACCATATTTTCGGTCTATCCCCTGGTCGATCATGGCGCGCGACCCGATCTCGTTAAGGGACTGCGCGAGATCCCCGATCCGTACTTTGACTTGGGCAGTGGCAGCACCGCATGTGGTGAGCATGACGGCGGCGAAGATACCGAGGCGGAACAGCATACTCTCTCCTGGATGTTCAATGGGTCAGATGTTCATTCGGGCGGCGATGTGCCGGTCAAGATCATCGACCAAGCTCGGCTCAGTTACTGGGATAACGGACGGGACAGGTTCGCGGCCGATTCCATCGCCGAAAGCCTTAATAACATCGCGGCTGAACTCGAAAATGGCTAGATCGTCGTAGCTTCGCGGCCGGGCGATCGGGACGCGCATTTCCTGCCGGAATGCGCCGCCTGACATCACCAGGATCCGGTCGGCCAGAAAGCAGGCCTCGTAGGCGCTGTGCGTGACGAAGACGATCGTCTTGCGCGTCTCCTCCCAGATCGACAGGAGATCGGAGCGGATGCGGCGCGCCGTGATCTCGTCGAGCCCCGAGAAGGGCTCGTCCATCAGGAGAATGCCGGGCTCCACGCACAAAGCCCGCACGAGGGCGAGGCGCTGGGCCATGCCTCCCGAGATCTGGTGGGGATAGTAGTCGCGATATTCTGATAGGCCTGTCATGGCGAGATAGCGGGATTTCAGCTCGCTCCAGCGCGAGGTCGGCACCCGGCAGCTCGCGAGCGCAAAATCGAGATTCCCGTCCGCGGTTAGCCATGGGAGCAGGCGCGGCTCTTGAAACAGATAGCCGACGCGGCCGCCACTCACGCAAGCCCGCCCCTCGTAGGCCTTGTCCAGCCCGGCGAGGACGTTGAGCAACGTCGATTTGCCGCAGCCCGACGGTCCAAGGATGCATAGGAATTCTCCCGCGCCGACCGCCAGATCGAGATCCTTCAGTACGGCACGGGACGTGCCGTCGCGGCCTTTAAAACTCTTCCGAAGCGACGCGACTTCAATTACTGAATTCATACCGCTACCTGTGGGCGCCATGCGAAGATACGCTGTTCGATCGGTTTCAGGATGAGAAGCTCGATTAGGAGCATGATGATGGTAAAGAGGAGCGTCCAGGCGAGGACTTGGCGCATATCGGCAAGCTGATACCAGTAGAACAGCTTGAACCCGACACCGTTCGGACGGCCGATCAGTTCCACCAGAACCGTGATCTTCCAAATGATGCCGAGCCCGAAGCGGGCGGAGGCCATCACGTAGGGGAAGATTTGCGGCAGGAGCACGCGGCGCACGATGGCCGGTCGCGAGGCCTCGAACACCCGGGCCATCGCGACGAGCTTGGTGTCGACGTTCTTCACGCCCTCCCAGATGTTGATTGTGATCGAGGGAGCGGCAGTCACGGCGATGGCGATGATGGCGGCTCCCTCGTTCAGTCCGAACCACATGAAGGCCATGATGGCATAGCAGAGACTCGGGACCGTCAGTCCGATCATCACCCACACGTCGAGGACGGCCTCGGCGCGCCGGTTGAGCCCCATCACGATGCCGACCGGAACGCCCAGTATCAGCGCGAGCACGAGGCCTGCCACAACGCGCAACAGCGTCATGGCGAGATCGAGCCCCACTTGCCCGCCCGCGATATCGCCCCATAGGGCGCGTGCGGTCTCGATCGGACCTGGGAAGATTTCGGGTGGCAGCGTCAGGGACAGCAACCCCCAGACAATCACCGCCGTCGCCAGGGAGAGTAACTTAAGCATGGCTCGGAACCTGCATCACCTGCGCTGCCGGAAGGGCGATGCCCGCACGAGCCGCGCAGCGGCGCGCCACCTGCTCGGCCTCTACGAGAAGAGCTTTCTCGTCGACCGTCAGAACCTCACGATCCCGCATGACGACTCGCCCATCGATCACGGCATCCCGGACGTCGCCGCCGCGCGCGCTGTAGACGAGCGCTTTCTCCGGATCGAAGAGCGGCGCGAGATGGGGCTGCCTTGCCTCCACCGTGATTAGGTCGGCTCGCTTTCCGACCTCGAGGGATCCCGTCTCAGGCTGCCCGATCGCGCGCGCGCCTTCTGCCGTCGCCATTCGGAGCGCGCGCGCGGCGGTGAGCGCGCGCGGATCATTCGCAGCAGTCTTGGCGGTCGCGCAGGCGTACTTCATGCTCTCAAAAAGGTCCTGCCCGCAGTTGGCAGCGGCGCCATTGGTTGCGAGACCGCAGGTCACGCCCGCCGTCAGGAAATCCCTGATCGGCGGAAACCCGGTACCCCAGAAGAGACGCGTCGGGGGGTCGAAAAGGACAGCGGTGCCGCTCGCGGCCAGGAGCTCGATTTCGCGAGCTGAGACGTCCGAGCAGGCAACGGCCTGCACGTCCGGGCCCAAGCAGCCGACCTCCTCAAGCAGCTCGACTTGCCGAATGTTGCGGCCGAAATGGCGAGCGATCAACTGGTTGAACTCGGGCGACTCGGCCACGTGCATGTGGAGTGAAAGGCCGTTATCGCGCGCAATCCGACGCGTTTCACGGAACCCGTGCTCGTCTAAGACCCAGGGCAGGAGCGGGCCGATGGACAGGCGCAGGCGACCGCCCTCGGATCCGTGCCAGCGCCCGGCGAGGCGTCCGACCCGCTCCGCCTGCTCTCCCACGGTCTCGCAGAACCGCGGATCGAAAAGACGCGTCTCGGTGGCGCGTGCGACGGTGCCTCTAATTCCGCTGTCGCGAAGAGCGCGGAACGCCGCGTCCTCGAGATCCACAGAAGCGTGGGGCGGCATGAAGATGTTTTCGACCAAGCTCGTGTTGCCATTCTTAATGTTTTCGACGCAACCGAGCAGTTCCGCGACGTAAAGCGCCTCCTCGTCCATCGCGGCCATCATCGGCATCAGGAGATCGAGCCACTCGAGGAGGCGCCGCTCCGGACCGATCGTGCGGCCGAACACCATGCAGAGATGCGAATGGGCATTGACAAGCCCTGGGAGCACGATCCTACCGGTGGCATCGATGACGACATCGCAATTCGGCACGGGATCAGCGGTACAACGCTCAACGGCGACGATGTCGCGCCCCTCGACCACCACCCGCCCATCCTCGATGACCCGGCCCGTTCGGTCCATCGTGAGCACGAGCCCGTGCTCGATCGCGATGCGCGTCATCGGGAACACCAGAGCCTCACGGCCGCTCCTTAAAATCACTCACAGCGACGACGTTGATCGAATCATCGAACGTCTCGATCCGAGCGATGAGATTAGAGAACACCTCGACACTCGATAGCGCGCCAGCTCTGATCTGCGCGCACAGATTGGCTACTGTATCGAATTGGATACCCATCCTCAGAAAGATGTCCGCGTTCTTGGACTAAGTCAAATTCATGATACTAATTCTTTGCATGAATTTAACTAATGAGACCGGCCGTCTGCCGCGTATTATTTCGCTCCTTAAGCATTTTGCATTTGACCTCTCCCTGAAACAACAATCGGTCTGAAGATGAGTCCGTCAATCGCGAGATGGGCGGTAAAAAAAGCCGGTTGCGAGCGGCGATTGTTGGCATCCTGAAGGATTCGCAGCCATCTTCAGACGTGTGACAATCCCGGCAGATCATGGCCTGACGCACTCAGACGAAGACTACCCTTCACGTAACTTCATCGGTGCCGTCCGGGATGTGGTTGGAATTCGGTGTGGCGCGATCTCCGGTAACATGAAGGTATCGTTTCAGGCTGCAAGGTCAATCGGCTGATCGATGGGCTTTGTGGCGAGCGTCTGCCAACCATCAACCTTACGCATGTTGATCTGACCAGAGGCGAGCAGCGCCCAGAACAACATCGCGGCGGTGTCGGCGGATGGCAGCACAGTCTGTGTCTTGATCCGCCGCTTGAATTCCTCGTGCAACCGCTCGATGGCATTCGTGGTCCGCACGCTGCGCCATTGGCTTGGCGGCAGCCGGGTGAAGGCGAACAAGCGTTCTCCGGCTTCCTCCAGGCTGTCAGCGACGGCGCGATGCTTGAGCCGCCACTTGCGGATGAAGGCCTTGCGGCGGACCTCGATCTCCTCACGCGTCGCCGCGTAGATCATGTCGTTGTAATCCGCCGTAATCTCCTCATGCAGGCGCTCGGGCGCGTGCGCCAGCAAGTTCCTATGCTTGTGAACCGTGCAGCGCTGGACCGGAACGCCGTCCCAAACGGCGGCGATCGCCTTGTCGAGCCCCGGCGCGCCGTCGACGATGAGGAACTCGGGCCGCCGCAGCCCGCGCTTGATGAGATCGTCGAGGACGGTGCGCCAGGCCTCGGCGCTCTCGCCGCCCATGCTCTTGATCGCGAGCAGCACCTTCTGGCCGTCCGCGCGGATGCCTATGACGACGAGCAGCGAGATGGAGGTCGCTTTGCGGTCGAGCCGGACGCGCACCACCGTGCCATCGAGAATGAGCCGCACGATTGGCTCCTCGGCCAGCGAGCGGGCGTTCCAGGCGTCCCAGTCGCTCTTCACCTTGCGCCAGGTCCGGCTCACCGTGTCCTTGCCCACCGCTCCGCCGAACAGGGCCGCGAGCGCGCGGCGTACCCGGCGCGTATTGGTGCCGGCCAGGTAGCTGCTGGCGATCAGCGCGTCGGCGGCGAGGGTGCGCCGCTGATAGGCCCGCAGCGCCTGGCTCTTCCATTCCGCCGTCTTGCCATCGGGGGTGTTCAGCCGGGCGCGTGGCACCGCGATCTCGATCGGCCCGAACGTGCCAGTCAGCGACCGCGTCCGGCTGCCGTGGCGGTGGCCCGCAACGCCCGCTCTTTCTTCACTGCCGGCCATCTGGCTTCGCCCGTAACGCGGGCGTGCCAGCACGGCGTCGAGCTCGCCGCGGATAAGCTCTTCGATGAATTCACGTGCCCGAGCCCGCACCTCGGTCTCGATCGGATCAAACCAGTTGTCGAAGAGATCAACAGCCATCTCGGCTGCAGGCTGCAAAGAATCAGGCTTCGTGGTAATGTTCGTCATGGCGTGGTCTCCAGTCCGACGCTTCAACGCCGGATGATTCGAGGTTGAACACCCCGGAGACTACGCCACCCTCAATTCCTACCAACTCCGCGACGGGACCACTTCATCTTGCCTTCGGTTCATCGCTTTGTGTTGCGTGAACTCGTTACCCGCGAACGCGCAGAGACCGCACCAGTTTCGCACCAGAAACGGCTTGAACGAAACGCAACGAACGCAATC
>Ga0209648_10006343_pt1 | contig 10175 bp, 11 predicted proteins | sample GraSoi2013_115cm_FD_185830 | JGI IMG/M metagenome (GOLD analysis project Ga0209648, IMG submission 185830) | Grasslands soil microbial communities from the Angelo Coastal Reserve, California, USA - Sample 9_17_2013_115cm (SPAdes) (version 2) | ecosystem: Environmental > Terrestrial > Soil >...
CGCTGGTGTCGGCGTTTCGGCCTACCCCGCCAATCACTACGCCCCTGCCGGAGGGCCGGCATTGTCCCGCCACGGCGGTGAACCCGGCGATTGAGCGACTACTCCATGAAGCCTAGTGCAAGGATGGCGATAGGTGGTCGGGGACCACCTACCTGCACGGGAACTCTGCGACAGTCGCGTTACGGTGCCGAAGACCTGGTACGCCCCTTGCCCCGGGTGTTCGGTCAAACACATTCACGCCGCGGCTTGATGCTTGCGGGTATTTCTGCCCGGGGGAGGTATCGCGCCGCGAATGTTCCCTGGTAGCCGAACAAAGAGCCGAACCGGCGGTTGACTACACGCACATCAACCCGGAACCGGCCGGTCTGCTCGTCGAAGGATTCCCGGACGGTGGTGTCCCCAGCCACAAGGTCTGGCACTCTTATGGCCATGGGGCCATGATGGAGCCGGTAGCCGCAGGAGTGGATGACCAGGCCGCCCTGATCATCGGCCTCGAAGAGCAGGTCTGCCGACAGGTGCTGGTGGGTTCCGAGGTAGTCGACGACGCAGCCCCGGGCAGGGCTGTACACCATCGTTGCGTCAAAGCGGCGGGACCCGCAGGGGAAATGAAAGGTGCGGACGAAGGTGACGGTCTCGCGGCCGAAAGAGTCGAGGTAGGGGTAGTTCTCGATCACGAAGGGGACATTCTGGCCTGTGTTGGGGAGGAGGATGTTGCGGCGGGTGCCGAGGATCAGGAACGGGCGCGTGAACGGTGCGCCGTGCCAGATGCGGACCATGACGCCGCTGCCGACGCAGGACTCGCCGCTGTCGATGCCGACCCCGAAGCGCCGCCGCATTTCAGGGTGAAGGCGCCCGAAGTCACGGCCGAGGGCGTGTTGGAAGATGGAGGGCATGTCGGCTCCAGCGAAGAGAGGGTCGCGGCTGACCGCGGCCCGCGGCCCGGCGCGGTCGGCGCCGACATCGGCGTGCTGCCGGGGTTCCGCGGCGTGGGGGGACGAGGACCGCAGCGGAGACTACCGCAGCGGTGACGGCGGGCGGGATGCTAGGCAACAGCGCGGCGCCGCCGGCCGCAATTCGTGCCAGCAGTTCCAGCATGGCTCGGCGAAACAAATGCTCGGGGGACCGGCCGGTCTCCAGCCACAGGCGCAGCCGGTCGAACGACCATGCGGTGGCCCAGCCGAGGAGCGGGCGGAAAAGCAAGTCTGCAGCTGGGCCGACGCGGCCCCAGCCGGGCTGATAGTCATAGCCGGTGAGGAACCGGATCCCCTCATCACAGGGGAGGTAACGCCAGTAACCCGCGCCGCAGCGGATCGGCGACAGCCAATGCGGAGAGGCGAAACGCAACGCCGAGGTGGAGATGCCGTCCGGGCGCGACCGTTCGCCGGCGCTGATGCCGTGGCCTGCGATAACCAGACCAGGCAGCACTCGGACGCTGTAGCGGAACCGCTGCGGCTGGCAGGTGGCGCCGCTCGCCTGCGTGATCTCGTGGAACCGCAGATCCCACCGTTGATGCGAGCAGGGAACCTGCGTGGCTTCCCATACCTGCGCGAGACCGGCCAGGATCACCGTCTCAACGTAGATCATCCGGCCGCGCCACCTCGGGCGATGACTCCGTGCGGTGCGCCCCGGAGTGGGCGCTGGGCCAGTCATGCCCGGCGGGACAGTTGCATACGCAACTCCCCAGCAGGCCGCAGCGAGAGTAGGCCCGCGGCCTTGGGAATCCCGGCGGGTGTCAACTCCAGGCGGAACCTACTGGCGATTATGGCGAGCAGGAGGACGGTCTCCAGTTCGGCGAAGGCCGAGCCGATGCACGCGCGCTTGCCCGCCCCGAATGGGATGAACGCGTAGTGGTGCCGGGCCCCAGCCCCGGCATTCTCCCCGGGCATGAAGCGTCGCGGGTCAAACCCGGCCGGATCCGGCCAGAACTCGCGATGCCGGTGGATCAGATACGGCGAGATCACCACCATGCTTCCGGCCGGAACCGGCACGCCCGCCACCACGTCGGCCGCGACCGTATCGCGCTCGATCGACCAGGCCGGCGGGTAGAGCCGCATGGTCTCGCAGATAACCGCCTTGGCCCAGGGCAGCCTGCCCACGTCGCTGGCTTGCGGGTCCCGGCTGCCCAGCACCGAGCCAAGTTCGGCTTCGAGCCGCTCCCTGGCTGCCGGGTAAGCCGACAGCAGAGCCAGCGCCCAGGCCAAGACGTTGGCACTGGTCTCACTGCCGGTGACCAGGAATGTTGTGACCTCATCGCTGATCTCGGCATCGGCCAGCGGTGAACCACCAGGATCACGGGCCTTCAGCAGCACGTCGAGCAGGTCGCGGGGTGCGCCCTCGGGGACCCCGGCAACACGGCGGGCGGCGACCAGGTGGCCAGCCGGTCCCACGGCCCCGGTGATGGCACGCGCCATGCGACGCGCTGCCACCTTCGCCACCCGGCCGGACGCCGGGCCCCACCCGACCGGCAGCAACATGGCAGGGCCCGCGATGCGCTGCCCGGCGTTCATGACCCGCACCAGTTCACTGGCCTTACCAGACAGGTCGGCGCCAAACAGCACCTGCCCAGCGATACACAGGGTAAGGGCGCCCATGTCCGCGGCCTTCGGGCGACCCAGCCGTGCGACGCATTAGAAAAGAACACGATGTCTCCTTCCGCTCACGGGCTACCCGGTGAGCTACGCCCAGGGAATCATCCTGTTTGAGCAATCGCTCAAACAGTATGTCACGTCTTGAGCAGATGCTCAAGACGTGACAAAGGTTGCGCAAGCCGACCAGCAGCCTCCGGGCAAATGCCGTGCTCTGCGATGCCAGCTCCGTGCGCGGTTGCCAGGCTCCCCCGGCAACCGCCGCGAGTGGGCGAGGCCATGCTGGCGGAGCCCGGCCTTCCTGGCGCAGCTCGTTCCATGCCGGACGCTAGGTCCTTCTTGGTCTGGCCGACAAGACCAGTGGAACACCGGGCTGGTGTACCAGTTGCGGCAAGGATCCTTGCTGGCCTGCGCGGGCCCGGGCAGGCTGCGGCCTGTTCTTGCGGTACGCGGCAGCGCGGCTGGTCCAGGACCGCCGCGGCTGGGTGGACCAGCTAGCCGGGCCCGGCGGGCCCTAACCTGAGGTACGCGCACCCGCCAGGTACTGGCGTGCGCTGGAACACCATGGCAGGGAGGGCGGACCGGAGATGGCGAGGGTGATGGTCACCGGCGGCACCGGCGTGCTGGGCCGCGCGGTGGTGCCGAGGCTGCTGGCCGATGGCCACCAGGTGACGGTGCTGACCCGCCGGCCGGCGGCGCAGATGCCCGACGCCGCCCGCCGGGCGGTCGGCGACCTGGGCCGCGGGGCAGGGCTGGACGTGGCGGTGCGCGGAGCCGAGGTGGTCGTGCACCTGGCCACCCAACCATTCCGCCCAGCCCGGGTCGACGTCGCCGGGACCCGCGCCCTCATCAACGTCATCAGGCGATGCGACGGCGAGCCGCACCTGGTGTATGTCTCAATCGTCGGCGTGAACCAGATCCCGTGGCCGTACTACAAGCGCAAGAGACAGGCGGAGGTCCTGGTCGCTGGATCGGGGCTTCCATATACGATTCAGCGGGCCACCCAGTTCCATGACCTGGTGCTGATGGCGATGGCCTCTGCGGCGCGAGCCCCGGTCCTGGTCGTCCCGTCGCGGACGTCCTGCCAGCCAGTTGACGCCGCCGATGTCGCGGAACGGCTGGCACAAATCGTGGGCTCAGGGCCGGTCAACGGCTATGCCGCTGACCTGGGCGGCCCGCAGATCCTTGACGCCGCTGGCCTGGCCCGCGACGTGCTGGCAGTGCTAGGGAAACGGCGGCCGGTGCGGCCGGTGCGGATCCCCGGGCGGGTGGGCGCCGGATTCCGGGCCGGTCACCACCTGGCTCTCGGCACGGCGCGGGGAGCGCGGACATGGGCCGGCTACCTGACGGACCGCTGCGGCGTCGAGCCCGGTGTCCTCCGGCTGCCGTATACCGGAAGGCTGGTGCGCATCGGGCACCCGTAATAATGGCGCGCCCGGCCCTGCTGGAACGTAACGGCCGCCGCCGCGCTCCGGCCGCGGGAAGGCAGCGGGTCACGTCGGCGGCGTAGGCGGACTGCAGGAAGTCGCCGAGGGCGGCGACCGCGGCGCGGTAGCTCCGCCCGACCGGGGTCCCGTAGCCGATGACCAGCGCAGGTCCATATTCGCACGGCTCCGCCGGCTCTTCGCGGACGCGGTAGCCGGCGAGCCCGTCAAGCGCGAGGCCGGCCAGCGCCGCCTTGGCGATGACTTCTGGCTCGTCCGGCCCGGCGGGCGGCAGGCGGACCAGGGCATGGCCGCCGGCGCCGATCCCGGTGACCCGCAGCATCGGGGCACGCCCGGCGAGCGTGGCAGCCAACAGGTCGCGCCGCTTGCGGTAGATGCCGCGCATCCGGCGGATATGCCGGTCGAACATCCCAGCCTCGATGAACCCGGCGAGCGCCAACTGCTCCAGCGACGAGGGCCACGCGTTGATGATGCCGATCGCCTCTGCCACCGGCTCCATCAGATCTGGAGGCGCGACAAGCCAGCCGACCCGCAGCGCGGCGGCCAGGGACTTGCTCGTGGTGCCGACATAGATCACCCGGCCCGGGTCGAGGGCCTGCAGCGCGCCGACGGGCTGCCGGTCATAGCGCAGCTCGCCGTCGTAGTCGTCCTCGATAATGATCCCACCGCTGCTACGGGCCCAGGCCAGCAACTCGCCGCGGCGGCGCGGATCCATAGTGACCCCCAGCGGATACTGGTGGGCTGGGGTGACCACCACCGCCTCGGCGCCTAGCCCGGGCAGCGCCCCGGCCCGCGCGCCCAGATCATCGCACGGAAGCGCCACCAGCGTGAGCCCGGCCCCGGCAGCAATCTCGCGCATCCTCGGCGAGCTGGGATCTTCCACCGCAAGGATCCGGCCGCCCCGGGCGGCAAGGACCCGGAACGCGATGCCCAGGCCATGCCCAGCCCCGGCGCACACCTGCAGGTTCGCGGCTGTCGCGCGGACCCCGCGGGCCCGGCCAAGGTAGCCGGCCAGCGCCGCACGCAGCTCGGGCCTGCCCCGCGGGTGGGCGTACCCGAACGCCTCGTCCGGCGCCTCCGCCAGCACCCGGCGCATGACCGAGGCCCAGCCCTGGCGCGGGAAGCTGGACGGGTCCGCATGACCGGGCCGCAAGTCATGCCGCGGCGCAGGCACGGCCGGCGGCTCCGCCGACGGCGCAGGCGCGGTCGGCAGGTCCGCCACCCGGGTGTCCAGCCCGTGCCGGGCGACTAGCCATCCCTCGGCGGCCAGCTGCTCGTATGCTTCCACGACCGTGCCCCGGGCGACGCCCAGGTCGCTCGCGAGCGCCCGGCTTGAGGGCAGCGGGTCGCCGGGGTGCAGCCGCCCGGAGCGAATCGCGTCCCGGACCGCCTGCTGCAGCGCGCCCGCCCGCCCGCGCCTGCCCCGGTCCAGGCAGACAAGAAAGTCCAGCCCGGAACTGGTCCAGGAATCCTCGCCCGTACTGGTGCTTGGCACCAGGCCATTATGCTCACTAGCTTCAGATTCGCAACCAGGCGCTGCCATCTTTGGGGGCACGGCATGGATCCAGCATCCGGGCGCGTTCTCAGCGCGCCGTCACCTCGTGGCCATCAGCCTGGAGCCGGGGTACCATCGCCCGGCCCAGCACGCCGGTGCCGCCGGTCACCGTGACCTTCGCCATCGCCTGCTCGCCTCCGAGCCATGAAATCACGACATGACTACCGCACCCGCGAATGCACACGCCACGTTATGCCGCCGACCCGCAATTGCCGGTCTACCCAACCGCCGGCGTGCCGGGCCGCCTGGGCGGCTGGGCATGCGCCAGGAGAAGCCGCCGATCTTACCGCTGTGTCGCAACTGGTACACCAAGATGGCTGCCAAGTGGTCTTGTTGACTGAACCACGAGGAAATAGCGTCCAGCTGTGGACAAACCAGGCCAGGGATACCAGGATGCGGACACTGATCGATCGTGGACTGCTGCGGGCGGAGGAACTCCGTCCGCATGCTGGCCGGATGGACTATGCCGCGCCGCATGGCTAGCGGGCGTTCCAGCCGCGCCCCGGAGCGCTGCGCAGGAACGCCGCATGCGAGGGCAGAGGGGCCGGCAGGTATCCTGCCAGGCCAGCCAGCCGGGAGTGCCCGGGACGGAGGACCGCGATGACCGGTAGGGATCGGTGCGTGGAGACGGTCCTTGCCGTCTTCGCCGCAGTCGAGCAGCGTGATGACGCGGCGCTGGCCCGGGCCTGCCAGCCTGATGTCGAGTTCTGCTGGCCGCCGTCGCTGCCCTACGGCGGTACGGCCCGGGCGCAGACCCAGCGCGGCGGGGGCTGGGCGGCGTACTGGGACCGGCTGCAGCCCACCGCCGCCCTCCGGCGCCTGAACCCGCGGGTGGTCGCCGCGGCCGGGCAGGAAGTTGTCGTGCTGTGGCGGCAGCGCGGCCTGACCCCGGCCGGGGAAAGCCTCGACAGCCAAGTGCTCGGCCTCTATCACGTGCGTGAGGGGAAACTCGCCCGCGGGCAGATGTTCTACTTCGACCCCGCCGCGGTGTCCGCCTTCCTCGCCAAAGCCAGCCGTGCCGCACCAGTCCAGGCCGTCCCTGTCGGGGAACCGCCTGCTACCGGGCGCGTCGGATGAACGCGCCGCCGGGCGAGATCCTGGTTGTGGTGGCGTACGACAGCGGCAGCCGCGGGAGCCCCGCGCTGCGGGGGCGCACTGCGGCGCTGGCCGGCGCCATCGCCCAGGGCGCCCGGACCGTGCAGCGAACCCACGTCCGGGCCATGCACCTGGGAGAGCAGTATCCGGACTGGGAGGCACTGGACGCTGCTGACTGCATCATCTTCGGCTGCCCCACCTACATGGGCTCCGGCTCAGCGCGGATGAAGGCGTTCATGGAAGAGTCACTTCGCCCCCAGTTCCTGGAGCGGCGCTGGCAGGACAAGCTCGCCGCCGGGTTCACCAACTCCGCCGGGATGAGCGGCGACAAGCTGTGCACCCTGCAGCAGCTCGCCGGGTTCGCCGCCCAGCACGGCATGATCTGGATCCCGCTCGGCCAGCTGCCCGGCTGGGAGTCCAGCACTGGCACAGCGGCCGACCTGAACCGGCTCGCCTCCTTCCTCGGCCTGATGGCGCAAAGCAACAGCGACCAGGGCCCCGACCACGCGCCCCCAGACAGCGACCGCCGCACCGGAGAGCTGTTCGGCCAGCGCATCGCACACATCACCCACCACTGGGCCGGCACCTCTGGCCGCGCGAGGCCCGCCTCGCTCAGCACGGGCTGCCCGGCGTCATCTGATGGCCTGCCCGGCCCTGGCAGCCGGCCAGCGGCAGTGTCGCGGCGACCAGGGGAGGCGTGACCATGACGCGCGGCGAAGGCCCGATGGCGATGTGCACCGCGGACAGCAAGCGAGTCATCCGGGAGCAGCGGCTGGGCTTCGCAGCGACAGTGCGCCCGGACCGATCTCCGCGGACGGTGAAGAACCTGCGAGCCAACCCGGCCATCGCGGTGAATGTAGCCGATCCCATTAGGATGGGCTACCGGTTCACGGGGCGAGCCGCCGTTGCCGACCGTGGGGAGCCCGAACATCCCGCGCGGCGCTGCTGCTCGCTGGCGCCACCGGCCTCGCTGCTTCTCATCCACGGTGCCGGCAGCGGCCCGTGGGTCTTCGGCGGCTGGGCGCAGGCCTTTCCCGGCATCAGGGTCGCCTGCGTCGATCTGCACGCCGGAATCGACGTAAGCCGGGCCTCACATGAGGACTATGCCGACATCGCCGCCCGCGCCGCCAAGGCGCTGCCGCAGCCGACTTCGCTGTGCGGCTGGAGCATGGGCGGTCTGGTGGTTCTGCAGGCCAGCCAGCGGGTCAGCCCGCACAGCGTCATCCTGCTCGAGCCGAGTCCCCCGGCCGAGGTCCAGGGCCTCAACCCGGCTGTCGAGATCAAGAACGGAACCTAGTCACTGTTGCTCACGGGCTGGCCTATGACAATCGAAACCGTCGTGTTCGACCTGGACGACACCCTGGCGGCGACCGGGCGCGCTTACGCCAGGGCCGTCTCCGTGCTGGCGGCCGGCTACGGCATCGACGCCAGCGCGTTCGTGGCAGCTCACCGCCGCTGGTGGGCCAGGTACCAGCGTGGCGAGTGCACCGTTGAGGAGCTGTACCAGGGCCGGATGCGCGACGCCGGCCTGGCCGGCGCTGCGGCGGTGGCCGCGCATGACACGTTCATGCGCACTGCAGCGGCAGTCCGCTGGCGGCCAGGAGCAAGGCGCCTGCTGCAGAACCTCCGCGCGCGCCAGGTCAAGACGGTGATCTTGACCAACGGAGGCAGCCGGAGCCAGCGTGAGAAGCTGGCCCGGCTCGGCGCGGACAAACTCGTCGACGCGGTGCTGGTCAGCGAAGAGATAGGTCATGCTAAGCCCGCTGCGGCCGCCTTCGATGCCGCACTACAGGCCGTCGCCGGGCAGGCAAGCGCGGCCGCGGCAATCGGCGATGACCTCCACGCCGACGTCCAGGGCGCGCTAGCCGCCGGATTCAGCATGGCCATCTGGATCACCACGGACCGCCCCAGCGACCCCGGCCGGCATATCACCACGGTCCGCCGGCTGGACCAGGTCGCGACCATCCTGGGACTGGCAAACCTGGGACTGGCAAACCTCTGATGTACCCGGACGCCGCCTCCACCCCCCCGCCAGACTAATCACCGGAGGCCATCGAATGCGCCATCACCGTCCGCGGCGAGCAGATCGGGATCGACTACGCTGCCAGCTCACCGCAGGTGCGCTATCCCACCAACTGCACGCTCAACTACATCACCGCGTACTCCCGCCGGGGACCTTGATCGCGGGCAAGGCTACCCGTGGACGTTCAACCCCCGGTTCCCGCATGGCCAGGGGTTGAGTCTTGCGAAAGGATTCGGGCATGGAGCCGGACGTGATCGCGTGGCCAGGCTCGCGTCATGCCCGATCGCCGCATGGCCCTGCCGCGAGGACGCCCCGCACGGTGTCTTCCGGCGAAGTCCTCCAGGATTGTTCTCGCAGCATTACGTTGCGCTGGTGCGCATGACCGTGGTGCTGTTGAGGGACCTGCCCGCCGCCGAGGAAGTGGTGCAGGACGCCTTTGTGGCGACGCATGGGCGGCGGCTGCGGGACCCGGACAAGGCACTCGCCTACCTACGCCGCGCGGTGGTCAACGGGTCACGGTCGGTGCTGCGCCACCGCACGTTGGAGGACAGGAACCCGCCGCGGCCGCTGCCCGACATGCCGAGCGCCGAGCACGGGGCGATGGTGCGCCTGGAGATGTCTGCGGTCGCGGCGGCGCTGGGCACGCTGCCCAGGCGGCAGCGCGAGGCGGTCATCCTGCGGTACTACGCGGACCTGTCCGAGACGGAGACCGCAGCCGCGATGGGCATCAGCGAGGGCGCGATGAAGCGCCACGCCCACCAGGGCGTGGCGGCGTTGCGGCAACGGCTAGACGGGTGGCCCAGCAGCTAGCCTGGAGGCGTGCTGCTGCCAGGATGGCAGAGAGGCGACGGTCGGGAGAACGACGTCGGGGCGTACCACAGCTCGTCCCAGGTCGTCGGCGCTGGTGGCGCCGCTGAGGACGAGAATCGCATCGAGCCCGGCCCGCTTGGCGCCCGCGATGTCGCTGGCGAGGCTGTCGCCGACGACCGCCACTCGAGCGCAGCCGGCGAGCAGGTCGCGCGCGATCGCGAACATGTGCGGCTCCGGCTTGCCGGTGATGGCGGCCGTTGCAGCCGTCCCGGACCCGGTCCTCGCTGGTAGTCGGTGGTGACGTGCCGGCGGGAGCAGATGGGTTGACCGGACTGGTGTGGGACTTGGTCAAACCGCCTATGACCGGCACGCTGTACATCGTGCCGCCCGGGTCTCATGCCCTCACGGCCGCCTGGGCAGGTACAGGTCGGTGATCGTGCCCTCGAACGCCTCCGCCGCCAGGGCGACGGTCTCGGACAGCGTCGGATGCGGGTGGATGGTCAGGGCGATGTCGGCCGCGTCGGCGCCCATCTCGATGGCCAGCACCGCCTCGGATATGAGGTCGCCCGCGGAGGGCCCGACGATGCCGCAGCCGATGACCCGGCCGGTCGCCTCGTCGAACAGCACCTTGGTCAGCCCCTCGGAGCGGCCGAGCGTGAGCG
>Ga0209648_10006344_pt1 | contig 10174 bp, 6 predicted proteins | sample GraSoi2013_115cm_FD_185830 | JGI IMG/M metagenome (GOLD analysis project Ga0209648, IMG submission 185830) | Grasslands soil microbial communities from the Angelo Coastal Reserve, California, USA - Sample 9_17_2013_115cm (SPAdes) (version 2) | ecosystem: Environmental > Terrestrial > Soil >...
CGGGATCCTCTCGGAAGGAGCAGCATGAGTGTTGCGGATACGAACAAGGAAAGGCCGGTGAGGGCCAAGCCACCATACAAGCTGTTCGTCCTCTGGCTAACCAATCCAATCGCGTAGGGCCCTGCGAATCCGCCCAGGTTCGCGACCGAACTAATCAGGGCAATTCCCGAAGCCGCTGCGAATCCTGTCAGGAACTCGCTCGGCAGCGAATAAAAAGGACCATAGACGCTGTAAATGCCAAGGGAAGCGAAGCATAAAAAGAAGATCGAGGAGAAAGTGGAATGAGTTGCGCCCAATGACACGAGAGCGATTCCTGCAACGATTGCGGGAATCGTCGCATGATATTTCCGCTCCATCTTGCGATCAGAACTGCGGGAAACCAGGACCATCGCCAGCAAACCTACAAGGTATGGAATCATCACCAGGAATCCGATCGTTGTGTTGGAGTAAAGACTGGAAAGCGATTTCACGAATTGTGGCATCCAGAAGGTCAGAGAGTACATGCCGATATTGAGGGTGAAACCGATACAGGCCAGATGCCACACGCGGCCGTTGATCAGCGCCTGTGTCGCAGAAATTCGGTGTGTTCCATGTTTCTGATTCTCTTCCTGCTTCAATTCCTCAGTGATCCAGTCCTTTTCGTTCCGCGTCAGAAATTTGGCTTCCGCTGGACGGCTTGGCAGCAAGAAGTAAGTAAGGACACCGCAGACTACGGCTGGAATTCCCTCCAGAATCAGGAGCCACCGCCAACTGCTCACGCCTAGCCAGTGAACTCGATCCAGAATGAAACCGGAGACTGGAGCCCCCAGAATGCTGGTGACAGGCAAGCCCGCCAGGAACAGCGCAATCGCCTGCGCCTGTTCTCGCTGGCGAAACCAGTAGGTCAGGTACAGAACGATTCCGGGGAAGTAACCGGCTTCCGCCAGCCCGAGCAGGAACCGCGCGACATACAACTGTGAAACGTTCTGGACGAAGCCGGTCATCACCGCCACAATTCCCCAGCTAATCAGGATGCGAGCGATCCAGATCCGCGCTCCGATCTTGTGCAGCAAAAGATTGCTGGGAATCTCAAACAGAAAATAGCCGAAAAAGAAAATCCCCACCAGCAATCCAAACTGCTCGCTCGTGATCGCCAATTCCTTGTTCATCGTCAAGGCGGCAAATCCAATGTTGATCCGGTCGAGATAGGCAATGACGTACAGCAGAAAAAGATAAGGGATAATCCGGAGCCGCAGTTTCTGAACCGTTCCCGCCTGCATGGACATCGCACCGGCGTCCGTTTCTTTGTCCTTGATCGCCTCAGTGTGAATGCGCCCGGTCAAGAGATCTCCTCAGCGGGTGCTGCTGGCCGAAAGTGTGTGCGGGTTGCGCAGACTGTATGCATCCGCCGCGCAACCGTCAAGCGGCTTCACGATTCCTATAGGGGATAATTGCTGTTCCTGCTCTCCTTATCTCTTCAAGCATTTCTCCCTGTCGCTTTGCGCGTGCTGACGCGCTGCGGGATTTGTGGCAAACTGAATCTTCACACGGCATGGTTTTAGCGCTGCGTGTGTCTCGCACGAGCCGGGCGCGACCCCGAAGCGCTCGACGCAAGCAGGCCCGTCGAAAAAACCAAACAGTCGATTCGAATTCCTGCGGGTAACAGAGAAAACCGGTAACAGAAAAAATGGATCCGAAGTTCATTCGAAACTTCTGCATCATCGCGCACATTGACCACGGCAAGTCCACGCTCGCGGACCGCCTGCTCGAAATGACCGGCGCGCTCACCGAACGCGAAATGCACGAACAATTTCTCGACTCCATGGACCTCGAGCGCGAGCGCGGCATCACCATCAAAGCAAAAAGCATCCGCCTCCATTACAAAGCGAAAGACGGAAATACGTATCGGTTGAATTTAATCGACACGCCGGGCCACGTGGATTTTTCCTACGAAGTGTCGCGCGCTCTCTCCGCGTGCGAAGGCGCGCTCCTGGTCGTCGACGCCTCGCAGGGTGTGGAAGCGCAGACCGTTGCGAACACATTTCTCGCTGCGGGACACAACCTCACGATTCTTCCCGTGATCAACAAAATCGATTTGCCCGCCGCGCAGCCGGAATTCGTGAAAGAACAAATCGAGACCGTGCTGGCCATCCCCGCGGATGACGCGCTGCTGATCAGCGCGAAAAGCGGAGTCGGTGTCGAGGACGTGCTGGAAGCGATTGTCGCCCGAGTTCCATCGCCAAAGGGCAGTGCGGAAAACCCGCTGCAGGCGCTGATTTTCGATTCCTGGTTCGACATTTACCGCGGCGCCGTCGTCCTGGTGCGCGTGATGCAAGGCCGCGTCGCGAACCACATGAAAATCAAGCTGGTCGCCGGCGATGAAACCTACGAAGTCGAGCAGCTCGGCACGCTCACGCCGAAACCCGTCGCGCTCGAAGAACTCGAAGCCGGCGACGTAGGCTTCATCGTCGCAAACATCAAGCGCGTTGCGGACGCGCGCATGGGCGACACGGTCATCGAAGTCGATCGTCCCGCTCCGGCGCTGCCGGGATTCGAAGCCATCAAGCCGATGGTCTTCGCCGGATTGTTTCCGGTGCTCGCCGACGACTACGAACCTCTGCGCGACGCGCTCGGAAAATTGCAGTTGAACGACGCCTCGTTTTTCTACGAGCCGGAAAACTCCGTCGCGCTGGGCTTCGGTTTCCGCTGCGGCTTCCTCGGCCTGCTGCACATGGAAATCGTGCAGGAGCGGCTGGAGCGCGAATTCGGCCTGAACCTGATCACTACGGCGCCAAGCGTGCGCTACCGTATCACGCGCGTGACCGGCGAAGTCATCGAAGTCGACAGCCCGGCGAAATTTCCGAGTCCCGGCGAGATCAGCAAGATCGAAGAGCCGATCATCAAGGCGATGATCATCACCAACGACGATTCGGTCGGCGCAATTCTGCAGCTTTGCCAGGACAAGCGCGGCACGCAGAAAAATTTCGAATATCTCTCGCCGACCCGCGTCATGCTCACCTACGAACTGCCGCTGAACGAGATCGTGCTCGATTTCTACGACCGCCTGAAAACTGTTTCACGCGGCTACGCTTCGCTTGACTATCATCTCGCGGGCTACAGCGAATCCGACCTGATCAAGCTGGACGTGCTGGTCGGAGGCGAACCGGTGGATGCGCTGGCGCTGATTTGCCACCGCGAACATGCCTACGAGCGCGGCCGCGAACTCGTGACCCGCCTGCGAAAACTGATTCCGCGGCAACTGTTTGAAGTGCCGATTCAGGCCGCGATCGGCAGCCGCGTGATTGCGCGCGAAACGGTCGCGGCGATCCGCAAAAACGTTCTCGCCAAGTGCTACGGCGGCGACATCACGCGCAAGCGCAAGCTCCTCGAAAAACAAAAGGAAGGCAAGAAGCGCATGAAGCGCGTCGGCCAGGTGGATATTCCGCAAGAAGCGTTCCTCGCGGTCCTCAAGGTTTCCTCCGCCGACGACGAATAGCTCGTGGTATTTAGTCATCGGTTTTCAGTTGCTAGGTCTGAGCTTTTTGGTTTTCGGAACCATTTGAGACGGTTTCGATTGTTCTCCTTTCAGCCCCGGAGTAAACTGTGTTCAGGTAAGCTTTCTATGGGAAAAGAACGCCAATTCGTTGTAAACGAGCGCGGCGAAAAGGTCGCCGTCGTCCTCAGCATCGAGGAATACGAAAAAATCCTTGAAGAACTGGAAGACCTCGAGGATATTCGCGCTTGCAATGAAGCGAAAGCCTTAGGTGAAACTCCAATCCCCCTCGAGCAGGCTTTGGCCGAAAACCGCCGAAACCGCAAGTGAAGTACAGGGTACTCATTTTGCCGGTGGCCCAGAAGGACCACCACGCCATCCCTTCCCCGTCTTATGAACAGATCGAGCAAAAGATGCTGGCGCTTGCGGAAAACCCCCGGCCACCTGGATGCAAAAAGCTGAAAGACACCGAAAGAAACTGGCGGATTCGCGCGGGAGTTTACCGAATCCTCTACGATATCGATGATTCGAGCGCCACAGTAACTGTGCTCAGGATCGGTCATCGCAAGGACGTCTATCGATAAGTTCATAAGGGTCCCTTCTTCTTGACTTCGGTGGTGAGGCGGCCGCGGTGGAGCTGGAGGGCGACGGAGTCGCCGAGCCCAACCTGGGCGGCGTCGCGGAGGACGGTTCCATTGGCGTCGGTGGCGATAGCGTAGCCGCGTTCGAGGACGCGCAGGGGGCTGCGTTCCTGAAGCTGGAGAAATAGTTTTTCGAGACGGTCGCGCTTACGGCGGAGCAGGCGCTCCATGCGGAGACCGAGCTCGGCGGCGCGTTTTTCAAGGCGCAGACGGAAGGCCGCGATTTTCACGCGAAAATCAAATGAGACGATGCGCAGATGCGCGGCGTTGAAGCGTTTGCGCGATTGCTCGAGGCGCGCGCGGAGACCGAGGGCAAGGCGCGAGGTCATCTCATCGGCGCGCTGACGCTGCTGGCGGAGAAGATCGAGCGGGCGCCGGAAGCCCGGGCGCGCGGAAAACTCGTGGACGCGGCGCGACAATTCCAGAAGGCGGTAGCGGATCAAGCCGGCGAGGGTTTCGCGCAGGTCGGCGATATGCTTATCGAATTCACGGCGGGTCTGGACGACAAGCTCGGCGGCGGCGGACGGAGTGGAGGCGCGGACATCGGCGACGAAATCCGCGATAGTGAAATCGGTTTCGTGGCCGACGCCGGAGATGATGGAAATTTCGGAGGCGGCGATGGCGCGCGCCACGGGTTCTTCGTTGAAGGCCCACAAATCTTCCATGGAGCCGCCACCGCGCGCGAGGATGAGAACGTCAACGAGTTTCTTCTGATTGAAGAATTTCAGGGCTTTGACGATTTCTTCGGCGGCGCCTTCGCCCTGGACGCGCACGGGGTAGAGAATGAGATGAACATTCTGGAAACGGCGGCGAAGAATGCGGACGACGTCGCGGACCGCGGCGCCCTTTGGGGAAGTGATGAGGCCGATGCGGCTGGGCAGAAGCGGCAGCGGTTTCTTGCGCGCGGCGTCGAATAAGCCTTCCGCTTCGAGGCGCTTTTTCAATTGCTCGAAGGCCAACTGAAGCGCGCCGCGCCCGACCGGTTCGAGATTCTCCACGTAAATCTGATATTCGCCGCGCTGCTCGTAGACGCTGATGGAGCCGCGGACGGTGACAAGAAGGCCGTCTTCGGGGCGGAACTTGATGCCGCGCCGCTGCTGCTTGAAGAAAACGCAGCGAACCTGCGCGCGATCGTCTTTCAAAGTGAAGTAGATGTGGCCGGACTGCGCTTCGCGGCAATTGGAAATTTCGCCCTGAACGCTGATGTCGGTGAAGTTTTTGGCGAGAAGATCGCGGATGCGGGCGGTCAGCTCGCTGACGGTCCAGACGGGGCGGGTGGGCATGAGGTTAAAGGTGAGTTGTCGGGTCATTGTTCGTGACTCCTGACTGGTGACTGGTGACTCGTGACTGGTGGGGGAGAGATTGGTCAACAGTCGACAGTTGACAGGTGACAGTGTGAAAAGAGAAGAAAACTTCAGGGCGTTGGGATGCGGTCGCGACCGATGAACTTTGGAACCTCTGGAAGAGTGGCGAAGGGGGTACACCCCCGCCATTTTGTATGAATGTCAAAACAAAGGAGTTGCTAAATTTGCAATTCGTAAGCGCATGAAAAGAAAGGGGCGTCGTTGGATTTGATCGCAGGGCGGAGCCCGTCTGAGAACCGTGGAGAAAAGAGGAACGTGGACTGACCCGAAGGCTTCGTTCACGGCAGGCAGGATGGAGTTCTGATTCGAGATTTCTGGTTAGCCAGTTGTGGAGCCCCCCCGGGGAGATCTCGGAAGTGTGGCAAGGAAAGGACTTAAAATTCAGCGATTTTGGAAGTGTGGCAAGGAAAGGACTTAGTAACTCGTAAGGAGAGACTGGCGACTCGTCGGCAGGAAGATGAGCCTCAGGCTTTGAGGGGAAGGCAGCGCGGGTTTGCAGCGCTAAATTCAAAGACCATTATACCATATGGGTACTGTTTGTCAATAAATTACTGGTAAGTGGTTTGGCTTCCGTCAGATAGCAGCGCGGGAGTCGATCCCCCAGGCAAAAACAGAGGCCTTTTGCTTCCGGTGATAGGTCATACGGCCAAGCATTGGGTAGTGGTCATCAGTCTCCGGATTGCGGACCGTCCTGCAGTTTATCGGTTCAGCCTTCTTCCCCTTACCGCTATTTCAGCAGTCCGTACACTTCGACTTCGCCCCTCGCGCCAAAGTACACACGTCCATTAACGACTATCGGAATCACGAATCGAGTCGCCATCGCGGCGCGATCGCGTCTGCTGTTCTGTTCCGATGTGTAGATCGGCTGATCAATCTTGCTCGCGTTGAAGGCATAGAGTACTGCTGGTTGGTCGCGGCGTTCCATGTTTTTGTTGCCACGGCCCACACAATCGCGTCCTTGTTGCCGTTTGCCGAGACAGAAGGCGTCGCGCCAGGGTTCGCGAATTCTGTGCTGGAGTGGGTGTTGAGCGCTAGTTTGCCATTCTCGATGGTATAGTCGCGCAAGTAGTCGTCGCTGCAAGCGAAGAACACGTGCCCGTTCCAATACGCCATCGCGCCGTAACCTCCCCCGCGCATGCGAATCCTCTGCACAGCAGCATCGCCGTCACTCTGAAACTTGCCCATTCGATCACGATCGATCACATAAATCATGGAGCCCTTGGTGGGCTGCAGCAACAGATGACGATGAGGCGCTGGCTGATCGGGCAGCAGCAGGGGACCGCTGGACCCCAGGTCGGCATCAGCGTCGCTCAGTTGTGCTTGATCATGGGGCGTAAAGTAATCGCGGACCACGATCGAAGAGCCTTGAAGCGCCAGCTTGAGCACTGAGTCGCCGTAGTCGCGACCTCCCGTGGATGCATCGAAAGTCCCGTTGCCAGTCGGCACGTAGATATCGCCGTTTGCGTCGGCGCCAGGCCCAGTATCGCTCGCCCAGATGCCCCCTTGGTCGCCGTCGGGCGTGACGTTCAGTACCGCCCTCTGTGCCAACGTCTGCGGATCGTATGCCATGACCCAGCCGTGGTATGGGTCCCGGTCGCATGACGAAGCCCAAGTGAGATACAGAGCGTCATTCACCAGCAGTAGCGAGGCACGTGGATTCTCCAGTAGCGGATCGAAACGCACTTGTCCGTTTGCGGCGCCAGCGCCTCTACCTGGGACTGATGGCGTGATGAGCTTGGGGCCGCCAAACTTCTCCGCCCCGGTGGTGATGGCGAGTGCGTGCAGATGCTGAAAGTATTCGTTGTTGCCAAATATATGGCCGACCATCGTGCGCGCAAGGACATACAGGGTGCCCGTTTTCAGGTCGATCACCGGCGTTGAAGTGATACCAACCTCCGGCTGGATGAAGGGACATTGCACGTCTCTTGTGGGAACAGCCGTATCGCCTCGCTTTTTATCCAGAACAGTGACGTGCCACAGCGGTGGATCGTCAGGTCGATCTGCATTGAACGCGTACACGCTGTCGTGCTCGGTGGCGACAAAGAGCACGTCGTGCGTTCCTTTGCCGGGAATCTCGAGCGATGGAATGAACAACGGCTGGGCGTATACGGCGCCGTCAACTTTGAACGCGCCCAGTCTGCCGAACTGTTTTACGTTAACGTTCTGTGGAACTAAAATGCTCTCGCTCAGCGTGGCGCCGGTACGCAGGTTGTCGTATTGCGAAGTAGTGACTTGCGCGACCGCAGCGATCGCCGCAAGGGCGAACGTAGGTACGGCGCAGCAGAACGCGAGCAGCTTCACTTGACAAACTATTGAGGTGACGGATTGGCAGTCTAGCATAGGAGTGGGGAGATGTGGCTGGCCTGTGCTTTAGCGGCTTGGCGACAATTCCCGGATCATGGCGTATTCGCAAACTGGCCCACGGCCAAGCATTTAGGCCCGATTGATTTGTCATGTTTCGAACGGACCGTGCAGGCCTTTGCGGCAGCGGAGTCCCAAGCCTTGCGAGAGGAATAGTTCGTTCGCTTGCTTCCGAATTCAGCCCAATTGACCGAGGCATGGGTGTTTGCTAGGCTCCGAGCACCAACTCCCCGTTCTCCCCGCTGCGGTTGGTCAAAAAGGAGATGCCATGGCCGCACGCTACGCAACGCCCCCAGGATCGCTTCGCTCACTGGTGAGCACCGGCAAAATGATAGGCCTCCGGCTTTGCATCCTAATCATCGCCGTCCTGACACTCAACTCGCAAGTTGCCTGGGCGCAGCAGTGTTCGGATACGACGTTCGTGCAGCGGGCATACCAGGATTTGCTGTTGCGCCAGCCTAGCGCGAGCGAAGTCACCTATTATCTGCCTGCGGTGCAGAGCAATGGCCGCCAGGCGGTCGCCTTGTCTCTGCTTGTCAGCCAAGAATATGCGCTCGACCTGATCAGTGGCAGTCCTACTGTGGTAGCTGGGTGGTACCAGAATTTTCTTGGCCGGAATCCAACTCCTACCGAGGCTCAGTTCACGCTAAACCTGGAGCCCGTGAGCGATGGCTCCATCATTGCGCTGCTGCTCTCCGGCGCGGAGTACCGCACGCACGCGATCGCGCTGAACCCGGGGATCTCTGATGATAACCAGAAGCTCGTAAATCAGATGTTCAAGGACCTGCTGGGCCGGAATGCCAGTAGCGGCGAGCTGGCCTTCTTCGGCGCAGCCCTCTCTTCGGGCGAGACGGCTGGGAACGTCGCTACCGCCATCCTGAGCAGCAACGAGTATCTTTCCGGGGTGATCGGTCGCGCATACCTGCGCATGCTGCGCCGCCCAGCAATGCAGGGCGAAATCAATTCCTTTCTTAGCCCGCTGAAATCTGACGCGCGATCCGACGAAGACCTGCTGGCCATCCTGGCTGGGTCATCCGAGTATTGCAGCTCGACCGTGCAACCTCCGCCGGCATTCCAATTGCAGGCGCCGGCGACGACGTTTCCCGCGCTGAATTCTGTCACCATTCCGTCGAACCTTAGCCTCCTGCCCGCAGTTCAATTCGGGCCGCTGGAAGCCAGCAGCAACGCCGCCATTCTTGGATTGCAAGTTGTGGTTAGCAGCGATGAGGCGAGGATCACTTCCTTGAACGCCGAGGTATCGCGCCTCAACGACCAGATCACGCTGCTGAATTCGTTGCTGGTCAACGAGTCGCTGACAATTACCGATCTGACCAACACATTGTTTGGAGCGCCGCCCACGCTCGAGGCTGCGCAAGCGGCGCAGAAGGACGCTCAGGACAAGGTCGCGCAGGCCGTGGCCAGCGCTGGCACGGGAAATGCGCTGGTGCAGAACGCGCAGGCCAACTTGACGCAAGGGGATGCTGCGCTGGCCGCGGGTGACTTCTCCACGGCCGTGAAGCGCTACCGCCTTGCGTTTCTGCTTGCTGGCAATGCATTGAAATAGGGGCCGGATGCGAGGGGGCAGACTTTTGTGTCTGCGATTGACGGGAGAAGAAGGGATCAAGGCGTTTATTCGCGCGGAGTTCAATGTCGAAAAATGAGGTTGAGGAGGTTAAGAAAATAAAGGAAGTAGAGGAAAAGACGCGGTTATTTGCGGAGATGTCCAAAAAGCCAGAGGAGGAGTGAGAATGCGGCGCTGAGGAGGAGGCAGGTGATGATGGGGAAATAGAAAGTGGTGTGCTCGCCGCGGTGGACGATGTCGCCCGGAAGGCGGCCGAGACGAAAGGGGAGTTTGCCGCCGAGATAAAGAAGAGCGCCGATGAGGACGAGGAGGCCGCCGAGAAGAAGAAGAGTGCGGCCGAGTTCGCGGAGAGGGTCCATGGAGAACATTGTAGCGGACGTGGAGGAAGGAAAGGACGTAGAGGATGTGAAGGAGGTAAAGGAAGTAAAGGAAATAAAAGAGAAACCACAGCCCCATCAAGGGATGTGCTGATGTTTTCAGGATCTTAGCGAAAAGCGGCTTCCTTCCGACAAGGTCGGAATCTTCGATCGCCCCGAAAAAACATTCGGAGCGCGAAAACCGGCTCCGCAAACCCATCCGGAGCGCAGAAACGTGCTTCGCTCGCAATGACAATTTAACTTTTGCCGCGTATTTGTAGCTCAGAACACTAGCCGCGGAAGTAGAGATAGGCGCCGGTGATGCAGAGCAAGACTACGATGGAGGCCGTGAGTTCTTTCCAGCTCCAACTGGCGCGGGTGTTCTGGCGGTCTTCTTT
>Ga0209648_10006346_pt1 | contig 10173 bp, 9 predicted proteins | sample GraSoi2013_115cm_FD_185830 | JGI IMG/M metagenome (GOLD analysis project Ga0209648, IMG submission 185830) | Grasslands soil microbial communities from the Angelo Coastal Reserve, California, USA - Sample 9_17_2013_115cm (SPAdes) (version 2) | ecosystem: Environmental > Terrestrial > Soil >...
GTCGGTGCACACCGCCACCGAGGCGGAGGCGATCGATCCCCGCCTCGTCGACTATGCCATCGCGGGGCCCGCCTTCGAGACTCCAAGCAAACCGGGCTACGGCCCCGAGATCGGCCATAAGGGGCTTGCCGAAATCGCCGCGGCGGCGCCCGTCCCGGTGCTCGCAATCGGGGGTCTCAACGCCACGAGGGCGGCGGAAGTGCTGGCGGCCGGTCCGGTCGGCATCGCCGTCATGGGGAGCATCATGCGTGCGGTCGATCCCGGCCAGGAGATGAAGGCACTGTTGGCGATCGTTGCCGGGGCTCACCCCCGCGCGCGATAGGGCGCCACTCCTTGGTCCGGCAACCACACATTTGCGGGTAACTTGCCCGTCTGCCAGAAGACGTCGATCGGTATGCCGCCGCGCGGGTACCAGTAGCCGCCGATGCGCAGGAATTTCGGCTTGAGCAGGGCGACGAGTTTCTTGCCGATCGCGACGGTGCAATCCTCGTGGAAGGCGCCGATATTACGGAAGCTGCCGAGATAAAGCTTGAACGACTTCGACTCCAGCAGCCATTTTCCCGGCGCGTAGTCGATGACGAGGTATGCAAAATCGGGCTGACCGGTGATCGGACAGAGCGTGGTGAATTCCGGCACAGTGAAACGCGCGACATAGTCGGTGTCGGGGTGGGGATTTGCGACGCGATCGAGCGTCGCCGCCTGAGGAGAAGCGGGAAGACGGCTCGGCTTGCCGAGATGACGAAGCGTTTTAGCCATTGTTCTCATCCTCGGGTCGAACTTGGGTACCCCGAGTTCGGCCACAAGCGCGGGAGCAAGCGATCCGGACGAGCCTGCCACTTCGGTTATCGCTTATCTGCGGGTTACTGGATGCCCCGCTTCCACGGGGCATGACAAGGGTGTTCTCGATCCTGTAGAAGCCCCGCGAGCGCTGCGATCCTCCGGGGACCCCATGACTGCCATCACCGACATCATCGGCCGCGAGATCCTCGACAGCCGCGGCAATCCGACGGTCGAGGTCGACGTCGTGCTCGAAGACGGGACGAAGGGCCGCGCCGCGGTACCATCGGGGGCCTCGACCGGGACGCACGAGGCGGTCGAATTGCGTGACGGCGGCAAGCGGTATCTGGGCAAGGGGGTACGCCGGGCGGTCGATGCCATCAACGGCGAGATTTTCGATGCGGTCGGCGGCATGGACGCCGAGGCCCAGGCCAAGATCGACGAGACACTCATTGCGCTCGATGGCACGCCAAACAAAGGCCGCCTCGGCGCCAATGCCATCCTCGGGGTTTCGCTCGCGGTCGCCAAGGCGGCGGCTGCGGCCCATCAGGCTCCGCTCTACCGCTATGTGGGGGGGACCGCGGCACGGCTTCTGCCAGTGCCGATGATGAACATCCTCAATGGCGGCGTGCACGCCGACAATGCGATCGACTTTCAGGAATTCATGATCATGCCGGTGGGCGCGGCCTCATTCTCGGAGGCGCTGCGTACGGGGTCGGAGATTTTCCACACCCTGCGGGCTGCGCTCAAACAGGCCGGCCACGATACCAATGTGGGCGACGAGGGCGGCTTTGCCCCCGATCTGCCGTCGGCCGAAGCCGCACTCGACTTCGTCGTGACCGCGATCGAGAAGGCCGGCTTCGCGCCGGGCAAGGACGTTATGCTCGCGCTCGACCCCGCCGCGACCGAGTTTTTCAAGGATGGTGCCTATCGCTACGAGGGCGAAGGCAAGGTTCGCTCGCGACAAGAGCAGGTAAACTATCTTGCCGAGCTCGTCTCGCGCTATCCAATCGTTTCGATCGAGGATGGAATGGCCGAGGACGATCTGGAAGGTTGGAAGATGCTGACCGGCCTGATCGGCGGTAAATGCCAGCTCGTCGGCGACGATGTATTCGTTACCAACGTCACGCGGCTCGCGCACGGCATCAAGAATGGCATCGCCAACTCGATTCTGGTCAAGGTCAACCAGATCGGCACGCTCACCGAGGCGCTCGCCGCAGTCGAGATGGCGCATAAGGCCGGCTACACCGCGGTCATGTCGCACCGCTCCGGCGAGACCGAGGATGCGACCATCGCCGACCTCGCGGTCGCGACCAACTGCGGGCAGATCAAAACCGGCTCGCTCGCGCGCTCGGACCGCACGGCAAAATACAATCAGCTCTTGCGCATCGAGGAGGAGTTGGGCGGCCAGGCCAGATATGCCGGACGTGCCGCGTTGAAGGCGTTGCGCTGAGATCAAGCGCATCGACTTAGGGGGCACCGCACCCCGATGCATTAAAGCCGTCTTAACGGAGCGCGGGCAAGGTTGCGCCATGGTGACCCGGAAGAGGTTCCGCACCGTCCTCAACGCGCTCGCGCTTTACACCATCGCCGCGCTGGTGATCGGCTATTTCGGCGTCAATGCCTACTCCGGCAACCGCGGGCTGCGCGCGAAGCAGGATCTCGACCAGCAGATCGCGGAACTCAGCGGCGAGCTTGACGCGCTCAAGGCCGAACGCGCCAATTGGGAACGCCGCGTCTCGCTGCTCAAGTCCGAAAGCATCGATCCCGACATGCTCGACGAGCGCGCCCGGGTGCTGCTCAACTACGCCGATCCGCGCGAACTCACCTTGCGCCTTAAGCGACCCTGACCGCGCTGGACCGCTGACAGCGGCAATTTGCGAAATCGGTTTTTTCTACCTATTTCCCACCACAAAGAGCCGCGCCCGCGCTTATCCCCATCCGCTTCCGCCCTGCGGCGATTTCGGCTATTGGGGAAGTAGCCGCCTCGCCGACAAAGAGCCCCACCCCGAGGAGCAAAATGGCCGTTGCCAGCAATCGACCCGCGGCTCAGCCCGCCGCCGTGCGCCGGGCGTCCGTCGAACCTGCGGCGGAGATGCCTGATTTCAACCAGGAGCAAGAGCTTCACGCCTATCGCCAGATGCTGCTCATTCGCCGGTTCGAGGAGAAGGCGGGACAACTGTACGGCATGGGGCTGATCGGCGGCTTCTGCCACCTCTATATCGGCCAGGAAGCCGTCGTCATCGGCATGCAAATGGCGATCAAGGCGGGCGATGAGGTCATCACTGGATACCGCGACCACGGTCATATGCTGGCGTGCGGCATGGATCCCAAGGGCGTGATGGCAGAGTTGACCGGCCGACGGGGAGGCTATTCCAAGGGCAAGGGCGGCTCGATGCACATGTTTTCGGTCGAGAAGGGGTTTTTCGGCGGACACGGCATCGTCGGCGCCCAGGTCCCGCTCGGAACCGGGCTCGCATTCGCCAACAAATACCGCGGCAACGACAATGTTTCGCTCACCTATTTGGGCGATGGCGCCGCCAACCAGGGGCAGGTCTACGAAAGCTTCAATATGGCGAAGCTGTGGAAGCTGCCGGTGGTCTACGTCATCGAGAACAATCAGTACGGGATGGGAACCTCCGTCGCCCGCGCATCGGCCACCACCAATCTGTCCCAACGCGGGCGTTCCTTCGACCTTCCCGGCGAACAGATCGACGGCATGGACGTGCGCGCGGTCAAGGCCGCCGGCGACAAGGCCACGAAATGGTGTCGCGATGGCAACGGACCCATCATTCTCGAAATGCTGACTTATCGATATCGCGGCCACTCCATGTCGGATCCCGCCAAGTACCGGCCCAAGGAGGAAGTCGACAAGGTCCGCACCGAGCACGATCCGATCGAGCAGGTGCGCAACCGCCTGTTGAAGAAGGGCTTTGCGAGCGAGGACGCCTTGAAAAAGATCGACGCCGAAGTCCGCGCGGTCATCAACGAGGCGGCCGAATTTGCCACCAATGACGCGGAGCCAGATCCGGGCGAGCTTTGGGCCAATGTGTATGCCGAGTAGGACATGGCCGCTGCCACCCACCAAAACAGTGCTCGCCTTCTTCGCCCGTCCGGTGCCCGCCGTGGCGGTGACGTCGCTGGCGACCAGTCTCGCGCGGGTCCGTCGCTAGGCCGCCAACGGGTGATGCGTCTATGCCGATTCAAGTATTGATGCCCGCGCTCTCGCCCACGATGGAGAAGGGCAACCTCGCCAAGTGGCACAAGAAAGAGGGCGACGCGGTCAAGTCCGGCGACGTCATTGCCGAGATCGAGACCGATAAGGCCACCATGGAGGTCGAGGCGGTCGACGAAGGTACGCTCGGCAAGATTTTGGTGCCGGAGGGGACCAATGACGTGGAGGTCAACACGCCGATCGCCATGATCTTGGGCGAGGGCGAAGACGCTTCCGCACTGACCGACGGCGGCGCCGCGCTCCAGCAGAAGGCGCCGGTCACCGCCCCGCCCGCCAAAGCCGAACAATCCGCACCGCAGGTCAATCGAGCGCCCGCGCCGGCGAAGGCGGAAGCCGCTGCGCCGGCCCCGGCACCAACGCCGACGGAGCCTGACCTTCCGGAAGGCACCGAAATGGTCACGATGACCGTGCGCGAGGCCTTGCGCGACGCGATGGCGGAGGAAATGCGCCGCGACAAGACCGTCTTCGTAATGGGCGAGGAGGTCGCCGAGTATCAAGGCGCCTACAAGGTGACGCAGGGCCTGCTGCAGGAATTCGGCGCCGCCCGCGTGATCGACACGCCGATCACCGAGCATGGCATGACCGGGCTCGGCGTCGGCGCGGCGTTCGCGGGCCTCAAGCCGATCATCGAGTTCATGACCTTCAACTTCGCCATGCAGGCCATGGACCAAATCATCAATTCGGCGGCCAAAACGCGCTACATGTCGGGCGGCCAGATGCGCGTATCGGTCGTGTTCCGCGGGCCGAATGGACCCGCCGCCCGCGTCGCCGCCCAGCACAGCCAGGACTACACGTCCTGGTATTCGCACGTTCCAGGCCTCAAAGTCATAGCTCCCCATACCGCCGCCGACGCCAAGGGCCTGCTCAAATCCGCGATCCGCGACCCCAATCCCGTTATCTTTCTCGAAAATGAAATCCTTTACGGGCAGAGCTTTCCGGTACCCAAGCTCGACGATCATCTCGTGCCCATCGGCAAGGCGAAGATCGCGCGCTCCGGCACCGACGTGACCATCGTCGCCTGGTCGATGGGCATGACCTACGCGCTCAAGGCGGCCGATGAATTAGCCAAAGACAAGATCAGCGCCGAGGTCATCGATCTGCGCACGCTCAAGCCAATGGACACCGCGACCATCGTCGAATCGGTCAAAAAGACCGGCCGCATCGTCACGGTCGAGGAAGGCTGGCGGCAGTCGGGTGTGGGGGCGGAGATCGCCGCCAGCGTGACAGAGCACGCCTTCGATTGGCTCGACGCCCCCGTCACCCGCGTCACCGGCAAGGACGTGCCGATGCCATACGCGGCCAATCTTGAAAAACTCGCGCTGCCTTCGGTCGCGGATGTGGTCGCAGCGGCAAAGGCGGTCTGTTACCGATGAGGAACCTATGGCGACGTTCGATGCGCTGCACGTTCCGCCGACCGCGCTGGAGCACGGCGGGGTCGAGGTTTTGCGCGCGGCCATCGTAGAAGGAGGACTGCACGTTTCGCTGCGTCGCGCTTTCGACGATCCGCAGGCGTGGGGCATGCTCATTGCGGACGTTGCTAGACATGCCGCGCGCATCTTCGCCAAGGAAACCAAATTGACCGAGGACGAGGCACTCGAGCGCATCCGCACCATGTTCGATGCCGAGATGGACGCGCCGACCGATCCCGGCACCACCAGCGCGATCAGCTAGACGATCGAGAGTTTGTCATGCCGGTCAATATTCTGATGCCCGCGCTGTCGCCGACCATGGAGAAGGGCAACCTCGCGAAGTGGCTCAAGAAGGAAGGGGACAAGGTCAAGCCGGGCGACGTGATCGCCGAGATCGAGACCGACAAGGCAACGATGGAGTACGAGGCGATCGACGAGGGCACGCTCGCCAAGATCGTGGTGCCGGAGGGCACGCAGGACGTGCCGGTCAAGGCGGTCATCGCAGTGCTGGCAGAGGAGGGGGAGGACGTTAAGGCGGCCGCCGCCGGTGCGGGAACCGGCGCGCCTGCGGCGAAAGCGGCGCCGCCGGCAAAACCGGCAAGCGCCCCGCCCCCGCCGCTAAAGGAAGAGGGTGTTTCAGCACGGCCCTCCCCATCGATGCGCTCCGCGCCCGCGCTAAGCGAGGCGGCGCCGGCGCGGGCCGCGCCGCAAGCCCCGGCAGCTTCCGTTTCCCAGCCGGGGGAAGGCGAGGGGACGCGGGTCGCGCGCACGAACCGCGTGTTTTCGTCTCCGCTGGCGCGCCGGCTAGCGAAAGAGGCCGGCATCGATCTCGCACGTGTCGGGGGCTCCGGTCCGCACGGCCGCGTCATCGCGCGCGACGTGGAAGCGGCCAAGTCGGGCCGGGGGCTTGCGGCTCCCGCCGCGGCGTCCCCTGTCGGCGCGGTCGCGCTCACCGTGCAAACGCCGGCTGACGAGAAGATCCGCGCGCTATTCGAGCCCGGCTCGTACGACGCCGTCCCGCACGACAATATCCGCAAGGTGATCGCGCGGCGTCTTGTCGAAGCGAAGCTCACAATCCCGCATTTCTATCTCACGCTCGAGTGCAACATCGGCAAGCTCGTCGCGGCGCGCGAAGAGATCAACGCCGCCGCGCCGAAGGACAAGGACGGCAAGCCCGCCTACAAGATTTCGGTCAACGATTTCGTCATCAAAGCGCTTGCGCTCGCGCTCCAGCGCGTTCCGGATGCCAATGTGACCTGGACCGAAGGCGCCATGCTCAGGCACAAGCATTCCGACATCGGCGTTGCGGTTTCGATACCCGGTGGGCTGATCACGCCGGTGGTGCGCCAGACGGAGCAAAAATCGCTTTCCGTCATCTCCAACGAGATGAAGGATTTCGCCGCGCGTGCGCGTGCCCGCAAGCTGGCGCCGCACGAATACCAGGGCGGGACCAGCGCCGTGTCTAACCTCGGCATGTACGGGATCAAGGAATTCTACGCCATCATCAACCCGCCGCACGCCACCATTCTGTCGGTCGGCGCCGGAGAGGAGCGCGCGATCGTGCGGAACGGCAAGATCGAGGCGGCACATATGATGACCGTTGGACTCGCGACCGACCACCGCGCCGTCGACGGCGCGCTCGGCGCCGTGCTTCTAGGCGCGTTCAAGACATTGATCGAAAATCCGGTGATGATGGTAGTGTAAGTCTGGAAGCTTGGGTTCGCGCGTCTTGAAACCGCTGTTGTTCGAAGAGGTGGATGGCGACGGAACCAGCGTTTGCTCCAAATCCGCCCCATGACGTGCCGTACGTCCGGTAACCCGAGATAAGGGCCGACAAGTCCGGCGCCTTTTGCAAGAGAAAGCGGCATGGCTGACACCTCCTTCGACATCATCATCATTGGTTCCGGACCCGGCGGCTACGTCACCGCCATCCGCGCGGCGCAGCTCGGTTTTTCGACCGCGATCATCGAGCGCGATTATCTCGGCGGCATCTGCCTCAACTGGGGCTGCATTCCCACCAAGGCGCTGCTGCGCTCGGCCGAGATTTTTCACTACATGCAGCATCCCAACGACTACGGTCTCGCGGCCGAGAAAGTGACTTACGACCCCGCCGCCGTGGTCAAGCGCTCGCGCGCGGTATCGAAACGGCTTAACGACGGCGTCGGCTTTCTGATGCGCAAGAACAAGGTCACGGTGATCTGGGGCGAGGCGACGATCGACGCGCCGGGCAAGGTGACGGTGAAGACCAGCGCGACCGCGGCGCCAAAAGGCGTGCTCGGGGCCGGCGCCTATCAAGCCAAGCACATCATCATCGCCACCGGCGCGCGGCCACGCGTGTTGCCCGGCCTCGAACCCGACAAAAAGCTGATCTGGACCTATTTCGAGGCCATGGTGCCCGACCGTATGCCGAAGTCACTGCTGGTCGTCGGTTCGGGCGCGATCGGCATCGAGTTCGCCTCGTTCTACCGCACCTTCGGCGTCGAGGTGACGGTGGTCGAGATCCTGCCGCAAATTCTCCCCGCCGAGGATGCCGAGATTGCGGCATTCGCGCGCAAGCAATTCGAGAAGCAAGGCATCAAGATTCTGACCGGCGCGAGGGTGACAAAGCTCGACAAGAAGTCGGACAGCGCGACTGCGACCATCGATGACGGCAAAGGCGGCACGCAGACGCTCACCGCGGAGCACGTCATCTCCGCGGTCGGCGTCACGGGCAATATCGAACATCTCGGCCTCGAAAAGCTCGGCGTGAAGACCGACCGCGGCGCCATCGTGGTCGATCCGCTCAATCGCACCAATGTGCCCGGCATCTACGCCATCGGCGACGTTTCCGGCCCGCCCTTGCTCGCGCACAAGGCCGAGCACGAGGGCGTCATTTGCGTCGAGGCGATCAAGGGCCTGAAGCCTCATCCCATGGACAAGCGCCTCATCCCGGGCTGCACCTATTGCTCGCCGCAAATCGCCTCGGTCGGCCTCACCGAGCAGGCGGCGAAGGAGAACAAGTTCGATATCCGCGTGGGCCGCTTTCCATTCATAGGCAACGGCAAGGCGATCGCGCTGGGCGAAGATCAAGGCCTCGTCAAGGTGATCTTCGACAAGAAGACCGGGGCACTGCTCGGCGCGCACATGGTGGGAGCGGAGGTGACCGAGCTGATCCAGGGCTATGTCGTGGCGATGAACCTCGAGACCACGGAGGAGGAGCTCATCCACACCGTCTTCCCACACCCGACGCTCTCCGAGATGATGAAGGAGGCGGTGCTCGATGCCTATGGGCGTGTCCTCAACATTTAATGCCCGTCATCGACATTCACACCCATTGTTCACCCCGCGCGCGCGATGATCCACTCGGCGTCGCGCAGGCGCTGCGGGGAATACCGGTCGGCAAAAATTCAGTGACGAATTATCGCGGCTTGCCGGCGGTGTCCTACCACGACATGACCGATTTTGGCCTCCAGCAGGAGGTTTGCGCTAAGGCCGGTATCACCGGCCGGATCATCAGCAATCCGTTCGCGGCGGAGGTGATGACCGCGATCTCGAGCAAGCCCGCGATCGAGGTCGTCAAGCACGTCAACGACCAGACCGCCGCGGTGGTAGCGCGGGCGAAGAGCAATTGGGGCCTCGGTACGCTCAATCCGCTCGATGCAAGCCACGTCGCCGAGGGCGAGCGGTGTCTTGACGCGCTCGGTTTCAAGGGGCTGCTGATCACGTCGAGCTGGCACGGCCAATTCATCGACGGCGAAGACGCCTTCGCGTTCTGGGAATGGGCGCAAGCGCGGCAAGTGCCGATCTTCATCCATCCGCCGCGCGTGCCGATCGGGCACGAGCAGCAGATGAATCAATACAAGCTCGATGAATTGGTCGGGCGGCCGTTCGACACCGCGATGGCGCTCGCACGCATGATCCTATCGGGGCTGTTCGACCGCTATCCGGCCTTGAAGATCGCGGTCGCACATATGGGCGGCGGGCTTCTGCCGGTCATCGGACGGCTCGATTTCGGCTGGCGGCTCGGCTGCGACGGCATGCCCGAGCACGCCGTCATTCGATGCAAGCGTCGGCCGAGCGATTATCTCGCCGGGCTTTACGTCGACACCATGGGCTTCTGGGCGCCGCACGTGCGCGAGACGGTGGAGGTGTTCGGCGTCGACCGCGTCATGTTCGGCACCGATTACGGCCCGGTGCCGATCGATCCCGGGGAGCACATCGACATCGTGAACGGACTGGTAATCTCCGCCACCGATAAAGAGAAAATTCTTTGGCGTAACGCGGCGCGTTTTTTCGGCCTGGACAACATCGCGTGAGGTCCGCTCGGGCAGGAATTGCAGGCGAATGGCGGCACCGTTCGATCCGCAGGTGCTGCGGGTGGGTGCTCGCGGCACTGCTGCTCTCGTTAACTCAGGGAGCGAGAGCCGAAGCTGCCGAGCGACCGGCGGCGTCTACGAGCGCACCGTCGCCGGCCGCCATGGCCGAATACCGTCGCAAGTTCGAGGAGTACACCCTCGCGCGTCGGAGATATGAGGCCGAAGCCGATGCTTACTGGGATTCCATCGCGGACAAGCGTCGGCTGCGACGTGCCAAACGCCGCAACAATCAGGACATTGTGCTCGGCGATTACGTGTTGACCCAGCCGCCGGTCTATTCGGGACCGCCGAAACCGGTCGATCCCTCGGCCCCTCCCGAAGAGGCGCCACCAAGGAAGTACGTGCCGGTCGTGGCCGACTTTTTGCGGGCAGCGGCGGAGCAATTCAATTTCGTTCC
>Ga0209648_10006347_pt1 | contig 10172 bp, 7 predicted proteins | sample GraSoi2013_115cm_FD_185830 | JGI IMG/M metagenome (GOLD analysis project Ga0209648, IMG submission 185830) | Grasslands soil microbial communities from the Angelo Coastal Reserve, California, USA - Sample 9_17_2013_115cm (SPAdes) (version 2) | ecosystem: Environmental > Terrestrial > Soil >...
AATGGCAGTTGGTTCTGGAGCAGGCAATGACATTGACGGATTCCTTTCATCATTTAACACAGTCTTTCCCTATCCTATCAGATTTTCTTCCTGCTTGAATATGCCTCGGCATTTCGGCAACAGAGTCAATGTTTGTATTGGGCCAACTCCAGCCATCTTTGTCTTCCTCGGCGCAGGCGCGGAAGGCCAGTACTTCTCGGCTGCCCTCCAGGTCCACGCCCAGCGCCGTGAGAATCATGGTGGCATCCGTTTTGGCCCCATGGCGCACGGTGAAATGGATGCCATCCAGGTAGATGATGCGGTAGTGAGCCAGCAGCGGACGGACTCGCCACGCTTCATATTGCTCGGTCAGTGCCTGGTTCAGCCGACTGACGGCGCTCGCGCTGGGAGCCACTCCCAGCAGTTTTTCCGCCACTTTGCCCACTTGTCTTCGTACTGGTGCCGCTGACAAACATGTCGGTCAGGGCTTCCGCCACCTCGGGTTCATAGCGAGCATAGCGCTCAAACACCTGCGTATGAAAGGCTCCGGCACGGTCTCGGGGCACCTTGAGATCCTCAATGGGCCCGGTGGGGGTCACCAGATCGCGCGTGTAGGACCCATTGCGGTAGCCACGACGCGTGGGAGTGCATTCGCCCCACGAGGCCCCGATGCGACTCGTCCAGTTCTTCGCGCATGACTTGTTCGAGCAAGACCTGCACCGCGCTCACAGCGAGACGACGTAAATGCTGACGAAACTCCTCCTGCTCTGGCACGATGGGTGACGATGACTCCGAGGTTGAACCTTCCGGGGACAGTGTGGTAGGCTTGTTCTTGGTGACAGGCATAGCTTTCTCCTTTCGAGAATTTGAAGGAAACCATCTCAGGAAACAATCTATGCCTGTAGTATCCTCTCCACTCCACCTCTTTGCAACGCCTCTGCTTGACACAGAACTCGCGATGGTGCCCTTTGCCACGGTGCAGCTCAAATGTCAATTCGGCAAAAACTGGTGAGTACCCACAAGTGGTAGAAGCGAGTTGCACGCTCTCCCCTATCCGCTCTGTTCGAGAGAGATGACACACCTAGAGAGCCATTGATGTGCTGCGTACTCAGTCTTGAACCGCGGTTGCCGTCAGTAACGCATAGAACCACAGGCCGCGTCGAAAGGCATGATACTGGTCGAATGCGCCCCGCATGTTGCCATGCTGCGTCTCAGAGCGCAATCCAAGCGCGTGGAGGGGAAACGCCACTGGCCAGGTGAGCACGGCGAGCCAATAGAGGCGACGAAGCGAAGGTCTGACATTGGGGGTCAGATCGACCAACTGCACGTTGTGCAAGCCCACGTCTTGTGTCCACTCCAGCCATTCAGCAGCCGTTGCGAGATCAGGGATCGCCCAGCCAGAGAGCCAACTGTGCAGCAGTGCCTCACCGGCTGAAGCATGCGGCCGGCGCGTGCGCATGTACTCGACCATCCCTATCCGCCCAGCCGGACGTAGCAGGCGCCGTGCTTCGGCTAAGACGAACCGTTTCTCAGGAGCATGGCACAAGCTTTCCATGGCCCAGACCACATCGAAACTGGCATCAGGGAAGGCGGTGTGGGTGTAATCCTGCTGCTCGAAGGACACCTGGTCAGCGACACCCTGCTCTTGCGCATAGCGGTGTGCACGAGCGACCTGACTGGCGACGGGAGTGATGCCCACCACCTGGACATCGTAGGTCTTCGCCAGCCAGATAGCGCTGCCACCAACGCCGCACCCGGCATCGAGGATACGCTGCCCTGAGCGAATCCCGAGGTGGCTGGCGAGTACCCGATTCAAGGCGAGCAGGGATTGAGCATGGCTACGGGTGTGCTTCTCCCAATAGCCGAAGTGGATGGCACGGTTCTGCGGGTTGAGCCAGAGCAGACGGTGATCCAGCCAGGTCTGGTCGTAATAGGCGCGGATGCCAGACAAATCGGGCAAGCGAGAGGAGGTCGAGCACTCCCCAGGGAGGTGTGAGTTCCTGCTGTTGTTGTGCTCACTCATCTCATGTGTCATCCTCCCAACTCTCCTTTCGGACGTGAACCCCTTGAATTTCGTGACACTGCGATAATAGCATCACTCCGGTGGGCCGTCAATGAGAGAGGTGATATCTCGCGCTACACTACAGCAGAGCTTTCGCCTCTTCTTCTTCCAGAGATGGATAATCGCCAGGGCAAAAACACTTCTATCCTGTGTGCGTCGTTGCAGCACAGCGTTACACAACACTCGGCATGGTATCAAAAACCTTATCGAAAACGCCAAAATATTCCATTGTAACCCACATTCCGCAGTTTCAACTGGAAGAAAGATACAATTTTTCATAGAGTGGTCCCAGGAGAGCTAAGATGAGGCGGTGAGGCGTTTGAAGGCGCAAAACCAGCGTGTGGGAGGAGGAAGAGGTGTGGATATGAAGCAGTTCAATGCCCTCAAAGCACTGAAAAACCCAACGCATGGTCGGACGAGCAGTCGGCTTTTGCACCTGATCAGGAATGGTTTGCGCCGTCTCGGCTAAGCACGCCCGGAGGCGAAATTCGGCCAGGCGATAGACCAACAAGCATAAGACCATAATCAGGCTCAGCGCCATGATCCGTTCGGGCTTTTTGACAAAGACGGAGGAAGCCAGGAACAAGGGGTCTTTGAGAAAACGAAACCCCCGTTCGACGCCCCCTTGCTCTTTGTAGGTCGTCGTTAACGCGTGATCAGAAAGCTCGGCGGTCGAGAGAATATTGGTGCCAATGATCCAGCAGGCTTTGCGAAACGCTTCCTGCTCCACCCGCTCCTGGTTGATCGTCACCGTCGCCACGATTTGCCACTCTTTTTGAAGCGGACTGTCCTCCTTGCGAGGCCGTCCGCGGCTGGCATGACGAGCATGAGTAACCATTTCGTGGTGGGTATCCAGCCATACTGGTTGGCCTTTCTGTTCCCGTTCCATGGCGGTCTGGGCATCGGTTTCGCACGCAAATCGGCGATTGCCCAGATGCCAGCATTTCTTCTCCCACTTGGCTTGCGCACGCTTTACCTGGCGCTGCAGACTGGCCAGCGCGCGCTGCTGAGAGATGGATGTGTACACGATCACCCATCGTTCTTTTCCCTGGGGCAAGCTCATGATTCGGCTGACCCAGTGCATGCTGCCATCTTCGGATGCTTGCCAGGTCTCGTAGCTTTCCGCGATGACCGCATTGGCGTGCGTCGAGGTCTCAGAGACGCGACTGATCCACTTCACTTTCGCTTGATTCAAGATCCGCATATTCGCTTCACTGTAGACACCATTATCCGCCACATACACACTGGGAGCTTCATCAGTCGCGCGCAATTGCTCCTGAATGGCTTGGATCGCTGCCAACAAACTCACTTTATCACTGCTGTTGCCATTCAGGGACTGCAAAAAGAGCGGTATATCCCCCTCATGGGTCGTCGCCAGAGCCAGCGTCCATTGCTTGAGATCCTCCCGGTGATCGCGTGAATAGCCGTAGGTGATGGTAATGAGTGCGGAATCAGCAGAAGACGCCTCAACTGCTTCCTTCGCCTCTGATGTTTCTTTCTTCGTTGAGGCATATTCCCCACTCACCGAGAACGACGTGGTATCCACATGCACTTGCTTTGTTGAGACGCCAAAAACCTGCCGGGCTCGGTGGGCTATTCCCGCAAAAAGTTTGGTGGGATCGTGCTCGTAGAGCCAATCCAGCGTACGTCCCAGACAGTCATCATTAAGCATGTCAGCAGTAATCCCTTGCCCTAACAAGTGTTCGACGGGCTTGTTCGCAAAGTATTGGGGCACCAGATACATCTGACGATTGCTGAAACCTAGTCCATTCAGGATCATCGCTGTTGTGGCCGTTCCCACGCTCACCAGTTGACGATTGGTCGGGTCTTGTTCATCTAACCAGCCAGCCAACCCGATCTCCTGACAGACTCCCGCTACGATCCCCAGATGATCCAGCCGCTCATTGACATAGCTCTCTGCTGCTTGCATTTGGCCTCCTTCTCTGTGCTGAACCCTTCGCTACCCAATTCCCCGCTTCCTGTCAATTAACTACGGAATGTGGGTTGAAACTGCGGAATGATTCCATTGACACTCCATCCAAATCATAAAAGACCGTACTCAAGCGATTGTAATGTCATGAAATCGCCGATTGGGCACAGACATGCTACATCCCGCTTTTCTTCTCCCGCCAGCCCGAACCCTCCAAACTCAAGCGATAAATATAAGGCACCCACGCGTCCCGCCAGTATCGGCAAGCAGCAGGTGCGTTGCATCTTGCCAGAACACGGCCTTTACGGGGAAAGTGGTAATATACAGGCCCAGAGGCTGCTCTCCTTGTGGCTCAGATATTCGCCAGAAAAAGACCCATCCGTTGCTATCACGAGTAACTGCCATCTGCCCATCGAGGGAGAAGGCCACGCTCTCCACCGCATTGGTGTGGCCCTGCAAGGTGACCAGGGTGCGGCCACTGCTGCGCTTCCACAGTCGCGCCGTTTTATCCCAGGACCCGGTGAGGAGCTGGCGCCCATCGGGGGAGAAGGCCACGCTCCTCACCACGTCGGTGTGGCCCTGTAAGGTGACCAGGGCGCGGCCACTGCTGCGCTCCCACAGTCGCGCCGTCCCATCCACTGACCCGGTGAGGAGCTGGCGCCCATCGGGGGAGAAGGCCACGCTCAGCACCTCGCCGGTGTGGCCTGCAAAGATGCGCAGCAATGCCGGATCTTCTGCTCCGACGGCTTCAGCCTGCTTGAGCCAGCAGGGGGGCAACTCCTGGCTTCTCAGCGGTTCTCCGGTTTCCACTCCCCGGTTGAAGAACTGCTGGTAGAACAAGCCAGGGAGCTGCTTCGGCCACCAGCGCTCATCGGCCAGCAGGTAGCTCTCGCGGTCCAGCCAGCGCTCCAGACGGCTCAGTTGGTCGGCGGGCCAGGGAAAAAGCCGGAGGGCAAAGTCACGCGCGGCCCGCAGTTGTTCCAGGCAGTCACGATAGTTAGTGCGCCGGGCCCTTTGTTCCAGCAGGGTCAGGTCTGTGAAGGCATCAATCAGCTGCGATCCTGCCTCGGCTCGTAGCAGTTGTCCCTGCTTTCCCTCCTGCTGGAGCATCTGCTGACCAAAGGCGCGCACCAGGGGATGCAGGCGCACCTGGTCATCCGATAACCCTTCGAGGAGACTGAGTTCCTGTAAGGAGAGGCAGATCTCCCAGAGGGGATCGAACGGCTGGGTACGCTCCCCCAACCCCGCTGCCAGACCAGCCAGCCAGAGCGGTATGGGGGTAGCTTCGGGGAAAAGGGAGGCCAGCAGGAAGAAGCGGCGGGCACGCTCATCCCGCCCCTGTTGCCAGCTTAACTGAAACGTCTCTTCAAGTGTCGCTTGCTGGCTCCCAGCGGGCGCCAGGGTCAGGGTTCCGCGTTCCTGCAAGGTGGTCGCGAGAGTGCTCAAGCTCAGCTTGCGATCTTCCGCCAGTACGCTTTGCAGATGCGTGAGTGCCAGCGGCAAAGAGCCGGTTTCCCGGCAGATCTGGCGCGCAGCTTCTGCCTCGACGCTTGTCTCGCCTGCCAGCACTTCAGCCAGCAGCGCGGGGCGTGTACTCTCCAGCAGGAGGCGCAATGCTCCTTCTTCGGCAAGCACTTCGACAGGATAGAGCGCGGCTCCTGCCAGGGGCGTGCGCTGGCGCGATGTGTAAATGACGGTGCAGGCCAGCGCTCCACCCGCCAGATCGGCGAGCGCCGTCGTCACCAACTGCGGGACCTCGACATTGTCCAGGATCACCAGTACGTCGGCATGACTGGCGAAATAGCGGCACAGGTGACGGGCACGCAGGGCTTCGTGCTCAGGATTGGCGGGATCGTCTCCTGGCGGCAAAAAGTTTGTCTTGACCGCGAGGTCGGCCAGGGTACGCTGCCAATCGAACATGCTTTGTCCGGTCGCGGGCATCCAGAAGATGCCGCCGGGGAAGCGCTGCTGGTAGCGATAGGCCAACTCCACCGCCAGTTGGGTTTTGCCAACGCCTCCCATCCCGGTCACGCCCACCAGTCCTAGAGGAACTGACTGCTGGGCGTGCGCCGCGAAAAGCAAGCGTTCTAATTGCTCAAACTCGCCGGGACGTGGCTGAAAGAACGGATTGCGCGGAAAGGGCAGGTAACTGGCTGGACGGTCAGCGTGTAGAGGTCCTGGGGACACTGTAGCAATATCGCCATTTTGAGCAGGCGGGAAGTAGGCCAGAATACAGGACTGGCCTGCGCTATCTCCTGAGAGGGCTGGCAGTGGTGGTTGCTCCTCGTAGCTGTCCTGCAGATAGTCTACCAGACGCAGCAGCGTCAGTTGTTTCTGCCGCCCAAGAGCCTCTGGGACTTCCCCGCGTAAAGCTGGCAGCAAGAAACCCGTCATCCGGCCATGTGCCTGGCTCTCCTGCGCTGGCTTGTTATGGCCAGTGGCTGTCAGTGCCTGCCGGAGCCCCCCGGTGGGAGCTCCAGTGGTGGCACCGGGCCTGCCAAAATAGTAGGAAAGCCGCTGCTGAAGTTCCTCCAAGTACGGATCTGGTCCACTGCGTCCGATTTCGCCACTGTAGCAGCAATCAAGCACCAGGAGCACTTTTCCGGCCTCCGCCTGTTGGTAGAGTTTGTCGCGCAGCCAGGGGAGAGATAAATGCAAGGTTTCGTCCCGCTCTACCTGTTTTTCGACAAAATCGTGCGTGCCCAGATAGACCTCATTGCGACCCGCTTCCACATCTATGGGCTGACCGTGCCCGCTAAAATAGAAAAGCAAGAAATCGTTGGCCTCGCCTTGTTCCATCAGATCCAGGACGGCTTTTTTGATCGTCGCACTGGTGGCCTGTTCCTCTAGCAATGGCGGTTCTAGCAGGGTAAAATGGCAGTGCGTCTCAAGCACGTGCGCGACTGCCTCAGCGTCCCGGCATGCGGACAGGAGGGAAGGGAGGTGCGATTTGGGGGCACTATTGACGCCGACCACCAGGGCCAGTCGCTTCCCACCTTCCATGGCTCCTCCAGCATGTTTTTCCCCTGACATCCGTGTTTTCTCCTTCTCACGAGCCTATGGCGCCCGTTAGCGCCTTTTGCGGGTAGGCCGTTTCGGCACACTGGCCCGGATCTTTGGGGTTGCAGACGCAATGGGCTGGGCAGACACCTCTGGATGCTGAGCCTGGAAATGCTGGGCGAGTTCAGTTGCGATGGCGACTGCATCTTGCTGATCGGTGGCTTCCACCTTCATGGTGATGCCGTGGACCTCAATCGTAATAGCGAGGGGGGGTTGCTGTGCCAGAGGCTTGCCGACGCGTTGCTCATAGGCGTGTCGGAGGGAACGCGTGGCCAGAACGAGAGGAGTCAGGATGCTCACCAGAGCACTCATATCGCTCAAGATGATCTCTTTGTTTGCCCAGGCGGTGGTGAGCAGCGTAGTAACCTCGACCAGAAACTCCCCACCGCGCTCTCCGGTATAGACCGGCTTCACGGTTTCGCCCTGTGCGCGGAAGATGTCGGCTACATCCCTTCCCAGAGCAGAGATGAGAGCCGGGTCGGCATCATTCGCGTCCTCTGGCAGGACTTCCAGGGTAAACGTAAAGGGCTGAGCGTTTTCCATTCTTTTCACTACTCACTTTAATCGGACAAGAGACGTAGGTAAGCCCTATTCTATCACACGAAACGCGACAGTAGCCGCTTTTTTGCCGTTCAATTCTGTTCGCGAGTCAAAGTGGGATAGTCTGGCAAATTCTTGGAATCTTTTCAATCAAAGTGCGGAATGTGGGTTGTAACTCCGAAAAAAGTAAGCTATTCCACATCAATTCCGAAAAAAGTTGATACTCGTTTGATATACTAATACAGCTATCTCACGTTTGCTAATTTGGTGAGATTTTGACAGAGGCGAGTGAAGATTGGCTTATTTTAGAACGGATAAACAAAGTAGCCAGCACACCCTTTTACCGTCCGTGGCAGTACTTGTATTTCTTTCCACTTCCACAAAAACAAGGCTTATTTCTCTCACTCCCTTTCATTTTTAGGATAGGTGTCTCAAAGGGGAAAGGCCCTTTTAAAGAAGATGAGCTGTCAGGATATTCTTTCCCATACATAAGTTGTGTGCTCAGATTTTTTAATATTGGGGATGTTTTTAGGAGGTGCTGTACATAGGCTTGTTGTTTATTCGACCAGCTTCTTGCATTCAGATAAGTTCCACCTTCAATACGATACGTTTTTGTTTGCTCGTCTTTGCTTATGGCTAGAGCGATGATGTCTTGTGCAGCCGGATATACCTGCTTCATGGCTAACGAGTTCTCTTTTAGCCATTCCTGCCATTTTTCCTTACTTGTTACTTCGCCTTGTCCATGAGAGCGAATAACAAAGACATAGCAAGGGTCATCTATGGTGCGTTGATAAAGGTAAGGGTTTCTGAGCTCAGGCAAATCATAAAGTTTCGGATGCACGAAGCGGTTTTTTGACCCTGATGGTGGCGTTTTTCTGACCGCATCTTCAAGTATCCCTACAAGCCCTCTACGCCATACCCGTGATTCGCGTGCTAAAAAACGCATAATTCGTTCTGGCATGATTTCCTCAGCCTGGACAATGGTAGCGGGACCAGACGAATAAAAATAATATTCTCCGGCGAAGATAGATAGATTGAAGCTTTCGATAAACGTTTCCCAGACTTTACTTTCCTCATTGACTTTCAGCTGTTCTTTGTGCCTGGAACTATTCGCAAACTCCTCCCATACTCCCGCTTCAATCGGGAGTTTATCCCCGTTCTCGGGAACAGAAAAATCATGCTCTGCCTGGCTATTGTAATGTTGTAAGTAATACGCAAGTAAATTCTCTTCACCAACCGCCAAGTGAAGCCGACCATTCTGAATGAGCTGCTCTTTCTTCGAGAGATAGGCAACAAAATCAGTAACCGTATTAAGCTCGCCCATGATGATAGGAAGAGAATGATCATCAAAGACATGGAAATAGACGTCGGGTGCGCAATTGCTGACAGATATCTTCCCAATAGTGAATGGCTCAGGATTGCTTTCAGAAGGCTTTAGTATCAGGCTCCCGCTGCCTTTTGTCTGTTTTCGGCACTCCTCAAGGATTCCATGGACAATTAGGATTCGATGAAATTTTGCAGTTGTTGGGTCAGGGAGTTCAATAGGGAAAGGTTGTGTGCAAGCGGGATCGAGGAAAAGTGGCTCATGTTGCTGGATTGTTTTTTCTGCTCCGCAGACTTGCCTTGCTGACTTCAATATAGAATTTCTGAACCACCTATTCCAGGCTACATAAGGCTTATCTTCATCTGGACGCAGAGGAAAGACAGGAGGGTTGGTAGGACACTTATCTGAAAACAGAATAATATGGTCTTCAAAGACCACGAGCAAGTCACAGACTTCCTTATTGCCATCTCTTTGGTAACGATAGACATTAGAGTAGCTCCAGAGAGACAAGAAAGTTTTTTTACACCAATCTTTAAGAGCCTTTTCTGCCTCAGTAAAGCCCTCACTCTGATAAATTGGTGTTCGTGGAATATATCCCATTTTTATGTCGTCCACCATCCGCTTTCTCTTTCTGTTAGCTCGAATGAAACGATTTCCCAAGCTTTTTATTTCAACACATAATATTTTATTATAAGCCTATCAATTATACTATAACAATCTCCGTGGTACCTTGTGCCCGTCTTCTCAGAAAATTTTAGGCCTCAATTCTTACTTTTTTCGGAGTTACAATGGAATATCGTTTCATTTCAGAGTTACGGTGGAATTCTCAATTTGGACCAACTGACCCCAATAAGAAAGTACGCGAGTCATAGTGTGAATTGCGAGAAGAACTGGGTGGGCTATTGGACGGATGATCGATTACGCAAGATAATAGACCCCTACGTTCCGTCCGGAATATCTTTAGTAATCTGGACGGTACACCCCTTTTGAATATCAGCCCATCCAGCACGCTACGAAGCCTCACAGAATTCTGTATTCGATTAAAAATAAATTTTCTTTAAAATGGGATGGGAAGCATAGTTTTGCAGGGGAGAAAGGGAAGCATAGGTTTTGCAGATTCTGCAAAACCTATGGGTAAAAAGACACACAGAAATCAATTGCAAAAGTTCTTGGCAGAGGCGTATGGGAGTCGAACCCACCGGGGACCGCGCCGAGCGACCCCCCAGCCGTTTTGAAGACGGTGAGACCCACCGGGGCCCCTACACCTCCATATGCGT
>Ga0209648_10006349_pt1 | contig 10171 bp, 7 predicted proteins | sample GraSoi2013_115cm_FD_185830 | JGI IMG/M metagenome (GOLD analysis project Ga0209648, IMG submission 185830) | Grasslands soil microbial communities from the Angelo Coastal Reserve, California, USA - Sample 9_17_2013_115cm (SPAdes) (version 2) | ecosystem: Environmental > Terrestrial > Soil >...
GTCCTGGAACACGATCTTTCGCTCGACGGCAGCAAGATTCAGTTCACCAATCTCGGGCAGGCCCAGCCGATTACACCTCCGCCCTCGCCGCAGCCCTAGTAGAAGCGTCCCTGACGCGATTTTGAGAAGAACTCAGGCGATCGAGCATCGAAATCCGGATTGCAATATCTTTGCTGCACCACACAAGGATGTCAGTCGTCCTTTGTGTCCTCGCTGCTCAGTGCGGGCCGGAGCTTGCCCGCCGCAAGCGCTTCGACCGCCCGCAGCCGCCCAGTGAATTCGCTGGTCGTCAAACGCCCGTCGCGGTAGAGCGAGCGCAGAAAGCCCTCTGCCGGGGTTTCTCCTTTCTGCGAGTTGCATTCTGCGCACGAGGAAACCAGGTTGCGGTACGAATTGCTGCCCCTCCGGACAGCCGGCACGACATGGTCGAGGCAGCGCACCCGAGCGGTGAGCCGGCGCAAACAATAGAAGCACACGCTGCGTTCGCGCGAATGAATGGCCTCGCGCCGCGCCTTCGTTTGCAGGAAATCCATCTCCTCGAGGTTGGTTGTGCGGGGCAGCCGCGCCGGGCCGCCCGCGCCTCTTTCGGGACGGACGGCACGAATCTCTCCGGGCAGCCGGACCTCGACGACGTGGCCGGCTTTCGTGCGTTCCACCAGGCGCAGAGCCCCTTTGGCCACCAGGCGCCGCACCGCCAGCCGCACCGACCCGGCAGACAGGCGGTTGCCGCGCGCCAGCCAAAGAATCGAAAAGCGCAGCCGCAGCCGGTCTTCAAGCCGGCTATGCCGCAGAAGATGTGAATAGACCGCCCTTTCGACAACACTGAGGCACAGCCGCGGCACAAGAACATCTTCGATTTGTTTCCAGATGTGGACAGCGTTGGTTTTGCTGATTTTCATGGTTATAGTCCTTGCAAGTTCAGAGTTTCGTTAGTCCAGAGTTTCGTCAGTCCAGAGTTTCGTCAGGGCGCGACTTCAGTCGAGCCATAAGCTCTTCGTTTCTGAAAAAGTCTCCCACCTTGTCATTCCGAGCGCAGCGAGGAATCTGCTTTTCGTTTTCGTTGATGAAGTTTGCCGCGGTAAGTCCTTGTAGTGCCGCAGCCTGCCTGCCGAAGGCAGGCAGGCTGCGCTCTTCCTTAAAGGTTCGCTTTGCAAACTCGGACCTGGGGTTGACCTTGTCGGAATTGGGGATATTCCGCCCCTAAAAACAAAAAATCCCGGCGGGAGCCGGGACGCACTTCTTTGCAAAAGAATCCTACCATACCAGTGACCGCCTTGTCAAGTACCAAAATAAGTTGCCCCTAAGTAAGCCCCGTAGGCGCGGTTCTTGTGCCCCGGACGGGTCTGCGGGGCGCGGCACCTGGAACGGTCGGGTGTTTCCGTCCTCTTTTTTCCAATTTCTAGTTTCTGATTTCTAGTTCTAGTTTACCCCGGCCCCCTTGCCTTCGCTTAATAGTCCCGACTCACCATTTACTCCCCTGCGCCGCGCGTACAGAGACGGTTGAAACATTCAGAGCCAGGTGAGACGATAAGCCTTCGGCTTGACCTAGGCTACACCCCGCAGATAGGCTCCAGCATCGAAACTTGTAGGAGATAACCATGCCACTAACTTTGGACGATCCACGTATCACTGCTCTCCGCTCTGCGCCCCTGGACTCCTGGGTTGCTCTTGACCAGGATGAATCTGTGATCGTCGCGGTTGGTTCGACGTACGAAGAGGCTGTGGAACGAAGCGAGGCAAAGGGCGTGACTGACCCTGTGCTCGTCAAGACACCCAAGGCTTGGTTGCGGCTGTCGATCTAATTCTTTGATGAGATTCCCCTTTAAGAATTACCCGCTTCCAAAAGGCGAGATGTCGTGGTGGGCTGTTCTACGAGTTCAAATCGCCAACCCCGCAAAGCACTCACCTCCTACGAAAACATTCGAGGCCATCATCGATTCAGGAGTCCGAATGTATCTTCCACTCCTCTATTGGCAAGGGGATTGGACTGAACATCGAAAGGGGCGAACAGAGCCAAACCCAGGGCGTGTCCGGTCAGCTAACCACCGTCTATATGCACCGTGTTTCATTGTACGTGCCAGGCGGTCACGTCCTGCAAATCAAGGCTTCGTTTTCTGATGATATTCCAGTAGCTGGGATTCTTGGGATCAGCGGTTTCTTTGAGAATTTCAAAATCACCTTCGATCCATCGAGTACTCCGCCAGGTTTCGAGCTAGAACGCATATACAGGGCGTGAGTCTTCAGCCTTTCAATCCTCTTTCCGTGCCAGTGCAAAGGTTAGGAGGAATCCATTGAGTGGGAGCTTGTCCCACCCTCCCCGTGCGTGCGGCCGCCTCGCCTTCGCTTAACACGCCTTTCTCTTTTCCAATTTCTAGTTTCTGATTTCTAGTTTCCAGCTTGCCCATGCTCTGGCTCGTCATCAAAGGCGCCAAGCCGCCAGCGCCGGACGCCACACCCTCATCGTCGGCACGCGCTTAGGCGCGGTCGCCACCCAATTCAAAAGCCTGCTCCCCGCCCGCCTGTTTGAGCGCGGACTACCAGTGAAATTCAATGATAATATGTGAATCAGCATGAGTACCGTAATCAGGGTAGTAATGCTCTGGAGTTTCTTGCTGAGCTTTCCAACGTGCCTGCTTCTGGCTGCTCCTCAGGGCGGTAGCGGTCCCCCGCGAGGATCACACTATGAGCGCCCAAGCGCAGGCCCAGCCCGATTCAAAGAGCGCGTAATCGTATTTGTCCATGGGCTTTTCGGAGACGTCGACACCTCTTGGACTTCTGCTAATGGGGTCTATTGGCCGAAGTTGTTACTCGAGGACAGCGCTTTCAATGATTCCGACGTGTATATGGCTCAATACGACTCGCCAGCGCGGGGCAATACGCTGACCGTAACTGAAGTAGTGGCGCAACTAAATAATCGTCTTACCGCCGATGGCGTGTTCGAGAAGCACCATGAAGTCGTATTTGTTTGCCACAGCCTCGGCGGCATCATCGTGCAGCAATTGCTGCTTACATTTCGCGAACATGCAAAGCAGGTTCCTTTTGTTTATTTCTTCGCAGTACCTGAAGAGGGAGCACAAATTGCCAAATTCGGGAGTTTGTTCGATTCCGATCCCATGCTACAGGCCCTATTTTACGGTGACGAGAACGAATACTTGCTGCGCCTCGAGAATGACTGGCGCGCCGCCCACTTTACAATCAAGCGCTACTGCGCCTACGAGAAAAAGGCGGTTAAGGGGGCCATTCTGATTGTTGATCGGCTCAGTGGAACGCGGAACTGCGACGCACCTCCCATACCGATAAACGAAGATCACATGGGTATCGTAAAACCAAGCGGGACGAAGCACGATTCGTATATTGCCCTTCGGAACGCGACCAGGGCGAACCCCATATCACATAAGCCCCCGATCGGCCCCCCACGGAAGAGAACGGACGTCTCCTCAGCGCCGGAGCTTCCAGCACAGCCTTTCGTCACGATGCAGATTAGCCCATCAAGTTTTCCGGTTTTCGCTCCGTCACACTCTACGATTTCAATTCTGCCCCTTCACCCCTACCGGATACTGACCGATTCGGCTGACTATCTCACTAAATTCGATAACGATTGCGGCGAGGAACATTACTGGCCTACGAAAAAAGAGATAGATAGCAAACCTGCTGGTGATTATGAGACCGTCTTCAAAGTCGAGATAGCCAATCACTCGCAAGAGACATTGGCCAGTTGCAAGACTACTTTCAGATTGCGGTACAACGCCGGATTGCCCGGCGGCGGGTGTATGCCGCCAAAGGATAATTCGAAAGATCAGGAAGATGTAGTTCTTATCCCACCGCTCAACCCTGGCAAGTCCTTCCAATTTTTTGCTGTGAACCAGAGCAATCTGTGCGTATGGCTGATCCCACCTGCCTTCGCAAAAATGAAAATGGCTGGCGATGCCGCAGAAAGGCAGGCTGCCTTAACCTTTGATAAGAATCCATTGTATTTAGCCGGCGCCCCAGTCTTTTCTCCTACTAGCATTACTTGGGAAGGAGTCCCCGGCAGACCGGGCGGCTATGGAATTGGGCGCAGTAGCGCTGCATGCAAGGGCGCACCGGAGTCGCCGGTTCCAGGCTCAGACCGCCCTGGTATGACAGCAGCAACCCAGAAAAATGAAGTCGACGCCGCCGCGACCCAGCAAACCAAACCCTCGCCAGCTCCCCCCGAAGAGACCGATGCTCACAGACAACTTGCCAGTGGTAGGTTGGCTCTGGGATGGACACTGCATAAGCGCGGGGATACATGGAGCATCTCTCTCATTATGGACACTGACCAATTGGGCCCAGCCTTGATTAGCGCGATCGACCGGAAAGATTTGAGGCTCGATGAGGAGCCTTCAACAAGAACCAGGACTTTGTGGTCAGAGATTCGCCTCAAAGTCCCAGCCCCCAAACCTGCGGAAACAGAGTACGGGATAGTGAAGGACCAAGAGTTTGTGGAACACATTACCCACTATTTCGGTCGAGAGCCGGACGGCCTACAGTGGACCTATGAAATCATGCAGAACGGAAGCGGTATCTCTCCGAAACCCCAAGTATTGAGAGAAATCGGGATAGGAGATTTATCCTCTGGCGGCCGCGAGACCGTAAATGAGATGGACAAGCTTGCACTTCGTAACGTCAACCGGCGTTATGTCGATGCAATTGTCAGAATCTCAAAGTAAGTGCCGGGTGCCCCAGGTTCGTTGTTGGAACCTGGGAGACTTGGGGACCAGGGACAGACGGAACGTTTTCCGACTCTTATCTGACATGGCTGGTTTGGCTCGTGTTTATTCGAAGTCTCAAGGAAGGGAACTTCCCGTCTGTCCCACCTCCCGACTGTTAGGTGTGGAGCTAAGACGTGAAGGCCAATGAACAGTGTGGACGAGCTACTTCGTCTCGATGCAACGCAGCTCAGGAGAGAAGAAAACTGGAGCGAGATGGATAGGATTGTGTGTGCGCTTTCTTCGAACACGGAAAAGATTCACGCCTGGCAGAAGATCTGCGCCATCCTCGACACCAATCAATCCATAAAAGGCCTTCCGCTGTTTCGCCTGGGCATATTGCACATCCTAGAGGATGCCGATGAGCACCAGGGTCTTAAGCTCCTGGAACAAGCCTTCAAGGAGGACCAAAGAGAGGCGAATGCGGTCGGCATTCCTGCGGAGAAACGAGGAGCGTACCTTCTGCTTGCAGTTGTGAAGGATTTCTTTGACTACCTTCGCACGAAGAAGCCGAAGGATTGGGAGAGTGGACTACTAACCAGCCAAAATAGAAAGACACTCATTCCTGTCCTTTTCGCCGTGTACGACCTAATGAGCATCCACCCCCTGGACATGAAAGGATTTACGACCACTGACTTCCTGAAACTTATCAAGAGCGACCCGCTGCGAAGGTTTGCAGGTGAGAACTACTTCTGCACAGAAAACCTGCTGGTGATGTTTACGCTACAAGGACAGCACATCGATAAGGCGAACGACCAATATCCCCTGGCACGCGCCATAATGGGACTAATCGGTGGGGTGCTGGAAGCAATTTGGTTGGACCGGATGCCACCATCAGCGACGGGGAAAACCTTGGGCGCAATTTTGACGGAGGCCCACAAGCAAGGCGTCTTGAAACTTGATACGAGAATCGCCGCACTATCAAGCCTCTTGTGCTTTATGCGAAACCACGTTCATCCGGGCCGAGACATTAAGAGACAGCATTACTTCATCAACATGGAAGTAGCAAAGGGATGCAAGGCCGCGCTTGATTGGGCCATATCGGAGCTTCTAAAGCTACCTTAAGTTTGCCTTTCTATTCGGCGGGTGGCCGCGCCTTAATTTCGAAAAACGCTTTTGGGTGGCCTACCCTTTGTGGGTTTTTACACCTCCGCCCCATCCCGCTGCATTCGCGGGATGAACGGTGGGGCCGTTCTCCTCTCCTTTTTTCTAATTTCCATTTTTCTATTTTCCAAGCTTAGAGAGGCGGATGGCCACGCCTTAATTTCGAAAAACGCCTTGGGCCGCTCTCCTCTCCATTTTCTAATTTCCATTTTCTATTTTCTAAGTTTACAGAGTTTCAGGCGGGCGCGTGACGTGCGGCGTCAGTCGCTGCGGCCTGAAATCGCAACGGGCTGAAGCGATCCCAGTCTACACTCACGCGCTGTTCAGTAATCCATTCGCGAACCAATCGTGCCGTGATGGGCGTGAGCAGGATTCCGCTGCGGAAGTGTCCCGTAGCCAGCAGCAAGCCATCCACATCCGTCGGCCCGAGGATCGGCAGGTGATCGGGAGAGTCGGGACGCAAGCCTGCCCACGTTTCTTCGATGCGTGCATTCGCCAGGCCCGGCGCGAGTTCGATGGCGGCTGAAAGAATTTTCGTGATGCCGCCCGCTGTGGAAGAAACGTTGTCAAAACCGGCGTACTCGACCGTTGCCCCCACGAGAATTCGCCCGTCGTTCCGCGGCACGAGATAGATCTTCTCGGACCAGAGCACGCGTTCCATCTTCAAATCATCGGCGCGCAGCGCCGCCATTTGTCCCTTCGCGGGCCGCACCGGCGCGTATGGCGCAATTCCTTCGATCATCGCCGAGAAGCAGCCCGCGGCGATGATCGTCCATTTTGCTTCCACTTTCTCATTCTGCAGAATCAATCCCGCGCAGCGATTCCCCTCGCGCCGGATCGCCTTCGCGCCGTTTTCAGAAAAAATCTCGGCTCCGCTGCGTTGTGCTGCTTCCAGAATGGCACCCGTCAGCGCACGGTTGTCAACCGATCCCTCATCCGGCCGCAGTACGGCGGCTTCGACTTCTTCACTCAGCGCCGGTTCGAGCTCACGTGCATCCTCGGCGCGAAGCGGCTCGGCCCTCAATCCCAGTCCGTGATGCAGCGCGATTATGGTGCTGAGCTCCGCTTTCGTGTCGTGCGAGAAAAGCGCCTCGAGCGTCCCCTTCGGGCGGAATCCAACGCTCTTTCCAGAAATTTCTTCCACCTGGGCAACGAATTCCGGATAGAGCGAGACGCTTGCTTTGGCCAGCGGAACCGTCACGATCATGCTCGGGCTCTCGGGAGCGGGCGAAATGATGCCCGCGCTGGCCCACGACGCTTCCTGGCCTGGTTGCTGACGGTCAAACACCGCCACGCTCAGACCAGCGCGCGCAAGCTCCAGCGCGATGGCTCCGCCAATCACTCCACCGCCGGCGATCGCCACATCGAATTTCTTCATAACGTGATCTTATCGCACCTGGCCGTGTGCTTCCTTCCCGGCCACCAGTGTGCTTGAGCCAAGCGCGTACCCAGAGAAAACAATTTGATCAGAATTGCCAACTAGAGCGAACCGGCGAGTTCTTCAGATAGGACCTGCGCTTTCTTGGCCAGACTGCTAGCGCGGCTCCAATCCGCGATCTGTGCGGCTTCGCGGGCATCCTTGATAAATTCTCTGATTTTGGACGCCAGGTCCGACTGCGCCGCGTTCAAGTTTCTCCCGCGCACGGACTCCAGATTCTTCTCCGCGATGCTCAGACTCTGGTTTGTCTGCTGCCGGGCCGCCGCGGATTCTTGTGGCGTTAGCTGTACGGCAATCGTTGGTGGTTCCGTCTTTTCGGCATCGGTCCCTGTGCTTGCCGGGGGCGGCGTGCTGACGTGTGGCCGAGGAGGCGCGCTCCGGACGGTAATCAGATGGCTGGGAAAAGGCGGCAGTTCAAGCCGCAGCTCCGGGACCAAATCATCGGGAACGTTGCTCGTCTCTGCCGTGCGCGGTGGCGCTACAGGTCTTACCTGTACCTCAGCAGCCCAGGGAATAGCCGGACGTTTTCTAACGCTACATCCACCCAACACGCATGCAGCACAACAGAGAAGAGCAGTGACCGAATGGAGCGAGCTTCGCCGCAACAACATTAGGGACCGGACTGGGTTTTCCGTCATGTTCAGGCCGCGAGTGGCAATTCGATTCGGAACGTCGTGCCCCGGCCGACCTCCGAAGTAAAGTCTATCGAACCATTGAGAAGCTGCACAATTCGAAACGTACTCGCAAGCCCGATGCCGCTGCCTCCCGGCCGCGTGGTGAAAAACAATTGGAAAATTTTCTGGCGGTTTTCCACTGGAATGCCTTTGCCGGTGTCCCCCACCGTAATTTCCGCCATTTCGCCGCGGCGGCTCAACACCAGCCGCAATTGCCCGCCGCCAGGCATGGCCTCCGCCGCATTCAGCACCAGATTCAGCACTGCCTGCTTGAGTAGCGCCCGATCCACGTACGCTTCCGGCACATCGATCGGCAGCAAATGCGCCAGCTGGATGTTGGATTTCTGAAATTGCGGCTGCGCGACCTCCAGGACCTCTTTCAAGAGGTCCGCGAGCTGCGTTGCTTCCAGGCGGATATCCATCGGGCGCGTGAAGTCGAGGAATCGCTTCACGACCGCGTCCAGCCGGTCAATTTCTTTGTCCAGCACCTGAACCGCCTGCTGCGACGCGCCGTCTTGTTCCGCGGGCAGCGATTCCTTCAGGTTTTCCAGCCACAGCCGCATCGAGTTCAGCGGATTCTTCACTTCGTGCGCGACACCCGCGGTGATGCGTCCCAGCGCCGCCAGGCGTTCGCTCACCTGAAGCTGCGTATTGATGCTTTCCAGCGAATCCAGGTCGCGCAGCGTCACCAGCGCGCCGATGCGTTCCCCATCTTCCTGGATGGCTTGCACGGTGACGCTCACGCGCTTCGGCCCTTCGCTCGTCTGCAGTTCCGTTTCCGCCGCCACTTCACTCAGTTCATCGGTTTGAACGTGCAGCGCTTCGTGCAGGGGATGGCCGTGAGGAAAAATCTCCGTCACGCGCCGCCCTAAAAATTGTCCCGCCGGAGCGCCCAAAAATTTTTCCGCGGCGGGACTGATCATCACGGCGCGCGAATCCCGCGTGAACAACAGTAAGCCGTCCTCGAGCCCGGCCATGACGGAATTCATGTTTTCGCGCATGGTACTGAAGATCTCATGTACGCCGCGCAGTTGCTGGCCGACTTGTGAAATTTTCCGGCTCACTAGTCCGAGTTCATCGCCGCTCGATCCGAAGCCTTTGACTTCCGGAGAAGGCGCGTCGTATTGTCCCGCGGAGATGCGGTCCAGTTGCGCCGCGATGCCCCGCAATGGCGCGAGCGTCGCACCGCTTACGAGCGCCGCCAGCAGCGTGGAAATTAGCAGCGCAATCAGGACGAAAGTCGCGGACGTGCGCAAGCTCGGCTCGATCTCCTTCAACAGGATTCCGGAGTGGAGCGCCACGCGGACTTCCCCGAAGGGCTGTCCCCCTTTGCTGAACGGATAGTCAAGCTCGAAAACCTTCGACGGTCCGCCAAGCACTTTTACTTGATGGAGGAAATTTCTCTGCACTAATTGAGAAAGAGGCGTTCTTCGGGGCAAAAATGTTCCCGGCAGCGTCTCATCGGTCGAAATCAGCACCATCCCGTCATGGTCTACTATCGACACTTCGTAAATCAGCGGATTGTCTTTCGCGGCCTTGAGCTGGGTGCGCAAGCCTTCGTTGATTTCGAAAGCATGCCTTACGTAATCGTGGATTTCCTGGGGAGTGTCCGATGCCGGGCGCAATCCCTGTTCTCCGGCGTCTGTCAACGCATGCTGTGCTTGCAGAAACACCTGGGCCGCCAGGTCATTCGCCCGCGCGCTGGTTGCCTGCAGGAGTTGCTCGAGGAGTTGCGCCGCGAATACGCCAGACAAGACCGCCGCGACGAGCAGCACCAGGCTCGTCATCACCAGTGTGAATTTTGTCCGCAGCCGCAGCTGCATTCTGCGTCCCTACTCCGTTTCGGCGCGGTCGCCGCCGTATTCTTTCAGCTTATTATGAAGTGTTTTCAGGCTGATGCCGAGCAGCTCCGCCGCCCGCGTTTTGTTGTTTCCGGTTGCGCCCAGCGTCTGCAGGATGAGTTCGCGCTCCATCGCATCAACCGTCGTGCCCACGGGAAACTTGATCGCCGAAAGATCGCTCGGCCTTTTTGCCCCCGTCTTTCCGAACTCTCCCGGGAGGCACGCGCGGGTAATCAAGTCCTTTTCGCACATGATGGATGCGCGCTCCAACACGTTGCGCAGTTCGCGAATATTTCCCGGCCAGGTGTGCCCCATGAAAATATCCAACACTTCCGCGCCGATCCCGCGCACATGCTTACCGTGCTTGGCGTTGACGTCGCGCAG
>Ga0209648_10006350_pt1 | contig 10171 bp, 10 predicted proteins | sample GraSoi2013_115cm_FD_185830 | JGI IMG/M metagenome (GOLD analysis project Ga0209648, IMG submission 185830) | Grasslands soil microbial communities from the Angelo Coastal Reserve, California, USA - Sample 9_17_2013_115cm (SPAdes) (version 2) | ecosystem: Environmental > Terrestrial > Soil >...
ACATCAATATTGGCCTGCTGCTGGGCTCGCATGCCAAGGTGGCGCGGATGCTGGACGAGATGGCGACCATACCCGGCCTGGCGGGCGTGCTGCTCACCTTCGACGAATTCATCAGCGGCACTGTAATCTTCGGCGAGCGCATCCAGCCGCTGATGCAATGCCGCCGCCACGTCGCGCCACTGGCGAGGAGCGCCGCATGAGCAGACGCTATCGGCAGGCGCGACACGTCACGCCGCTCGCGAAGGCCGCCGAATGACCAAGCCCGTCAGCTATTTCCCTTCCGATGATCCGGCGGCGCGCTACCTGCCGGCCCGGCCCGAGCCGATCATGATCCGGCCGGCCGAAACGGCGCTGATCATCGTCGACATGCAGAACGCCTACGCCTCGCCCGGCGGTTATCTCGACATCGCGGGCTTCGACATCTCCGGGGCCGCCCCGGCGATCGAAAAGATCGGCGAGGCGGCGGCGGCGGCGCGGGCCGCGGGCATGCCCGTGATCTTCTTCCAGAACGGCTGGGACGCCGACTACGTCGAAGCCGGCGGCCCCGGTTCGCCCAACTGGCACAAGTCGAATGCGCTCAAGACCATGCGCAACAAGCCGGAGCTGCAGGGCAAGCTTCTGGCCAAGGGCGGCTGGGACTACGAGCTGGTGCAGGCGCTGCCGCCCCAGCCCGGCGATATCGTGGTCGCCAAGCCGCGCTACAGCGCCTTCTTCAACACCAACCTCGACAGCCTCTTGCGCGCGCGCGGCATCCGCTCGCTGGTCTTCACCGGCATCGCTACCAATGTCTGCGTCGAATCCACCCTGCGCGACGGCTTCTTCCTCGAATATTTCGGCGTCGTCCTGCACGACGCCACCCATCACGCCGGGCCCGACTTCATCCAGCAGGCCTCGCTCTACAACATCGAGAAGTTCTTCGGCTGGGTGTCCTCGGTCGAGGAGTTCCGCACGGCGTTGCAGGCCAATATCAATCCGACGCTGACAATGAAGGGAGATTCGTGATGCCGATGAAAGCCATCTTTCCCCCCGGCTCCGGCAAGACGCTGGCCCCCTATTCGCCCGGCGCGATGGCCGACGGCATCGTCTATGTGGCGGGCACCCTGGCGCTCGATGCCGAGACCAACGTGGTCCATGTCGGCGATGCCGCGGCGCAGACCGAGTATGTGCTGAACGCCATCAAGTCGGTGATCGAGACCGCCGGCGGCACGATGGCCGACGTCACCTTCAATTCGATTTTCATCACCGACTGGGCGAACTACGCCGCCGTCAACGGCGTCTATGCCAAGTTCTTCCCGGGCGACAAGCCGGCGCGCTACTGCATCCAGTGCGGCCTGGTGAAGAAGGAGGCCCTGGTCGAGATCGCCACCGTGGCCCATGTCGGGAGCAAGGGCTGACCATCGCCCCGCCGTTCGTCGACGTGCTCGAGGGCCCGCGGCCGGGCGCCGAGACGGTGCTGCTGTCGGCCGGGCTGGGCGGCACGGCCGGGTACTGGACGCCGCAGCTGGCCGCCTTGCGCGAACGCTACCGCATTGTCACCTACGACCAGGCGGGCACCGGCCGCAACCGCCGCGACCTGCCGGCCGATCACAGCATCCAGGCGATGGCCGACGAGGTGCTGGCCGTGCTCGATGCGACCGGCACGCCCGCCTGTCACTTCGTCGGTCATGCGCTGGGCGGACTGGCGGGCCTCGATCTGGCCGTGCGCCGATCCGGTCGCTTGCAGTCGCTCACCGTCGTCAACAGTTGGGCCGCGGCGCACGCCCACACCAGACGCTGCTTTGAGGCGCGTCTTGCCCTGCTGAAGCATGGCGGACCCGCCGCCTATGTGCGCGCCCAGCCGATCTTCCTTTACCCGGCCGACTGGCTGGCGAAGCACGCTGACCGGGTTGAACAGGAAGAGGCGCACGGACTGGCGGGCTTCCAGGGTGCCGACACCCTGCAGCGGCGCATCGCCGCCCTGCTGGCCTTCGACGCCACGCCGCATCTCGGCGCTTTGCGCCTGCCGACCTTGCTGATGGCGGCACGCGACGATGTGCTGGTACCGAGCTCGGTGTCCGAAGAGCTTGCGGCGGCGATCGACGGGGCGACCTTGCATATCGCGCCGTGGGGTGCTCACGCTGTCAATGTGACGCAGCCGGAGTCTTTCAATTTCCTTTTGCTCGACTTCCTGGATCACCACGCCGGGCGAGATCCTTAGCATGGACGGCGCGAGCCTCGATCTCCTACAATGGCTGCACTGTAAAAGCCATGGAGGGTGGGTATCGATGCGAGCTGCAATCGGACTGTTCGCGGCGCTGGCGGTTTTCGGGGGAATCGCATCTGCCGAATCCCCGGGCGTCGAGACGGCTGGTCTCTTTACGCCGCTGCCGACTGTCTCCACGGGGAGTCCGCTCTGGAAGGCGGGAATCATAAAGCTCAAGTGCACATGCGGAAAAAACACGGTAAAACTGGAGAGCGACTACTGTCCTGATGGCGTGAAGCCAGCCTGCGATTGCAAGGCCATTCCTCCCTCCGTGAAGTGTCCGCAGGCGCGTAATTGACCGGGCGGCGGCGCGTGTTGCCGGCGTGACGGAGCCAGCGGCGTGACGGAAAGCATGCTCGAGGTCTCCGGCCTTGCCTTCGCGTATGACGGCGCACTCGCGGTGCGCGATGTGTCGCTTACCGTGCAGCCGGGCGAGATCGTGGCCCTGCTGGGCGCCAACGGTGCGGGAAAATCCACCACGGTGCGCATGATCGCCGGTGTCCTGCGGCCGCAGAAGGGCGCCATCCAGTTCGGCGGCGAGGCGCTGGCCGGATCGCCCAGTCACGTCGTCGTGCGTCGCGGCGTCACGCTCGTGCCGGAAGGCCGGCTGGTCTTCCCGCAGATGACGGTAATGGAGAACCTGCAGCTCGGCGCGCACATCAAGCAGCGCTCGCAGGTCGCCGCGCTGGTCGACTACGCCTATGAGCTGTTTCCGCGCCTGTTCGAGCGACGCGGCCAGCTGGCCGGCTCGATGAGCGGCGGCGAGCAGCAGATGCTGGCGATCGCCCGCGGTCTGATGGCCGAACCGCGGCTGATCATCCTCGACGAACCGTCGCTCGGGCTGATGCCGATCGTCACCCAGGAAGTGTTCCGGCTGATCGAGGCCGTGAACAAGAGCGGCATCGGCGTCCTGCTGGTCGAACAGAACCTGCATCATTCGCTGCGCATCGCCCATCGCGGCTACGTGCTCGAAAAGGGCTCGGTCGTGCTGGCCGGCACAGGAAAAGAGCTTTTGGCCGACGCCTTCGTGCAGCGGGCGTTCCTGGGCCGCTGAGGGGGCCGTTAGACGGCGTCGGGCGTGCCGAGATAGGCCGCGATGACCTGCGGATTGGCCGCCACCGCGTGTGGCGAACCGTCGGCGATCAGGCGGCCGGCATCGAGCACCAGCAGCCGGTCGGAGACTTCCATCACCGACGGCATGTCGTGCTCGACCAGCACGACGGTGACGCCGTTGCCGCGGATGCGGCGCAACACCTCGATCATGGCGGCCGTCTCGGTCGGGTTGAGGCCCGCGCACGGCTCGTCGGCCAGCAGCAGGTCGGCCCGCGTGGCGATCGCACGCGCGACTTCGAGATGACGCAGTTGGCCGACCGTCAGCGTGCTGGCCGGCTGGTCCGCCAGGTGGGCGATGGCCGCCAGCTCCATGCCGCGCGCCGTCGTGGCGGCAACATCGCGGTTGCCTGATTTGCCGAACAGCGCGCCGATCCGCACATTGTCGAAGACGCTGAGATCGCGGAACGGGCGGGCGATCTGGAAGGCCCGCGCGATGCCGAGTTCGGCGATGCGGTTGGTCGCCATGCCGGTGATCGGCCGGCCCTGGAACTGGATCTCGCCGGCGCTTGGCGGAAGATAGCCGGTCACCAGGTTGAACAGCGTCGATTTGCCGGCGCCGTTGGGGCCGATGATGCTGGTGATCGAACCGGGCTCGATCGCAAAGGACACGTCGGCGATCGCCGCCAGGCCGCGGAAGTTCTTCGACAATCGGTCGACCCGCAGGATGGGCGCCGGGCTCATTCGGCGGGCGCCGCGGCGGGACGGCGGCGCAGCAGGAAGGTGCGGACCAGGCCCAGCACGCCGCCCGGCGCCGCGAGGACCAGGACGACCAGCAGCAAGCCGGTGGCGAACAGATGGAAGTCGAGCAGGCGGCCCAGGATCACCTGGGTGATGAATACCAGCATGAAGGCGCCGATCACCGGGCCGAACAGCGTCCCCATGCCGCCCAGCAGGGAATAGACGATCAGGCTGAGGTTGGTGTCGTCGCGATAGACCGAGTCGGTGGTGATGTAGCCCAGCGAATGGGCGTAAATCACGCCAAGCTGTCCGGTGAGCACGGCACTGATGACGAAGGCCAGCCGCTTGTAGCGCTCGGTCGGCACGCCCAGCATGCGCGCGGTGTCCTCGTCCTCGCGGATGCTTAGAAGGCCGGCGCCGAAGCGGCTGCGCCGGATCTGCCAGGCGATGAGCAACACCACGAGGCCGGCCAGAAGATACAGCCAGTAGAAGAAGGTCGCGGGTTCGAGGTTCTTGGGCGCGACGGCCGGAAAGTTGAGGCCGAGCGATCCCTCGAAGAAATCGACATTGTTGTTGAGCTCGGCGCAGACGTGGCTGACGCCGAGCATGGCGATGGCGAAGAAGGTGCCGCGCAGGCGCAGGATCGGGTAGGCGATCGCCGCCGACAGCACGGCGCAGCACAGCCCGCCCACCGCCAGCCCGAGCAGCAGCAGCAACGGCGGCGCGACGCCGGAGAAGCGCGCCTCGACGAGGCCGGCGGCAAAGGCGCCGACGCCGATGAAGGCGGAGTGACCGAAGCTCGCATAGCCCGCGAAACCGCCCAGGATCGTCCAGGCGACGGCGAGGCCCGCGGAATAGAGCATCAACTGTCCGACCCTGACGTAGAACGGCGGCAGCACCAGCGGCCCCAGGGCCAGCAGGGCGGCTGAGGCCACCATGAGCAGCACGGCCCAGACGGGAGAGATCTTCATCGCGAGGCGCTGAACGCGTTGCCCAAAAGGCCGGTCGGGCGGACCAGCAACAGGATCACCAGCAGCAGGAACATGGTCACGTTGGGAAATGACGGGCCGATATATTGCGCCGTGAGCGTGCTGACCATGCCCAGCAGCAGGCCGCCTAAAAGCGCGCCGGCCGGACTGCCGACACCGCCCAGCACGACGACGACGAAGGCGTTCAGTGTCCACGTCGCTTCATCGGCCGGCGAGAACGGCAGGATGATGCCGATGACGATCCCGGCCGCGCCGGCGAAGGCTGCCGATACGGCGAAGGTGAGGGCATAGACGTGCCGCACGTTCACGCCGCACAGCCGCGCCGCCATCGTCTGTTGCGCCGTCGCGCGGATGACCCGGCCGAGCGGCGAGAACTTCAGCAGCAGCGCCAGGCAGCACAGCAGGACCAGGCTGGCGAACAAGGCGCTCACCCGCACGGCGTCGAAGTTCACGGCGCCCAGATGAAACGAAGTGAAGGCCCAGCTCGGCGTGATGTTCTTCATGTCCGGCGAGAACACCCAGATCATGATGTTCTGCAGCATCAGCGCCACGCCGAAAGTGAGCAGCATCGAGCCCAACTGCGAGCGATCCACGGCGTGCTGGATCAGGAACCGCTGGTAGACGTAGCCCACGGCAAACAGCACGGCCATCACCAGCGGCAGGGTGAGCAGCGGATCGATGCCCAGCGCCTGGGAAAAGATCAGCGCCAGATAGGCGCCGAGCAGGACCAGGATGCCGTGGCTGAGGTTGATGACATGCAGCACGCCGAAGATCAGGGAGAAGCCAACGGCGGCCAGCGCGTAGATCCCGCCCAGCACCAGGCCGTCGGCCAGCGTCTGCGCGATCAGGTTCATCCGAAAACGCTTAACGCCAAACACTTCCTCCCCACGAAGTGGGGAGGTGGCCGAAGGCCGGAGGGGTCATGGGCTATGCGCACGTCCTGTGGCTTATGACCCCTCCGTCCGCTGCGCGGACACCTCCCCTCGTAAGACGAGGGGAGGATGGAGAGAGAGATCACGCCTTCTTGTCCCACGGCGGCGCGGGATAGATCGCGGCGGCCGAACGCGCCGCCACGGGGTACACGATCTCGAGCTTGCCCTTCTGCACCTGGCCGATCATGCCGCCCATGAGGATTTCGTCGCCGTCGCCTTCCGGGGTGAACTTGATGCGGCTGTAGAAGGTCTCGTAATCCGCCACCGCCAGCGCGTCGCGCACGGCCTCGGCCTTGGTGCTCTTCGCCGCCTGCATGGCGAGAATGTAGGTCTCGATGCAGGCCGCGGCGCCGGCGGTGTGGTAGGCGATCGGCCGGGTGAACTTGCCGCGGTAGTATTCGGCGAACTTCTTCGAATCGCCGAAGAACTTGTCCTGGAAGGGAAGGGTCTCGTCCCAGTAGGTCGAGCAGAACAGCGCCTCCGAATATTTGCCCAGCGCTTCGCGGAACGAGGCGAGCTGCGGCCCCAGCCCCTGGAACAGGAGCTTCACGTTGGTGTTGCTGGCGACCATCTGCCGGGCCACCAGCAGCGAGTTCTGGTCGTGCATGACGCAGACCAGGAGATCGGGAGGATTGGCGCGCACCGACCCCAGCACGCTCGAGACGTCGGTCGGCTTGGCGGGCAGTTCGTAGCTGTCGAGCCGCTTGAGGCCCGCCGCATCGCAGGACAGTCGCACGCCCTCGCCGGCGGTCTTGGAGAAGGCGTCGTTGGTCCAGATCACCGAATAGGTCTGCGGCGCGGGCTGCAGGCTCTTGAACAAGGCCGCGGTCGCGGCGAACTGGCGCGTGGCGCGAGGGAACATGCCGAAGACGAACTTGTAGCCGCGCGTAAAAATCGCGTCGGAGCCGCCGCCCGTCTGGACCATGGGCTTCTTCGCCCGTTCGGTGATGGCCGCGGTGGGCAGCACGATGTTGCTGCCGAACGAGCCCAGGAAGAAGTCGGTGCCTTCGTCGATCTGGCGCTGGATCAGCGTGGTGGCGCGCGCCGGATCGCTGGCATCGTCGAACAGTTTCAGCTCGATCTTGTATTTCTCGCCGGCGATCTCCACGCCGCCCAGCACCTCGTTGAGGTAGGTCGCCGCGGTAATGTAGCCGTTGTTGACGTTGAGCCCGGTTTCCGCCGCGGCGCCGGTGAGCGGCACCGAGCCGCCGAACACCAGCGTCTTGCCGGCTTGCGCCCGGGCCGACCGAATCGCCGGAGCCGCGAGAGCCGCTGCTCCCATTCCCTTCAGCAGAACGTCGCGCCGTCGCATCCTTGCCTCGCCTGTCTTCAATGGCCCACCCGCGTGCCGGTTCTACTGCAAAAGCCGTGCCCGTGGGAGAGACATCGGCGTTTCGACGAGCAATAGGTGCGAGTTGACCGGACGCGGGCAGCGCTCGATCTTCCATGATCATGGAGACGAGCGATCCCCTGGACTACGATGCCATCGTTATCGGCGCGGGCATATCGGGCCTCTACCAGCTCTACCGTCTGCGCGAGTTGGGGCTGCGGGTCCAGGTGCTCGAGGCCGGGTCGGGCGTCGGCGGCACCTGGTACTGGAATCGCTATCCCGGCGCACGCTTCGATTCCGAAAGCTACTCCTACGGCTATTCCTTCTCGCAGGAGCTGCTGGAGGAATGGAGCTGGTCCGAGCATTTCGCTCCGCAGCCGGAGACGCTGCGCTATCTCAACTACGTCGCCGACAAGTTCGACCTGCGCCGCGACATCGCGTTCCACAGCCGCGTGAGCGCGGCGCACTACCGGGAGGACACCGGACAGTGGGATGTGTCGGTGGAAGACGGCAGCCGCTACCGGGCGCGCTTCCTGATCACCGCGATCGGCCCGCTGTCGGCACCGACCCTGCCGCGCATCGCGGGCGTGGAGACATTCGGGGGCTCCTCTTTCCACACCGCGCGCTGGCCGCACGAGCCGGTGAGCTTCGCCGCGAAGCGCGTGGCGGTGATCGGCACCGGCGCCACCGGCGTGCAGACCATCCAGGAGGTCGCCAAGACCGTCGGGCATCTCACCGTGTTCCAGCGCACGCCGAACTGGTGCGCGCCCTTGCACAACAGCAAGATCGACGAGGCGACGCAGCGCCGCATCAAGGCCGGCTACCCTGAGATGTTCGCGCGCTGCCGCGAGACCTTCGCCTGCTTCCTGCACACGCCCGATCCGCGCGGCACCTTCGAGGTCACGCCGGCCGAACGCGAGGCCTTCTTCGAGAAGCTCTACGCCGAGCGCGGCTTCGGCATCTGGCAGGGCAATTTCCGTGACATCCTCACCGATCCGGCGGCAAACGACGCGGTCAGCGACTTCGTGGCGCGCAAGATCCGCCAGCGGGTGAAGGATCCTCAAGTGGCCGAGAAACTGATCCCCCGGAATCACGGCTTCGGCACCCGCCGCGTGCCGCTCGAGACCAGGTACTACGAGGCCTACAACCAGCCCAATGTCCGTCTGGTCGACATCACGGAAACGCCGATCGAGCGCATCACAGCCACAGGCATCAAGATGGGGGGCATCAAGACCAGCGACGCCGAGTACGAGTTCGACATCATCATCTATGCCACGGGTTTCGACGCCATCACCGGCAGCTTCGATCGCATCGACATCCGGGGCCTGGGCGGGCAGAAGCTCAAGGACACATGGGCCAACGGGCCGCAGACCTTCCTGGGCGTCCAGGTCGCGGGCTTCCCCAACATGTTCATGCTGATGGGACCGCACACTGCGCTCGGCAACATTCCGCGCAGCATCGAATACAACGTCGACTGGGTGACCGGCCTGATCCGCTACATGCAGGAGCACAATCTCAGCCGCGCCGATGCCCGGCCGGAGGCGGTGGCGGCCTGGACCGATCACGTCAAGGCGCTGGGCGAAGGCCTCTTGTCCAACGAGGTCAATTCGTGGATGACCGGCATCAACACCAACGTCGAGGGCAAGCAAACCCGCATCGTCGCCCGCTACAGCGGCAGCGCCCCCGCCTATCGCGCGCGCTGCGACGAGGTGGCGGCGAACGGCTATCGGGAACTCGTGTTGGGTTAGAAGGCGCACGACATGCGTTGCAGAAAATGCTGTCATCCCGAGCGCAGCGAGGGACCTTTGGTCGGCATCGCGAAAGGTCCCTCACTGCGCTCGGGATGACAGCATTGCTTCAACTTCGCACCGTGCGACGATATCCAGACTTCCGCGTCGCGGCGCTCTAAGCTCCCATCCTTGATGACCGCCTCCCTCCCTCCCCTCGTCGCTCCCTGGCGCATCGGCGTCGATGTGGGCGGAACCTTCACCGACATGGTGCTGCGCGATGCCGCGGGCGCCGTCCGCATCTACAAGGCGCCGTCGGTGCCGACCGATCCCAGCGAGGGCGTTTTAGGCGTGCTGCGGCTGGCCGCCCGGCAGCTCGACCTGCCGCTCAGCGCCCTGCTGCGCGATTGCGCGCTGTTCGTGCACGGCTCGACCGTGGCCACCAACACCATCCTGGAGAAGACGGGCGCCAAGGTCGGCATGCTGACGACCGAAGGCTTTCGCGATTCGCTGGAAATCCGCCGCGGCATCCGCGACAACCAGTGGGATCATCGCGCGCCGTTTCCCCCGGTCCTGGCGCCGCGCTACCTGCGCCTGCCTGTGCGCGGGCGGATCGGCGCCGACGGCAAGGAGCTGGCCCCGCTGGTCGCCGCCGATATCGACGCGGCCGCCCGGGTATTCGCCAACGAAGGCGTCGAATCGGTCGCCGTCTGCCTGTTCAACAGCTTTTTAGACGGCGCGCATGAGCGGTCGGCCGGTGCGCAACTGGCCAAGAGCTGGGCCGGCCCATGGATCTCGCTGTCGAGCGAAGTCATGCCGACCATGGGCGAGTACGAACGTGGCTCGACCGCCGTGGTCAACGCCTACATCGCGCCCAAGGTGACGCGCTATCTCGGCGCGCTCGACGAGCAGCTCCGCCAGTTCGGCCTGCCGCGCTCCCTGCTCCTGCTGCAGAGCAACGGCGGCGCGGTGTCGGTCGCGCAGGTCGCGGCCCGTCCCGTGATGCTGATCCTGTCCGGCCCGGCCGCCGGCGTCGGCGCGCTGAAAGGCTGCGCGGCACCGGGAGAGGCCGCCAACCTGATCTCGATGGAGATCGGCGGCACCAGTTGCGACGTCATGGTGATGGCAGAGGGCGACGTGCCGGTGGCCGACCAGCTCAC
>Ga0209648_10006354_pt1 | contig 10169 bp, 8 predicted proteins | sample GraSoi2013_115cm_FD_185830 | JGI IMG/M metagenome (GOLD analysis project Ga0209648, IMG submission 185830) | Grasslands soil microbial communities from the Angelo Coastal Reserve, California, USA - Sample 9_17_2013_115cm (SPAdes) (version 2) | ecosystem: Environmental > Terrestrial > Soil >...
CTCGTCGTTCCACTCGTCTGTAGGGTCCAGGTGGCGCCACCATCGGTAGTCCGGAGAATAGTTCCGTAATCGCCCACCGCCGTGCCAGTGTTCGCATCCACGAAGGAAACGGCCCTGAGAGTGTTGCCTTGCGGCAGCGGGTTTTGCCAGAACCAACCGGACTGAGCCAACGACGCGCTCGATGCAATCGCTCCCAAACCGATCAGCGAGGCTCGAATCGAAAAGGCAAGTTTCATCTGACCGAGTTTCATGTGACATGCCCCCTCGCTCCAGCCAGTTCTCGACGGTGCAGATCCTCGACGGCTGTGTCAAGGGAGGACTGCCCAATTCAGCTTAGCCTCAACAATTTAAAGGCCGCCGGTAGTTGTCCGGAGAATCGTCCCCAATCCTCCCACCGCCGTGCCGATGTTGGCGTCCACGAAGGACACTCCAGAGAGATCATTCGTGGTCCCGCGCAGTGGTGGCGCGTTTCTTCCCTGAGCCGCTTTCGTTCTCGAGCTCTCCTGGAAATCGGTGCAGAAGCTGGAGTACGGCACGACGGACCTGAAGATCAGCACACTACTGAAGCTGTGCCGCGCTTCGGCGTGACGCTCTCGGAGCTGCTGCGATTCGAGCAATCCAAGAGATGAATTCTCCTGCGACGGGGGGACTTACTACCAGCGTCAGGTGTACCGGGCCCAGCGATGCTACTTGCAAGCCGTTCAGGCACTCGTCCAGGTTAGCTGCCTGCTCATCCCTATCCTTGAGGCGATCAGCGGCAAAAACCAGACCCAACGTGGGCGTGATTGCTGCGCTCTACTAGACCGTTGGGTGTCGTTGGCGTGTTGGCGTTCGTGCCACTTGTCAATGATTAAAAATTGCTTGTGAATGATTGTCGTGCCGTTGGTGCAAATCGCGTTCTAAGTTATTTGATTTAACGCGACTCTGTCTTTAATGGCATTCAAGAGGTCACCGGTTCGATCCCGGTTAGCTCCACTCAAAACTGTTTGAAGTCACTCCGATAGTGGGCGGCTTCTCTTCTCATGGAACGCTCTCGACCGGTTATCCATCGATGCCACGGATCCCCTCGTTCTGACGGAGCTCACCGAGGACTCGCCACTGGACTTCACGCATGCCAACGCGATCGACGTCACCGAGGATGGGCATTACTTGGTGAGCATGCGGCACCTGAGTCAAGTCATCAAAATCGACTCGCAAAGCGGCGACATCATCTGGAAGCTCGGTGGCGTCGACGGCGATTTCGCATTCGAAGCGGACCCGCTGGGAGGTTTCTCTCTCCAGCACGCGATTCGTGAGTTGCCGAACGGAAATACCTTGATCACTTATGGATTCCTGCCCCGAGTGCCAGACCAGGGGGGAGCTTCCGCGCAGGTGACCGAAGGCCACTTATCCGAACCTATGATCTCCGGGCCCGAGGACCGCGATCACGTCGACCATGCGGAGCTCGCGGGCGATCACCTGCTCGATCGCATCAGCCGGTCCCGGTGCCGAGGCGTCGATACGCAGCACCGAGAAGATCGTCTGCGTGCGATCGCCACGGTGGCATTCCTCCTCGAGGCGCTGCTCGAAGTAGTCGCGGGAGAGGAGGCGCCGCGGCGGCACGCCCCTGCGGCGCTCGACCATGAAGAGGACCTTGCCCAGCTGGATGGGGTCGCCGGGCGCGACCTCGGCCGTTTCGCCCGGCTCGAGGCGCTCCGCGCCCAGCTGCGTGGCAAAGCCGATGCCCAGGTCCTCGAGCGCAAGCGGAGGGCCCAGCGAAAGCCGGGCGTGCCGAGGGGCAACGGAGGCGTCGGAGACGACCAGGTCGCAGCCCTCATCGCTTCCGATGATGAGCGCTTTCCCGGAGGGGATCTCATGCGTCGAGAAGCGATGCTCTCCGATGACGAACAGACGCAAGCAACCCCCGGTGGGCTGAGGATGAACCCCGGTGCGCGAATATCTATATCGCGCTGCCGCCCCGCCCGCAGCTACCGGATCATCAGTCCGATAACCCGCCTTTCCGCCGCCTGGCGGCCGCGACCGTCAGCGGAGCGCTGCGCGAGGAAAGGGCGGCCCCGGAGGCGCTAGCAGGAAACCCTGAACGAGCGAAACGCCGATCTCGCGGACCACGCGCAGCTCCTCCTCCGTCTCGATCCCCTCGCATATGGCGCGCAACCCCTCGCCCCGGCAGTACTCGAGGATGTGCTGGATCAGCCGCGCGGCGCGGCCACCTTCCTCGATGCCGCGGACCATCGCCATGTCCAGCTTGACGAAGTCGGGCTCGAGCAGCGCCAGGTTGTTGAGGCTCGAGTAACCGGATCCCAGATCGTCGACCGCGATGCGGAACCCTTCCCGCCGCAGCGCCGCGACGCGTTTCCGCGCGTGCGCGAAGTTGCTCACCTGGCCGGCCTCGGTGAGCTCGAGCACGATGCGCTTCGTCCAGGGCTGCAGCGCGGGCTCCGCCTCGATGCCGCCATCGGCCAGGAACTCTAAGGGATGCACGTTGAGGAAGAGCAGCTTGTCGGCTGGGAGCTCGCGAATGGCAGCGACCTCGATCTCACGCAGGACGCGGCCCAGCGCAGGCACCTGGCCTCCGCGCTCCGCCGTCCCGAGCACGTCGAGAATGGAGGTGAAGGCCGGGTCGATGGGCCGCGCCAGCGCCTCCCACGCCAGCTCGTCCCGCGCCGCGAGATCCACGATGGGCTGGTAGACTGCGCGGAAGGCGCCTTCGCGCATCGAGCGCTCCAGAGCAGCCAGCTTGTCCGCCTCGTGGCGCACGGTCCTCGTGTCCAGCCGTCCGCCCGCCGATGAGGCGGTTGCGCCCCGCCTCCTTGGCAGCATCGAGCGAAATGGCGGTGGCGGCGATCAGCGCCTCGGCATCGTGCGCGTCTTTAGGAAAGGCGGCGACGCCCAGCGAGACGGTGATGCGTGGCAGCCCCGTTCCCAGCTCTGCTTGTGCCACCGTGCGCCGGAGATCCTCGGCGCGCGTGGCCGCGCCGGTGCGGTCCGTCTCCGGCAAGAGCACGGCGAACGTGTCGCCGCCGAAGCGCGCCAGCACGTCGCCGTCCGCGGGATAGGAAGGCACGTCGCTAACCCGCCCGCTGTGGAGGAGGAACGTGCCCAGCGCGCGCAAGAGAGCATCTCCGCCGGAAAAGCCGACGCTCGCGTTGATGTCGCGGAAACGATCGATGCTTGCCAACACCAGCGCGCAGGGAGCCCCGTAGCGCTGGCCGCGAGCGATCTCCTTCCGTACGCTCTGTTGGAACGAAGCGTGGTTGTCGAGGCCGGTGAGGGGATCGCGGGTGGCGAGCCCTTCGAGGATGGCGTTCTTCTCGCGCAGCTCGGACAACAATCTGCGGTTGGCCCGCCGCAGCTTGAGCCCCTCGACCGCGCGCTGCAGGCGGGCGCGGAAATCGGTCAGGTCGAACGGCTTCACCACGTAGTCGCCCGCCTGCAGCGCCTCCACCGCGGACGAGATGGTCGCGTACCCGCTCATCACCAGAATCTGCGCGTCAACGTCGCGCGCGCCGAGCTCGTGCGCAAGCTCGAGCCCGCTCCCGTCGGGCAGGTTCTTGTCCACCACCAGCAGGTCCCAGGCGGCAGCGCCGAGCTTCTTGCGAGCGTCGCTCAACGAGTCGGCGGGCCCCACCGCAAAGCCCATCCCCTCCAGCACCTCGAGGACGACCGAGCGCACGACTTCCTCGTCGTCTACGACTAGGGCACGGAGTCCGTCTCCCACCGCGTCCGACATGTCCTCAGAGTATCAGGGAACGACAACTTCCGTGCGCCGGGAGCGCCTCCCGCGATACAGTTGCGGCAATGCGCATCGGCACGCGCGCCTTGTTCACCATTGTCCCGGTCGCCGTGCTGCCGCTCGTCGGGGCGGGGTGGATCGCCTTCAGGGTCTCCCGCCGCGCGCTGGAGGACCGCACGCGCGCCGCGCAGGTCGCCACCGCGCGATTTCTGGCAGAGCGCGTCTCGGCGGAGGTGGCGGCGAGCCTGCACGCCGCAGGGTTGGCCGCCAACGCGATGGACTTCGCGCAACTGAGCGCCCTGGAGCGCCTGGGCGCTCTGCGGCTGGTCTTCCGCCAGATCGAGGGCGCGGCCGCTGTCGCGTTGCTCTCGCCGGAGGGCGCACAGATCGCGCCGCCCGTGTATCTGGCTTCGCGCGCGCAGGACCCGTCGCTGTCGGACCGGGAGGTGCTGGGACAAGCGGACATCGAGGAGTTCGCCCGCAGCATTCCCTTGCGCGCCGCCCTCCAGGTGGGAGCGGCGGTCGGGCCGGCGCACGCTTCTCGCGAGGGAGAGCCGCGCGTGGCGGTTGCGGTGCGCGCGCGCGGCGGGCCGGTGCTCGCGGTCGAGTTCAGCCTGAGGCGCCTCATGCCGCTGGTCTCCGAATCGCGTTTGGGCGCCCGCGGCGGCGCGGTGGTGGTGGACCGGAGTGGACGCGTGGTGCTGGGCCCCAGCCGCGAGGCCATCGCCGCGCGCTCCTCAATGGCCCTCTCGCCGCTCGTGCAGGCCGCGCTGGCGGGCAAGCTGGGCGCACTGTCTTTCACCGGCGCGGACCGCGTCGAGCGCCTGGGCGCAACCGCCGAGGTGCCCGACCTGGGTTGGGTGGTGGCGGTAGACGAGCCGTCCGAGGACGCCCTGGCCGAGTCTCGCCTGCTGGCGCGGCGGACGGCGGCGGCGGTCGCCATTGCGCTCGCGGCGGGAGTAGTGCTGGCGCTGATCGCGAGCGGGGCCATCGTGCGCCCGATCCGCGCATTGCACCGCGGCGCCGCCGCCCTGGCCGGCGGCGAGCTGGGCCACCGCGTTGTCGCCGTCGATCGCGGCGACGAGCTCGGCGATCTGGCGCGCGCCTTCAACGCGATGGCGGCGGAGATCGAACGCTGGAACCGCGAGCTCGCCCAGCGCGTGGAAGAGAAGACGCGCGAGGTGCGCGAGACACAGGATCTGTTGTTGCGCGCGCAGAAGCTCGCCGCCGTGGGCCAGCTCGGCGCCGGCATCGCCCACGAGGTGAACAACCCGCTCGCCGGTCTTTTGGGACAAGCTCAACTCCTCCTCTTGCAGGAGCCCGCCGACTCGGTCCGCCGCAAGAAGCTGGAAAGCATCGAGACACAGGCGCTTCGCATTCGCGAGATCGTGCAGCGGATCCAGCTGACCGGAGGGGGAGAGGAGGCGCAGACCGCGGTCGATCTGCAGGCGCTCCTCGACGATTCGCTCGCCCGCAACGGCGAGGCGCTCGCTTCCGCCGGCGTGCAGGTGGTGCGCGAGTACGGGCCGCCGCTGCGCGTTGTGGGCAATCCGCCCAGGCTCACCGAGGCCTTCGCCGAGCTGGTCATGAACGCGCGCCGCGCGATGCCTGCGGGCGGGCGGCTCACTGTCGGGTACCACTGCATCGACGGACAGCTCGCCGCCATCCAGTTCGCCGACACCGGCGAGGGCATCGCTCCCGCCGTCCGCCCGCGCCTCTTCGAACCCTTCTTCACCACCAAGCAGGACTGGAACGCGAAAGGCCTGGGCCTCACCATGGTCCATCAGGTGTGCGAGGAGCACCACGGGCGCGTGACGGTGGAAAGCGAGCCGGGCAAGGGCGCCACCTTCACCGTGGTCCTGCCCGTGGTGCAAGAGAGGGCGCTCGCATGAGCCGCTCCGCCGCGCGCGCCTCGCTCGCCGCGCTGGTTGCCGCGGCCGGCTGCGGGTCATGCGCTTTTTGCGGCGAGAAGCCCAAGGTCGAGAAGCTGGCGCCGGCGCCGGCGGTGCAGGCGCCGGTGGCACCGGACCCAGTCGCGGTCGTGCTCTCTGCCGCGCAGGGCGACGTTCAAGTCCGCCACGGGGCGCAAGGGCTGTGGAGCGCAGTTCAAGTCCCGCTTCCACTCGGGCTCGATGACTCGGTGCGCACCGCGGTGCGCAGCGGCGCGACGTTGAAGGTCGGGCGCGACGGCTCGATCGAGGTGCGCGAGCGCACCGAAGTGTCGGTGCGCCAGCTGCTCGCCGACCGCGCCAGGTTCCGACTGGAACGCGGCCGCATCGGGGCGACGCCGGGCCACACCGCCGTCGCGATCGAGACCTCCGGCAGCAGTGCGGTGGCCCAAGCATCCACCGGCTCGTTCGCCGTGTTCAACGACGGCAAGGGTCTGGTCGCCGTGGTCGCCGAGGCGGGAGAAGTGAAGCTCACCACGGGCGGCGGCGACGCAGTGCTGGCCGCGGGAGAAGGCGCGCGCGTCGTCGGGGCCGCTGCTCCGATGCGTGAAGCCGTCCCGCGGTCGGTGTTGCTGAAGGTGGCCTGGCCCGAGCAGAAGGAGACGCGGGAGAGCACCCTCACGCTGCGCGGCGAGGCCGATCCCGGCGCGATGGTCTCGGTCAACGGCAGGCAAGCGCAGGTGGGCGCTGACGGCCGCTTCGAGGCGGACGTGCTGCTCGCGCCGGGCATCAACCGCGTCTCCGTCACCAGCACGGATCGCTTCGGGCGCACCGCCGGCGAGGAGGAGGCCTTGCGCGTCGATCGCCGGCCGCCGCCGCTCAAGGCCCAGCCCGAGGGATGGCGGTGATCGCGTTCACGCTGGCACTGACGTTGGCGTCGGGAGCGCTGGGCGTCTCGCCGCCGGCGAGCGTGCGCGGCGACGGCCGCACCGCCGCGCCCGTCGAGTTGACCGGCGGCGCGGATCCCCTCGAAGGAGAGGATACGCGCTTGCCCGACCTCGGCTCGATCTCTTGTATCGGCGCCGCGGTGGTGGCGGCGCGCGAGGGCTCTGCGCCGCGCGTGCTTGCGCCCGCAATTGCGGCGTCCAGTGAGCTCTCCTGCTTGGCGCGACGACGCGGAGCCGAAAGCGCATTCTCGCTGCGCATCGAGCCTCCCGGTCCCGGCCTCTACGCGGCAGTGCTCCCTTTGGAACAGCCCGCCCAGCTTGCGCTCAAGCCGTTCCGAATTCAGCCGGAGGGGGCCAGCGCGGCGCCGCAATCGCTGCGCGCGGCCGTCAGCGCCGGCGAGCTGCTCGAGTCAGCGGGCGGTTTGCGCGTGGTGCTGCCGCCGGGTCGCGCTCCGCGCGCGCTCGCTGTCGCGCTGCTCGACGGCGACGGCGAGGGCGCCGCCTTCCTGCCCCTCCCCGGCCGCACGCAGCTGCACCTGGAATCGAAGCGCCGCTCTCTGCTCTCGGTCCGGGTGGCAGGCGCGCCCTTCGGCCCGGTGCGTGCGCCGGAAGGAAAAGCCACGGTATCTGTAGCGGTGGCACCGGGCACGCGAGAAGGCGTGGTGCGCGCCGTCGACCGCCTGGGCAACGCCCGCGAGCTGCCCATCGATCTGGGAACGCCTTCGCTGCCACGCCTGGCTGCGGTCGCCTCGGCGAGCCGGGTGGTTGCGGGCGGCGAGGTGCGCGTGGCGGTTGCGCTCGCCGCTCCCGACGGAGCGCCCGCCGAGGGCGCTGCCGTGCGGGCGTCCGCGGGCCGCGGTTCACTTGAAGCACCCGCCGCCCGAGGGCCCGGGCTGTGGGTTGCGCGCTACCGAGCGCCGGGCGCGCCCGGGAGAGATCGCATCGCGCTCGACGTCGAGGGCGATCCGTCCGCGGGACGCATCGAGCTGGCCATCGAGGTGGTGCTGGGCCCGCCCGCGCGAATCTCGCTGGACCTGCCGGCTTCCCCGGTGCGCGCCGGCGAGGAGCTGGCGGTTCGCGCCGGCGTGCGCGACGCTTCGGGCAATGCGCTCTCCGGGGTTCCGCTCGAGGCCTGGCTCGCCGGCGCTCCGGCGCGCGTCCTCTGGGAAGGCGCGACGGCCTCACTCAGCGGGATGGTTCCGCAGCAAGTCTCGCGCGACTCGCTGGTCGAGCTCTCCGTCCACTCCGGGGACACGGCGCGCGCGGTCGCCCGCATCAAGCTCGGCCCCGCCGAAGCATACAGCGCCGAGCTGATCGCGGACTCCGCCCAACGCACGGCTCGCCTCCGCGCGCTGGTGCGCGACCGCTTCGGGAACGCGCTCGACGCCTCGGGCTTCACTCTCGCCGCCGACGGCGGGACGGTAGGGCCGCTGCGCGCCGGGACCTCGGGAATGGCGGAGGCGAACCTGGAAGCGGCGCCGCGCGCCCGCGCCGCCGACGCGTGGGTCGCAGCCGGCGGCCGGGTCCTGGCGCGAACCCACATCGGGTTCGACCCGCCGCCGGACGCGTGGCTCCTCTTCGCGCGGGCGGAAGGCGGCGGCATGTCAAACGGGGGCGCGATGCGCGCACCGCGGTTTGGCGCCGGCATCGGCGTTCGCCGCCAGTTTGGTCCCATCGAGACCGCCGCGATTGTCGGACTGAACGCGCTTCCCTACCGCGATCGGATCACGGCCGACCTGGCCGGCGCTACCCAGGACATCTCGCGGCACCTCTTCGCGCTGGCGGTCCCCCTTTTGCTGCGCGGGCGGCTGCCCTTCGCGCGCAGGTGGGGCGCCGCCGTCGAAGCAGGCCCGGTTCCCACCTTCGCCTGGGCCTCCGCGTCGAGCGGGGCGAGCGGTACGGAGCGGGTCGTCAGCCTGCGCCCGGGCGTGCGCGCGAGCGCGCTGCTCGACTTCTCGCTCGGGCGCGGGCGCCTTGAGCTGGGCGTGAGCCTGGGCACGTCGCGTCTGGTGACCGGCCCCGTACGCGGCGAGATCGAGGGTCTTTCGATCTTCATCGGCTATGAGGCATGGTGGCTCGACCTCGGTCCCTGAGGAGACTGCATGGGTAAGACGGACAAGAAGAACGCCGCGCTGCTGCTGGCCCAGTTGGCACACGAGCTGCGCCAGCCCCTGACGGGCATCAGCACCAGCGCCCAGCTCCTGCTCGAGTCGCACGCGGAGGACCCCGCGGTGTGCGCGCGTGCGGCGACCATCGTTCGCCAGGCGCAGCGCATCCAGCTCATCGTGGAGCGCGCTCGGCGGCAGGGTCCGCCGCGTTCCGGCGCCCGCGGCGATCTCAACCAGGCGGTGGAGGCGGCCTGGTCGCTTCTCGAGACAGAGGCGGCGAAGCAGAGCGCGGCGCTGGAGCGAAATCTCTCGCCGAAAGTGCCGCCGGTGAGCGCCGATCAGATCGCGCTCGAGCAGATCTTCGGGAACCTGCTGGGCAATGCCCTGGAGGCAGTGGCCGGCGGAAACGGGCGCATCCGCGTCTCCACGGCGCAGGTCGAGGGGGGAGTGGAAGCCATCGTCGAGGACGACGGCCCGGGAGTGCCGGCCGAGCTGCGCGCGCGGCTCTTCAGCCCGTTCAGCACCGGGCGCGAGTCGGGGACGGGCCTCGGCCTCTACATCAGCCGCTCCCTCGCCGAGGAGGCCGGCGGCGCCCTCGAGCTCCTCGAAGAGGGGCCCGGCGCGCGATTCCGCCTGCGGCTGCCGGCCGCCTCGTGAGGTAGGAAACGGCCTACTTGCTGCCCGCGAGTGCTCCCATGTGTGGATGAGTCGAATCTTGCGGCGCAGGTACACTCGTTCACTCGTGACTCCAGCGGCAGAGCGATCCGAACACGGTCGGCGCACGCGACGAGCGACGGTTGCGCGCGCTGCGCTGCTCGCGGCGGTCGCGCTGGGCGGCTGCGACTGGAGCCACTCCGGAGGCGGGCTCTCGCTCGACAGAGTCGAGCCGGCCATCGCGGTGGCGGGCGTGCGCGCTCCCGTGCTGCTGCACGGCACCGGCTTCACGGCTGTGGTGACGGACCTTGGCAAAAAAACCGCCGCCGCTGCCGCTCTCTCGGTGCGGATCGGCCCCGCGCAGCTCTCGAATCCGGTGCTCCGCGCCGACGGCGTCATCGAGGCCACGCTGCCGGACACGCTGGCGCCCGGCGTCTACGAGGTGTCGGTAGCGCTGGGCGCGCGCCAGGCCTTCCGCAGCGCCGCGCTCGAAGTGGTCCCGCCCATCGAAGTCGCCATCGGGGCGCCGACAGATCTGGCGTTCGGCGAGAAGCGGCCTTTCTCGCTGCAAGTCACATCCCGCGCTCCCTCCGACGTGACGCTCGCCCTCGATTCGATGGGCGTGTCGCCGGCCGGATCCGCGACGGCTTTCGGCGTCGTCCTTCCGGCGCTGGTCGGGCCTCAAGCGCCGGTCAAGGTGTTTGGCGAGCTCACCTCGATGAATCCGGCGGCGGCGGTGAACGCCGTGCTCGCGATCTCCGTCCGCTGGAGCCTGGGCCCCCTCTCCGGCACAGTGGATGCGTCGGCGGGCCTCCGCGCGCTCGGGCCCGCGCCGGCA
>Ga0209648_10006355_pt1 | contig 10169 bp, 9 predicted proteins | sample GraSoi2013_115cm_FD_185830 | JGI IMG/M metagenome (GOLD analysis project Ga0209648, IMG submission 185830) | Grasslands soil microbial communities from the Angelo Coastal Reserve, California, USA - Sample 9_17_2013_115cm (SPAdes) (version 2) | ecosystem: Environmental > Terrestrial > Soil >...
TCAGGCTACGTTAGTTTCCTCTTAAACGCTTCTTTCAATCCCGCCTGTGCCTGGTCGTGCGCGTCGTAAACATTCGGGCGCGCCAGCACGGCGCGATATTGCGTCACGGCGTCGTTGCGCTTGCCCGCCAAATCCAGCGCCCGCGCCGCGTATAGATGCGCCATCGTCGCCAGGCCCTGCTGCGCGCCGGGAACCCCGGCGGAAGCCAGAAACTCTTTCGACGCCTTCTCGAATAGTCCCGCTGTCATCAGTGCTTCGCCGTACTTGAAATGAATCAGATCGAAAGCGCGAGCCGCCGTATCGCGCACGGCCTTATCGCGCAAAAGCGATTCGAAAGTGGCGAAGGCTTCTGTCTCAGCAGCGGTCGTCGTCATGTTGTGGTTAGCCTCGCGTTCCAGCGCCGCCTGCAAAACCAGTGCGTCGGCTGCTTCCAAACGATAGAGGTAGTTGCGCGGATACCTTGCGCCCAACTCGCGCGCCAGCGCGGCGGCTTCGGCGTACCGTTTCTCGCGCGTGTAAAGAACAATCAGCAGAGTTTTCGCTTCGTCATGGACCCAGTGGCCTTCTCTCGCGACGCGTTCCAGCGTTGCCAAGCCACGCTTTTTTGACCCGCGAAAACCGGCGACTCCGGCAATCAGTTTCACCGGCAGCGGCAGCGCGCCCACTGTGTAATCGTAGAGCCCGATCGTGATCTCCGCGTCGTGATAGTTCGGATCGAGCTTGATCACTTCGCGATGGCGATCGACCGCGTCGGACCCGTCCTTCAGCGCCGCGAAGTGCCGGCGCTCGACGGCCTCTTCAAACGAAGCCTTCAAGCCCTCGGTCGCTCCCAGAAAATATAGCGCCTCAGGATCGCGCGGAAATTGCTTCAGCCGAGCCTCCGCTAACAGCCGCGCCTGGCGGGTCAAATTGCGAAACTGATCGACCACTTTGGGATCGGCCTTGTCGTCGCTCGTCGAATAGAACGTATCGTCGCTGCCGTAAAGCGAAGACTGCAAACGCCGTGTCTGATAGAGAGTTTCCACCCACAGACTGTCAGCCAGAAACTGAGGCCCGGCCGGATAGTTCGGAAAAGCTGCGGCCATTTCTTTGAAGCTCTTGCGCGCGCTTTCATAGTCGAGATTGAAAAGCGCTTCCGAGCCGGCGATGCGCAGCGTTTCGAATTTCGTGCGCTCCGCTTCGGTGAGCCAGAGCGGCGCCGTTTGCGCGAAAACCGCTGCCGGCAAGAACAAAGCCACGAGTAATGCAAAGACAAGCAAAATGGACTTCACTGGATCTACTCCTCGTTAATCTAATCTACCGAAAATCAATCCGATTGCTATCAGAGCAATCACGGCCGCAATAGCTACCATTCGGTCAATGTCCCTTCGCCAGAACCGCCAAAACGATAATCGTGGGAAGCAAGGCGAGTCCCAGCACTACGGCGGGATCGCCCAGGGGATTGTCGACAACGGGTCTCACTTGCTTCACCTGAGGAAAGCTGATTCGGTTAGAATTTGCAGTCTTCTTTTCAACCAGGACCAAGTAATCTTCGCCAATCTCAGCGATGCGACCTTTTAGTTTGGTTCCGTCCTGTAAGCTGACCCTGGCGTTCTCATCGATGCCAATCTTATTGACAGCGTGCTTCACTTTGGCAAGGCGCTGAGCATCTTTGTCCGTTTGAGCAGGCATCAAAGTCGCGCAAGTGAAATTGACGAGCATAATGCTGAAGATTAACGTGAGCAGTTTTTTCATTTTGCCTCTGTTGCCTGCTTCGCGGACCGGTTCATGTTGAGACCAGAACCGGAAGTTGAGCATCCCACCCGGTCGCTACCGCTCCCGGTTCTGTAACGACATCAGCCGGAAAAACTCTCCACGTATTTCACGCCGCTGCCCGTATTGAACAGCACGACGCGATCATTCGACTTCACAGTTCCGTCAATCATCAACTTTCTCAGCGCCGGCAGGCACGCAGCGCCTTCGGGCGCGCAAAAGATTCCTTCCCCGGCGCCAATCTCTTTCGTCGCTTCAATCAACTCTTCATCGGTAACCGCAACGGCCGTCCCGCCGGAAGCTCGCAGCGCGTCGATGATCAGAAAGTCGCCAATGGCTTTGGGGACGCGCAAACCCGACGCGGTGGTATGGGCATTTTGAAACTCATCAGCAAAGCGCTTCCCTTCCTCGAATGCCCGCACTATCGGCGCACAGCCGGCAGCTTGCACGGTCACCATGCGCGGGCGCCGGGAACCAATCCAGCCCATCTCTTCCATTTCATCAAACGCTTTCCACATACCGATTAATCCCGTGCCGCCGCCGGTCGGATAGATGATCACGTCGGGTAGCTCCCAATCGAATTGCTCAGCCAACTCATAGCCCATCGTCTTCTTGCCTTCGATGCGATACGGCTCTTTCAAAGTCGAAACGTCGAACCAGCCCTCGGCCTCTTTCCGCCGCCCGACTTCCGCGCCGCAATCCGTAATCAAGCCGTCCATCAAAGTCACCTGCGCGCCCGTCTGTTCGCATTCGATCACGTTGGCTCGCGGCGTATCGCGAGGCATGAAGATGTGCGCCTCAATTCCCGCCCGCGCCGCGTACGCCGCCAGCGCGCCCGCCGCGTTGCCCGCCGAAGGTACCGCCAGCTTCTTCACGCCCAGCTCTTTGGCCATCGAGACTGCCGCCGCCATGCCGCGCGCTTTGAAACTCTGAGTCGGGTTCTGCCCCTCGTCCTTTATGTACAGCTCGTCGAATCCGAGTTGCGCGCCAAGCCGCGACGCGTGCACGAGCGGCGTAAAGCCCTCGCCCAGCGTGACGATGTTCTCGTCGTGTTCGACTGGTAATACTTCGCGATAACGCCATAAGTCAGGACCTCGGTCACGCAAACTTTCCTTTGTCAAAGAAGCCGCCGCACGTTTCAGATCATAACGAACCAGGAGAGGCTTTCCGCATTGCGTGCAAAGGTTGTGCAACCGTCGTGCCTCGTGCCTTGCTCCGCACGCGGCGCATTTCAGATGGGTAACATTCATTTGAGTTTGGTTGAAGATTCCTTTCGAAGTTTCGCCGGCTCTCTTCCTAATGATCGGCAGCCAGATGATAGCCGTTCGGGAGGGAATCCGTCAGGTGGAGTGTGAATACTGCGCTAATACGGTGTCAGAAGCCCGTCCGTCAGGGAGGGCATCTATCGCATCTATCGATGAGCATAGGAAGCGGCACAGGTGCGCTCGCGGGAGTGGCCCTTGCTGACGCGCGGGCTTCTGACACCGCTCGCTACGTGCACTTTGCTCTTTCTAAGGTTAAGCTTGCTATCTAACATTTAAAGGTTGAGGAGAAACAGACGAGATGCCAAATCGAACCGCGGTGGTTCAAACAAACAAAGGCACGATCAAGTTCGAATTGCTGGAAAACGAAGCGCCGAAGACGACCGAGAATTTTCGCTTGCTGGCCGAACGAGGTTATTACGACGGTGTAATTTTTCATCGCTGCATCAAAGGGTTCATGATTCAGGGAGGCGATCCGGACGGCACCGGCCGGGGTGGACAATCCGCATGGGGCGGGAAATTCGCGAACGAGATTAATCCGACCTCAGAGGTTTATAAGCGCGGCTACAAAGCGGGCACGGTGGCGATGGCTAACGCCGGACCAAACACCAACGGCTCGCAGTTTTTTATCATGCACGTCGATTATCCTCTGCCGCCGAGCTATACGATCTTTGGCCGCGTGACCGCAGGACAAGATGTCGTTAATGCCATCGCGACTTCCGAGACCGGTCGCGACGATCGACCCGTATCAGAGGTTAAAATGGAAAAGGTAACGATCGAGGGATGATGGGTCTGGGTCGGAGAGTTCGACAGGATTCTTTTCCATTTCTCATTTGACATGTTTCATTTGCCATTGTCGGTCTTGTTTCGTGTCGCGTTCGTGTGATTTCGTGGACGGTTCGCGATATTCCAGCGAGCAAACGATCCACGAAACCACGCGAACCAAGCCCGAAGCAGATCCACCTGGCCAGTGAGGAGTCTCTAATTAGGTCAAATAAGAAATGAATCAAGGATGGCCGGCCAACCTGGGAGCATTGCGGATCGCATTCGCGACAAATTGCTTCGCGAGTTTTACTGATTCGGTTAGCTCCACGCCCTGAGCCACGCAGGCTGCGATCGCCGCTGACAACATGCAGCCCGTGCCGCGTACTGGCGGCGCATCGATCCACTCGCCGCGAAAGAACGTCACTTCCCCCTCCTCATCCAGCACGTCGATCGCCTGAAATCCTTGCTCTAATCGCTGATCGCTGACCTCTGACCTCTGTTCCAGATGTCCGCCTTTGATTAGCACCGCGCGCGCCCCCATTTCGCGCAGCTTGCATGCCGCGGCGAGCATTCCTGCTTCGTCCTCGATGCGTAAGTCCGTTAACTTTTCGGCCTCAGGAATATTCGGAGTGATCAAACGAGCTAAAGGCATCAGTTCATCGATCAGCACATCTATCGCATCTGCTTCCATCAATTCGTAACCCGATGTGGATCGCAGGACGGGATCGATGACGGGAGCTGGCAAATTCCTTTCGCGTATCAGATGCGCAACTTCCAGCACAACCCCTGGGGTTGGCAGCATTCCGGTCTTGAAAGCCGCAATTCGAAATTCCTCGACCATCGGCAGAATCTGCGCGCGTAGTGACTTGGCGTTCTCGTGGACTGCGCCGAACACGCCCTTTGAATTCTGAAAGGTAAGCGAAGTGATCGCCGCCACCGGCCGGCACCCAAAGCTCATCAATGTTTTAATGTCAGCGATTATTCCCGCGCCGCCGGAAGGATCAAACCCGGCCACCGTGAGTACCACCGGCAAGTCGTTTTGTTGGTCGCCCGTCATATCCTGCTAAAGAGGAACTGAACGTTTACTTCAACTTGAATAGCCCGATTCTCTTATCACCGAAGCAACGTTGGCCAGGCCTGCCGGTTCACTGAACAGACTAATACCCGCGATGCCGCTCGCTCCGGCACACAAACATTCAGCGGCGTTCTTGATCGAAATGCCACCGAGCGCGATTACCGGAAAGGGCGCTAGTTCGCGCGCGACGCCAGACAGCGCCCGAAGCCCGACCGGAGGGCCGTATTTCTTTTTTGCAGGCGACTCGAAGACGGGTCCAAAGACGATGAAATCAGCGCCGGCATCCCTGGCCCGCCGCGCTTCTTCAACCGAATGGGTAGACGACCCGATGAGAAGTCTCTCGCCAAACGCTTGACGAACAACTGCTGCTTCAAGCGACTGCGTCGTCAGGTGTACGCCATCCGCGCCCGCGCCGGCAGCGATATCCGCGCGGTCGTTGACCAGCACGCGTGTCTCGGTTCCCTGAGTAATACTGACGGCGCGCGACGTGAGCTCGAAAAGAACTCGCGCAGTCAGCCTCTTTTCTCTTATTTGGATCAGTTGAATTCCGGCGGTGACAGCGGCAGAGAATTGCCCGAGTAGCTGCTGAAACTCAGCACTTTCCGTCGTGGTCGTTTCATCGGTTGCGCCGCGGGTAATCAGATAAAGGATCGGTTTTGACAGGTTGAGCATCGTCGATAGTCACCCGCTGCTGCTGAGGCTTGTGCGCCGAGCTTTCCACGGGAGGCGAGCCTGAGTCCAGCGCCCTAACTGTCTGGCGGAAATGGAGCAACTCCCAAACGCCCATCGCGAGGTTTACGATTCCAATTCCGGACACCGCACCGCGCACCCAGCCGGACGCAACTACACGTTGGAGGCCGGCACCGGTTTTGTGGGCGGCCAGCCACAGAAAATAATTATTGCCCCAGTCGCTCAGGCCCCACCAGCCATGCGGCACCCAGGGCAGCACCGTCAGTACGATGCCGATCTCAAAACACAGAACGATATAAAAAATGACTGAGAGCCGCGAAGACATTCGTCACTGCACCTCAAAAGAAAACAGTGTTCGCCCCTGAGCTTGTCGGCCCACGCGCGTTTGGTCAAATCAAAAGCGAATCCGATAGTGTCTCAGCTTGAGTTACTCTCTGCGTTGACTCTGCGGAGAAGAACTGAAATAAAGTCGAGACTTAGTGTACGTGCTGTGGCTGGTTCTGGTTTCGTTTAGAATCCGGCGCTGCTTTGCCATTATCCCCACCGGCGCGCGCCTGCAGAATTCGCAATCGCTCGTTCACACCACGATAAGAAACATTGATTCCGTAGACTTCAGTAAAAATCTCTATGGCCCGTTCCAGGTCGCCCACTTGTTCGTATGCTGCACCCAGGTCGAAGCGCAAGGCCTGGCGCTCGTCTTCGGAAGTGCCGGGAGCGTTCAAGCCCTTATTAAACCACGTTACGGCGAGCTGCGGCACGCCCTTCTGAAGGAAACAATGGCCCAGGAGATTGCAACATTGCAAGTAGCGCGGCGTCCCGTCACCCGCCGCGACCATACCCAGGGCAGTTTGAAATTCTTCCAGCGCTTCTTCGAACAAATCCATCTCCTGATACGCAAGACCCAGATTGTAATGAGTTTCGTAGTCTCCGTTCCCCGCAGCATTGACGTCGTTCTCAGCTGAAACTCGATACTCCTCGAAAACTTCAGCCAAACCAGCGTCGATTCCCGAAACAGTTGAGTTGATTTGTTTTGGCGGCGCGACAATCTTCTCCACCGTCGGGACTGGCGGTGGTGTCATTTCGAACTCGCTTTCGAACTGGACCTCGCCGTGGTCATCCAGCGTCACCTCGGCTACGTTCGTCGGCGGCGTAGCGGATTCGTCCGGGTTAAGGAGTTGCTGCCGTCGTCTTTCGATGTCAAGGTGGGCGCCGAATTGACGCTCCAACAAATCCAGTGTGTCCACTGCGATGTCCAGGTAACCCTGAGCGATATAGAAATCTACGCTTTCGAGTTCCTGTCGCCGCAGGTCGTCCTTTCGGTCCTGGTCAACGGTCTCGACAGCGGCGGTTGGTTCTCCGGATGCACTTGCAGCGATTTCCGCCGCCGAAGGAGCGGGCAACTCTTCAGCAACGACAGTTTCGAAAGTGAAGCCCCGCTCGATTTCCATCTCGCGGCTTTGTCCAGTCCACGGCTCAGCCATGTCCGGCATTGAATTCCAATCGAACTCAGCGTCTGCCGTCGGAGTTGACAAAGTCTGCGGCTCGAATTCGACCCGCTCTTCAACCACTGGAGCCGGCTCGTCCAGTACAGGTTGCGTCACGGTTTCAATTTCCGGCATATCTTCGGCGGCCGCTTTTTCTTCGGCTCCCCCAAGCTGCTTGAGACGCCCAACATGATGCGTCTGATCCGGCGCCAATCGCGTCAATTGGGTGAGCGCATATCGTTCATCCTGTGCCAGCCCAGCAGCCTGAGCGGATTCGGCGAGTCGCTCTAGCGCGGCCTTCAAATTCTCAGTATCACGCTGCCACCAATACGCGCGGACGAGTAACCGTAATGCCTGAACGTTGTCAGAGTCACAGGCCAGCAGTTCGTTTACCAGCTCAAACAGTTGATTCTCTTCGCGCTCAGCCAGCATCTGCTCTGCAATTCCGCCAACCACGCGCACGGCATCCTCAACCTTGTCGGCTTTCAGGTATAAACGAGCCACCTCGACGAAGCGCAGATAAGCTGACGATTCTTTTGCTACCAGAGCGCTGATCGCTTGTTCAGCTCTAGCGGCGTCTTCGTTTTCGAGCTGAGCGCTCGCCAGCATAGAGAGCAACTCGACATCGTCTGGATCATTTGCCGCAGCGCGTTCGATGACTTCCGCGGCTTCGTCCGCGGTGCCACGCGCGCTGTGTGCAGCGAGCAGACCCTTCAAACAAGTCCGGTCAGACGGATCGGTCTCCAGCACCCTGTTAAATGACTGCAGCGCGTCGTCAAACGCACCGCGTGCCAGTAAGTGCTCGCCTGCTGCAGCAAAACAAGCTGCTGCTTCGGCATTCATTCCTTCCTTAAGATAGCCTTCGGCCAGCTTGATCCTAATCGAAGTATTCTGAGGATCGAGGTCGGCGATCTTGCCAAGCACGTCGAGGCCCTCTTTCGTTGCGCCGCTGCGGCTATGAGCTTCCGCTACCAACAAATAATGGGCGCGCGCTTCGACGACGAGATCCTGCTTCGCGTACAGCTCGGCCAGGTTGCTTGCAATTTCGATATCGCGGGGCTTCAGGCGGTCGATCTTCTTGTACATCGCGATCGCCTTCAAACCAAAATCCTGATCACGATAGTGTTCGGCGATACGGTGGAAATACGAGATTGCCGCACCCGGATTGCCGACGCGGACATACAGGTCACCGAGCATGTTGAGCGTGGTGAGATCGTCCGGTTCACTCTCGACGATTTTGCAGTATTCCTTTATCGCCGCCGGGATCTTCCCCAACTCGAGGTATCTCTCGGCCGTACGCAGAGTCTTTACCTTATCGAACGTCATGTTTGCGAAACTCTTGGACTGGAAATGATTAGGGCGAGGTCGGGTGCTTAACACCTCTGAAGAAAACCTTGGGTTTAGCCTGCCGAAGCCGCCTCGAAGTTCGGCGGCCCTTCTACGCTAACACGCACAAAACGGGGTGTCAACGACGTTTTTCGATAAAAAAGCCCGGCCAACACCACTCTGGAGAGAAGTGCGCTAGATGACATCAGCAAAGTTCTTTCTGGTGCGGGCAAACCACCAGTATCCGAAAAGAAAACTGGCTAGTCCAAAGGCGGTGAAATAAGCCAGGCCCCGCCAATCCGGGGCAGTGCCTTCGAGCAGAACCCGCCGATAGTTACGGACCAGCGGTGTAAAAGGGTTCAGATTGATAATCGCCCGATAACGTTCGGGGACCAGCGACTCCGGGTAGATTATCGGCGTCAGATACATCCAGGCCATCAAAAACAGCGTGACACCCTGCACGATGTCGCGCACAAAAACGCCGAGCGATGCCAGCAGCCAAGCCCCGCCCAGCGTGGCAACTATCTGCGGAATTACGAGGAGCGGAAGGAACAAAGTTGTCGCGTGCACTTCATGACGAAGAAAGGCCGTGGCAACGACAAGGGCGACCGTCCCAAACATTTGATTGGCGACGGCCGCTAGCGTCTGAGCGACGGGTAGTGTCTCAAGCGGGAAGACGACGCGCTTAACCAGATTTGCATGCGCCACGATCGTGTTCGAAGAAAGCTGTAACGATTCCTGAAACGCATTCCAGGGCAGCAGCCCGCAGAAAAGATAGAGCGCATAGTCCCACTGAGAATTACTGTCGCCGAATCTCGCTTTGAAGATCCCGGCAAAGATGATCGTGAAAATTGCGATCATCACCACCGGCGTCAGTAGTGCCCAGAGAATCCCGAGCACCGATCCACGATAGCGCGCGGCCAATTCACGCCGCGCGAGTGAGACAATCAAATCAAAGCGGAGAGGAAGTTGCCACAGTGGACGCCACACAGCGCGTCGCGCGGTTTGAGCTGAAATCATATCGGAGCTCAGGGTATGATCTTTTAAGCTGTTCCTACTACCTGCCGGAAGGCCGCCAGAAAGGTTTCCATCTCTGGTCTCTTACCGATGGTCACACGCATGTGGTTCGGCAAGGCCGGAAAAACTCGGCCGACCTGAACACCGCGCTGACCCAACGCCTGGATCAATGGACGCGCCGGCCGCTTAACATCGATCATCAGAAAGTTCGCCTGCGAAGGAATGTGTTTGTAACCCATTGCCTCCAGTTCAGTGTTCAAGAACATTTTGGTTTGACTATTCATCCGACGCCCGTTCGCGACCTGGTCCGAATCTCTGAGACTGGCGATGCCCGCCGCCAGCGCCATAATATTCACGCTGTCCCACGTTTGATGCGGCCGAAGCCGCTGGATCGTTTCCGGTTGCGCCATACAATAACCGAGGCGCAACCCGGCCATGCCGTAAATCTTTGAAAAGGTCCGCGCCACTATTAGATTGGGATAATCCTTGATGAGCGGAATTACAGTTTCATAGTCGGGACTGTCCGCGTAATGAAAGTAAGCCTCGTCCACCAGAATCGTTGTTTGCCGAGGGGCCTTCGCGATGAAGTCGCGGACCTCGTTCTTCGGAGTGATGCTGGCCGTAGGGTTGTTCGGGTTGCAGATATAGATCAATCCTTCGCTGGCCGCCGCCAGCATTCTTGGCAGGTCGTGACCGAAACTACTGGACAGCGGAACCTTAACGACTTCCGCCTGGTTAATGTTCGCGTGGTGAAGGATAGCTTCGAAGGTCGGATCGGCAACGACCAGTTTTCCGCGG
>Ga0209648_10006356_pt1 | contig 10169 bp, 7 predicted proteins | sample GraSoi2013_115cm_FD_185830 | JGI IMG/M metagenome (GOLD analysis project Ga0209648, IMG submission 185830) | Grasslands soil microbial communities from the Angelo Coastal Reserve, California, USA - Sample 9_17_2013_115cm (SPAdes) (version 2) | ecosystem: Environmental > Terrestrial > Soil >...
GGAAAAAGCGCCGATTGTGCCGGTGAGCGCGAAAACGGGAGCCGGACTCGGCGAACTGAAAAAAGCATTGAGCGACGCGGCGGCGAATGCGTCTGCGAAAGATGCGGCGCGATATTTCCGGCTGCCGATCGATCGCGCGTTTGCGATGAAAGGATTCGGTTCGGTGGTGACGGGGACGCTGATCTCCGGAAGCGTCGGCGCTGGCGATGAAGTGGAATTGTTTCCGCGCGGCGAGCGTCTGCGCGTGCGCGGCGTGCAATCCGGCGGAAAGTCAGTAGAGCGCGCCACGCCGGGACAGCGGACAGCAGTAAATCTGGCGGGAATCGAACACACCGCGCTGAAGCGCGGGATGGTGCTGGCGGCGCCGGGAAAATTCCGGAAGACGCGGCGAATCGATGTTCGGCTCGAGCTGTTGCCATCCGCTAGAAAAATGAAGCAAGGGGCGCGCGTGCATTTTCACGCGGGGACAGCGGAGACGATCGCGGAAGTATTTTTTCACGGACAGAAAGAGGTGCCGCCGGGTGGAAGCGCACTTGCGAATTTGAAAATGCAGGATGAAGTGCTGGTGCTGCCTGGCGATCGCTTCATCGTGCGGCAGTTTTCGCCGGTGGTGACAGTTGGGGGAGGCGCGGTGCTGGATCCGCTGGCGCGGCGGCCGATGCTGCGGGATACGGGACGCGCGGCGTTTCTTGAAACGATCGAGCGGCAGAACGCGGCGGAAACGCTGGCGGCGATGACGGAGCGCGCACTGTTGGGGCTGGGATACGAAGAGATCGTGGCGCGAACGGGCTGGACGGAAAAAGAAATTCAGGGAGCTCTCGAAAAACTTCACGGAACAGGACGCGTAAGAATGGTATCGAGCGAACCGCTGGTGCTGGTCTCTGGAAAATCGTTTGAAGAAGTGCGCAAGAGAATTACCGAAAAAGTCGAAAGATTTCAGAAGGAAGATCCCCTGCTGCCGGGAATCCCGCGCGAAGATTTGCGCGCCAGCCTCGGCAAGCGCGTGCGCACCGAAACGTTTCGCGCCGCGCTCGAAGAATTGGCCGCGCAGAGGAAGCTCGACGCCCAGGGCGAGTTGGTGAAAAAAGCGGGCTCCGAAATCGCCCTGCTTCCCGAGGAAGCCAAGGCCAAGGAACAGATCGAAGCAGCGTTTGCTACCGCGAGTCTGGCGGTGCCATCGGTGAAAGAGGTATTGTCAAAACTTACGGTCGAAGCCAAGCGTGCCGAGAAACTCTTGCAGATTCTCCTGAGGGAGAAAAATCTGGTGCGCGTTTCGCCGGAGCTGGTTTTTCACCGTCAAGCTCTGGCGCAATTGAAGGAGCAGCTTTCCGCTTACAAAAAAGCAAAGGGCGACCGGATTTCCGTGCCTGCGTTCAAGGAACTGACCGGGATCACGCGGAAGTACGCCATCCCCCTGCTCGAATACCTCGACCGTGAGCGTGTGACGCGCCGGGTGGGGGAAGAGCGTGTTATCCTGTAGGTGCAAGAAGCGGCAGAGGCTTGCCGCGCAGGGCTACCTGCGCTAGGGTTGAAATAGCGCGCCGCCAAGCGGGGCGCGTGGAGGCGGTTCATGGGTGAATTTAGCATTTTTCATTGGCTTGTGGTTCTGGCCGTTATATTGATTTTCTTTGGCGGCAAGCGAATCCCGGAAATCATGAAGGGATTTGGCGAGGGCATCCGCAGCTTCAAGGACGGCATCTCGGGCGCGACGCAAACTCCGACGCCCCCGACGCAGGCGCCTGCTCCGCCGGCAACGGAGAAGCCGGCCGAAGAAAAGAAATAGCGCCGAGGCGCAGAAGTTTCCTCGCGATTTGAGATGGGGCGGCCCGTGTGGCCGCCCTTTTTATTTCCTCCCAGGATCTCATCGCGCTTCGGAGCAAGCATTCCCACCGAAAACGAGTTCCAGACGAATGGCATTCCGTCTTAACTGGATGAGCTGCACGATTTCTGCGATGGCGCTGCCGGAAAAGCGAGAGCAAGCTCCCGGACTCCAAAGGGCGCCAATTGTGTCCAAAGAGTAGCGGAAATTGCTTATCAAATGCGGAAAACCTGCACTTCCGGCCAGTAGCCGCGTCACAAGTTTCTCTTCAGACTTGGGTTTCACAGGGTGACCCGGGACTCGCAAAATTCAAACAAAAATCGAGGAGAAAGACATGAAATTCACTTGGATGAAGTGGAGCGTCTTGCCCGTTGCGGTGCTGATGGCCGGAAGCGTGGCGATGGCGCAGGACCAGTCGTCTTCAGGCTCGCAGCAGCCGGCGCCAGCGCCGGCCGCAACACCAGCTGCAACACCAACCCCAGCGCCAGCAGAGAAGCCGAAGCCGACGATTGCGCAGCGCAAAGAAAATCAGCAGGACCGCATCGCGCAAGGCGTGAAGAGCGGCCAACTGACAGCCGGTGAAACCGCCAACCTGGAAACAAAAGAAGCGGCCATCAACGGCGAAACCAAAGCGGACCGCGCAGCCAACGGCGGCAAGCTGACTGGGGCGGAAAAGAAACAGATCAACGGGCAACAGAATCAAGTGTCCAAGCAGATTTATAAGGACAAGCACAACGCCAACACGCAGCACTATGGAAACAACAAAGTGGACCAGCGCCGCGAAAATCAGCAGGACCGCATCGCTCAGGGCGTCAAGAGCGGGCAACTGACGGCGGGCGAAACGGCCAAGCTCGAAAATCAGCAGAAGGGCATCAACCAGCAAGTTGCCGCGGACCGCAAGGCCAACGGCGGAACGCTAACGGCCTCCGAGAAGAAGCGAGTCAACAAGGAACAGAACGGCGCGTCGAAGAACATCTACCACAAAAAGCGCAACGCGAAGACGCAGCCGCAAGCGCAGGCACAGCCAAAGCCGTAAGTTTCCCTCCACCCCAAACGGAAGAGAGGCGCTCCGGTCACTGCCGGGCGCCTCTTTTCTTGTGCGCCAGGTTTTCAGTCATCAGTTTTTAGTGAGGGGGACAGGAGGAAATGCTTATCGGGGTCGACGAGCCGTCCCTCGGTTCCCAATCCCTCGACTCCGCCCGGGACAAGAGGTGCCTGGGGATAGAAATCCTTTTTAGGATTTCTAGTTAACAATAACTGGACCCCCCTCCCCCTCTTTTTCGTAAGTGTTCATTCTAAAGGCAGTTAAAGTCCTTTGTTTTGATACACTTTTGGAAGTGTTGATTCTAAAGGTAGTTAAGCTGTGTTTTTAGTGCGCTTCCACAATTGCTGATTCTAAAGAGGTTAGCACAGCCGTCGAAAGCACCACTCCAGATGTTAAGAAGCGCAAGAACGAGCGGTCCACGGAGCGCGCTCGCCAGACATAGGAGTCTCCCGAACAGGCATTTAGACTGAAAGAAGGTTCGGACGAAGGCGAGGCAAACTACTTCACAGGCATAATATACCAGAGTAGTGACCGTGTTGTCAACAGAAACTTGAAAGCGCTTTCTCGAGGGATGGGCTAGATTCCGATTAACTTCCGAGCAGGTGACAGCGAGGCGCTGTCAGTGGTGACAGAAAACAAATGACTTACGGGTTTGTTTTCTGGAGAGTTGCCGACCATCCGGGAGTTATCGCCTAGCGGCTCGAATCGAAATACCGAATACAACGCGTTCCACGCTTTGCGCGATTAACAGTCCCAATCTCACTTGCTTGTGCGAAAGGCTGTCATCAACGCCTACAACTCCTCCACTGTCTCAGCCCATCTAAAAAAGATCTAGATTGCTGACACGAGAAGCAAAGATGAGACCTCCACCTGCTAGCCAAGTCAGTTAGAGCTTGGCGCCTGGATGGCGGAGGAGCGGCCACCGGAATGAGCATAAGCAGCATAAAGTAGCGTGCGCTGCGAGAACGGAAGAAAGGCAAGAGCGGCCGCACAGACCAGGACTAGTCCCCGGAGCTGAACGAGGAAGAGTAAGGGCGTCGCGGCCCAAACCGTGTCGAGCAACAATACGGCCGGAAACAACCACCGGAACTTCAGGCCAAGGTCGGGGTAGTCGAAGGCTAGGGCAGTGAACTGATAAAGACGCACTGGAACGCCGAGCGCGCCAGCCATTAGCAGTACGCTGCCCAGCGTAGCCGACGCGTATAGCTCGTGGCTGGCGCGGAGCACGTCGTGGAACTTGTAAAGAGCGAGCGCGTACATCGCCAGGTACCCGAGCTGAATGAGCATGAGCAGCGCGCGGACCGCGCCGCGCGGTATCGCAAGGTTCGCAGCACGCTCGGCAGCCACCGCGGCAGAGCGCCGCCCCGTCGGTTCAAGGCTGCGACGCAAAGCTGAGAGATCGACCGCAAGGTCACGGGCCGAGGCGTATCGCTCATCAATGCGCTTGCGCAGGCATTTCTGCAGAATGCGCTCCAGCTCAGGGGGAGCCAGGGGATTGCGCTGCACAATTGGCGGCACTTCTTCCTTCAGGATGTTCGCGATCGTGGAAGTGGCTGACTGGCCGAGGAAGGGGTTGCCCCCGGTGGCCATCTCGTAGAGCACGAGACCGAGTGCGAAAAGATCGGTGCGAGGGTCCACAGGCTCCCCTTCGAGCTGTTCCGGAGCCATGTAGTCCACCGTGCCCACGAGCATGCCTGCCGCAGTGGAGATCGTCGCCGTCTCCGCCGCCGCAGGGTCAGCAGTCACCCTGAAGGCCAGCGGCCAGAACAGTTTGGCTAGGCCAAAATCGAGGACCTTAGCCTGGCCGCGCGCTGTCACGAAGATATTCGCGGGTTTGATATCGCGATGGACGATGCCCTTCGCATGCGCGGCATCTAGCGCGTCAGCAATCTCCATTCCAAGCTCCAGCAGATACGCAGTGCTGACAGGCTTCCTACTTATGTAATACTTTAGATTTTTCCCTTCGAGTAGTTCCATGACGATGAAGAACTGGCCCTCGTGCTCATCGATGTCGTGGATCGTGCAGATGTAGGGGTGGTTCAAACTTGATGCGGCCCGGGCTTCCCGTCGAAATCGATCCACAGCATGGTGGTCCCTGGAAAGCTCTTCGGGGAGGAATTTCAGCGCCACCGAGCGACCCAGCCTGGTGTCCTCGGCCTTATAGACGACGCCCATTCCTCCCTCGCCCAGCTTCTCAAGGATTCGAAAGTGCGAAATGGTCCGTCCGACCATGATTGGAGAGGGAGCTTGCTCTTTGCGGGCCATGTTAGGCCCTGGCTGCCGGCAAGTCAAACGACGGCACCTGCAAACCCTTGGATTCTGCGGGCATATCCCGCAAGTAGTGTGTCCCCGTAATTTACTCTCCTAGCGTCTGGTGCTGCTGCTCCCAGTGTCCGGCCGAGATGACGGTGTCGGGAGATTCTTGCGGGGTGGAGGCTCTAACTTCCAAGTTGAGTTGCACCATTCGCTTGATTTCCCTCCACATTGGTTCGCAAAGGTATGGACTGAAAAGTGCCACGGACAGTGTCAGGTAGTTTGGCGATTGCGAAGGAACGGGGGAGGCAGCCATGCGAAAAGTAATGTTAGCCGGGTTTTTGGCGTTCGCGTATGTGCTGCCGGAATCAGCAGGCGCGGCGGAATTAAAGCAAGAGACCACGGAGGCATTCAATCAATACGTTCGTATTACCGAAGATCGGATGACTGAGGGGATGCGCGAAGGCCGGACCTTCCTCTGGGTGGACACCTTTCCAGAACTGCAGCGAGATAAGCTTTACACTCAACTTCGGCAGGGAAACATTGTCATCGAGCAGTTGGAAACACTCGAAAATGAGAAGCCGATCAGAGTGCCAAACGGACTAATCCACCATTGGATCGCGGTGGGTTTTGTTCCCGGCGTAACCCTTCGGCAAGTTCTGGCTCTCATGCAGGATTACGACCATCACGAGGGAATCTACAAGCCGGATGTGTTGCGTTCGAGACTTCTGAATGCTGACGGGAACTGTTTCAAAATCTATCTGCGGCTCCACCAGAAGGCGATCCTCACCGCCGTGTTCAACGCAGAATTTGATGTGTTTTATTTTCCGTTGGATGAGAACCGTACACACAGCCGATCCTACTCCACGCGAATTGCAGAGTTGGAAAACCCGGATCGATCGGACGAACGGGAAAAACCCATCGGCAAAGATCGTGGCTTTCTGTGGCGGCTGAATAGCTATTGGCGATTTCAAGAGAAAGACGGCGGAGTCTACGTCCAACTCGAGTCCGTCGCTTTAAGCCGCAGCGTCCCGGCACTTCTCGCGTGGGTGGTCAATCCTCTCCTGAAGAGTATTCCAAGAGAGTATCTCTCTCGGCTTCTTACCTCCACCCGCGTCGCCCTTACCAACAAGAGTGCTGCCGATACGTTTGACGCTTTCCCCGTCGTCAGGCAGTTCTCCGCACGGTATTTCCTCGTTGCGCCGGCCTCTGGGGCGGTGCAGAATGAGGGTCATTCCACGGTAATCCTTGCTATTCAAGAGAGGTCTATATGAGCTCCGCAAGAATGTTAGCCGCGGCCGCTTTCTCTATTGTCACTTCTGCTACGGCGATCGCACAGACCACTGCACCGGCACTGTCCGGGGATCAGGTCGTGGAGCGAGTTTCGCCTTCAGCTGTATCCATTCTGGTCGGCAAAGGTGACGGCCAAGTGGCGGGCGTAGCTTCTGGTGTGATTGTCCGGAGCGATGGGGTGATCCTCACCGCAAACCATGTTGTGAAAGGGATGCGCGAGGTGCAAGTGCGACTCAAAAGCGGCGAAATCTACGACCAGGTCGAGCTGATCGCGTCCGATGAACGGCGCGACGTTGCAGCACTGCGCATCCCTGCAACGGGGCTTCCAGTGCTGCCCATCGGCAACTCCGCCAACGCGGCATCCGGCGCGACGATCTTTGTCGTATCGAACGCTGTCGGCTTACCGTGGACTGCATCCTCCGGCATCTTGAGCGCCACACGAATGGCCGACGATGTACCCGGAGCCGGTAGTGGGTACAAGATTTTGCAGTTCACCGCTCCGTTGTCGCCGGGATCCAGCGGCGGAGTGTTGGTGGATAGCGAGGCTAGGATACTCGGAATCGTCGTCGGTTCACTCAGCGTCGGCCAGAACGTCAATTTTGCTGTGCCCTTCGACAGTATTGCCGGTCTCGGCAATGCATCTGGCGGCACGCGCTTTGACTCCGGCGCGCGTCTGCAACCATTCAGCGCCAAAGCCACTTCTGCTGCAGCGGCTCCTTCCAACCCTCCTGCAGCACCAGTGGTTCCTCCCGGTCTGACTCTACCTCGCCCAGAACAGCGGCAAATGCACACCATATCGGTGCATTCCAAAACAATTTATCTGCGCCGCGAGCGGCTGCAGGACGATATTCATAAAACAGGGATGTTCCCGCACTTGGGATTGCGATTCGCCGATTACGGGCAAACTGCCGATATTGCGATCACGGTAGACCGGCCGGTCATGACGTTTGACTGGACCTACACGCTGGTTTATCAGCCGAAGTCCTTGACACTTGCTTCGGGCACGGTTGAAGCAACCGATGAATTCGACGCCGGTCCGAAGCTGGCGGCAGTTATTGTGGAGCAGCTCGCCAGTGCCGTGCAGTTCCCGCGCGAAGAACTGGACAGACCGACCGGAACATCGGAAGCGAGCGGCACGTCAGTTCGTGAATCAGGAAGCGATCCGGCAGGAATTCTTCGCTCTGCTCGATCGATATTTGTGGAATCCCACACCATCTGGATGAAGGGCAATTTGTTGCAGGACGCGCTTTACACTCGGCCCGAAATGCGCGAATGGGGCATCCGCATCGTCGACGACCGCAACGGGGCCGATATCTATATCGATGTCACGCGGCCCTTCCTGACATACGACTGGATTTTCAAAATGATTAACCCGAAAACAGGCATGGTCCTTGGCACGGGGAAGGTCACCGCAATTGACGGTCCCGCCGCGGCGCAGCGGCTGGCGATCGATATTGTCAACCAGATCCGCAGTGTTCGTCCTGTTCCGGCAACACCGTGATCCCGTGGGGCGAACGATGTTGGCTTTGCTGCGGCGCAACTGTCGGCCAAATCGTAAAGCGCATCCGGACCGTTCGCTCGCTTCCCTCAGCCGACAAGCAAACACCCGAGGGAACATCCCTGAATCCCACTTGTGGGAAGCTGGAAGCTCGATTTTGGAGCTTTCTCAATGCGGGCAGATGACGCGGTACTCTCCAGAAAACAAACGCGTAAGTCATTTGTTTTCTGTCACCACTGACAGCGCCCCGCTGTCCCCTGCTCGGAAGTAATCTACATGCTTGGAGAACGCGCTTACAGGAAACTGAGATTACTCAGGTGCGCGGATACAGTTGAATGGCGGCGCGAAGGGATCGAAACTAGCGCCGTCGATGTTTGGCGATGATGAGGGTGATGTCGTCGTGCTGCTCGTGGGGGCTGAAGCGCTGGACTTCATCGACGATCGAAGCTAGGGCCGCTTGGGAAGAGGTTTCGCGATGACGCTGCAGGGCTTCGATGAGGCGCTGTTCGCCGAATTGTTCGTCTGCGGAGTTGTAGGATTCGGTGATGCCATCGGTGTAGAGGGCGAGGGTGTCGCCTGGGCGAAGCTGGCATTCTCCAATTTCGCAATCCCAATCCTTGAAAATGCCCAGGACGGTGGCGGTGGCTTCGAGGCGCTCGACGGTGCCATTGCTGTGGAGGAGAAGAGCGGGGAGATGGCCGCAATTGGCGTAACGCAAGTGGCTTGCGGCGTCGTCGTACTCGGCGAAGAAAAGGGTGGCGAAAGCACCGTCGGGAGTATTGTCGCAAAAGAGCTGGTTCACGGAGCACATCAGTCGCTGCGGCTGATCGAGAGCGATGGCGCACAGGCTGCGCAGGTTGGCTTGGAGATTGGCCATCAAGAGAGCGGCGGCAATTCCTTTTCCGGAGATGTCGCCGATCACAAACCCGAGCCGCTCTTGGCCGAGATCGAGGAAGTCGTAATAATCACCGCCGACTTTGCGGGCCTGGATGCAGATGCCGGCGTATTCTAGGGTTTTGAGGGGCGGGAGAGTTTGCGGGAAGAGTCCGGCTTGCACCTGTTTGGCAATTTCGAGTTCCTGAGCGGCGCGGCGTTCGGATTCGAACCTCTCAGCAAGGGCGCGGCGTTGCGCTTCGACCGCCCGGGTCACCTCGTCGAAGCTCACCAGCGAGAAGGAATTGCCGTCGAGATCCTTGAAACGGGTGAAGACGCCGCCCCAAATCGGAGCGTGGTCTGCGCTGGGCGCAGAGGAGTCCGCGGAATGCTCGGAGCGCACGTGCACTTCATACTTGAGGCGTTTCAGGCGCGGCGCGAACTGGAAGCGAACGCCGCGCTTACTCCATTCGCGGTACTTGACAATCACATTCTCAGTGACAAAGGTGACCTGTGTGGGCCGGCCAATGAGCTTGAACTGTTCCGAGCCGGGCTCAGGCGCGACGAGGGTTAGATTCGCGGTGCCGTCGGGAGGGGCGACGGTTACCCAGCGACGGCCGGGTTGAACGCGGGCGTCAAAGATCAATTGAAAGCCGAGTTGATCGAGGTAAAAGCTGAGGCTTTGCTCGAGATCGCGGACGAAAATCATAACCGACTGGAGGCGCAGGTAGGGGTCCTGGCAATCCAGGCGAACAGCGGAGCCGTCTACCGATTCGCGAGGAGGGTTGCCCATGGGCGAGATTATAAGGCGGAATGCGATTCCTCCGCGTGCAACTCTTGAGACGGCAATCTACGAACCGGCGGATGCGTGGAGTTAGTCTTCAGACCAGCCGAGGTCGGTGAGGGCTTGGTGGAGACGGGCGAGGGGGAGGCCGACGACGTTGAAGTAACAGCCTTCGATGCGCGGAATGAAACGGCCGGCGCGACCTTGGATGGCGTAGGCGCCGGCTTTGTCGTGCGGTTCGCCGGTGGAGAGGTAGCGGGTGATTTCTTCGTGATCGAGCTTGGCGAAATGGACGTGAGTCGTTTCGACGAAAGTGCGGCGCTCGGCGTCGGGAAGGCGGATGAGAGCGACACCGGTGACGACGGAGTGGGTGCGGGCGGAAAGTTTTTCGAGCATGTGGCGGGCGTCGTCAGAGGAGCGCGGCTTGCCGAAGATGTGGCTATCAAGGGTGACCTCGGTGTCGGCAGCGATGACGATGGCCGGGCCCACCGCGCGGGCGGCGACCAGTTCGACTTTGGCGGTGGCGAGGCGCTGAACGAGGTCGTGGGCGGATTCGCCCGCGTAAGGAGTTTCGTCGACGGCGGAAGAGAGCACGGTGAAGGAG
>Ga0209648_10006357_pt1 | contig 10167 bp, 5 predicted proteins | sample GraSoi2013_115cm_FD_185830 | JGI IMG/M metagenome (GOLD analysis project Ga0209648, IMG submission 185830) | Grasslands soil microbial communities from the Angelo Coastal Reserve, California, USA - Sample 9_17_2013_115cm (SPAdes) (version 2) | ecosystem: Environmental > Terrestrial > Soil >...
TCCATCGGATAGATGACGGCACCTACGGTTATTGCGAAGAGACGGACGAACCGATCGGCATCCGCCGTCTCGAAGCCCGGCCTATCGCCACCCTCAGCATCGAAGCCCAGGAGCGGCACGAGCGGATGGAACGCACTCACAGAGACGACTGACGGTCCGATCCCTTCCGTTCGGCTCGAGGGAGTTCAACCCGGCGCTGCGCATCATCGCGGGCAAACGCCGGGGCATTATCCCAGTAATTCGGTAGCATTGCGGTCGAAATCGATTGAGATCGCGCACCGCTTCCCCATCTGCGGCAGCAGATTGCGTGACAATCCCTGTCACTTGGATGCCGCGGTCACTCGGATGCAGCCAATGGTCGCCAAAGGGGTGCGGGCCGATGGGGGGGCGAGTCGGATGGGCCAGCACTCAGGGGCTTGGTGGATCCGCTGTCTGGCGGTGGCGAGCTTGGTCCTGGTCGCTGTCGCGATCGCCTTCGAAATTTGCCGGATGGCTCGGCTTATTGCGGCTTGGCCTGCCGAGACGGCAGCAATTTTAATGCTCAGCCTTGCCGGAATCGCAGCTCTAGCCAGCCACAAGGCAATAATCACGCTTGCCGCTCGCCTCGAGATGTTGCGTTGGGCGCTCGACTCGGCACCCGAGGCACAAATGATCGTGGCGGCGGACGGTCGTATCCACTATGCCAACCGCGCTTTCCGAGAACTCTTCCCGAGCCCAAACGAGTCGCCCCTCGAGCGCGTCAGGCAAGTCCTAGGCTCGGATGCAGAATCCCAGGCGCAATTTCGCCGGCTCCGCGGCCGTGCCGCCGCCGGCGTTCCTGCCACCGCAATCCTCTCTTTGAGCGTGACGTCGACGGCTGACCCCGGCCATTTGAAGATCAGGATAGACCCGATCGCGGGTTATCCGGGATTGAGCTACTGGAGCGTTCAGGATGTCAGTGCATCTCATCGATCCGAGGCCGCGCTTCGGGAGGAGCGGAACATTCTCGCCAATCTTCTAGACAATGCCCCGGTCGGATTTTATTCAGTCGACGACACTGGACACTTCCGCTTTATAAACACGACTCTGGCGCAGTGGCTCGGCAGCACTCGGTCTGAACTCTTGACCGGCGGCGCTCGGCTGAGTGATTTCCTGGCCTGCCCGCCAGCTGCCGGGACACCAGCCTGGAGCCCGTTTCGTGCGCAGAGGGTGGGGGCGCAACGGGGCGAGGTCGTGCTCAAGACCCGTCAGGGCCGGGTTGTGCCGGCCTGGATCGGGCAGAACGTCGTCGGATCGGGCAGCGAGCTGCATACACGGTCAGTCGTGTGCGATTTGACGCCAGAGCGCGAATGGAAGACTGCCCTCAGATCGTTCGAACGGTTTCGGCGTTGCTTCGCCAACGCCCCGGTGGGTATTGCCTTGCTCGACCGCGCCGGGCGCTTCGAGGAGGCAAACCGTGCGGTCGGTGAGCTGTTCGGCGCCACACCGCAATATCTGAAGGGACGGCAGCTGATCGAGTTGTTGAACGCGAAAGACCGCGACCGCATTGCCGCCAAGCTTGCCGCGGCTGCCGATGGGCCGGCGGATCCCGAGCCGCTCGAGGTTCGGCCGATGCGGCCGGGCGATAAGACTCTGGTCCTGTTCCTCGGCCGCCTCGACGACCCCGGGGATGGGGCGATTCGCCCCAATGGTAGCGCTGGAAATGCCAGCACGGGGGGTGAACCGGGAGAGGGGCTCACCCTCCATTTCATCGATGTCACCGAGCAGAAGAATCTCGAGATCCAATTCGCGCAATCGCAAAAGATGCAGGCCATTGGACAGCTCGCCGGCGGCGTCGCCCATGACTTCAACAACCTGCTGACGGCGATGATCGGCTTTTGCGATTTGCTGCTGCTGCGCTCGCCGCCGAGCGACCCGTCCTTCGCGGACATCATGCAGATCAAGCAGAATGCGAACCGGGCCGCCAATCTCGTGCGGCAGCTGCTAGCCTTCTCACGGCAGCAGACGCTGCAGCCGCGAGTCCTCAACATTACCGATATCCTCTACGAATTGCGGCACTTGATCCAACGCCTGATCGGGGAACACATCGACCTCGAGGTCGTGCATGGGCGTGATCTCGGCCTTGTAAAGGTCGACCAAGGGCAGTTCGAACAGGTCGTCATCAATCTTGCGGTGAATGCGCGCGACGCGATGCTCGGCGGCGGCACACTCACTATTCGCACGGCAAATGTTCACCAGGAGCGTCAATTGCGACGCGGGCACGAGTTGATGCCGGCCGGCGACTACGTGCTGATCGAGATGACGGATACCGGGGTCGGTATCCCGAAGGAGAACCTGGCTCGCATTTTCGACCCTTTCTTTTCAACCAAGCAAGTCGGCTCCGGAACTGGCCTCGGTTTGTCGACGGTCTACGGCATCGTCAAGCAAACAGGGGGTTTTGTTTTCGTGAGCAGCGCGCCGGGCGAGGGCGCGGTTTTTCAGATTTATCTGCCGCGCTGCGAGCCGGCGGATGCGGCACAGCCCGCCCGCTCAGATATGGGTGAAGCCGCGGCGGTAAAGGATTTGACCGGGCACGGTACCATCATCCTTGTCGAGGATGACGATCCGGTCAGGATCTTCGGCGCTCGCGCCTTGCGCAACAAAGGGTACAAGGTAATAGAAGCGAGAAGCGGCGAAGCCGCGCTCGATTTGATTCGCAATGCAGAGGCAATCGATCTTCTGATCACCGATGTCGTTATGCCGCATATGGATGGGCCCGGGCTTGTCCGCGAAGTGCGGGAGTTAAACCCGGAAATGAAAGTGATATTCATTTCGGGGTATACCGAGGACGCGTTCCGTCAGCGCCTCGACAGCGACATAGGTATCGAGTTTCTGCCCAAGCCATTCAGCTTGAAGGAGCTCGCGGCCAAGGTGAGAGACGTCCTCGCCGCAGGGGTCGCGTAGAGCGCGTATTTCAGTATTGCACTATTCGAACAAAAGGTGTACGTACGGTAGGTTCGGGCGGGCGTTCCCGGGCCGCGTTGCACGGCATCATCGGGTATGGAATAAGGAGACGGAACAATGCAGACCGCATTGCGCCTCTTGGATAAGGATGCAATGGACAAGCAGCGGGCTTTGGACGCGGCGCTCGCGCAAATAGAACGCGCTTTCGGCAAGGGTTCGATCATGAAGCTCGGATCGCGCGAGGCGGCCGCCGATACCGAGGTAATATCGACCGGATCTTTGGGTCTCGACATCGCGCTCGGCATAGGCGGGCTGCCGCGCGGGCGGATCATCGAGATTTACGGGCCGGAGAGCTCCGGCAAGACAACGCTTGCTCTGCATGTCATTGCCGAAGCGCAGCGCGGCGGCGGCACCTGCGCCTTCATCGACGCCGAGCACGCCCTCGATCCGGCTTATGCCCGCAAGCTTGGCGTCAACGTCGACGATTTGCTGATTTCCCAGCCCGATGCCGGCGAGCAGGCGCTAGAGATAGCGGACACGCTGGTCCGCTCGGGCGCCATCGACGTGCTCGTCATCGATTCGGTGGCGGCGCTCGTGCCGCGCGCCGAACTCGAAGGCGAAATGGGCGACAGCCACATGGGGCTGCAGGCCCGGCTGATGAGCCAGGCGTTGCGCAAGCTGACAGGCTCGATCGCCCGTTCCCGCGCAATGCTAATCTTCATCAATCAGATCCGCCACAAAATCGGCGTGATGTTCGGCAATCCGGAGACCACGACGGGCGGCAACGCACTCAAATTCTACGCTTCTGTCCGTCTCGACATCCGGCGCATCGGCGCAATTAAGGAGCGGGACCAAGTCATCGGCAACCAGACCCGCGTCAAAGTCGTCAAGAACAAAATGGCGCCGCCTTTCAAGGTTGTCGATTTCGATATCATGTACGGCGAGGGGATATCGAAGCGCGGCGAACTGATCGATTTGGGTGTTCAGGCCGGCGTTGTCGAGAAGTCGGGCTCCTGGTTTTCCCATGACGGCCAGCGCATTGGCCAAGGACGTGAAAACGCCAAGGCTCATTTAAAGGAGCATGCCGAGATCGGAGAGACGATCGAGCACGCGATACGCGGCAATGCCGGCCTCGTCGCCGAAGCGATGATGGCAGCCCCGGGAGAAGCTGCAGCCGAAGAATAGCCCGTCAGTTCCTGGAGGAGATCCTAGTTTCCGGAAGAGATTCTCGGGCCGAAATCATCGCGCTTGGGGTTCGTGCCGGAACGGGGGGCTTAGGCCACGTTCGCTTCGAGCTGTGGTGGTGCTCGCTGGACCAAGTCGGCAGCGCGGATCCAGAAGCGTTCGAGTCTGCGCAGCGTAACGCTGGTATTCTGCAGATCGTCGGCGGTAAGCGTCGCCTGCGAAAGCATCTGGCCGTGACGCTGATGCATGGAGCCCAGGCGGTCCCGCAGTTTGCCCCCTTTCTCGGTCAATCGAACATGGATCGAGCGCCGATCGTGCACTGAACGCTCATGCGCCAGATAGCCGTTCTCGACCATCTTCTTGACATTGTAGGAGACGTTGGATCCCAGATAACAGCCGCGCAAGGTGAGCTCGCCCACCGTCATCTCCGCATCCCCGATATTGAACAGCATCATTGCCTGGACGTTGTTGATGTCGTGAACGCGGAGCCCCTCCAGCTCCAGCTTGACGACCTCCAGGAATTGACGATGAAGGCGCTCGACGAGCGAAATCACTTCGAGATAAGAGTTGTTCATTGCAAACCTCTGGTTCGCCCATCTTTTCCGCGGCGTTGGGCTCGGCGCCGTCTCGAGCGCGAAATCTGTCGCCCCGTCTGCATGTTCATGCCGGGGCTACGCCGAGATCCGTCAAAAAAGCGTCCTTTGCCAGGATCTCGCTCCGGCCTCCTGGCGTCGGTATCGGAAAATCGAGAGAGATCTTTATGGAGAAAGCGCTCCATCTCGTCGTCATCGACGAGCAGCACGACGGAATCGGGGCGCTGATCATCCATTGATCTCAGGCGACCCGTGGCAGGCGGTCTGAAAGTCGGGCTTCAACGGTGCTGTAGTCTTCGCGGATTACCTTGACCAGCCGCGCAGCGTCCGTAACCGTGCCCGATTTCGAGAGCGTCTCGAGCTCTTTGCAATGCGTCGACAACACGACGGCCCCCAAATTGGCGCTCGCCGACTTCAGCGCATGACTGGCGCAGTACAGGAGCGCCGCGTCACCCGTTGCCGCGCCGTTATCCAAATCCATCAGAAGACCTGCCGCGCCCTTGAAAAACAGTTCGATGAGCTGCCGCACGATGTCCGGCCGCCCCTCGCTTTGCAGTCGCCCGAGCGAAGCCAACACCTGTTCATCGATCGGGTCGGGTGCTGCCGCCGCCGGCGTGACGAGCGACAAGTGCTCTCGCGCAGCGGGGCGTTCGGGCGGGCCCAGCCACGTCGTCAGCATCGCCCTCATCTGCTCAAGTGTGAACGGTTTCGCGAGATAGTCGTCCATACCCACTGCCAGGCATCTCCGACGGCCGTCCTCCACGACGCTCGCAGTCAGTGCAACGATCGGGGTGTGCCTCCCGGAGAGGGCCTCGCGCCGGCGAATCTCCACCGTCGCCTCGAACCCGTCCATCTCGGGCATTTGGCAATCCATGAAGATCAGACTGTATTCGCCGCTCGCATGACGGTCGAGCGCGTGCCGCCCGTTGACCGCGGTCTCGACGACGCATCCCATGCTATCGAGAATCGCGACAGCCACCTCCAGGTTGACGGGGCTGTCTTCCACTATCAGTACAGGCGCCCGGCCTGTACCGGGCTGCTCCGCCGCTGGCGTTTCTGGCGCAGAGGCAATTGCCGGAACCGGCTTAGCGCTCACTCCGATGCGCTCCCACAATGCCGATTGTCGTATCGGCTTTGTCAGGCATCTGAGCGCACCTTCTGCGACCTGGCCGATGTCCTGATCGAACGAGGTCAGGAGAATGATCTGCTGCTGGACCCCCTTGGAAGCGGTCTTGATGGCATGGGCCAGTTCGACGCCCGTCATGTCGGGCAGCGAGTGGTCTATGATCACCAACTCGAACGGTTTTTTGTGAAGGGCTGCGGTGCGCAGCGCGCCGAGCGCTGCCAAGCCGGTCTGAGCGTGCCTCACCTGAATGTTCCCGGCTGACAGCTGATCCTCCAGTATCTCACGGTTGAGGGCATTGCCGACGACGACCAAGGCCGGTTCTCCGGTTCGGGGCCGCAGAGGGGTCTGGGTTCTGTCGGCCGCAGAAGGCTGCAACCCGAACCTGGCGGTGAAGCGAAATTTCGAGCCCGCGCCCGGCTCGCTGGCGACGTTGATCGAACCGCCCATCATCTCGCAAAAATGCTTCGCGATCGAAAGCCCAAGTCCGCTCCCGCCGTATCGCCGGGTCGTCGAGCTGTCGGCTTGGGCAAATGCTTCGAATATGTGCCGGCGCTTTTCGGCCGGAATGCCGATCCCAGTGTCGACGACCTCGAAGGCGATCAAGACAGAGGATGCGTCGCGTTCCAGTGCGCAGGCGCGAACACCGACCTCGCCACGCTCGGTAAACTTGACCGCATTGCCGATCAGGTTCGTCAAGATCTGACGCAAGCGTCCGGCGTCGCCGATCAATGCGGTCTGCAGAGCTGCCGGGACAAAGCAGGCCAATTCGAGCCCCTTGCCATACGCCAGTTCGCTGAATAGCTCCGTCACCTCCTCCACAACGATCCGCAGATCGAACGCGCTATGCTCGATTTCGACCTTGCCGGCCTCGAGCTTGGAGAGGTCGAGGACGCCGTTGATGACCCCGAGCAAGGTCTCGCCGGAGCGTCGTGCGGTCTCGATAAAGCGTTGCTGCGGCGGTCCCAGCTCGGTTTGGCGAACGAGTTCGAGCATGCCGAGAACGCCGTTCAGCGGCGTGCGAATTTCGTGACTCATATTGGCCAGGAACTGCGATTTGGCCCGAACCGCTCCCTCCAGCTCGACCGTGCGCCGCTCGATCCGCGACTCGAGCGTCGCATTCAGCTCGCGCAGCTCCTCCTCGGCGCTTTGCTGAGCCGCATGGCGCGCCGCGAGTGCATCGGCCATCTCATTGAACGCCGCTCCAAGCCGGCCGATTTCAGAAGACCGATCTTCGAGATGTGCACGCGCAGCATAGTTCCCTTTGCGCCATTCGGCTGTGACGCTGAGCAGACCTTGGATCGGCCGGCGGATAAAATTGCGGCCCCCCGCCCAGGCGGCGTAAACTGCCGCCAAGAGTCCGGCCAGGATCAACCCGATGCCGCGCCGAGTGGCACTGTCGATTGCGGCAAAGGCTTCGGCTTTGGTCTGGCCGGCGCTGAGAAAGAAATCCTTAGGCGGCAGAGCAGGCGGGACAAACCCGAAAATCCGCGTCGTCCCATCGACGCCGACCGCTTCTTCCCATCCTGGTTGCTCCCCATCCATGATGGCTTCATGGGACTTCCTCATGTTCTTGCCGACGAGGAGTTCCGGATGGGGCAACCGTGCGATGATGTTGCCCTCGCGATCGGCGATCAGGATCGAGGCGGTCGGCGCCAAGTCGCGCTCCTTGAGGTGGTTGGAGAGCCAGGCCAAGTCCAGGCCGGCAAATACGACACCGGCGATAAGGCCGTCGTCGTCCTCGAAGCGCTCGGCAAAATGGATCATCCGCTGACCATTGGCCGGATCCACCCAATAATTCCCGACGGCGAGCCCAGGCTGAGCCATAGCACGCTCAAAGAAGGGTTGGTCCGCAACCGACGAATACGATGTCGACTCGCTGGTGCAAAAGATCCGGCCGCTTGTATCGGCCGCCCCGAGTAGAGCGTAGTTGGCGAAACGTGCCTTCAACTTCGAGAAAAGCGGGCCGCAAGCGCCCGGCTGCCGGGTCTTGACCGTGTTCAATTGCGCAAGGGCCAGAAGGAGTTGGCGAGCACCTTCGCGCAGCTCGCCGATTTCCTCGCCGAATTGTTTGGTAGTCTGCACGACTTGTTGGCGGATATCGGCCTCACGCGCGATGCGTAGATCGTATTCGTTCCAGGCCTGGATCACGAGCGCCGGAACGACGGCAAAGATAACTAGAATCAGGATCCTTCCGGTCAAACCGATCCGCACCCCGGACCAAGGCCTCGATCGGCTCTCGCCTTCCATTGTCCGGACGGGACCGCGGCCAGCCATTCGACTAACCGGTCGATGTCTGGGCGAGCCAAGCGCGCTCTATGGTCGGTGGGCCCAGGTGGTAACCCTGCAGATATCCGAAACCCTCTGCCCGCGCGACCGCCTCGTCCGCTGCGTTCTCCACTCCTTCGGCCACGGTAACGCAGCCGAGACCGCTGATCGGTCCGAGCAGATCCCGCAAGAGAGCGCGCCTTTCGTGACTGTCTGCGAGGTTTCGCACAAACGAACCGTCGATCTTGACCGTATCGACCGACAAAGTCTCTAGGTGCCGCCATGAGGTGTGACCGACGCCGAAATCGTCTAGCGCAACCCGGCATCCCACGCGGTGTAGCGTGTGGACAAAGCGCGCCGACTCTTCGAGGTCGGACAGTGCCGCAGTTTCAGTGATCTCCACAACCAACCGGTGGGCGACATCAGGCCGACACTGCAAGGCCAAAACAAAAGATTGCAGCCATGGCCCGATGCACGCAGTCAGCCCGGATATGTTGAGCCCGAGCCTTATCCCGGGATGCCTCGCGAGTTCCCGGACAGTGAGTTCGAGAACGTAGTCATCAATGAATCCAATCAGACCCAGTTGTTCGATCGGTGTGATGAATTCGCTACCGGCGATGATTCTTCCCCTCACATCGCGCATGCGCAATAGGCATTCGAAGTAATCCGTCTCTCCCGTCACCGCGCAAACCACGGGTTGGAATGCGAAGAGCAGCCGGTTCTGGCGTAGCGCCGTTTGCACCGTCGTGCAGATAGCCGCGCTGCGGTTTTGCCCTTCGTGGTTGATTTGGCTATCCTTGCTGCCCACTGATGCCCCCGGCGAGAGCTCTGTCGCCGCCGGGGCGCAGCAGGCAGGCCGCTGTCGCAACCGGTTCCATGCAAATTTAATCGTATGTCCGTCAATTCGGTGTCAGCGCGGCGTCAAAAAGCCGTCTGGGTGCAGGGCATCACTGGCCCATTCGAACTCGACCGGGCACCAGGATCGCATTGATGATGCATCCTGCTAATGCGATGCCGGCAGAAATGATTAAGTTAGCTCCGAAACCTCCCAGCGCGATCGCTTCCCCGCCGACGATGGAGCCGAGCGAAATGCCCAAGAACAGCGCGCTGTTGTTCCAGGCCAGCACCGCAGCGCGATGGCGGGGGAAATCTTTTGCCAGACCGGCTTGCTGGGCCGGAAAGAACAGCTGCGCGACAGCCGCGCTCACGCCGAGGGCGGGTTCGACCAACCTGCCCGCGTCGAGCGCCAACCGCAGCAGCAGCAGGCAAGCGCACAGGCCGGCAAAGCTCGCGGTCGCGGTCACTCGGGCGCCGAGCCGATCGGCGACACGGCCGCCGACGAGAACCCCGACAATTGCGCCGCAGCCATAAAAGAGGATGGCCGCGGCGGTCTGCGCGGTCGAGAAGCCCACGGCAGTAAGACCGGCGCCGAGGTATGTATAGACGCCGTATAGGCCAGTGCTCCACAGCACCATCGGGATCAAGCGGCGCCCCAGAACAAGAAAGGCGAGCGAATCGCGAGTTGCAGCACGCAGACCGGCTGCGGCGCCGCCGTGATCGCATGGCCAGACCCATCGGTTCAGCCAGACCAGCACCAGACCGAGGCCGCCGAGTGCAAGGAATACCGGCGGGCCACCGAAGAGGACGCCCACCAGGCCGCCCGCCGACGCCCCGATTGCAAGCGAGACCAGCAGACCGGAGACCACCAGCGCCAGCCAGGCGGCGCGGCGGTCTGGCGGGGCGGCGTTACCGACGAGCGCATAGATCGATGGCGAGACACCCGCCGCCGCGGCGCCGGCAAAAAGCCTGACTGCGAGCAGGGACGGCAGATTTGCGGCGCCCGCGGTGAGGATATTGGCGAGCGCGAAGGCGAGGAGGGAGCAGATCAATACCCGCCGGCGCCCGATCCGGTCCGAGAAATATCCGAACAGCGGAGCGCTCACCATATAGGCTAACGAAAACATCGTCACCGATAGGCCCGCCAATGACGGAGCAATGTGGTAATCGGCCGCCAGCACCGGCAGCAAAGGAGAAAAGACGAACAGCTCGGTTCCGACCAGGAACATGGTCAGCCAG
>Ga0209648_10006358_pt1 | contig 10166 bp, 13 predicted proteins | sample GraSoi2013_115cm_FD_185830 | JGI IMG/M metagenome (GOLD analysis project Ga0209648, IMG submission 185830) | Grasslands soil microbial communities from the Angelo Coastal Reserve, California, USA - Sample 9_17_2013_115cm (SPAdes) (version 2) | ecosystem: Environmental > Terrestrial > Soil >...
TCCTTTGACTTCTGTGACGTTTGAGCTAGTTGAAGCAATCACGCTTCTCTCGGCGATCTCGCCTCCATCATAGCAGATGTTACCGTCTTAGTCTACATCAGCAGGTTTCTTTTTGCCTAACACCCTGTTCAACCAGGCGCTGGAAACCTTGCTGGCCTTTTCCCTGGTCAAGCGACTCGCAGACCAGCGCCTGCTCAGCATCCATCGCCTGGTGCAGGCGGTGCAGCGGGAGCGGATGGAACCCCGGGAGCAACGCCAGTGGGCCGAGCGGGTGATGCGTGCGGTCAACCTCGTCTTTCCCCATGATCCGCAAGAGGTGGACACCTGGCCGGCGTGTCAACGCTACCTGGAGCAGGTCCAGGCGAGCGACACGCTGATCGGGCAGCACCAGCTCCTGCTGCCTGAGGCCGCTGATGTGCTGGACCGGGCAGGCCTCTACTTGCACGAACGTGGGCTCTACCGCCTGGCGGAGTCGCTCTTGCTGCGGGCGCTCTCCCTGTGCGAGCAGCTCCTGGGCGAGGCGCATCCCGACGTGGCCTCTTCGCTACACGGACTGGCAACCCTCTACTGGGAACAAGGGAAGTATGCCGAGGCCGAACCGCTCTTGCTGCGGGCGCTCTCGATCTGGGAAGCACAGCCGGGACCCGAGCATCCCCTGGTGCCCCTTACCCTGCACAATCTGGCGAGCCTGTACTGGAGGCAAGGGAAGTATGCCGAGGCCGAACCGCTGTTCCGGCGAGCGCTGCGCATCTGGGAAGAGCACATGGGACCCGAGTTTCACCACGTGGCCTTTCCGCTGCTCGGGCTGGCGGGCATCGCTGGTGCAGCCGGCAACTACGAGGAGGCCGAACGCCTCGCGCGGCAGGCGCTGCGCATCTGGGAAGAGCAGTTGGGACCCGAGCATCCCAGTGTGGCGTATGGCCTGTGGGGACTGGCCCTCATCTCAGCTCAGCAAGGGCGAGCGAGCCAAGCAGAGGCGTTGTTTGCGCGGGCGCTCGCCCTGCGCGAGCAGCACCTGGGAGAATTGCATGTGAGGACGGCCCAGGTGCTGCATGATTTCGCCGGCTTTCTGCACGGGCAAGGCCGCCCCCGGGAAGCAGCGCTCTTGTACCAGCGCGCGCTGACCACGCGCGAACGCCTCTTGGGACCAGAGAACCCGTTGACCCTGGACACCCGCACGCTCCTGCAGGCGGTGCTGGCTGAGTCGGGCCAGACACAGGAAGTGGCAGATGTGGAATCACCGCACAAGCAGGAGGGGATGGCTGCTGCGAAGAACGGAATATCGGAAGAGTGAAGCGGGCGTTTTTGCCCGCTGAACAGTGATAACCACAACCGGGAATGAGGTGCAGCCTCCTCATGATGAATGTTGGCGACCAAAACCGATACCCGCGAACACCAGCCGCTACCTTGACACATTCTATGGCTTCTCCAGATGGGAGCGAGCATTTGCTATCATGCCCCGATGCGGTTGTCAAAAGTCATCACGACGCCGGGGCCTCGATTACTATGTGTTGTCAGCGCCAGTACAGCCCATGATCGCAATGCCACCGACACAACTTCAGCAACCTGTACCGGTGTGCTGGCTACTTGTGGCATCCGCCAGCCAGAATTGGCCTGTGAGAACCCCTCATGCTGTCTCTTGCTCATTGCTGATTCCCCATCATAAGAGTACAATCTCAAGTATCAAATCTCTCATCTTTACAAAGAGGTAACGTATACAGTGCAGAGGATTTTCACGATCGTCACATGGGTGACACGCTTGTGCCTTCGGTCGCTGCACCACTGCTTCGTCGCCTGGACCAAACCAGACACTACCTCACTTATGCTGGGGACACTGACCGACCTTGTCAGAAGCAAATCCGAACTCGTGGCAGAAAACGCCCTGTTGCGTCAGCAATTGATCATCCTGCGGCGCCAGGTGAAGCGGCCTGCCTGTACCAAGACGGATCGGATGCTCCTGGTCCTGTTGTCAAGAATGGTACGAACCTGGAAACAAGCCCTCGTCATTGTCCAGCCAGAGACGCTACTACGGTGGCACCGCCAGGGCTTCAAGCTCTTTTGGAAATACAAGTCGAGGGCAGCCTCTCTCAAGCCAAGACTATCCCAGGAGACTATCTCCTTGATTCAGGAGATGGCAAGGGACAATCGACTCTGGGGAGCAGAACGGATTCGTGGTGAACGCGCTTTCGCTGGGCATTCACGTGTGCAAACGCACCATTCAGAAGTACATGAGAGCCGTGCGTACCACCAGGCCGCGAGGTCAGACCTGGGCCACCTTCCTGCAGAACCATGCCAAAGACATCTGGGCTTGCGACTTTCTCCCAGTCACTGACCTTTTCTTCCGTTCGCTTTTCGCCTTCTTCATTGTCGAACTCCACTCTCGGCGAGTGATCCACGTCGGCGTCACACGTTCCCCTACCGACGCTTGGGCTGCCCAACAATTACGGGAGGCGACTGCTTATGGACGAGGGCCGAAGTATCTCATCCGTGATCGTGATGCCAAGTTCGGACCCCGTTTCGCGCGCGTGGCCGCAACCAGCGGCATCAAGATACTGAAAACACCCTATCACACTCCGCGCGCCAATGCCATCTGTGAACGTTTTCTGGGCAGCGTGCGTCGCGAGTGTCTCGATCACCTGTTCATCCTGCAGGAGAAGCAGCTGCATCGTGTCCTGCGTGCCTATGTCCAGTACTTCAATCAAGCCAGACCGCATCAAGGCATCAGACAACAGATCCCAGATCACTATAGCGAGCCTGGTCCTGCAGATCGAGAGGATGGCAAGATCCTCGCCTTGCCAGTCCTGGGTGGATTACACCACGATTACCGCAGAAGTGCTTGAGCTCTTACCTGTTAACGACAGAGCAGATGGTTGCGTTATGTGGAGCGCACCTCCTCAAGGAGCTGGCATACCTTCGTTCCTTTTTGCCGTCTTGCACTGAGAAAGACAGCAATCGAGAGGGAATGGCCCTTCCTTGTGAGAACCCTGAAGGCAACAATATGAAACATATTCGGATGATGACGCTTTACTCACATGAGAGGTATTCACATGAGGAGGTTGAGGAGGTTATTGAAGAGATTAAACCCTCCCTTTTTTTTGGCAGATGCCTCAAGTAGCCAGCACACCAGGTAATTGAAGAGGTAAACTATCATTTTTCTCGCTGGATATCATATGTAGCCAGCACAGGTGTTCATATCATCCATCGATGAGACCCTCCTTGCCACCTGGCAACGCCACAAGTCAACGATGGAAGTCTATCAGAGAATCATACCGCCGTTCAAGCAAGCGGCCTCACTTTTTTCGAGGATGAGCCTTGAAAAGTCACCGCTTGTTAACTGAAAAGTAGACCACACCCCACTGTGTTCTCTCAAAATGTTAACTGAAAGTGTCCCATTTGATTCCCCCCCTGTATTCTCAAATACGCATGAAAAAGGAGTGCGTGAATGACGCTTGAATAGCTTTGGACTGTCAAAAACATAGGTACTCTAAGGGGAAACGTGGGCCAGTCGCCACTCACCTGGCCGTTGATCGTGTTGTCGAAGAAATGCGGCCGAGAAAGCGTTTGTTGAGCTATAGCCAACTCGCCTTGCGATTTCGGTAATGCTCAGCTCTCCTGCTTGTAAGAAGTCTCGTGCAAGCGTCATTCTCCAAGTAGTTAGGTAACGCAGAGGTGGCTCGCCCAGTGCCCGTTCAAAGTTACGCGCAAATGCTGCCCTTGACATCCTACAGAGAGAGGCGAGCTCAGGAACAGTCCATGTGTTCTCTGGCTGCGAGTGAATAACTTGCAGCGCCGCACCCAGTCGCGCATCATTAGCAGCACTAAACCAAGCTGGAGGTGCTGGACTCTGCTCTAAGCTCGCCCGAAGCGCATACACAATGAGCAGGTCTAATAGCCTATCCAACACCGTTTGATGGCCAGCACTCGGTTGATTAAGCTCGTTCGAGACGAGCGTAATGATTTGGCGTAGCGGCTCGGTGGGGGTTGTCTGTAGGACGAGAATTGGTGGAAGCGTTTTTAGCAGCCCCGATCCGATATCGCCTGAAAACTGGTAAGCACCACACATAAAGACTGACGTGTCTAGGTTATTCGAGGTATCATTATTGGTACGTTTTGCTAAGAAGTCCTCATGTGAAATACAGGGTGCACCAGGACTATACGCAAGGTGGTGATTTCGCCCACCAGGAACAAGCGCAAGATTACCAGGGACCAGTTCCTGAGCTTTCGAGTGATCATCAGTCCATAGATAGGCTCGGCCCTTCAAAACCATATGAACTATTAACTGTATGCTCCCTGGTAAAGCAATACCCCATGGAGGTACAACCGCAGCTTTGGCGAAGACGCCGCCAGATGACCGGGCTCTTACTAAGTGTTCTTGCAAGATATCCATTGGCTGTATTGTACAATATCTGACGAGAAAAATCGAGCGTTTTGAGTAGTAGATTGAGCTTTTCAAACATTGACGCTCTCATTTGTTTGATTCATAATTAGGACATGACAAATTCACCTGTCATCCTTGTTTTGGGAGCAACCGGAAAGGCTGGCTCCCGTGTGGCCCGAATTCTGGAAGATACTGGTATCACTGTACGTCGAGCATCCCGATCGAGCAAAGATGTGTCGTTCGCCTGGGACGACACCAAATCTATTGATGCCACTACGTATTCTCCCCTTACTATACTTTTGGAAAGTATAGCACGAAAAAGTACGTACTTGTCGATGTGCACGATGCCTACTCTTCTGGTTTTGGACAATGAAAGTAACTTGAGGAGGAACGAATTCATGACTTCGCAGAACACGACTGAGGAAAACAAGCGGATTGTCCGCGAATTTATCGAAGCAGCATTTAACAAGCACCAGCCTGATAAAGCAGGCGAGTACATGACATCTGATATCAAGTGGCATGGCGGAACCCTGGGGACTGTCGAGGGTCGTGATAATTTCGTTGGGCTGATCGGTGCAATCGTGACAGCCCTACCAGACTTGCGGAATGTCGAACTGGATATCATCGCAGAGCGAGATATCGTGTCCGTGCGAGCGACGGTGGATGGCACACACAAAGGTGACCTCCTTGGAATTCCGGCATCGGGTAAACACGTCCAATGGGATGCGATAGATAATTACCGAGTGGTGGACGGAAAGATTTCCGAGGAGTGGGCGGCAGATGACCTCCTTGCTTTCGTGTATGGAGTTGGCGCTTACACTCCACCTTGGTTGGCCGGCAAAGCTTAGTATGAGGGTATATAGTTAATACAAATGGATAGCTCCCGCTTAGAAGCCTTTAGTGATGGGGTCATGGCTGTGATTATCACTATAATGGTTTTGGGGCTAAAAGCTCCTGCGGGAGCGAGTCTGCATGATCTTCGTACTCTCTTGCCTAACTTCCTGATAGATGCCCTAAGCTTCCAGATGATTGGCGCGTCTTGGAACAACCACCACCATTTACTTAAAGTAGCCAAAACCATCAATGCACGAATAATGTAGGACCTGAGTCACTTACCATGGCACAGGCTGCAAAAATTATTAGTAGCGCAAGTGGCCAGGATATCAAATATGTAGATGTTGATCGCGAAGAGTGGGTGAAAGGTGTAGTTGCTAGCGGCATCCCTGCTGCATATGGTGAAGTGCTAAGGAAACTTAGCAAGACTATTGCAGACAATTATGGGTCGCGGCCAACCCAGGATGTACATACAGTAACTGGAAGAGAGCCGATACCGGTTCTCCCGCACTTGGCGTGCTCAACCTTTGCCCTACACGTTCGTAAAGAAAAGCAGAAAGAACACATGTTTTCATCAGGAGCTTTTCATTGCATTCAATACCCTTTTCCCTGCCTGGTTTCGAGGTGACCGAGGTCATCTCCACAAAAGAGCGACTGATCATCTGTGCCACCTCACAGTCTGTCCAGGCGGAGTGCCCAGCTTGTCACGAAGACTCGCAACGAGTTCACAGTTATTATCAGCGCTCACCACGTGACTTACCAGTGAGCGGTCAGGCAGTCCAATTACAGCTTCGTGTGCGACGATTTCGCTGTCTCAACATGCAGTGCTCGAAACAAACGTTTGCGGAACCGTTGCCTGATCTCATCGCTCCCATTGCTCGGCGAACCAATCGACTGACGGCGCTCTTAGGCGTGTACGCCATTGAGAGTGGAGGAGAGCCAGGGGCACGGTTGCTCAAAGCAGGAGGCACGAAGGTGAGCCCTGATACGCTCTTGCGGCTTGCCAAAGCTGGGACGGCACACAGACGCGTCATCCCCGAGATTCTTGGAGTAGATGATTTTGCGTTTCGTCGTGGCCTCTCGTACGGAACCTTGCTCATTGACTGGCAGCGTCATCGTCCAGTCGATCTGCTGCCTGATCGAACCGCAGAAACCTTTGCGAATTGGCTTCGCGCGCATCCTGGCGTCAAGTGGATCAGCCGAGATCGTTCCGGGGAATACGCTCGTGGAGCGAGCGAAGGCGCGCCTGGTGCTCAACAGGTGATGGATCGGTGGCACGTGATCAAAAATTGGCGAGAGGCACTGGAACGCGTCGTGCGTCGGATCTATCCGCGGCTAGAACTTCGGTTGGAACAGATGAGATCAACCCCCTTCCCCAAACGTAAAAAAGCACGGACGACCCATGAGCAAGCCGCGTCTTCCGCCTCGCGCCAGCGTCGTCTCGCCCGCTATGAAGAAGTCTTAGCGTGCTATCACCGAGGGCTACCGATTGCACAGATCGCCAAGCAATTCCATCTGGCTCGGGGAACCATCTACACGTATCTTGCGGCGGACAGCTTCTCTGAACGCAGCCCGCGATCACCGTCCCCTGGCACTGGGAAGCTCATTGCTCCCTACACAACTTACCTTCGGCAACGCTGTGAGGAGGGATGCCAAAATGCTCAACAATTATACCGGGAAATCCAGGTGCAAGGATTTCCAGGCAATCCCAGGACCGTGCTGCGATGGCTGCAAGCACAAGGCTTGTTTCCTCGCCGAGACGCCCTGCGCACGTTTCAAGACGACTGGAAGCAAGCAGAGGCGAAGGAGAGCCACACCCTCTCGGGAGGGGAAGAGAGGAGATCAGCCCCGGTTTCTACTCAGCAAGAAGGGCTGATTTCCTCTGTGGAGCTTGAAGGACCGCTGGCCTCCGCACGTCAGCTTTCCTATCTGTTCGTGAAAAATCCTGCTCGCTTGGAAGCAAAAGATCAGCAGCTTCTCGCATTTATTCAACAGGAGAAGGAGATTGAACTGGCTTATCGTCTGACTCAGCAACTCTTCCATCTCATGAAAAACAAGCAAGGAGTTACTGCCACAGCATGGGTCAGCATCTGCTCCTCCTGTGGGATCGCGGAACTGGAAGCGTTTGCCCTCGGCTTACAAAAAGAGCTGCCCGCTTTTCAAGCGGCTTGTTCTCTTCCCTACAACAATGGTATGACCGAAGGGTTTGTCAATAAGCTCAAACATATCAAGGGCTCGATGTACGGTCGTGGAAGATTTGAGTTATTACGTCAACGCGTGCTGCAATCTGTTTCTTCGGCTGCTGCCTAGCTGAGCACGGCAAGTGCGGGAGAGCCGGAAACCTGAACATTAAAATAGTGGCAGATGAGATTCACCCACTATAGTGGAACCCCGAAACCTTCGGGTCAACACATTACTTGTTCAAACACAACCGGACGGAGACTAGTCGAGTGAGGAATTAGATTCACCCGTTTTATGCAGACTCGAAACATTGGGACTCTCTCATCAAATGTTTATGAGCAACTGGCCGAGGTAGCGAAGTCGAAGAGGGAGGCGGAATCTGAGGAGGAATCAGTCAGACAGCAAGAAGGGGCTTACGTTGAGAAGAAGGGGGCGAGGTAATAGAACCTATGTTGTACTAATTATATAATAATTGTATGAATAGTAGAGCTGAACCGACGGGCATCGACCTCACTGTCACCAATTTTATACCTCTTCCAAATACCCACTTGGTCCAACGATTTACGGTACAGCGATTCACGGTGGTGGATAAATCGGCCATCTCTCCCATGTGCTTGACAGTCCCTCTTGCCTCTCCTTATCCTTCCTTCTAAAAATACGAGAGCTCTCTCTTCTCCCGATTTCAAGCAGTGAGGATCGTTCTGGCCAATCAGGTGTTCGTGTTTCTGCTCGTATTCTTCCTCATCCTTTCTCTGGCGAGGCTCGGGCGTCTTTGCTGGCTCTTTCTTCAGCATTCCCATTCACAAGTGGAATTCACCCGCTTTTATGGAGACCCGAAATATGAGGGCGAACCCATCACTTATGAAGAAGCAACTGGGCTGAGGTTGCGCGGCGCAGAGGGAGAAGGAAACTGAGGACGGATCAGTCAGACATCAAGAAGGGGCAGGCAGTGAGAAGCAGAGGGCCAGACCTTAGAACCTTTGTTCTACTATATTTAGAACAATTGTACAAATAGTCGACCGGAACCGACGGGCTACGAACCACAGGTCGCACCTTTACCTCATTCCTCTTGCAAAGCTGTTCCCAGGCAGAAACGATATGCTTGTCTACAAGCACCCAACCGATGACCTCGCCTCTGAGCAACGCCGCCCAGGTTCAGACCCACACGGGAAAATACCCATTGCACAGTAGCCTACCGTTCTTCATCGCGTTGACCTGGGTGAACCACTCAGAAAAGTTGCGGGAGAGTATGGCGTCTCATATGAAGCAGTTCGCCGTGTTCTTCGTGCTGCTCGTCAAACACGTGGATGAAACTAATTTCAAGATCCATGGACAACTGCACAACCTATGTAGATGTACTCTCACAGATCCAGCGGCGGGTAATAGTTCTCGGCTCCAATCGTGCGGACATCGGAGAGCCAATCGCCGTCGTAAACCTCGTTGGGACCCTGCTCTTGATCGACAAATGTCCAGGCCTGGCGCTTATAAGTCCAGTTGTCGGGTTGCAGGCGATGTGCGGCGCGGAACCAGGGTACAGCGGCATCGGCATGGCCCTCGCGGTGCAGATATTGTCCCAGCTCGAAGCTTGCTGCGGCCTCTGCCACTTCGGGCGGCCTGGCGTGCGAACGGCGCGTGACTTCGTCGGGGGCGAGCGCGTAGCGGCTGGCAGCGCCATTGGCAACCCAATCGCGCAGCGCGGCGATGTATGCCTCCGGCTCGATGCGGATCTTTCTCACCTCAGCCCTGACCTCCCTGGCCCGTCGCTGGTGAGGAGACAATTCCCCTTCAACCAGATCCTGGCGTGCGGAGTCGAGGCGGCGGAAGGATGTGGGACGGCGTGGATAGGCTGGCTCTGGCGGGCGCACGATCATGCCCTGTTCGTCAATCCAGACGCCATTGGGAACGTTCACGACACCAAGCAGCTCATCCAGAAGATGCGCTTGATCAATCAGCGAGGGATGGTCGGGATTGGCGGCTTCCATCCAGGGGCGTACGGCCTCAGTCCCGGCAGTGTCGAGAGCAACGGTGACGATTTCCAGGCCCTGGGAATGCATTTCGCTGCGTAAGGTCTGCCACACGGGCAGGTCAAAACGACACCCTCACCACGAAGCCCAGGCGACCAGGAGCACTTTCTGTCCGCGCAGCCCGCGCAGAGCAAAAGGTTTGCCCTCCAGATCAGGCAAGACGATGTCGGGGAGAACCGCGCTGCTGAGCACACGCCCGCCCGCTTCCGGCCCGAGGCACCACACCTCATGCACCTCATCGTGCAGAAGCGGCATGCTGAGTCGCTCGGCCAGCACACGCGCATCTACCTGTGAAGTGCCGGTCCTCGTGGGCAAGGGCACACACAATTCGCCCTTGCACGCGCCCTCTGGCTTTATACCCCAGCCTGTGCGCCGCTCAAGCTCCTTCGCATCGACAAAAAGTGTCTTCAGTATCATTGAGCTTTCTCCTGCGTAGCTATGACAATTCCTTCCATTCTAGCATAAAACAAAAAAACAAGATGAGGGTACTCCCTCTCATAGTGGAGGAGAATTCGGACATCTCTCCCTGTAAAGGCTACCTGGGTCATTCGTTCAAAAACAGGCACATCGAGAAGGAGAAAGATCTCCCTCTCCTGCTTGCAAACATAGGCGGGTCTATGTACAATCCGAAGTCGTCACCAGCCTACTCATGCTCAAACAACGATATTTTCACGCAATGAAGAAGCTTCTGCTATGGGTCGTGTTTTCACCACTCTCCAGCAGCTGAAGGATGGCCGCTTGGATGCGCT
>Ga0209648_10006359_pt1 | contig 10166 bp, 8 predicted proteins | sample GraSoi2013_115cm_FD_185830 | JGI IMG/M metagenome (GOLD analysis project Ga0209648, IMG submission 185830) | Grasslands soil microbial communities from the Angelo Coastal Reserve, California, USA - Sample 9_17_2013_115cm (SPAdes) (version 2) | ecosystem: Environmental > Terrestrial > Soil >...
CTCGGGATAGGCAAAGCCGGTCAGGAAAATCAGGCCGAGGCCCAGGAGCAGGGCGATGCCTGCCGCGCGCAACGCTTCGCTTCGCTCTGTCGTTCGGACGGCGGGAACGGTCGTACTGGTCATGTCAAATCTCCTTGGCTGCCCCTCCGGCAGCCCGATTGCACTACATGACGGCAGGTCTCCTGGCTCTCGGGTCTTCGCCTTTGGCCACCTTCCCGGTTTCCCAGTGGTGTCTCGGCCATCGGCTTGCCGACTACAGTTGCGGGGGCAGCCGCGGATTGGGGGCGCAAAGAACCCCTGACCGCATTCCCTTTTGATCCCCGTGAGGGGCACCGTCGCCCGCTTGATACGAGCCGCGACGAAGCCCCGTCAACGGGATTCGGCCGGCCGTTGCCCCGCCTTGCTGGCCGGTGCATAGCCGACCATTCTGCGCGCCCCAACCGGAAAGCAGGCTGAGATGCCGACCGACACCGACGAAAACGCACGCCACAAGGCCAAAATGGCCAATCGCAAGGCCGTCCAGGACGCCGAGGTCGCCGGGAAGACCGTCGAGAAGGGCCTGCTGATCGTCCATACCGGCAAGGGCAAGGGCAAGTCGACGGCGGCGTGGGGCCTGCTGCTGCGCGCCATCGGCCGCGGCTTTCGCTGCGGCGTCGTGCAGTTCGGCAAGGGCGCCTGGCAGAGCGGCGAGCGCACCGCGATCGAGCGCCTCGGCGCCCAAGTCGAGTGGCACACGCTGGGCGAAGGCTTCACCTGGGAGACGCAGGACCGCAATCGCGACGTCGAGGCGGCCCAGCGCGCCTGGGCCAAGGCGCGCGAGCTTTTAGCCAATCCCGCGATCCGCCTGATCGTGCTCGACGAGCTCAACATCGCGCTGCGCTACGATCATCTCGACATCAAGGAAGTGGTCGAGGTGCTGAAAGCGCGCCGCGGCGACCAGCACATCGTGGTCACCGGCCGCAACGCCAAGCCCGAGCTGATCGAGGCGGCCGATCTCGTGACCGAGATGATGCCGGTGAAGCACCACTTCGCCGCCGGGGTGAAGGCGCAGGAGGGCATCGAATTCTGATGAACGCCCGCGCCCTCATGATCCAAGGCACGGGCTCCGACGTCGGCAAGTCGCTGCTGGTGGCAGGCCTCGCCCGCGCCTTCACGCGGCGCGGCCTAAAAGTGCGGCCGTTCAAGCCACAGAACATGTCGAACAACGCCGCGGTCACGGCCGACGGCGGCGAGATCGGCCGCGCGCAGGCCTTGCAGGCGCGCGCCGCCCGGATCGCGCCCAGCGTGCACATGAACCCGGTGCTGCTAAAACCCCAGAGCGAGATCGGCGCCCAGGTCGTCGTGCAGGGCAAGGTTTTGGGGAACGCCCGCGCGCGCGACTACCAGGCGATGAAGCCCAAGCTTTTGGGCGCCGTGCTCGAAAGCTTCGGACATCTCGCGCGGGAGTGCGACCTGGTGCTGGTCGAAGGCGCGGGCTCGGCGTCGGAGGTCAACCTGCGCGCGGACGACATCGCCAACATGGGCTTCGCGCGCGCCGCCGACGTTCCCGTCGTGCTGGTGGGCGACATCGACCGTGGCGGCGTGATCGCCAGCCTGGTCGGCACCAAGGCAGTGATCGATCCGGCCGACGCCGCCATGATCGTGGGCTTCATCGTCAACCGCTTCCGCGGCGATCCCTCGTTGTTCGACGACGGCATGAAGACGATCGCCCGTCACACCGGCTGGCGTATGCTGGGACTCGTGCCGTTCTTCGAGGCAGCGCACCGATTGCCGGCGGAGGATGCGTTGGGGCTGGGGGCGCGCGACTCCAGTCGCGCGTCTTTGTCGATGCACACGGATGATCGCGCCACTTCAGCGCGGAGAATTACTCCGCGCGCAGTGGCGCGCCCCCAGCGCATTGCCGTGCTGGCCTACCCGCGCATCGCCAATTTCGACGATTTCGACCCGCTGCGGCTCGAGCCCAACGTCGATCTGGTGTTCGTGCGACCCGGTGAGCCCGTTCCCGGCGATGCCGCCCTGGTCATCCTGCCCGGCTCGAAAGCCACCATCGCCGACCTGGCCGCCTTGCGCGACGCCGGATGGGACATCGATCTGCAGGCGCATTTGCGACGCGGTGGACACGTGCTGGGCATCTGCGGCGGCTACCAGATGCTGGGAAAGAAGATCTCCGATCCGAACGGCATCGAGGGACCGCCCGCCACGGTCAAGGGCCTGGGCCTGCTCGACATGGAAACGGTATTGGAAGGCGACAAAGTCCTGGTCGAGATCACCGGCGAGATTGCGTCCGAGGGCGTGCCGTTCAAGGGCTACGAGATGCATGTCGGGCGGACGACGGGTTCGCCCCCTCCTCTCCTGAAGCTCTGCACCGGCAAGCACGACGGTGCCGTGAGCGCCGACGGAAGGATCGCCGGCTGCTACATCCACGGGCTCATGACGGACGACAATCAGCGCCGCCACTGGCTGCAGCGCATCGGCGCGCGCGCCACGGCCTTCGCCTACGAGGCGGACGTCGACGCGACGCTCGATCAGCTTGCCGACCATATCGAAAGGCACGTCGATTGCGACCTGCTGCTCGAGCTGGCCCGGGACTCGAGATTGCGTCAGGCCGTGTCCGGAGGAACACCCCAAGGGGAACGTGGGTGAGGACGCAGGCCGGCTTCAGCGCTGTCTGCCTGTTCTGCATCCTGCTGGCGCACTATGCAGCCGTGCTTCCCCATGAGTACGCGCATTCCTTCATGGCTTTTGCGCTCGGCTACAAGAGCGATCCGCTGGTCATTCATTTCGGCGGCACAAGCGTCACCAACCTGATCCTGTTGATCAACATCGACGAGCAAGTCGACTATGCCGCCATGTTCGCGCGGGGCGACGGACCGGCCGCGGCCCTTACAGGCTTTGCCGGCCCGGGATTGGCCAACGGCACGATGTATCTGCCGTCGCTCTTCCTGCTGCGGCAGCCGGGCGTCCACCGCCATGCCTTCCTCTTCATGCTGGTCTTCTGGTTCAACTTCACGAATGTCGCCAATTTCTATTGTTACGTGCCGATCCGCACGTTCGCGTCCCATGGCGACATCGGCCATATCACGCGGGGGCTCGGCATATCGCCATGGACGGCTCTGGTCGTCCTGGGCACTCCCACGGCCATCGCCATGTGGTTCCTGTTCACGCGCACCCTGCCCCAGGCGCTCGGCCGCATTGCGCCGGATTCTTCCTTCCGACGGGACTTCGTCGTCACCCTGAGCGTCGTGATCATGTTCGGCTATTTCGGCCTTGCCGGATTTGTCGGCTACGGCGAGCCGTCGCACACGCTGTCTGTGCTGTCGGCCTGCCTCATCCCGATCATGTTGATCCTTTGCCGGCCCTCACGTCGCTGGATGCGAAGCCGCGTTGAAGCCGCTCGCGACCCCACAGGGCTCAAAGGCTGAAGCCAAGCGCGATCACGGCCAGCGCGGCGATCTGCAAGCCGCAGGCCGTGCGATAAAGTCTCAGCGCCGACCGGATGTCGCGCGCTGCAAGTTCGCTGCTTCCCTCGCCCACCCAGCGCTCCTCGACCGCCACGCCATCGTAAATGCGCGGGCCGGACAGGCGGATGCCGAGGGCGCCGGCCATGGCGGCTTCCGGCCAGCCTGCATTGGGCGAGCGGTGATAGCCGGCATCGCGCCGCACCGTGGCCAGCGCCGCGCCCGGCGACAGGCCGAGCAGGCCCGCCGCCAGCACCAGCCACAGGGCCGAGAGGCGCGAGGCCGGCAGGTTCACCAGGTCGTCGCAGCGCGCTGCCGCCCAGCCGAAGGCAAGATGGCGTGGCGACTTGTGGCCGATCATGCTGTCGGCGGTGTTGATCGCCTTGTAGGCGAGCGCGCCAGGCAAGCCGGCGAAAACCATCCAGAAGAGCGGCGCCACAACGCCGTCGGAGAAATTCTCGGCCAGGCTCTCGATCGCCGCCCGGCAGACCGCTGATTCGTCGAGATTTTGGGTCTCGCGGCCGACGATCTGCGACACCGCTCGGCGGCTGGCCTCGATGCCGTCCCGTTCCAGCGCCGTCGCCACCGCCGCGACATGCGCGTCGAGGCTGCGTTGCGCCAACAGGCTGCTGGCCAGCACGCCGCACAACAGTAGGGAGATGACGTCGGGAAACAGATCTCCCAGGACGCCGGTGGTCGCCAGGCCCGAGGCGATGGCTGCGGCCAGCAGCAGGGCGAGCGTGTCGACGCCGCGCCAACGACGATCTTCGTACGTCAGCGTCGGCGAATTCCACGCCTCGTCGCACCATGTTATGAGCCGGCCGATCCAGGTCACCGGATGACCGACAAGACGATAGACGGCGTCCGGATATCCGATGATCGCTTCGGTCGCGACGGCAATGAGGGCGAGGTCGGCGAACATGGCAGATGTGCCTATCACGGGGCCTCGGGCACCGGAACCGGTCGCGCATGGCGGCGATCTCGGCGCGATCCGGCGCCGATTCCCCAAGGCGCCCCAACCGTGGATCGATCTTTCGACCGGCATCAATCCCGTTGCCTATCCGGTGGCCCAACTGCCGCCGGAGATCTGGTCGCGCCTGCCGACGCGCGAGGCCCTGCAGGCGTTGCTCGCGGCCGCGGCGCGCCGATACGGCGTCCCCGATCCCGCGACGATCGTCGCCGCACCCGGCACCCAGGCGCTGATCCAGCTCTTGCCGCGGCTGATGCCGAGATCGCGGGTGGCCATCGTGGGGCCAACCTACGCCGAACATGAACTCAGCTGGCGTCGCGCCGGTCACGACACAGCCGTTGTGCCCGACATCGTCGACGCGTCGGGCGCCGACATCGTCGTGGTCGTCAATCCGGACAATCCCACCGGCCGGCTCATCGCGCCGCGAACGTTGCGTGCCGTCGAAACGGCGTTGCTGGTCGTCGACGAAGCCTTCATCGACTTTCTGCCAACCGAGGCGAGCCTTGCCGGCGATCTGCCCGCCAACACCGTCGTCCTGCGATCCTTCGGCAAGACTTATGGTCTGGCCGGCGTGCGGCTGGGCTTCGCCGTCGCCGAGGCGCGGCTCGCCCAGCGCCTCAAGGACGAGCTTGGCCCGTGGGCGGTCTCGGGCCCCGCCCTCGCGATCGGCCGGATGGCGCTTGGCGACGAAGGGTGGCTGCAGGCCACGGCGGCGCTGCTGGCAGACGATCAAAAGAGACTCGATGCCCTGCTGGCCGCAGCGGGATTCACGATCCTGGGCGGAAGCACGCTGTTCCGGCTGGCCAGTCACCCCGCCGCGGGGCGGATGATCGCTCTTTTGGGCCGGCAGGGAATCCACGTCCGCGCCTTCGCTGACCAGGCAACCTGGCTGAGGTTTGGATTACCCGCAAACGAAGAAGAATTCCGCCGCCTGGCAGCAGCTCTTCACGTCTAAATTCCTGTTGTGCCCTCAGGTGCCGCAGAAGGTCTGGCAGACGCGCTGGTCGGCCGGCGGCGGCTCGGCGTAGGAAGCGAATTCGGCGCGGTCCTCGAACGGCCGCGCCAGGACTTTCAGCAATTCCTCGAACGGCGCGAAGTCCTCGCGCTCGACCGCGGCGGCGAGCGCCGCCTCGACGCGATGGTTGCGCGGAATGTAGGCGGGATTGGCCGACCGCATCGCCAACCGGCGGGCCGCCGCGTCCTGCGGCTCGCGCGCCAGCCGCTCGCGCCAGCGCACGGCCCAGGCGTCGTAGGCATCGGGATTTTTGAACAGGGTCAGGACGCCGGCGTCCAATTCCGGATCGAGCCGGCGGAACGTCAGGGTGAAGTCGGCCTCGCCGTCGCTCATGACGTTCAGCAGGTCCTGCGCCAGGGCGCCGTCGCCCTCCTCCTCGCTGAACAGGCCGAGCTTGCGCCGCATGCCGCCGATCAGCGCCTCAGCGTAGCACGCCTGGAAGGCGCCCAGCGATTCGTTGGCGATGGCCAGCGCCGCATCGCTGTCGTCGGCCAGCAAGGGCAGCAAAGTCTCGCCGAAGCGGGCCAGGTTCCAGTGGGCGATGCGCGGCTGGTGGCCGTAGGCGTAGCGGCCGCCGTGATCGATGGAGCTGAACACGGTCTCCGGATTGTAGGCGTCCATGAAGGCGCACGGACCGTAATCGATGGTCTCGCCGGCGATCGAGCAGTTGTCGGTGTTCATGACGCCGTGGATGAAGCCCACCAGCATCCACCTGGCGATGAGCTCCGCCTGACGCGCGATCACGCGATCGAACAACGCACGATAGGGCTGCCCCTCCCGGCGGGCGTCCGGCCCCCTTACGTCCGGAAAATGGCGGGCGATGGCATGGTCGGCCAGCGACCGCAGCGCCTCGACGTCGCCGCGCGCGGCGAAGAACTGGAAGGTGCCGACGCGGATGTGGCTCGACGCCACGCGTGTCAGCACCGCGCCAGGCAGCGCCGTCTCGCGCATCACCGGCTCACCGGTCGTCACGGCCGCCAGCGATCGCGTGGTCGGAATGCCGAGCGCCGCCATCGCCTCGCTGATGATGTATTCGCGCAGCACGGGACCCAGGGCCGCCCGCCCGTCGCCGCGGCGCGAGAACGGTGTCGGCCCCGAGCCTTTGAGCTGAATGTCGCGACGGATGCCGTCCCGGCCCACGATCTCGCCCAGCAGGACGGCGCGGCCATCGCCCAACTGCGGCACGAAGTTGCCGAACTGGTGGCCGGCATAGGCCAGCGCAATCGGCTCGGAACCCGGCGCTATGCGGTTGCCCGCCAGGACCGCCACACCCTGCGGCGACGCCAGCGCCTTGGCATCGAGGCCGAGCTCGGCGGCGAGAGCCGTGTTGAGCTTGATCAGGCGCGGCGCCGCGACCGGTGTGGGCGCAAGCCGCACGTAGAAGCGCTCCGGCAGGCGGGCGTAGCTGTTGTCGAACGGCAATGAGATTTCGCCGGCAAGTCGCAATGCCGGAGGTTCGTGCAGGAAGAGGCCCGTGTCGTTCGCCATCCATTGTATTTAGGCGCCGCAGTCAGGCGCCGCAACCAGGCCGCTTCGCAATCATCGGACCGCGGGCCTCCAGGCCCGCCTCATGAGTCATGAGCGGGCCTGGAGGCCCGCGGTCCGCATGACATTCTAGTCGTCGTAGCTCGCCGTGGTGATGCCGCTCATGCGATCATACACCAGCTTGATCTTGGTCAAGGTGCAGAGATTCAAGTTCTGCCAGACGGCAGGCGCTCCGTCGTCGGCAAATCCGATCTTCATGTCGGCTTGGCAGTAGGTCGTCGGGGCATTGAAGGTGACCTGCCGGCGCTCGCCCGCCTTGATCACCGGCGGACGCAGGACGTTGGCCGTCCACATGTTGAAGTCGCTCTCCGACACGAACATCTGGCTGATCGGATAGCCGGTGGCATTGATCAGCAGAAAGCTGGTCTCCTGGGCAAACGCGTCGCCCGCGCCCAGTGCAAGAGCGGCGACCAACAATGAACGCAACATACGAAGATTTCTCCTGTGTCGAGGGCCCATCTTATCGTCGCCACGCGAGTACCCTCAAGCGCTGCACCTTGTCTCGAATCGCCGAGACGCGCTACAGGTAAGACGATGTCGACGGTCCGCCCCGCGCCGCAGTATCTGGCAATCGCCGCTCTGCTGGCGGCGATTCAGCCGGTCGCGCGCGCCGAGGCCGACGACGGACGCAACCGCAGCGGCTTCTATGTCGGCGGCCATGTCGGCTACATGTTCGGCAACGCCAATGCCACGCTCGGCGATCCGACCGGTGTCGCCGCGGCAGGCGGCATCACGCCCTACGGCGCTTTTTTCGGCGGCGTGCAGGCGGGCTATGAGCATTTCTTCGCCTCGCGACTGATGCTGGGCATCGAACTCGACGCATCCTTCGCCGACTATCTGGATCCGGTTCAGGTCCTCTCATACCGCGCCACCGGCACGGGCACGGCCACCGAGCAACTCGAATACCTCGCGAGCCTGCGCGGCCGCGTCGGTTACGACATGGGAGGCTGGACGCCTTTCCTCACCGGCGGCATCGCTTGGGCGAGTACGCGCTTCTCGCGCATCGACCTCACCACCGGCAACGAGGATGCCAATCCTAGCAACATACGCGTGGGTTACGTGCTGGGCGGCGGCCTCGACTACCGGCTCGACCAGCGCTGGTCGGCACGCGCCGAATATCTCTACACCAACCTCGGATTGACCGGCTTCCTCTTCGGCTCCGCACCGGCGCGCTATGATTCCCAGTACGACCTGCATAACTTCCGGGTCGGCCTGAACTACAAGTTCGGCGAGGTCGACGATCCGAAGAAAAAGAGAGACGATCGCGGCCCCGGCAGTTGGGAAATCCACGGCCAGACCGCCTTCGTCTTCCAGGGCTATCCGCCGTTCGCCGCGCCTTATGACGGCGCCCAAAGCCTGCCGTCCAGTGGCCAGAGCCGCGAGACCTGGGCCGTGTCGGCCTATCTCGGCGTGCGCCTGTGGCAGGGCGGCGAATTATACTACAACCCCGAACTTCTGCAGGGCTTTGGCCTGGCCCAGACGCAGGGCGCCGCCGGCTTCCCCAACGGCGAGGCCCAGCGCGCTTTCCCCTACCCGCGCTACAGCACGTCGCGCCTGTTCCTGCGCCAGACGTTCGGGCTGGGTGGCGAGCGCGAGAAGGTCGAGAGCGACATCGACCAGCTGTTCGGCGAGCGCGACATATCGCGCGTCACGATCACGGCCGGCCGATACGCCGTCCAGGATATTTTCGACAACAACGCCTACGCCAACGACCCCCGCGTCGACTTCCTCAACTTCTCGATCTGGGCGGCGGGCGCGTTCGACTATGCCGCCGACAGCGTCGGCTACACCTGGGGCGTCACCGGCGAGCTCAACGGGCCGAACTGGTCGACGAGGCTGGGCTACTTCCTGGAGCCGGCTTTCAGCGACACCAACGTCTTCGATCTCGCCCTGTTCTCGCGCGGCGGCTATATCGGCGAACTGGAACTGCGCTACGCGCCCTACAGCCGGCCCGGTTCGATCCGCCTCGGCGCCTGGCTCAACTCCGCCTTCGCCGGCTCGTACAACGATGCCGTGGCGCTCGCCGCCGTCAGCCCCGGCCTCAGCCCCAACGACACGATCGCCTTCACCCACCAGGGTCGCACCAAATACGGCTTCTATCTCAACCTCGACCAGGAGATCATCGACAACGTCGGCGCCTTCGCCCGTTTCAGCTGGAACGACGGCCGCACCGAGATCATGTCCTTCACCGACATCACTTCCAGCCTGTCGGGCGGCCTCTCGATCAAGGGCGCGTCGTGGGGCCGGCCGGGCGACACGATCGGCATCGGCGGCGCCGTGAACTGGATTTCGGCCGACCTCGCCAACTATCTGGCGGGCGGCGGACTGGGCATCATGATCGGCGACGGCGCGCTCACCTACGCCTCGGAGGTCGTGGCCGAGACCTATTACTCCCTGAATGTGGCCAAGGGCCTCTATGTCACCGCCGACTACCAGTTCCTCGCCAATCCCGCCTACAACGCCGTGCGCGGCCCGGTGCACGTGTTCAGCGGAAGGTTGATGGCGAAGTTCTGAGCAGTGCGTTAGAGAATGGACATGGCGACGCTGCTGATCAGCCATCCGTCGTTCCTCGAGCACGACACCGGGCCCTACCATCCGGAGCGGCCCGATCGGCTGCGCGCCATCCTGGCGGCCCTCGAGGACCCCGCCTTCGACGGCCTGGTCCGCCTCGCCGCCCCCGCCGCCTCGATGGAAGAGATGACGCGCGTCCACCCGCAGGACTATGTCGAGGCGATCCTCGGCATCCAGCCCGGCCCCGGCGAGCACGTCCATGTCGACGGCGATACCGTGATGGGCCAGGGCAGCGCCGAGGCCGTGCGGCGCGCCGCCGGCGCCGTGGTGGCAAGCGTCGAGGCGGTGATGGAAGGCAAGGTCCGGACGGCCTTCGCGGCGGTCCGCCCGCCCGGCCATCACGCCGCGCCCGACGTTCCCGGCGGTTTTTGCCTGATCAACAACGTCGCCGTGGGCGCCCGCCACGCCCAGGCAAAATACGGCGCGGAGCGGGTCGCGATCGTCGATTTCGACGTCCACCACGGCCAAGGCACGCAGGCCGTCGTCGAGCCCGACCGCACTCTGTTCTACGCCTCGACGCATCAATATCCGCTCTGTCCCGGCACCGGCTCTCCGCGCGAAACCGGCACGGACAACAACGTCGTCAACGTGCCGCTGCGCGCCGGCT
>Ga0209648_10006362_pt1 | contig 10164 bp, 7 predicted proteins | sample GraSoi2013_115cm_FD_185830 | JGI IMG/M metagenome (GOLD analysis project Ga0209648, IMG submission 185830) | Grasslands soil microbial communities from the Angelo Coastal Reserve, California, USA - Sample 9_17_2013_115cm (SPAdes) (version 2) | ecosystem: Environmental > Terrestrial > Soil >...
CGGCCTTGATAACCTTCACGATTTCCAAAATGGAATAGTTAGTGAAGGTGAAGGATGCATCTTGGGGGCCTTGTACCCCGCCGGTCAGCGCGCCGGTGTCCTGTTGCGGGAAAAAGCCTTTGGGGATTTTGACGATGACCACCACATTCAGCGCGATGGTAAGCGCGAGGACGATGAGCATGAGCCCTGAATTGTCCAGAGCCCAGAGAAGCGAATGCCGGTACACCCTCAGCATGCCGCTGAAGAATTTTTCGCTGATCCGGTATGCGCGGCTATGCGTTTCTTCTGGGCTCCGCGCCTTCAGAAAATGGGCACACATCGCCGGTGTCGTGGTCAGCGAAATGACCATCGACACAAGAATTGCTGTCGAGACAGTGATTGCGAATTCCCTAAAGAGGCGGCCGACAATCCCCCCCATCATCAGGATAGGAATGAACACGGCAATCAGCGATATGCTGATGGAAAATACCGTGAAGCCGATTTCCTTGGCACCCTTTAGCGCCGCGGCGAATGGCTCCATGCCGTTTTCCAAATGGCGTGCGATGTTTTCCATGACCACGATCGCATCGTCCACCACGAAGCCAGTCGAAATGGTGAGTGCCATCAACGACAGGTTGTCCAGGCTGAACCCCAACAGGTACATCACCGCGAATGTTCCAATGAGTGACACCGGCACGACCACGCTGGGAATCATCGTGGCGCGCGGACTCCTGAGAAAAATAAAGACCACCGCCACGACCAGGCAGATCGAGACCATCAGCGTCGTCTCCACATCGCGCACGGAAGCGCGGATCGTGGTGGTGCGGTCGAGAACGACAGTAAAGTGGATGCCCTGAGGCAGAACCGCCTGAAGAAACGGCAACTGTGCGCGAATGCGGCCGACCGTATCGATGATATTCGCGCCGGGCTGACGGAAAATCAGCACGGTGACCGACCTGACGCCATGCGCAGGTCCTGCGTCGAATCGACAACACTCGCCACATCCGAGAGGTGAACCGCCGTCCCATTGTGATAGCCCACAATCAAGGGCTTGTAGTCGTCCGCGTGCGAAATCTGATCGTTGGTGATGATATCGGCAGTCGTGGCGCCATTGATGATCTGTCCGCGCGGCGCAAGCGAGTTCTGAAGACTGAGAGTCGATTTAATGTTCGACAGCGTGAGACCATAACTCTCCAGTTTGGTGGGGTTTGCCTCCACGCGCACCGCAGGTGTCGCTCCTCCCCCGACAAGCACCTGGCCCACCCCCTGAATCTGAGAGAGTTTTTGCTGCAGGATCGTCGAAGCCAGGTCATACAGCTTTGTTACATCGTATGTCGCTGATGTGAGGCTTATGATCAGGATCGGCGCATCGGCCGGATTCACCTTGCGGTAAAAGGGATTCTGCGGAAGATTCGTTGGAAGATAGGTTCGCGCTGCGTTGATTGCCGCTTCCACATCGTGAGCAGCGCCGTCGATGTCTCGGCTCAGATCGAATTGCAGAGTAACCGAAGTATTGCCGAGCGAACTGGACGACGTCATTTCCGTAACGCCCGCAATGTGCCCGAACTGCCGCTCCAGCGGAGTGGCTACCGAGGAAGCCATGATTTCCGCGCTGGCGCCGGGCAGTGTGGCGCTCACAGAAATTGTGGGGAAATCTACTTGCGGAAGCGGCGCCACGGGCAACACCGTAAACGCAATGGCCCCGGCAATCGCCACGGCTACCGTGAGCAACGTGGTCGTCACGGGGCGCCGAATAAATGGGGCCGAGATATTCATGGCTGCTCCGAAGCCGGCAGCGGCGGATTGCTCATTGGCGGCTGGCTCGCTTTGTTTCTCGTGAACCGCTGTCCCAGCCGGTCAAAAAACACATAGATAACCGGTGTGGTGTACAGGGTCAGAACCTGGCTGAGCAGCAGCCCTCCAACCATTGCTATCCCCAGCGGGCGCCGCAATTCCGAGCCAAGCCCGTGCCCCAGCGCCAGCGGAAGCCCGCCGAGCAATGCAGCCATGGTGGTCATCATGATTGGGCGAAAGCGCTGCAGGCTGGCTTCGTAAATCGCGTCAGTCGAGCTCTTCCCCTGCACACGCTCGGCTTCCAGCGCGAAGTCCACGATCATGATGCCGTTCTTCTTCACAATCCCGATGAGCAGAATTATGCCGATAATCGCGATAACGCTGAGGTCCTGACGAAAAAGGATCAGCGCCAGCCGATGGCAGCGTGGAAAGAATAGTGATCGGATGCACAAAGCTCTCATACAGCACGCCGAGAACGATGTAGACCGTGACCAGCGCGGCCAAAATCAGCAACGCCTCATTCGACAGTGAATTTCTGAAAGACGCGGCGGTTCCCTGGAAATCGGCCTGCAGGCTGGCCGGGAAGTGAATTTCCTTGGCCACCTTGTCGATTTCGGAGATGGCATTTCCAAGCGCAGCGTTCGGCGCGAGATTGAAGGAAACCGTGACCGATGGGAACTGTCCCTGGTGATTGACGGCAAGCGCCTCCGTGTTTGTGGAGAGACGCGTGAACGCGCTCAGCGGAACCGCGTTCGCTGCCGTTGAACTGGTGGAGGTGTTCGAGATCGTGCTGTTGTTTGTGGAAAGCGCATTGGCTGGCGGAGTAAGCGTCGCGGAAGACGGCGTATAGAGCACCGATGTTGTGATGCTGTTCGATCCGGCGGAAATCGATGCCGACGAAGAATAAGAGTTGACGGCGCTGGTGCCGGAAGTTCCAGTCGATGCATTCGCCTGGATGTAGAGGTCGCGCAGATTTGCCGGATTCTGTTGCCACTCCGGCTGCGTCTCCAGCACCACGTGGTATTGGTTGAGCTGAGTGTAGAAGGTGTTGATCTCGCGCTGCCCATAGGCGTCGTAAAGCGTGTTGTCTATCGTCGATGCGGCAATCCCCAGCCTGGATGCGGTGACGCGATCGAGGGAGAGATAAAGCGCTCGCGCGTTGGTTTGCTGATCCGTGGCAACGTCTTCAATATCCTTAAGCTGTTTCAGTTTCGCTACAAATTTGTTGGTCCATTCATTCAGCTCGTTGCTGTCCGGATCCTCCAGCGTGTACTGAAACTGTGTGCGGCTAACGCGGTCGTCAACCGTGATGTCCTGCACCGGCTGCATGTAAAGCTTGATGCCCTGCACTTGCTGCAGGCTCCCGTTCAGCCGGCGGATAATTTCGGTGGCGCTCAGACCGCGCTCGCTGAGCGCCTTGAGATTGATCGATATGCGTCCGCTGTTAAGGGTAGTATTCGTCCCGTCAGCCCCGATAAATGACGAGATGCTCTCTACAGCGGGATCCTGGAGGATGACCTTCGCCAGTTGCTGCTGCTTTCGGGACATCGCTGGAAACGAAACCGATTCCGGCGCCTGTGAAATTCCCTGAATCACGCCCGTGTCCTGAACCGGGAAGAAGCCTTTGGGAATGCTGATATACAAATAGACGGTAAGCGCCAGAGTCGCAACGGCAACCAGAAGCGCGACGCCCTGATGCCGGAGCACGAATTTCAGTGTGCGCCCGTAGAACGCAATCATGCGATGGAAGGCGTGCTCAGATGCGCGGTAAAAATGCGTCTGCTGCTCCTCCGGCCTGTGGCGCAGGATCTGCGCGCACATCATGGGCGTGAGCGTCAGCGACACAACCGCGGAGATCACAATGGTGACCGCAAGCGTGACCGCAAATTCCCGGAACAGCCGGCCAACGACATCACCCATGAACAGCAGCGGAATCAGCACGGCAATAAGCGAGACGGTCAGCGATACGATGGTGAACCCGATCTGCTCCGCGCCTTTCAAAGCCGCTTGCAGGGGTGAATCGCCTGCCTCCAGATAGCGGGAGATGTTCTCGATCATCACGATGGCGTCGTCAACCACAAACCCCGTGGAAATGGTCAGCGCCATCAGTGACAGGTTGTCGAGGCTGTAACCCAACAGGTACATCGCTCCAAACGTGCCAATCAGCGAAAGCGGGACAGCTACACTCGGAATAATCGTTGCGTAGAAGCTGCGCAGAAACAGGAAAATAACCATCACCACCAGCCCGACGGTCAGCATTAGCTCAAACTCAACATCGTCGACGGAAGCCTGAATGTTGGTAGTGAGGTCGGTGAGCGTCGTGATTCTGATAGAGGCCGGAAGATTCGCCTCAAGCTGCGGCAACAGCTTTTGGATGCCCCTGACCACGCTGATCGTATTCGCGCCGGGCTGCCTTTGGATGTTCAGAATCACCGCCGCTTTATCGTTCATCCACGCCGCCTGCCGGTTGTCTTCCACGCCGCTGACGACGTTGGCGACGTCCTTCACTAACACGGGTGCGTTGTTCTTGAACGCAATCGGAACATTTTTGTAATCGTCGGCTACCGTGATCTGGTCGTTCGCGTCAATCTGATAATCCTGACGCGGACCATCGAAGTTTCCTTTCGCCGAGTTGACGCTGGTCTCAGTCAGCGCCGTGCGCACATCCTCCATGTTGATCCCGAAGGACGAAAGCGCCACCGGATTTACCTGAATGCGGATGGCCGGTTTCTGCCCACCGCTTATACTGACCAGGCCAACTCCGCTGAGCTGCGAGATTTTCGGCGCTAGCCGCGTATCGACCAGATCCTCCACCTGCGACAAGGGCATCGCGCCGGACGTGATCCCCAGGGTCAAAATCGGAGCATCCGCCGGATTGACTTTGCTGTAGACCGGCGGAGTAGGCAGGTCGGAGGGAAGGTAACTCTGTGCGGCATTGATGGCCGCCTGCACTTCTTCTTCTGCCGCATCCATCTTCAGGGAAAGCGTGAACTGCAACACGATGACCGAGATGCCGCCGGCACTCGTCGACGTCATCTGGTTGAGGCCCTGCATTTCGCCGAACTGCCGTTCCAGCGGCGCTGTCACCGTGCTGGCCATCACGTCGGGGCTCGCGCCGGGATATTTCGTGAGCGCCTGAATCGTGGGGTAGTCGACCTGGGGCAGCGCGGAAACCGGCAACTGCTTAAAGGCAACGATGCCAGCGAGCAAAATTGCCGCCATCAGCAGCGAGGTCGCCACGGGCCGGAGAATAAATGGCCGGGACGGACTCACGGCGCTCCGGTCTCACTCGTGGTGGACGGCAATGGCATCGTGGAAATCTCCACTTTTGCGCCGTCCTGCAGCTTCTCGAAACTGCTGTTGGCTACTTCGTCTCCCGCATGAATGCCTTCCACAGCGATCATCCCCGCGTCGGAGACGCCCGTCTTCACGTTGGCTATCTTCGCCTGGCCATTCTGAATCAGGTACACGAAAGGCGCGTCGCCATTGTGTTGCACCGCGGACGACGGAATGAGAATCTGCTTCTGCAGGGTTCTCACCCGCAGACGCGCGTTCACAAACTGGTTCGGGAAAAGTGCATTATCCTGATTGTCGAAGGTGGCGCGCAGCCTTACCGTTCCCGTGCTTATATCGATCTGGTTATCTACCGTGCCGAGTAGGCCGGTGCCGACTTTTTTCTGCATCTGCCGGTCCCAAGCATCCACGGGAAGTTTCTTTCCGTGACCCATCTGGGCGAGCACTTCTCCCAGGTTGTCTTCCGCCAGCGTAAAAATCACAGTAATGGGCTGGGTCTGCGTAATCACTACGAGAGTGGTGGTGCCGTCGGCTACGGCCAGGTTCCCCGGGTCCACCAGGCGGAGCCCCACACGTCCGTTGATCGGCGAAGTGATGTGGCAGTACTCGATCTGGACCTGGTAGTAATGCACCGAGCCCTGGTCATACTTCACCGTGCCCTGATCCTGAAGCACCACTTTCTCTTGGTCCTCCAGCGTCTGACGGGGAATGCCATTGCGCGACCATGCCTCCTTGTAGCGCTCCAGATCCATCTGCGCCTCGGCCAGTAGCTGTCGGTCGTGCTCCAGCGTGCCCTGGGCCTGCTCCAGTTGCGCTTCATAGGGCCGGGCATCGAGATCGATCAGCGGGTCGCCCTTGTGTACAAACTGTCCTTCGTTGTAGCGAACGCCCGTGATGTGGCCGGTCACCTGAGCAGTGACCGAGTCGGTATAGACGGGCGTAACGGTGCCAATTGCTTCCAGATAAACGCCAATGCTCCCCAGCTTCGCCGTGGCGATCGTCACCGGCACAGGCCCCGTCATCATGTGGCGTCCGCCTGTCTGAGCCCCTGCCGCGGCCGTTTCACGATGGCGAAGGACAGCGACAAACAGCAGAGCGAAGAGGAGAAGAACGGCACCCCAAACCCACCGATGGCGTCGTTTAGGCGAGTCAGTGAAACTTTGCGAAGGCAAGGTGGGTTCCCGTGAAGCCCGGGACGCCGATTCTTTGGGTTCTGGCTTGTCGTGTTGCATCAAAGCTCTGTTGACGAAGCGTCGCGGGGACGCGTTACAACGGTCGCGCCGCAATAGCGAAACGGTGACATCCTGCCTGCGCAGGCAGGCGTAGCCATTGCGGTTCACCGCATGGAACAGCAACACGGATGCCAGAGACGAGGGGAAGAAATCGGGGAAGCACCGCGAAAAAGAACACCAAATTCGTTGTTTTTTAAGCCGTTAGCGCCGTCGCCATTCCTGCGGCGACTGGCCTTCCTGTTGTACGCATGACAGCGCGTCCAACAGGCCGACGCCCGCGTCTCAGCCGGCTCGCCCGAAGTCGAAACCAGAACTGTTAATCGCCTATTCTGCGGATTCCATTGGCAGGCCGTGTTTCTGTTTGCATTTAGCGGGCGACGACTCCCCCGCTGGTGTTGGTGTCCCTCGCCAAAAACTTCATCCGCGACGACGAACGGCACGATTCTCGGCCGTGAATCCCAGCCCTAACTGCCCTCACCAATCCCGCGCATCAGCTAACCGGGCACGACCACTAGCTCGTCTCTCGGTATTGCGTCCAGCGTCGCCCGGTCGATATTGAGATGCGCCATCACCAGCTCGGGTGGTGTGTGCGCCAACCACTCCGAGAGCGACAGGTCTTGATAGAAGCCGCTTTTGAACATCTCCAGGAAGATCAGGTCTGTATTCCCTGTATTCTCGATGTAATGCAACAGGGTTTTTTCCACGTATCCTACGTCTCCCTCCTGAAAGTCCATCGTGCGCGCGCGGTTACCTGTCGACACCACCGTCATTCTTCCCTTGCCAGCGATGTAGTACTGCCATTCGTCGGCGTTGGGGTGCCAGTGCAGTTCCCGCAGCCCTCCCGGGTGAACCGTGACCATGGCCATCGCAACGTTAGTTGAGGCCTTGAACGTGCTCGAATCAACGATGCGTACCTCTCCGCCTTTCGTGCGCTTCGTCGGGGGCATTTCCATGGTGCGAAAAGCGAAATCGCTCGACGACTTCCCAAGTGTTCCTGCGGCTGCTTTCTGGTCCGCCTCCAGCGCCCCGGGAACAGCAGTCTGGAAAATGAATAACTCTCGTTTCGGGACGTTCTTTAAAGCCACTTGCGAAACCCCGAAGTTCTTTGACAGGACCTCCGGCGGCAGGTGCGCCATCGAGTCGCTCAGCAGAACCGTCTCTGACTCCGAGAAATTTCCGTCGTCGAATACCAGCATGAATTCCGTACCGTCCGGCCCAAGGCCTTGAATCGAATGTGGAATCCCGCTGGGGAAATACCACAGATCGTTTTTCTTCACATCGGCAACAAAACTCTTGCCGTCCCGATCAATGGCCGTGATCCGCGCCGTCCCATAGAGCATGAACGCCCACTCGTCCGCCGTGTGCCAGTGCAGTTCACGAACGCCTCCGGCTGTGAGTCTCATGTTTACGCCTGCCAGGGTCTTCGAGACGGGTAGTTCCCGAACAGTCACTTCCCGTGACCATCCGCCTTCGTAAGTCCGCTTGTTTGCAAAAGAGAACGGATATTTGAACGTTTGAACCAGGCTCTTGGAATCGGTGGCGGGTGGCCACGCGGAATCCGGGTTCTGTGTGCCCAGGCCGTTATTTGCGGGACCCGGATCGCTCCGGTCAGTCTTGCCAGCCTGTTGGCCCTCCTGCGCCATAGCGCCAGCCACAGCGGCCAGGGCAGCCGATCCGACTCCAAGAAACCCACGCCGCGGAACTTGATTCTTGTTGCCGTCATTTTCCATTCTGCGTAGCTCCTCCATGTGAATACCGGTTGCGATAGTGTTATTTCCCCATAGGGTGTGATGCGCAAGGCCCGCCGATGGTAAGAAGCGAAAATCGCACCGGGACGCCAGTAGTCCTTAGCCGGCAGATAACCGCTGTTGGCATAAATCTGGCTGGCCGCGTCCGCGAATGGGGTAATGATCCGCATAATTCCCCCGGCTCCAGTCACGGAAGGCGCTTGGTTTCTACTCGATTCCCCGTCTTTTGCCCCGACCAGCCACCAACAAGGAAGCGCTTCGTTTGCCCACCCGCGACCGCTTTGGTACAGTGCCAACACCACCTGGCAACAGCAATCGAGGAGGAGGCCGTGGCCATCTCGCAAAAGCAGCTCGACCTTCTTGCCTGTCCCGTGTGCAAGACGCCTATCAAGCTGACGCCGGACCATAAAGGATTGCAGTGCCTAACGTGCCGGCGCGTCTATCCAATTCGCGACGAAATCCCCGTTATGTTGCCTGAAGAGGCGACGGTAGCCGCCGAATAGCGCAGGCACATCCTTTGCGATTCACCTTCTTCGATGCCCAGTAAGAGTAAGACCAATGCCGATCGTCTGATGCGACTGGTCCCTCGCCTGCGCGGAAAGCGCATCGGCGTCCTCGGCGACCTCATGCTGGACCGCTATCTTTGGGGCACCGCCTCGCGCCTTTCGCCGGAAGCCGCCGTTCCCGTGGTTGATTTCGTCGAGCAGAGCGAATGCCTCGGCGGCGCAGGCAACGTGGCGGCCAATCTATCCGCTCTCGGCGCGCGTGTGGAGTGCTTCGGCGCCATCGGCAACGACGAGCCGGGACGCGCGCTGCGCAACTGCTTGCGCGCTGCACACATCGTTGACAAAGGCGCGCTCGCTGACCCACGGCGTGTGACCACCGTCAAGACGCGCATCATCGCCCGCCATCAACAAGTCGTGCGCGTCGATCGCGAGCGTCGCGAGCCGCTGCGCCCCGATACCGAGGAGCGGCTCCTGCGCGCCCTGTTCACCGCCTTGAAGCAACTCGACGCCCTGGTGCTCTCTGACTATGACAAAGGCCTAGTCACCGACAATTTCGCCGAACGTGTTCTCAGTGCGTGCCACCAATTGCGCGTGGCCGTTTTCGTGAAGCCCAAAACTTCGCGCCTCTATGCCTATCGCGGCGCGCGCGCCATCGTCTGCAATGCCAAGGAAGCGGGATTCTTTGTCACGCGCTCGCTCGGAGATGAAAAATCGGTCGAGGAGGCGGGACGCGCCTTGCTCGCGCATTTTGGCTGCGGAGCAGTGCTTATCACCCGTGGCGAAAAAGGCATGAGCCTCATCGAAGAAACCTCGCCGCGCGCTCTGCACATTCCCGCGACCGGATTTGAAGTCACATACGCGCGCATTGGCCAGCCCGGCGTTGACAACACCGCCAGCGGTCGCCAGGTCTTCGACGTGACCGGTGCCGGCGACACCGTGCTGAGCGTCCTCGCGCTCGCCGCCGCGGCAGGCGCTCCTCTTCCCGACGCCGCCGTCCTCGCCAACGCCGCCGCCGGCGTAGCCGTCAGCAAGCTCGGTACCGCCACGGTCACGCCCGAAGAATTAACTCGCGCCCTAGACGAAATTCGCCGTTAACAACGCACAAAGCATTCTATGGAGTGCGGCAGTCTTGTTTACCCTGAGCCTGCCTGCCGCAGGCGGGCCTCGAAGGGCTGCCGCTTTCACAGCGTAAACACAGCGACAGCGCCCAAAAGGAGCAGGGACTGCTAGGGGAACATTGTCTTACGGCGGGAAACTAAATGATTTGTCTTCCGTATTCATCCACACCGTCACCACACGCGTTCTGCGGCTCTTCTCCGCATCCGTTGCATCCGGCGTCGGAGAAAACGGACTCACTGCAACTTCCACCACCACGCTGTTGCTCGACCCGCTCGGCGTACTTATTTTAATGATCTTGTAGCTCTTCACCGGCCCATAATATCCGTTCGGTCCCCAATCCGCCAAAAAGTCCTGCGAACGGTAGCTAGGTCCTGCCTTCCAAAGTTGATAAGCGGTTTTCGTGTCGCCGGCAACCAGCGCATCAAAAAAGCGTTGCGCCGCTCGTTGCTCGGGATAAAACCGAAACGTCAAGTAGAGCACCACGGCGGCCAA
>Ga0209648_10006363_pt1 | contig 10164 bp, 12 predicted proteins | sample GraSoi2013_115cm_FD_185830 | JGI IMG/M metagenome (GOLD analysis project Ga0209648, IMG submission 185830) | Grasslands soil microbial communities from the Angelo Coastal Reserve, California, USA - Sample 9_17_2013_115cm (SPAdes) (version 2) | ecosystem: Environmental > Terrestrial > Soil >...
GGTCGCCATCGGCTGGCCGATCAGCCGTTTTGTGCCATGGCCGATGATTTCCAGCGGCTGGTCGCTCGCGATCGCCGCGCGCACCACCTGCTCGACATCCTTGGCATCACGTACTTTGAGAGTGTCCACGCCGTCCTTCTCGCGTTCCTCGCACGACCATATTGAAATGGCCGTGTTTGTCGCAGCCATCCGGATCCCAGGCCATCCTTCTAAAGGCGTGGCTGACCGGCACAAGGGTGGGCTTGACGAAGGAGCATCGTCGGCCCGGCCCGCCTGCGACGTCCTCACTTCGACCGTTATCGAAACATTTCCAGACACAATTCGCTATCTATCGAATTATAGCCGTCAATCACGGCGCCAACTAGGGCGCGATGATTGAGGCAAAGCACAGGGAGCAAGAACCATGGGTCAATATGCAATCAACAAGAGCGTGAACGAGGCCGTCGGCGGCGGCGGCCTGTTGGTCGTCGCGCAATGGGAGGCGAGGGAAGGACAGGCGGACCGGATCGCCGACATTCTGTCGCGCTTCCTGCCCGAGGCGCAAAGCGAACCCGGCGCAAAGCTGTTCCTGATCTCGAGAGCCAGGGAAAATCCCGCACAGTTCCTGTTCTACGAACTGTTCCGCGACGAAGCCGCCTTCAAGGCGCATCAGGAGAGCGCGCATTTCAAGACCTATATCGCCGGCGAGGCGTTGCCGCTGCTCGCCAAACGCGAACGCACGCAATACGCGCTGCTGTAGCCGGTTGGCGCGGCTCGGCTTGTGAGGCCAAAATTCTCCGGGACTTCGGGCGCAAAGGTTCCTGGTCCCGGGGGATTCGGTTCATGTCCAACCCCCTAGATGATCCGGCGCAGCGGCGAGTTCCGCAAAACCAATGCGGATGCCGCGAAGCTGCCGATCGTCGCGAGCACGGTCAGCAGCGCGGCTTTCGCGACCGGAGGGAACGTGAGCCCATGCAGAAGGATGGCAAAGCCGATCAGGATCGGCGGATGGATGAGATAGATGCCGAAGGCATTGTCTGACAGAAGGCGTGCCGCTTCGTTCTGGGAATCGAAGTGGCGCCGATAGACAGCCAGCATCAGAAGCCCAACTCCCACACAGACGAGAGCTTCCCACAGGCATTTTGCGGCGCTGACCGGATTAAATCCGCCCGCATACTGCGCTGTCTCGCCCTGTAACGCACCGCCGAACAGGATCAGCGCGACGAACAGCACAACTGCGAGCGCAAGCGTGACCGATGCGGAGCGGAGACAGAAACGATCGGACAGTCCGATCATCCAGCCGCCGCGATAGCCCAACGCCCCGGCAGCGAACATCAGGGCATATTGAGGAAAATCGCCGGGATGCATATTGAGCACCGAGACATCCTCGGTCATGGCGATCCGCACCAGAAAAGTCGAAGCCGCCATGATGGCGATGAAGGCAGCTAGCGATACGTTCTGCCGATCGTTGCCGCTGAGCTTGATCTCGGGCTCCTTGCATCCGGCGAAGCGGATCAAAGCGTAGATGATAGAGAACATCAGAAGGGCTGCGCAAAACCACATCGGCCCGGTTTCCGACATCCACTCTCCGTCTGTGAGATGCAGCAGCCATTGATGCGCGAAACCGCCGGTTCCCCACGTTCGCGACAGGTAGTACTGCGTCAGCGGACCGATCACGAACATGTACAGCAGGGTCGGCAGTCCAAGCCGAAAGAACCGGTCACGCACGAACGGCAAAAGGCCTTTTCGGTCGTAGGCGGCAACGGAAAAATAGCCCGCAACAAAGAACAGCACCGCCATGAAAAACGCCTGCAAGAAGCTCTGGTAGGCGCCGAAAAAAAGCTTGGTGCCAAGGCCGGCCGGTTGCCGATCCACATAATACCAATTCCCGAACGGACTATAAGTGTCGCAGGCGTGCATGCTGAGCACGAGGACGATCATGCTCCATCGGATGTTGTCGATGAACAGCAGTCGAGGCGTGCTGCTCATTCGCCTCAAAACCGCGGCAGGTCGGGAAAAGCCAACTTGCCGGCGTGGACGTGCATGCGGCCGAGCTCGGCGCAGCGGTGCAGGGTCGGAAACACTTTTCCAGGATTGAGCAGCCCCTGCGCGTCGAAGGCGCATTTCAGCCGCTGCTGCTGGTTCAGATCAATCTCGCTGAACATCTCGCCCATGAGGTCGCGCTTTTCGATGCCGACGCCATGTTCGCCGGTCAACACGCCGCCGAGTTCGACGCAGCAGCGCAGGATGTCTGCACCGAACGCCTCGGCTCGCTCGATCTCGCCGGGCTTGTTGGCGTCGTAGAGGATCAAGGGATGCAGATTGCCGTCGCCGGCGTGAAAAACGTTGGCGACGCCAAGACCGTATTTTTCGGAGAGATCGCGGATTCGCGCCAGCGCCTTCGGCAGCGCCCCGCGCGGAATAGTCCCGTCCATGCAGAGATAATCGGGCGAAATCCGCCCCACCGCCGGAAACGCCGCCTTGCGCCCCGCCCAGAACAAATTGCGCTCCGCCTCGGACTTGGAAATCTGACACGAGGTCGAGCCGCAGCCCTGCGCGATCGCCTCGACGCGGCTGATCAGTTCATCGACCTCGACGCCGGGACCATCGAGCTCGATGATCAACAGCGCCTCGACATCGAGCGGATAGCCGGCGTGCACAAAGGCTTCGGCGGCGTGGATCGCTGGTTTGTCCATCATCTCCATGCCGCCCGGAATGATGCCGTTGCCGATGATGCGCGCCACGCACTCGCCGGCCGCCTCGACTTGCGCAAATCCGACCATCAGGGCACGCGCCGTCTCCGGCTTCTGCAGAATGCGCACCGTGACCTCGGTGATGACGCCGAGCAGGCCTTCGGAGCCCGTGATGATCCCCATCAAATCGTAGCCGCTGTTCTCTGCGGACTTGCCGCCGACTTTCAGGATTTCGCCTGACATCAGCACGATTTCGCACCCCAACACATTGTTGGTGGTCATGCCGTATTTCAGGCAATGCACGCCGCCGGAATTTTCCGCGACATTGCCGCCGATCGAGCAGGCGATCTGCGACGATGGATCGGGCGCATAATAGTATCCCGCATGTGCAACGGCCTGGCTGATGGCGAGATTGGTCACTCCCGGCTCGGTCACCACCACGCGGTTATCAAAATCGATTTCGCGAATGCGCTTGAATTTGCCTAAGCCCAGCAGCACGCCATCAGCGAGCGGCAGCGCGCCGCCGGACAGCGAGGTGCCGGAGCCGCGCGGCACCACCTTGATGCCCTGCTCGAAGCAATATTTTAAAACCTGCGACACTTGCTCTGACGTGTCCGGCAACACCACGACCATCGGCGGCTGACGGTAGGCCATCAGGCCATCGGATTCGTAAGGCAGCATTTCGGCGGCGCTGTCGATCACGCCCTCGCCCGGCACGATCGCGCGCAGCGCCGCGACGATCGCGTTGCGGCGGCCAAGGACTGCCTGATCGGGAGCGGGCATCATGATGGTCATGGGTTTTTCTCCGACAGCTGCTCGCGGCCCGCGAGCGCGTTCGCTGGCCGATTTCTGGTGGCAAATCAAGCACGTCCGGGCCGCTTTGGGTAGCTCACCAAAGAGTGAGCGACCGCAAATGCCGGCCATCACCAATGTTATGGGGATGATCGATGAAACCTGGAACCATTTCGCGGCTTGTAGAGTGTGAGGCCGCCGTGTCACAACGGCGGCGGCACCGTCGCCCCCTCCCCTTCTCTAAAACCCACCAAGAGCACACCATGAAAAAAATGGCACTGAGCGCGCTGGTCGTCGTTGCAGCGTCGGCGTTCGCACCCGCAGCACTTGCGCAGGACGTCGCGGCCGGCAAGACCTCGTTCAACAAATGCCTGGCCTGCCACGCGATCGGCGAAGGCGCCAAGAACAAGGTCGGCCCCGAGCTCAATGGGATCGATGGCCGCAAGTCCGGCACCGCGCCGGATTATACCTACTCGGACGCCAACAAGAATTCCGGCATCACCTGGAACGAGGCCCAGTTCAAGGAATACATCAAGGACCCCAAGGCAAAAATTCCCGGCACCAAGATGGCCTTCGCCGGCATCAAGAACGAGAAAGAGGTCAACGACCTCTGGGCCTACATTTCGCAATACGACAAGGACGGCAAGACGAAGTAGCAACTGGCCCATGACGATATTGGATCGAAGCGGCGCACTCGAACCATCCCCGTCATTGCGAGCCAACGGGTCGCGCGAATGCGCGCCCGATGACAGGCTCCGCGAAGCAATCCATTGGGCCGCAAAGCAAGAGTGGATTGCTTCGTCGCTTCACTCCTCGCAATGACGTCAAGACGCACGCATCCACGTTCCCGCTGCGCGATGCGCCCGAGTCGTTGATGAATCTTTCCGCCCAACGGAGGGCGTGGGGAATGCCGGGCGCCGATGCACCCGCAGCCGCGCGTGTAGTGTAGTAAACACGCGCGTTAGTCACCACAGGTCCACCGGAACATCCCGGCATTCCCGCACACAATGGTTTTAACGGCTTATTTCGTGCTCTCCCCGGTGACCGGGCTCTTTTGCCACCGTCATCCACGGAAGAGTGTTCCGCGAACTTGACACCAGCGTCGGGGTGTCAGGACCACACGACTTCGCCGTCCGCCTTCGTGCCGTTCGTCAATGGCACTATCAGCGTCCACCGCATCCCGTCCCGCGTTCGTGACGACCGCGAAGCGCCCCTCGAGTGGAACGAGACGGGGTGAGTTTTAGAAGTGATTTGGGTCAGACGCGAAGCGGAATATTTTTGCAAACAGGACTGGACGACCCAAATCACATTGATCCGGTTCAACAAAATAGCGCTGCGGCGCAGGGACTACGACGCTGCTGATTTGCCCGTCGGGCAAATCAGTGTGGGCTGGGCTCGCTCTTCCCCCGTCATTGCGAGGAGCAACGCGACGAAGCAATCCAGCTTTCTACGTCGCGGCACCAAAGCTGGATTGCTTCGCGGAGCCTGTCATCGGGCGGCGCAAAGCGCCGACCCGTTGGTTCGCAATGACGGGGATGGACCGGCAGGCGCATCACCACGTATAACGCACGACGCCCTTGCCGGCGTAGCTGCGGGTGATGTCGGAGAATTCGCCCTCGAAGGTGGCAGCCGCCGACCAGCCGTTCATCCACTTCATCTCGACTGAAGCGGTGGTGAGCGCCGAGACGCTCAGCGATCCCACCACCAAAATGCGGCAGCTCGCGGGCCCGATCCACGTTCATCCCAATGGGCGCTTCGTCTATCTCACCAACCGCGCCTATGCGTTTACCGACTTCGAGGGCAAAAAGGTATTCGCGGGCGGCGAGAACGCGGTCGCGGTGTTCGCCATCGACGAGTCAACCGGCGAGCCGACGCTGATCCAGAACGCCGACGGACACGCAAACTATTTGCGTACCTTCGGGATCGATGCCAGCGGCAAACTCCTCGTCACCGCGTCGGTCTGGCCAATGCCGGTGCGTGAGGGCACGGATATCACGACGGTGCCGGCCGCCATCGGCATGTTCCGGATCGGCGACGACGGGAAGCTCGAATTCGTGCGCAAATACGATATCGACGCGACCGCGCAGAGGCAGCAGTTCTGGGCCGGAATGGTCGCGCTGTCGTAACCCCGCGCCGCTCACGTCCGGCGGTCATTATCTCAGCCGCTCTACGTGGGATGGCGCCCTGCCCGCTGCCCGGGGTGTGATCTGGTTCATATGCATCAGACCAAAACCGCGCTACACCTGCGATGCCGGTCTCATCGCGGAGGATATTGCCGTGAAATCAATTTGGCAGATAAGTTTTGTTGTGGCGTTCATGTTCAGCGAGCCGGGCTTCGCTCAAAAGCTGGTCGACCCGAATGCCGTTGCGCCTGAGTATCGCGAGGCTGCGGAAAAGCGCCGCGCCGAGCAAATCAAGCAGCGCGAATGCGCTCACAAGGCCGACGAGGCCAAGGTGCTGGCGAGGGACCGCACCGCTCATATCACCAAGTGCCTGGCGGAAGACGCGCCGAACCCGACAACGGCGTCCGCCCATCAGTGAGGCGAAGAAACCCATCAGATTTCGTCATGCCCGGGCAGAAGCGCGAAGCGCGTCTTCGCGCTAGATGTCCCGGGCATCCACGTCTTTGCTGCAGCGAAAAGAAGAAAGACATGGATGGCCGGGCATAGGCGAGCGGAAGCGACGCCGTCCTTCGGACGGCTATGCCCGGCCATGACGAGGAAATAGGTCAACTGAGCAAAAAACAGCTCTAGTTCGCCGCGGCCGCCGCGGCGTGCGCAAGCCTTTTGGTCATCGCCTCGATCTCGCCCAGCACCAGCTCGGGCGCGGCGTTCTGCACCATGTGGCCGAAGCCCCGCAGCACGATCAGTTTTGCGCCCGGCACGGCGCTGGCGAACGGCCGCGAATGGATGTTGGTCGACACCGTCTTGTCGACGTCGCCTGAAATGATCACCGTCGGCGCCCTGATCTCGGCATAGCGCGGCGCCTGCGCGATAACAGCCGCCTTCAGCGTCACGAGATCCCAGGCATTGGCGAGGAATTCGCGCGGACGCAGCAACAAAGGCGTCGCAGTATTGCGGATAAAACCATCCGGCATGAGCTGCGGCCGGAACACGCCGCGGGCGCCGGGCTCGGCGAGGAAATAGCCGAGCGGAAGCGTGATCGTGTAGGCCAATAGCGGGCCGATCACGGGCGTGGTGACAAGCTTGTTGTACCAGCCGACGCCGCCGGGCCACGGATACGCCACCGGCGCCAGCATCACGAGACCCGCAACGCGTTCGGGATAATCGAGCGCCATCCGCGCGCCGAGCGCGCCGGCCCATGAGTGGACCACGACGATCGCGGGGCCGACGCCGAGCTTTTGCAATGCCTCATCGATCATCTTGCCCTGGATCGCCGGCGTCGAATCCTCCAAACGCGCGCGGCTGCTCCAGCCATGGCCGGGACGATCGATCAGGATCACCCGATGATTTCTGGCGAGCATCTCGCCAAGCGGTTGCCGCATCACTTCGAGGTTCGCGCTCGCGCCATGGATCATCACGACCGGTGGACCGGCGGCGTCGCGCGGCCCAGTGTCGAGGACGTTGAGTGTTGCGCCGGCGACCTCGATCATCTGGCCTTGCGCGGGATAGACGCGCTGCACGGTAATCACGCCTGCCTGCGTGATCAGCGCCAGCAACGCCAGCGCTGCCACGACAACGACTAATATCATTTGCAAGATCCGGATGAGTTTGGGCACCAGCAAGTTACGGTTTTGCCGCGGGTGCGGTTTCGCCGCGGGTGTTCCGCAACGGCGGACACTGGTTCTGCGATCAGAATACGCGCAAATCGGGTGGGTTTTCCCGCCCTAATGGCATGCGCCTTCATATAGCCGTCATCGGCAACTTTATATAACCGGGATCGGCCCTGTTGCGATCGGACGAGCGCGGAGCCCTCGAGGTTGTCGCCGCCCGACCTATCCACATTATCCACAGGAACCCGGTTCGGGCGCTCAAGGTTATTTTGCGGGACAATTGGAGATTTTCGATGACTTCCAGACCGAATGAAGCCGCCATCGACGAGATCGTGGCCAGTTGCAACGGCGACTTGCACGGTGCGCTGAAGGCGCTGCTGCTGGTCAATGAGCAGCTGGAGGCGGAACTTCTGCAGCTCTACGCGGCGGTGGCCTTGGGCGGGCCGTTCGAGCGCGGCAGCAACGTACTGCACTAGAACCTCGATCGGTTATGATTGGATCAGAACGGAGGCTCTCGTCTCTTGTTTTTGAGGCATCTTGTTGGGCGTCGTTTGCGCGCTCGGACTAATGGATCGGACTAATGGATCGGACTAATGGATCGTCTATGGTCGTCGTTCATTCGCGTGCGCCCGGATCGATCAAGAGCCCGGTCAGATATCGCGGCCTTCGACCTTCTCGCTTAAGGTCTTGACCAGTTCCGGCACCTTGTCGAGATGCGGGTTGATCGCGAGCGCCTTGCGGAAGGCGTCGAGCGCGCGTTTGTCGTCGCCGAGGTCCTGCATGATCATGCCAAGGCCGGCCAGCGCGCCGAAATGGCGGGGCTCGCGGACCAACACCTGCTCGATATCCTGCAGCGAACGGCCGTAGTCGTTCTGCAGATAATACAGCGTCGCGCGCCGGTTCCATGCCTCGACATAATCGGGACGCAGCTTGACCACGGCATCGAGCAGTTTTAGCGCGAGCTCCATCTGCTGGGCGTCCATCGCGGCCTTGGCGCGCATCATCAACAGCGCCGCGGTATCGCTCGGGGTCTGCATCCAGATCGCCCAGATCCGCGCCTCGACATGCTTGGCGCTGTCCTCATCGGGGGCGGCCTTCAGCGCGCCGAACAGGAAATCCAATCCCTTGGTCTTGTCGGCGCCGACCTTCGGCAATTTGCTCGGCGCTTCCGGCAGCTTTTTCTTCGGCGCCGTAGCCGGCGGATCCTGCGCCAACGCCAAAGCCGGCACACCTGCCATCATCATCGTGAACAGGATTGCGGCCAGACAGTCGCGCGCGCGAGGGAATCTCAATGCCATTGATAAAGTCTAGACGCGGAAAAACGCGCTGCAAAGCAGCAAGCGCGTCAAAGAGCCGTGAAGGCCAATAATTTTCGTGGAAAGGGGGGAGCGGCCCGGTTCCGTCCCGGTTCAACCCTGGCGCGCCTTGAAGCGGCGCTGGACCTTGTTGATCACATAGACCCGCCCCTTGCGGCGGACCAGACGGTTGTTGCGATGCCGACCACGCAGCGATTTCAGCGAGTTACGGACCTTCATGGGACAATCCTGATGCTTCGAAAGGCCGTGTTCGACACTGTCGTTTAGAGGCCCAAAGTTTGCCAAAATGCGATTATTCCCGCTGGCGGCCAGCCGCCCGGGACGCGCGGTTTCTAAGCCATCGAGCGGCCGAATGTCAATCCAAACGGGCCGTTTTGGCCCGAGATTCGCTCTTTCGTCATGGCCGGGCTTGCTTTAGCGGACCGGGAACTCGACCATGGCTTCGCCGGTCGCGACCTTCTCGCCTGCCTGGTTCTGCACCATGACGTCGATCAGGACCCAGCGCGACTTGGCGGTCGCCTGCTTCGATTTGACGATCCCTGTCGGCTGGATGGTGTCGCCCGGCCGGACCGGCTTGACCCACCTGGTTTCGAGGCGGCAGTGGACGGCGCCCGCGGGATAGGCCCAGTCGGTAATCATCCGCGAGATCAGCCCGAAATTGTTCATGCCGTGCATGATGATGCCGCCGAAATTGGTCTTGCCGAAACTGCCCTTCATGTAGTCGTCGTCGAGATGCAGCGGGTTGTAATCCAGCGAAGCATCGCAGAACAGGCGGATGGATTCGCGTGACACTGCGAATTTCGGCCCCTCGATGGTGTCGCCAGCGCTGAGATTATCGAATGTTGTCGTCATGATCTCGCTCCCTTTGGGCTTCACTGCGGCCGGATGGTCCAGCCGCGGCCGGAACAGATCACTTCGCCACGCTGGTTGAAGAAGACGTTGTCGTGCACCACGAACAGCCGTTCGCGCTTGATGAACTTGTCGAGCGCGCGCGCCTCAAGTGTAATGAGGTCGCCGGGCCGCGCCGGAATATTGTAGCTCCAGGATTGCCCGGCATTGACGGTGCCCGGGCTGCGCATCCAGTCGTCGGCCGGCGTGCAGGCAAACATCAAGAGGATGTGGATCGACGGCGGCGCGATCAGCCCGCCATAAAGCGTGGTCTTGGCGTAATCCTCATTGAAATAAATCGGGTGATCTTCGCCGACGGCCTTGCAATAAAGTTCGATCGCCTCTCGCGTCAGCGTGTAGGGAATGGTCTTGCGCGGCGCGCCGGGGACGATGTCGTCCCACACTTTCCGCAGATTGGCGTGTTTCCAGAAGTCGGTCTCGAAGGCTTCTGCCTGCGCCATGTCATCCTCCCCGTTTCCGCTGTCTTGTCAAATTTGTTATATGGTATAATCAATTTCCGGGTTGTACAATCAGGCGGCCGGTTACGGAAACCAACCGGTTACGGAAACCAAAATGACAAAATTGAAATTGCCCAATATCGAAGACGCTGTCGCGATCGACATCCACACCCATGCCGAAGAACCCTGCGGCATGCATGCCGACGATGGCTATGACGATTTTCAGGCGCAGATGGCCGACTACTTCAAGTCGCCGAACAAGCACCCGCCGACGGTTCCGGAAACCGCGGCCTATTACCGATCCA
>Ga0209648_10006364_pt1 | contig 10161 bp, 10 predicted proteins | sample GraSoi2013_115cm_FD_185830 | JGI IMG/M metagenome (GOLD analysis project Ga0209648, IMG submission 185830) | Grasslands soil microbial communities from the Angelo Coastal Reserve, California, USA - Sample 9_17_2013_115cm (SPAdes) (version 2) | ecosystem: Environmental > Terrestrial > Soil >...
AAGGCTCACAAAGCTCGAGGGCATCGAGCGCACTGAGACGATGGTCGCGTTCCAGCAATTCTCCGCCCACGACCTGGAGTCGATGTTCGGCCTGGGCCTCGAGGACACGGGCCTCAACCGCTAGATCTCGCCTCGTAGCCGCCTGATCGGTAGGTCGACCAGTGACCGCCACTGCTGCCGCAGCGCGAGCTCCGCCGGCACTCCTGCCCTCGCCCTGCCGCGGCGTGGGGTTGTTGTGCGTTCGAGCACGGCGGTCCGGAAGTCGCCCTCGTATGCGGTGATGACCCGGGCAATGTCGTGGCGGCCGAAATGGCAGTCGCTGGCGCCGATGAGCGCGCCCAAACGCTGGCGGTGTGCGCCAATGAATTCGTCCAGGATCCGCCTGCGTCGCGCGCCGGCCGGTGCCGTGAACAGGACCTCGATTCCGTCGACCGGCTCGTGGTCGATGAGCCTCAGCAGCATGTCCGGCTGCATCGACGCGAAGTAAGTGGGCATGAACGGGTGCGGAATCACAACCAGCCCGCCCTGGTCGTGAATCGCCTTGACGGTGTCGAGCACGGACATAGAACGCCGGATCGGTTGCTCCAGGAACCAACCGACGATATGGGTCATTGCCGGCCACTTGGTGGTGACCTCCTGGCCCGGAACCACCGCGATGCCTGCCGCTTTGCCGCGCTCCACAACTTCAGCGGCGTTGGCCATCGTGTCGTGGTCGGTGATCGCGATCAGGTTGACGCCCATCGCAACGGCTGCGTCCACCAGCTCGGCCGGTGTGACCATTCCATCGGACGCGGTGGTGTGGCAGTGAGGATCAGCGATTGGCACTTGACGAAGTTTGAATGAACATCGCCGCAACAATGATTGGTGACCGGCGGCGGCCGAGGAGTAAAGATGCGAGTCAGCGGTTCACGCCTCGTTCACATCCTGCCAGTATTTGGGCGCTACGTTGAATCGTCGACAAGCATCCCGTAGCTCCGTGAGCAAATCGGCAGAAAGAGGCACGTTGCAGTCATCGAGGTTAGAGCACAGGTTTTCAAGCGCCACTTGGCCCTCTCCTACGGCTACCAGTTCACGGTAGCTCTCGATGAAACGCTGTGGCAGCAGGGCCGCCACAGCGTTGCCAATCTCGTTGAGCTTGGCTTTCGCCTCGAAGGAGTCGCGGTTGTCGGGGCGCTTCATCGTAGGACGCCACCAGATGCTAAGGGTAAGATCCGAATATGAGCGCGCAGTCGACACCTGCACCGAAGCCGGCCACGGTGCCAAAGCCGGCTCCCATGCCGAAGCCGGATCCGAAGCTGATCGATTGGGTAGGTAAGGGCGCTCCGGGCGGCAAAACCAAGTAACTTCAGTCGGCTCGTTTGGCGTCTGCCTAACGAGGCAACGACGCTACTCCTCGAACAACGAGCGCACGAAGCCTTCAGCGTCGAACGGCTCCAGGTCGTCGATGCCCTCCCCCACTCCCGCGAGCTTGACCGGGACGCCGAGCTCGGACTCGATTGCGATCACCGCGCCGCCCTTGGCGCTGCCGTCGAGCTTGGCGAGCACCAGGCCGGTCATAGCGATCGTCTTGTGGAAAGCCCGCGCCTGCGAAAGGCTCGACAAACCGAGCACGGCGTCAAGCACCAAGAGGGATTCGTATGCGCCGCCATCGAGCGCCTTCGTTGCGACGCGTCCGACCTTGGCCAGCTCCTCGAGCAGGTTGCGTTGGGTCTGTAGGCGGCCCGCGGTGTCCACCAGCACGACGTCAAGACCTCGGCTTCGCGCGTGCCGCACTCCGTCGAAGACCACAGCCGCCGGGTCTGCCCCCGGCTTCCCGGCGAAGCTCGCCACCCCTGCCCGCTCCGCCCATTCGACCATCTGCGCGATCCCTGCCGCGCGATACGTGTCCGCCGCGACCACGAGCGGGCTGCGGCCCTCCGCACGCAGCCGGTGGGCAAGCTTGCCGATGGTCGTCGTCTTGCCCGCGCCGTTGATGCCGTAGAAGAGGATGCACGCGGGCGATCCGCTGAGATCCAGGTCGCGCGGTCGCTTCGACATGGCTGACAGCGCCGCCTCGATGAGCGCTGCTTCCGCCTCTTCGCGAGTGCGAGGGCCGCGCGCCCGCACTGCGCCCACCAAGCGTGCTGCCATCGCGGGTCCGAGGTCCGCGCCGATGAGCAGGTCCTTGAGCTCCTGGTAGTAGCCGGCAGCAAGGGGCGGGCTAAGGGCGCGGAGTCCAGCGGCAAGAACCTTCCTGGTTCGGCCGCTCACGCGGCTCCAGACGCTCACCGCTGAAGGATCAGCCGGCCTGGGCTGTGCTGCTCGCGGCTCGCGCCGCCGGTTTGCGAATGTCCTCGAGCCGAACCGACACGATGTGAGAGGCGCCGCTTTCGTCAAGGTGGATCCCGTACAAGGTCGAGGCATGGGCCATCGTCACGTGGTTGTGTGTGATGACAAGAAATTGCCGCTGAGTACCTAGCCGCGCGAGCATCTCCCCAAATCTGCCGACGTTGGCGTCGTCCAGCGCTGCGTCAACCTCATCCAGGACCGTGAACGGGCTCGGGTTGACCTCATCAAGCGCCAGCACCAGCGCGAGCGCAGCGAGCGACCTTTCGCCGGACGACAGCAGCGTCACGTTCTGCAGCCGCTTGCGCGCCGGCTGGACGAGGATCTCGACCCCCGAGCGGGGACCATCATCGCCGTCGGCATGCCGCAGCGTGGCCCGACCACCGGGTGCGAGCTGCGAAAAGTACTCGTGGAAGTTGGCTGCCACCGCACCGAACACCGCCTCGTAACGTAGCTCTTCCTCCTCGCGGAGCTTGGCGATGAGCTGCTCGAGGTCGGCGCGCGCGGCGGCGATGTCGTCGAGCTGCGTGCGCAGGGTATCGGAGCGCTCTTCCAGCTCGCGGCATTCAGCCTCCGCCAAAGCGTTCGTCGGTCCGATCTCCTGCAAGCGACGTTCAAGCGCCCGCATCTCCTTCTCACGCGCCTTGCCGCCAGGGATTTCCTCCGGCGCCACTCCGTCGGGCATGCGCTGGCGGATCTCTTCCATGCGCGCGGAAAGGAGCTCTGCCTCGCGCGCGATGAGCTCGAGATTTCCCTCAAGCGTGCCGGCCTTCAAGCGCGCGTCGATCCGCGCCTCTTCCAGGGCGACAAGTCGCCGCGCGCCTTCGGCCATCTCGGCCTCTTCGCCCGGGGATTCGCGCTCAGTGGCCGCGAGACGCTCCTTCGCCGCGTCGACTTCAGAACGCATGCGAGGCAGTGCTCCGGTGGCCGCGGCAATGCTGGTTTCGGCATCGGCCACCCGCCTGGCCCGCTCTTCGGCAGCGTTCCGGTGGCTGGCTAGGTCTTCGGCGATGGAGGCCAGCTGCCTCTCCAGGTCTTCGCGCCGGTCACGCCAGCGCGCCCGCTCGAGCTCCGCTTGCAAGGCCGAGGCCCTCTGTGCCGCCAGCGTTTCGCGCTGTCGCATATTGGCGGCGGCCGCGTCCTCGGCTTCGCTGGATGCGCGTTCGAGCTCCGGCAGCCTGGCGGCTTCGGTGCCCTCAGCTTCGCGTGCCGCTTCGAGCAAACGCTTCGACTCGGCGAGGCTGGTGGCACCAGCCGCGCGGTTCCGAAGATCGTCGAGGGCTGCTTCCGCTTCCTTCACGTGCTTCGCGGCGTTCTCCGCGCGTGCGCCCGCGGGAGCCAGGCCGTCGATCTCTTCCCGCAGGCTGCGGCGGCGGGTGTCGATTGCCACCCGAGGGTCGGCGCCGGCGCGAATCAGCCCCGGTTCGCGATACACACCCGCGACCGTCACATCAACGCCAACAACAACCTGGCCCAGGAGCCTCCGAGCGACCAGCTCGTAGCCCTTCCGGGCGCGAATGTGATGAAACATCGATCCGGGCTTCGGCTCGGGCCCGGCGGCGATCGGATAGAGGATCGTGCGCTGCGACTCATTTGCCGCGGAGTGCCCGGCTGCAACGTCCTCATCCGACGCCACCACCGCATCGACCAATGGCCCCAGCACGCCAGACAGAGCGCGCTCGTACCCCGGTTCGGCCGTCAGCACCTCCCCGAGCCGCAGCAATCCTGCCTCCGGCGAGGTCGTCAGCGATTCCAGGCCCTCGAGCTCGGACCGAAGGCGTGCGATCGAGATCACCGCGGACTCCGCTTCGCGAGCCGCGGCCCGCGCTGCAGTGAGCGCCAATTCCGCATCGGGAATCCGTCCCGCGGCTTCAGCGCCCCCTTGCGACCTGGCGACCTGCTGCTCGAGGAACTCCCGCCTCGTGCGCAGCGCGGACAGGGATGAGGATGCAATGGCCGCAGCGCGACGCGCCTGCTCGGCGGCACGTTGCGTTCGTTGCGTTTCCACCGCATCAGATTCGGGTGGAAGCTGAGCCGTCGGCGGCACCGCGGCGAGTGCCTCGACAGCTATCGCGAGCTCCTGTTGAAGCTGAGCGCGAAGCGCTTCTGCGGCCCCGGCCTGGCGCATGTTTTCCTCGCCGTCGCGCCTGAGCGCAACGGCAATCGCCTTGTGGCTTTCGGTCCGCTCGTATGCGAGCTCGAGCGTGTGCTCGGCCGCCGACAGCTCCAGTCGCAAACGCCCGAGCGTGTTCTGGCGTGCGAGCCTGCGGTCTTGAGCCGATTGCATCTGCGAGCGCCAATCGGCGAACTCTGACTCCGCGGTTCTCGCCTGCTCTCGGGCTTCGATCAAGCGGCGTTCGAACGACTGAGCCTGCGCGCTTGCTCGGCGATGAGCATCACGCGCCTCCCGCCACTCCTCCCACACCATGCTTCCGCGCAACAGCTCGAGCCGCGCCATCGCCTCTGAGGCTTCTTTTGCCGCAGCGGCCTGGGCGCGCACCACGTCCAGCCGAGGCTCGATCTCGGAGCGCAGGTCTTCGAGCCGGAGCAGGTTCTGTGCGAGCTCGGTCAGACGCTGGGCGGCCTCCTGCCGCCTCGCTTTGACGCCGCGGACCTGCGCCGCTTCTTCCAGGAGGGCACGCCGTTCCGCGGGCGAGCACACGACGATCGACTCGATGTCGCGCTGGTCGATGATCGCGTAGGAATCGACCGTGAGCCCGGTCGAGGCGAGGATGTGGATGAGGTCGCGCCGGCGGACGCGGGTGCCGTTGAGGAAGTAGTCGCTTTCACCGCCGCGTTCGATGCGTCGTTTGATCGCGACCTCGTGATAATCGACGGGCAGCCTTCCGGCCGTGTTGTCGAACACCATCGTGACCTCGGCATACGACGCCCGCGAGCGCCGCTCGCCGCCGGCGTAGATGACCTCCTCCATCTTCTTTCCGCGCAGGTCGCGCGCCTGTCCGGAGCCCAGAACCCATTTGATGGAGTCGACGATGTTGGTCTTGCCAGAGCCGTTCGGGCCGACGATCGCCGTGACGCCGCCTTCGAATCGGATCTCTGTCTGGCGGGCAAAAGTCTTGAAGCCCAGCAGGCTCAGCGAGCGTAGGAACAAATTAGGACATGCGGCCGGAGGGCCGGCCGAGAGATTTGGAGATCCAGGTGGTCCGAGCCGAAGGCAAGGGTGGACTGACAAGGAGCGCACTGTAGGTGCGCGACGACGGCAGGACGGGCCCCTTAACGCACGGATCGGGCCGCATGGGCTCCAAAGATCCGGCTGGCATCTCTGGCTGCATGTCCTACCTCAAGGTAGCAGATGTGGGGCCCATCTGACTCCAGGGCACAACATGTGCCCTGAGGGCCTACTCGATCGGTTCTCCGAACTGGCGGCTCCGGCCCGGCTCGTTCGGAGGCTCCGGTTCTGATGCCGGCTCCGGCTGCACCTCGGGCACGATTGAAACTATCTCGGCAACGGAGGCCGCCGTCCGTGGCGTGGGTGCGCGGCGTTTCCGCGGCCGCTGCGCCCTTCCCGCTTTCGGAGTCACCGGTGCGACGGCGCGGTCGCCCAGGCTTTCCAGAGCCGCCCGGGCGGCCTCTTGCTCAGCCTCTTGCTTGGTGGCCCCATGGCCAGTCCCAAGCCGCTCAGCACCGGCGAACACCACCGACGTGTACTCGCGCTGGTTGCCCACACGCGCGCCCTCGCTGTCATAGAAAGGCGTCTGGCCGAACCGTTCCTGCGCCACCTGCTGGAGCCGGCCTTTGAAGTTCTCGTCCTGGGCCGGGGTCGGGAGCGAGCGGTAGCGATTGAGGTAATAGTGGTAAGCGGCGTCGTATCCGGCGTCAAGGAACACGGCGCCCAGCACAGCCTCGAATCCATTCGCGAGCAATGACTTCAAATTGCGCCCGCCGCCTTTGGCGATACCTTTGCCAAGGTAAAGATAGCTGCCGAGGTCGAGCTGCTCGGCCATCTGGGCCAGAGTGTTGGTGTTGACCATCGCCGAACGCGTCTGGGTCAGCTCACCCTCGGTCGCGCCCGGATGATGCTTGTACAGGTACTCGGCGGTGATCAGCTGCAGCACCGCATCGCCGAGATACTCGAGGCGTTCGTTGTCGCGCGGCGACTGATGCGGGCTTTCGTTGGCGAAGGAGCTGTGGGTGACCGCCTCGAGTAAAAGGCCCGGGTCGCGAAAATGAATCCCGATCTTCTGCTGGAGCTGTTCTAACGACTGCGCGAAGGGAGCAGCGCTCTGTGCTATGAGCCCGCCTTCTCCTGTATGTATTCCCAGGCTTGGCCGACCGTCGTGATCTTCTCGGCGTCCTCGTCGGGAATCTCGAGGCCTGTGTTCTCTTCGAACGCGTAGATCAGCTCAACGAGATCGAGCGAGTCGGCGTTGAGGTCCTCCTGGAATGAGGCGTCCATCGTCACCTGCTCGGGCTCGCAGCCAAGGCGCTCCACCACGATGTTCTTGAAGTCTTCGAAGCTAAGTTTCTGGGTTTCCAATATCTCGCCTCCAGTGCGAAAGCACATAGGGGTGTTACGGCCAACTACTGTAACAAGGTATCGCTAGACGGGTATTTCGAGGTCTCGGGCGGCCCCTGGCGTCGCCACCGCCACCGCCAGCCTACCGGGCGCGAGCTCGCGCATCATGCCCGTCAGCGCGCGCTTCGGCCCGACCTCGATGAAAACGTTGCAGTCCAAGTCCATCAGCGCGGCCACGCAGGCGGCCCAGCGCACCGGCGAACGCAGCTGCATCTCCAGCACATGAGGAACGCGATCTCCTCCCTGGTGCGGGCGCCCGGTGAGGTTGGCCATGACCGGCACGCGCGGCGAGCGCCACTCGATTCGGTCGAGCGCGGTCCGCAATCGCTCGGCGGCCGGAGCCATCAATGGGGTGTGGAACGCGGCGCTCACGTTGAGGGGGATCACGCGCTTGGCGCCGGCCTCCTGCAGGCGCTTTGCCGCCACCTCGAGCCCGGCGGTCGTACCCGCGATCACCGTCTGCGTCGGAGTGTTGTAGTTGGCCGGCCAGGCGTCGTTCATTCCCGCCAGCGCAACCTCGACCGCTTGCGAGTCCAGTCCCAGGACCGCCGACATGGAGCTCGTGCCGGCCGGAATGGCCTCGGCCATCGCTTTGCCTCGTTCGACCACTGCCTTGATCACCTGCGGCGCGCCCACCGCCCCACCGGCCGCGAGCGCGGCGTACTCGCCGACCGAGTGGCCTGCGGCGGCCGCGGGTTCGATGCCGCGACGCTTGAGCAGCATGGTCAGCGCGAGGCCTATGAAGGTGAGCGCGGGTTGCGCGTTCTGGGTGAGCCGCAACTGGTCGTCGTCGGCCGCGGTCAACAGGTGGCGGAGGTCGACTCCCGCGGCGTTCGAGCAGCGGTCGCACAGGTGGCTGACCTCGGGATCGGTGAGCAGCTCGACGCCCATGCCGCCGTGCTGCGAACCCTGGCCTGGAAAGAGGAAGGCAACTTTCGCCATCGGTTCGTGAAACCCCCCACCCGGCTTCGCTTCGCGAAGCCGACCTCCCCACAAGTGGGGAGGCGATCGACCTCTACTCTTTGGCTTTGATCACCTCGCGGCCGGCGTAGTGGCCGCAGTTCGGACAGATAGCGTGCGGGCGCATCAGCTTCTTGCAGTTGGGGCACGGCTGGAGCTGCACGTGCACCAGTGCGAGATGCGAGCGCCGGCGACCCTTCTTAGACTTGGATAGCTTGACCTTTGGCAGAGCCATGGCTGCCGAATTCTACCGAAGATCGTTACTTGGACGCCGCTTCGCCGCCTTCGTCCGACTCCGGCTGGCTCGACTGCAGCGCCTCGACACCACGCCGCACAGTTGCCAGCGTGCGCCCCAGGTGCGCCTCGAGCTGCTTCAGCTGCTCCATCGCGTACGCCTCAGCCTGCCGGATGATCTCGTCGGACTTTGCCTGTGCGTCCTTGACGACCTGGGTTCCATGCCGCTCGGCGCGCCGAAGGATCTCGTGCTCCGAAGCCGTCTCCTCGGCACGTTCGTTGGCGCGGGACATGATCCGCGCCGCCTCCGCGTGCGCCTCGCTGATGATTCGCTGCTGCTCCGATACGGTCCAGTTCGCCTGCTTGATCTCGTCGGGAAGATTGAAGCGGAGCTGGTCGATGAGCTCCATGATCTCGTCTTCGTTGACCATCACCTGCGTCGACAGCGGAACGTGTCGGGCGTTCTGGATCAGGTACTCGAACCGGTCAAGAATCTCGTCGACCTTTATCTGAACTTCTCCTTCAGCGCCTTGGCGACGCCGGGTGGAACCAGGTCCGACACATTCCCGCCATAGCTCGCGATGTCCTTCAAGATACTTGACGAAACGTAGATGTGCGCGAAGCTCGACATCAGGAACACGGTGTGGATGTCGGGTGCGAGCTTGCGGTTCATGAGTGCCTGCTGCAGCTCCGCGTCGAAGTCGGAGTAAGCGCGCAGGCCCTTGACGAGCGTGGTGGCTCCCTGCGAGCGGGCGTATTCGACCGTCAATCCTGTGTAGGTCGCCACCTCGACTCGGTCGTGGCCCGCGAGCGCGTCTTTGATGAGATGGACGCGTTCCTCGACTGTGAACAGCGGCTGGCGTTTATCAGGGTTGGCCGCGACCGCCACGATGAGGTGGTCGAAGATGCCCAGCGCGCGCTCCACAACGTCGAGATGTCCGTTGGTGAACGGGTCGAAGCTGCCAGGGTAGACGGCGGTCTTGTCAGTCAACTCTGAGTACCGTGACCATCGTGTCGCCGTAACGCCGCTCTCGATCAACCCTCAGTCGCGTCAACGCCGGCAGCGTTTGGCGTCGAGAGTGCTCAGCGACCACGACCGCATCGCTCAGTGTTTTGTCGAGCACCCGCAGCGCGCGGTCCAGGACGACGTCTTCATAGGGTGGATCGAGAATTACAAGGCCGGCCCGTCCTACCTCTTCAGGAGAGCTCTCGAGCCAGCGCACCACGTCGCCACGAATGACGCGCGCTCTCTCTTTAAGCTCGAGGGCGTCCAAGTTCTGGCGCAGGATAGCAAGACCACGCGGCTCCCTGTCTACGAACGTGACCTCGGCGGCGCCGCGCGACAACGCCTCGATCCCGATCGCCCCTGAGCCGGCGAACAGATCGAGGACGTGGGCGCCTTCGATTCCCGGGCCCACGATGTTGAAGATCGCAGCCTTGACCATGCCCTGGGTGGGCCGGATTCCCTTTGGCGCTTTCAAGCGGCGTCCGCGCGACTCCCCGCCGCCGACTCGAAGTCTCGACACCCTTAATTGAGGCGAGGGCGGCGACCGCTCCACGGTCTCGCCTGCTCGAGCTGCGCGGCCAATCCGAGGATGAGCGCTTCGCCACGCGGCGGCCCCACCAGCTGGACCCCGATCGGCAAACCGGCCGAATCGACGCCGAGAGGAAGCGATATCGCCGGCTGCCCCGTGCAGTTGTATGGGAACGTGAAGCTGACGAAATCCATGTAGTCGTCTCCCGCCGACGCAAGATCGGCACCGAGGGTGCCGAGTCGGGGCACGGTTCGAGGCAGAGTCGGCGTGACGAGCAGATCGTGCGTGTCCCAGAAGCCGACGACTATTCGGCTGTGCATGCGAATCGTGTCGACGGAGCGCACGTAATCGACTGCTGACAGCTGCTTCCCGAGCGCGAGGCCCAGGGCGTTGAAGGGCTCGAGCTTGCTTTCGTCGGCGATAGGCAGCGAGCCGAGGCCTGCGACCACGATGAGCTGCATCGGAGTGCGAAACGGCTCGGTGTCCGGGCCGCCTTCGGTCACGCGGTGGCCGAGGCCCTCCAGCAACCGCGCCACCTCACGGACGCAACGCGCGACCTCATCTTCGACC
>Ga0209648_10006365_pt1 | contig 10161 bp, 5 predicted proteins | sample GraSoi2013_115cm_FD_185830 | JGI IMG/M metagenome (GOLD analysis project Ga0209648, IMG submission 185830) | Grasslands soil microbial communities from the Angelo Coastal Reserve, California, USA - Sample 9_17_2013_115cm (SPAdes) (version 2) | ecosystem: Environmental > Terrestrial > Soil >...
CCCCACTGAGCCGGTTACCGAGATCCGCGGCGGCAAAAAGTATACGGTGGAGCGCATGTTCTATCCTGGCTACGTGCTGGTGCAGATGGACCTGACCGGGTTCAGGACCAGCGGGAAGAGTGGGGAAGGAGGGCCGGGCGATCACGTGTGGCACGTGGTGAAGTCTACGCCCCGGGTGACCGGGTTTGTCGGCACCGCCAACGATCCCACTCCGCTCTCCGAAGACGAGGTCAACCAAATCATCTATCGCGTGAACGTGGGCAAAGACAAGCCCAGGATCAGGGTCAAATTCGAGAGGAACGAGACCGTGCGCATTACCGACGGCCCGTTCGCCAACTTCAATGGGACCGTGGACGAGGTCAATGAAGACCGCGAGACCTTGAAAGTCATGGTCACGATCTTCGGCCGGGCGACTCCGGTGGAACTGGAGTTCGGCCAAGTGGAGAAAGTGGCATAGTTTTTACATCCCGAGCGAAGCGAGGGAGCCCTTTGCCCGCGAAGGTCTGAAGGGTCAAATCCATCTGTTGAGACTTAGGAAAAGAAGCGATGGCACCGAAAAAAATTCAAGGACAAGTGAAGCTGCAGATTGAGGCCGGCAAGGCCACGCCGGCGCCCCCGGTTGGGCCGGCGCTGGGCCAGGCGCAGATCAACATCATGGAGTTCTGCAAACAGTTCAATGCCCGTACCCAGAACAAAGAAATGGCGGGCTTGATCATCCCGGTGGTGATTACGGTTTACAGCGACCGCTCATTTACCTTTATCACCAAGACACCGCCGGCATCGGTGCTGCTGAAGCGGGCCGCGGGCATTGCTAAGGGTTCGGGCGCGCCCAACAAGGACAAAGTCGGCAAGGTCACGGAGAAGCAGGTCGCGGACATCGCCAAGCAGAAGATGCCGGATTTGAACGCCGCTTCGCTGGACGCAGCCATCAAGAGCGTGAAGGGAACCGCCCGCAGCATGGGCATTGACGTTGTTGCATGAGTTCGTTGTCGTTAACACTACGGCCCGGAGATTCTCCGGTGCGGTGGGAGATGAGGAAATCCGAATGAGTAACAAAGCAGGAAAAAACATCAGCAAAGCGCGGGCGGCGGTTGAAAAACGCCCCTACCAGCTCAATGAAGCGGTGCCTTTGCTGCAGAAAGTGAAGTACGCCAAGTTTGACGAGACGGTGGAGGTCACGCTGCGTTTGGGTGTTGACCCCAAGCATGCGGACCAGATGGTGCGGGGCACGGTGGTTTTGCCGCACGGCCTGGGCAGGTCCAAGAAAGTCCTGGTGATTGCCAGCGGCGAGAAAGTGCGCGAAGCCGAGGCGGCCGGAGCTGACATCGTCGGCGGCGAGGAGATGGTGGAAAAAATACAGAAAGAAAACTGGACGGATTTTGACGCCGTCATCGCCACTCCGGACATGATGAAATCTGTCGGCAAACTGGGTAGGGTGCTCGGCCCCAAAGGGCTCATGCCCAACCCCAAGACCGGCACGGTGACGTTCGATATCGCCAACGCCGTCAAGGAGATCAAGGCGGGTAAATTTCCTTTACGCCGGACAAGCTGGTGGAGAACGCCACCGCCGTGATCTCAAGCGTGATCCGGGCCAAGCCCTCGGCCGCCAAGGGCAAGTACATCAAAGGAGCGTATATCTCGTCCAGCATGGGACCGGGAATCTCCGTTGACACCAGTGCAGTGGAAGCCGCGTCCAAAGCGTAGAGAAAAGGATTGAATATGGCAGTCACCAAAGCCAAAAAAGCCGAACAGATTGAAAAGCTGAATTCCGACTTGCAGAAGGCCAGCACCATGATTGTGGGCACTTTTTCCAAGCTCACCGTGGCCAAGGATTTCGAACTGCGTAAGACGATCCGCTCCGCAGGCGCCCGTTACCGGGTGGTGAAGAACACCCTGGCGACGCGGGCTGGTGAGGGCACAAAGGTGTCCGAGGCCCTGAAGGGCCTCAAGGGCGTCACCTCCATCGCTTATACCGAGGGCGACCCGGTTGCGCTGGCCAAGGCGCTGAGCAAGTACGTGGACGACAACCCGGAATTCTCGTTCAAAGCAGGTGTGCTGGAGGGCCGCCTGATCTCCACCAAGGAGATTAAAGCGCTCGCCACCATGCCTTCGAAGGAAGAGATTTACTCCAAGCTGCTGTTCCTGATCAATGCTCCGGCGCAGCGGCTGGTTACGGTGATGAATGCCGTGGGCCGCGACATCGCGGTGGTCATCAACCAGGGCGTGGAGAAGAAAAAGTTCAAGGAGGCAGGCGAAGCTGCCAGCAGCTAGCCGGTCTTCAATGTTTGGTTTTTGGGCCTGAGCCGGCAGGTGCGGCCGTTTCAGGTTGGGTTCTCGCTGTCAGCGGCTCACGTGGCGCTAAGTCTGGGCGCATTGGAACGCGATGGGGTGATGCGGCGAACAGCACAAACTGACTTTCGATAAACCTGGAGATTACACAATGGCAGATTTGCAACAGTTAGAAGAACAGATCGTCGGGCTTAGCCTTCTTGACGCAGCTCAGCTGGTCAAGAAGCTGGAAGAGCGCTTAGGCGTGTCCGCGGCAGCGGCAGCTCCGGTCATGGTGGCCGGTGGCGGAGCAGCGGCGGGTGGCGCGGCTCCGGCGGAGGAGAAGACCGAGTTTAGCGTGGTGCTGACCGGCGCCGGCGCCAACAAGATCAACGTGATCAAGGCCGTGCGCGAGGTCACCAGCCTCGGCCTAAAGGAAGCCAAGGACCTGGTGGACGGCGCTCCCAAGACGGTGAAGGAGAACGTGTCCAAAGAAGAAGCCGAGACCATCAAGAAGAAGTTCACCGACGCGGGCGCCACGGTCGAGGTAAAGTGACCGCGTTTTGCCGGGCGGGAACGTGGGTGAGCCGAGTGGTGAGCGCTGTTATGCGCGAACCCGAGGCGAGGGCGCAGTCGGTTGCGACGGAGCCCTCGAAGAGAAAGCCAGCCTGGCGCGGCCATCCCGAGGGCGAAACCCGAGGGATCTCAGGATTTGGGTCAGAAAAGGCACAGGCCGGAACGGTCCTGTGCCCAGCCCAAAAGCCAATTTGAATCCGGAAGAGAACTTCTGTTATCAAATAGATAGGCTTAGTTCTCCTCCAAACCGGTATTTTCATGGTGCAGGACAGGGTGGGCGTTCTTACAAGCAATTACATTCGGGGGCTTCGGCCTGACCTGCGGTTTTGTGTCTGTATTTAACAGGTCCGTGGTGAACGGATCGAGAACGGTCTAACTCAGACGGGCGCGGACAACACAATTCAAGTTATCGAAGGTCGCCTTCGCGGCGCCAGCGGGAATACTCGTCCCGCGGGCCCGCTTTTGTCTTTGTCCGACGGCTGGGCGATGAAGGCCGGTTTGAAGTTGCATACTTAACAGGTTTTGCTCTGGAAAAGCAAGAGTTTTTCCGGGCAAGCCGACCGTTTTCGCAGCACCAGAGCGAACGGAACCCGAACGAAGTTTTTAGGAGTTATTCATGCCGAACAAGAATGGCGTCTCCCGTCATCGTTTCGACTTTTCCAAAATCCCGGCAACGCTGCAGATCCCGAACCTGATCGAGGTGCAGAAGCGTTCCTACGACCGCTTTTTGCAAATGGACAAGCTGCCGAGCGAGCGTGACGACAGCGGCCTGCAGGCGGTCTTCCAGTCCGTTTTCCCTATCACCGATTTCCGCAACGTCTCTGAGCTGGCGTTTGTGGATTTTGCCATTGGCAACTGGGAGTGCAAGTGCGGACACCTGAAAGGGCTGCACCACCTCCGCACCACCTGCCGTAACTGCGGCAACACCGTGATCACCGACCCGTTTCATCCCGGCGACGTGCTGTGCGCCAAGTGCGGCACCTACAACGCCAATACGCCCGATTTCTGCAACAAGTGCGGCGACCCGGTGGGCCTGCAACTCAAGTACGACGTGTCCGAGTGCGAAGAGCGCGGCATGACCTATTCCGCGCCGCTCAAGGTCACCATCCGCCTGACCATCTATGACAAGGACCCGGAGACCGGCAACAAGAGCATCCGCGACATCAAGGAGCAGGAAGTTTTCTTCGGCGACATCCCGTTGATGACCCTGAACGGCACGTTCATCATCAACGGCACGGAGCGCGTGATCGTCAGCCAGTTGCACCGCTCGCCGGGAGTGTTCTTTGAGTCCGCCAACAACCGCACCTATTTCCTGGGCAAGATCATCCCCTACCGCGGATCCTGGGTGGAGTTCGAGTACGACCAGAAGAACATCCTCTATGTCCGCATCGATCGCAAACGCAAGTTCCTGGGCACCATCTTTCTGCGCGCGCTGGGTCTGCGCTCCGATGAAGACATTTTGCGCACCTTCTACGCCGTGGACCGCATTAGCCTGCGCGACAAAAAGCTGCGCTGGATGCTGGACAGCGGGATCGACCGGCCGACCAACCTGCTGGGCCTCAAGCTGGCGCACAGCATCAAAGACAAGAGCGGGCATGAGATTGCCCACTCCGGGCGCAAGATTACGCCGGCCATTCTGAAGGAAATCCAGAAGGCCAAGATCACTGAGATTGACGTTGACACCACCGACCTGGAAGGCGCTTTCACGGCTGCCGATATTGTGGATACCTCGACCGGTGAGGTGCTCCTGGAGGCGAACAGCGAGATCACTCCGGAGAAGCTGGCCAAGTTCATGGATGCCGCCGTGGAAGAGATTCAAGTGTTCTTCCCCGAGCGCGATGACGTGGGCAACGTCATCAGCGCCACGCTGCGCCGCGACTCGGTCAAGACGCCCCAGGAAGCGCTGATTGAAATCTACCGCAAGCTCCGTCCCGGCGACCCGCCGACGCTGGACACCGCCACCGCGCTGTTCCATGGCATGTTCTTCGATCCGCGCAAGTACGACTTCAGCCGCGTGGGCCGCTTGAAGTTCAACATCAAGCTGTACGAGAAGAACGACGCCACCAGCCTGGACAAGCGCACGCTCGATCCGGAAGATTTCTACGCAACCATCCGCTACCTGCTGAAGTTGCGCAAGAACATGGGCTCGGTGGACGACATCGATCACCTGGGCAACCGCCGCGTGCGCGCGGTGGGCGAACTGATGGAGAACCAGTTCCGCATCGGCCTGGTGCGGATGGAGCGCGCCATCAAGGAAAAGATGAGCGTGTACCAGGAGATGTCCACGGCCATGCCGCACGACCTGGTGAACGCCAAGCCGGTGATGGCGGCCATCCGCGAGTTCTTCGGATCGTCGCAGCTCTCGCAGTTCATGGACCAGACCAACCCGCTCTCGGAGATCACTCACAAGCGCCGTCTCTCCGCGCTGGGGCCGGGCGGACTCTCGCGCGAACGCGCGGGATTCGAAGTCCGCGACGTCCATCCGACGCACTACGGACGCATCTGCCCAATCGAAACCCCCGAAGGTCCGAACATCGGTCTGATCAGTTCGCTGAGCTGCTATGCCCGCATTAACGACTACGGCTTCATTGAATCGCCTTATCGCCGCGTGCGCGACGCCCGGGTGGTGGATTTTGTCACCGTGGTGAACGCCGGCGACAGCGATTATCGCGTGGGCGATCATATTGAGTTGAAGGAAGCGGAAAAAGCCATCGCGGAGCTTAGAGAGCGCCGCAAGAAACTGATTGAGTACGAACCGTTCTCCTTCTACCTCTCCGCGTGGGAAGAAGACCGGCACGTGATCGCGCAGGCCAACGTGGAGCTGGACGACAAAGGACGCATTACCGCCGAGCTGGTGAACGCCCGCAAGGCCGGCAACTTCGTCCTGGTGCCCCATGAAGAGGTGGACTACATTGACGTCAGCCCCAAGCAGCTGGTGTCGGTCGCGGCCTCGCTGGTTCCGTTCCTGGAGCATGACGACGCCAACCGCGCGCTGATGGGCGCCAACATGCAACGCCAGTCGGTGCCGCTGCTTCGCGCGGCCGCGCCGATCGTGGGCACGGGCATGGAAGGCGTGACCGCGCGCGACTCCGGCGCCGTCGTCCTGGCCCGCCGCAACGGACTCATCGATTCAGTTGATTCCGAGCGCATCATCGTGCGCGTGGAAGGCGAGCACCATCCGACCCAGCTTTCCCGCGAGGTCGGCAGTGACATCTACCAGCTCACGAAGTTCAAGCGCTCTAACCAGAACACCTGCATCAACCAGAAGCCGGTGGTCAAGAAGGGCGACCGCGTGCTCAAAGGCCAGGTCATCGCTGACGGGCCCTGCACGGACAAGGGCGAACTGGCGCTGGGACGCAACGTGCTGGTGGCCTTCATGCCCTGGCGCGGCTACAACTTCGAGAAGCTGGTGAAAGAGGACTACTACACCTCGGTCCACATTGAAGAGTTTGAGATCGAGGCCCGTGACACCAAGCTGGGGCCCGAGGAAATCACCCGCGACATCCCCAACGTGAGCGAATCCGCTCTGCGCGATCTGGATGAAAGCGGCGTGATCCGCATCGGCGCCACGGTCAAGCAGGGCGACATCCTGGTGGGCAAGGTCACGCCCAAGGGTGAAACCCAGCTCACGCCGGAAGAGAAGCTGCTGCGCGCCATATTCGGCGAAAAGGCCGGCGATGTTCGTGACGCGTCCCTGACCTGCCCTCCGGGCATCGAGGGCACGGTGGTGGATGTGAAGATCTTCTCCCGCAAAGGCCAGGAGAAAGACGAACGCGCCAAGGCCATTGAGGTTTCGCAGATCGAACGGCTGGAGAAAAACCTGGCCGATGAAATCCGAATCCTCACCGACGAGCGGCTGAAGCGCCTGGAAGCAATCCTGGGCGGCAAGGAAGTGCAGGCTGACCTGCATGACGAGCGCACCAACAAGCGCTTGCTCACGAAGGGCGCCATCCTGGATCGCGACACCATCGAGCGCATTTCCACGCGCAACCTCAAGCGCATCAAGTACGCGGACAAGGACCCGCGCGTGAACGAGCAGATTGACGAAATCGAAGAGATGACCTCGCGCCAGATTGACGTGCTGCGCAAGATCACCAACGAGAAGATCGGCAAGCTGCAGAAGGGCGATGAGCTGCCTCCCGGCGTGATCAAGCTGGTGAAGGTCTACATCGCCATGAAGCGCAAGCTCAGCGTGGGCGACAAGATGGCGGGACGCCACGGCAACAAGGGCGTGATTGCGCGTATTCTTCCCGAGGAAGACATGCCCTACTTGACTGACGGCACGCCAGTGGAGATCGTTCTCAACCCGTTGGGCGTCCCCAGCCGCATGAACGTGGGCCAGATCCTGGAAACGCACCTGGGCTGGGCCGGCTATCAGTTGGGCCAGCGCATCTCGGAGTTCCTGAAGCACAACTCGCGCGAAGAAGTGATTCGCCGCGAGCTGAAGGCCATTTTCAAAGACACTCCGTTTGCCGACAAGATCACCGAACTGGATGACGCGGAGCTGCTCAACGTGGCCAAGAGCCTGGGCAACGGCGTGTATTTTGCCTCGCCTGTGTTTGACGGATCGCGCGAGGCGGAAATCAAGTCCATGTTGCGCGAAGCCGGCCTGCCTGAATCGGGCAAGACTGAACTCTTTGACGGCATGACCGGGGAAAAGTTCGAGCAGCCGGTGACGGTAGGTTACATCTACATGCTGAAACTTTCGCACCTGGTGGACGACAAGATTCACGCTCGTTCCATTGGGCCGTATTCGCTCATCACGCAGCAGCCGCTCGGCGGCAAGGCGCAGTTCGGCGGCCAGCGCTTCGGTGAGATGGAAGTCTGGGCCCTGGAGGCTTACGGCGCAGCTTACATCCTGCAGGAACTGCTTACCGCGAAGTCAGACGACGTGTTTGGCCGCACCAAGATCTATGAGGCCATCGTGAAGGGCGAAGCCGCCATTGAGCCGGGCGTGCCCGAGTCCTTCAACGTCCTGATCCGCGAGTTGCAGTCGCTGTGCCTGGACGTGGAGCTGATAAAGAGCTTTGATGCCGACCGCAAGCAGGCGGCCACTGTGGCGGCTGACTAACGTAGCGCAGGGCCCTGGCCCTGCGTGAGCGTTGGCGAAACCGCGCTTCTCAACTCCGGGTTGCATCCCGGCTGGGGTTGAGAGAGCAGAACGAATTTTTGGGGAAACCGGGAGCCGCCGCGGTGGCGTAAAAGCCGCAGGAGGACACCTTGTACCGTTCAAGTCCATTTGACCTGGGTACCGCGATTACCGATTTTGATTCCATTCGCATCAGCCTGGCTTCGCCGGAAAAGATCCGGAGCTGGTCGCACGGCGAAGTGACCAAGCCGGAAACCATCAATTACCGCACTTTCAAGCCGGAGCGCGACGGCCTGTTCTGCGCCCGCATCTTCGGGCCGGTCACGGACTGGGAGTGCCTGTGCGGCAAGTACAAGCGGATGAAGCACCGCGGCGTGATCTGCGACAAATGCGGCGTTGAAGTCACGCTGTCCAAGGTCCGCCGTGAGCGCCTGGGCCACATTGAGCTGGCTTCGCCCTGCTCGCACGTGTGGTTCTTCAAGGGGCTCCCTTCGCGTATCGGCCACCTGCTCGACATTTCGTTGCGCGACCTGGAGTCGGTGCTTTACTTCGAGTCGTATGTAGTCATCGAGACCGGCGAGGCGCCGGTGAAGGACCGCGAGGTCATCAAGGAAGAAAACCACTTCCGCGAACTCGATCAGCAGTTCCGCGCCACCGGCTTCAAGGCCATGATGGGCGCGGAAGCCATCAAGGAGCTGCTCAAGCGCGTGGACGTGGAAGAGCTTTCCGTGGAGCTGCGCGAGAAGATGAGGAACGAAACTTCTCTGCAAAAGCGGCTCAAGTACGCCAAGCGCCTGAAAGTCGTCGAGGCGTTCCGCAAAAGCGGCAACAAGCCGCAGTGGATGATCCTGGACGTGATCCCGGTGATCCCGCCGGAGCTGCGCCCTCTGGTGCCGTTGGACGGTGGCCGCTTCGCGACCTCCGACCTCAACGATCTCTACCGGCGCGTGATCAACCGCAACAACCGCCTCAAGAAGCTGATGGACCTGCACGCCCCAGAGGTCATCGTGCGCAACGAGAAGCGCATGCTGCAGGAATCGGTAGACGCTCTGTTCGACAACGGACGCCGCGGCCGCGTGCTGCGCGGCGCCAACAACCGCCCGCTGAAGTCGCTCTCCGACACGCTCAAGGGCAAACAGGGGCGCTTCCGCCAGAACCTGCTGGGCAAGCGCGTGGACTACTCCGGCCGTTCTGTGATCGTGGTTGGTCCTGAGCTCAAGCTGCACCAGTGTGGTCTGCCCAAAAAGATGGCGCTGGAACTCTTCAAGCCGTTTATCTATCACCGCCTGGAGCAAACCGGCCACTGCACCACCATCAAGCAGGCCAAGGAAATGGTGGAGCAGCAGGAATCCATCGTGTGGGACATTCTGGAAGAGGTCATCAAAGACCATCCGGTTCTGTTGAACCGCGCCCCCACTTTGCACCGCCTGGGTATTCAGGCTTTTGAGCCGGTGCTGGTCGAGGGCAAGGCCATCAAGATCCACCCGCTGGTCTGCACCGCGTTCAACGCCGACTTTGACGGCGACCAGATGGCGGTCCACATTCCGCTCTCCCCGGAGGCGCAGGTTGAGGCCAGCGTGCTGATGCTGTCTTCACACAACATCCTCTCGCCGGCGTCCGGCCAGCCGATTACCGTGCCCACTCAGGACATGGTGCTCGGACTGTACTACCTGACCAAGGGCAAGCCCGGCGCCAAAGGCGAAGGCCGTGCCTTTGCCAACACCGAAGAGGTGCTGCTGGCGCTGGAAGCGGGCGAAGTGGAAACGCTTACGCCGATCCGTTTGCGCTTTACGGGCCCGGTCATCGATTTGACCCAGGCGTATGACGACCAGGACATCGTGCACACCGAACCGGTACAGTTCCAGCGGCAGTTCATCAACACTACGGTGGGACGCACGATTCTCAACGACCACTTGCCCGAAAGCATGCCCTACATAAACGGCCTGCTCAAGAAGAAGGGCATTGGCCAATTGGTGAACTTCACCTACTTGAAGTTCGGGCTCGAAACCACGGTGCGCATGCTCGACGAGGTGAAGGAACTCGGCTTCCGCTTTGCCACCCGCGCCGGCCTCTCCATCGGCATTGACGATATGGTCATACCCGAGGACAAGAAGGGCCTGGTGAAAGAAGCGGAGAAGCAGCAGAGCAGCGTCCAGCAGCAGTATCTGGACGGCGCCATCACCAACGGCGAGCGCTACAACAAGGTGATCGAGATCTGGTCGAACGTG
>Ga0209648_10006368_pt1 | contig 10158 bp, 12 predicted proteins | sample GraSoi2013_115cm_FD_185830 | JGI IMG/M metagenome (GOLD analysis project Ga0209648, IMG submission 185830) | Grasslands soil microbial communities from the Angelo Coastal Reserve, California, USA - Sample 9_17_2013_115cm (SPAdes) (version 2) | ecosystem: Environmental > Terrestrial > Soil >...
CCCGGAACAGGTTTTGGCCCATGCCATCGAAGATCCCAAGGTTTTGCTGCACAAGCGCGTCAACCGCTTGGAGGACCTCGTCGAAAAAGTTCATGGGTTTATCCTTTGCTCCTGATTCCGGGCCTTTGCTCGGTCTATGGCAAGCGGTGGCTGCCAAGTGATCCCGTGAGATTGCCATTGAATGGGGCAAGGTTCTGCGTCACTTGCTGCCGCATCTGGATAGCGAAGTTGAGGTTCGCCGCGTCAATGTCTCGCTGCTGCTTAGCCTGGAGAACTTGCTGCTCCAAGGCCGCGACTCTGAGGTTGTTGGCGTCCTGCAGTGTGCGCAACGTCAGCACGTTGCTGGCGTTGATCTTATTCAGAATGCTGACTTCGCTATTCAGTGAAGGATCTCCAGAAAGCGAATCCTGTTCGAGGTTCGCGATCTGCTGCTGCACAGTCTGGGCGTTGCCCCGGACATTACCAACCGTGGTCAAAGCGGAAACGTTCGCTCCGTCCGAGAGTTGAAGTGAAGCGTAAACGGACTTGAGGTTTCGGGCGTCTGCAGGGTTGATGGCGTTGAGGTCCGCCTGACTGTAGGTCAGAAGAGGAATCGTAGCTTGCTGATACGCGGGACTCACCGTTTGGGCTCCCGTGCCGTTTGCGGCGCCAACCCAGCCGCGCGTGTTTCCATAGAGGTCGTTTGCTGTGAAAGTACGCCATTGGGAAAATGTGGCACGATAACGCGCAGGCATGTTCTGCAGATTCCGGGACATTTGAACCGCCAGGTTGTACTGGTTCAGGACCTGCTGGTAGGTTTGCCTGAGTTGAGCAAGTTGCTGGATAAGTTGGCTGTAACGCAGGACTGCGTTGGCGTAGTTGGTTGGGTCGTAGACAATCCCGCCGAATCCGAACTGCGCATGTGATGCGATGGGCAGAAGAAGCAGCATTACCACGACAGCGATAACGGCGCTCCTTTTTGCAATATAGTTCATGCGATTCTCCTTCCTAGTGTGCTGATTTCTTGGCCTTGCCAAGATCGGGATGAGGGTCTTGCTGGCTCGCTGTGGGAGGGCATCCAGCCGCGTCCCGTGTCACGTTCCAGTACCCGTTCGGAGCCTTCGTCGGCTTATACGTGCCGCATGGCAAATATTGCTCATGCACGCCTTGAGTGATCCGCTTTTGCCTAAGTTCCTCCTGGCGTGCGTTTTCGCGGTCTGCCGTTGGCTGGCATTCGGCCTCGGTCTTGCAGAACCCAGGAGGAGCCAGTTCGCTTTCTTCTTCTTTCTTGCCGCATCCGGCCACGGCTAACGCAAGGATTGCAAGTATGACGTACCGGAGAGTTTTCATTTCGTTTCCCTCCAATCACAAATCCGACTGCATGGTGTGCTCGGCATAGTCCGGCAACAACAAATCCCCCGAGAGATAAACCTTGACGCGATTGCCCTCGCGGATCGTCACCGTGGGCAGGATGTTCAGGAAACGATCGAGGATGTTCATCGATGAATTTGCGATGCTCGGGCCAAATCCTTCGCGCACCCGGTCCAGAGGCGAATTCGTGAGCACGCTGCCGGTTCCGGCTTCGGCGACACCGCCTAGAATGCCCACGGCCAACGACGCTCCGAAGATTTGCAGATAGTGGTTGTTCACCTTGTCGCGGAGAGCAGTTTCGCCGATCTGATTGAGTCCTTTGAATTGGTCCAAGCTCACCGAGTAGCCGTCCGGCATGATGAGCCGATGAAAGAACACGGCCAGCCGTTGCTGGCCGAATGCCTCGACCTTCTTGGCTTCTCCAAGCACTTTGGTCCCGGCAGGGATCAGAACGTGCTGCCGGTCATGCGAATAGATGTCGGTTGTCACCAAGCAGTTGACCGGCCCCGAAAACGTTCCGTTGAGGCGGTTGATCAAGAGCGCTTCAAGGACCGTGCCCTCGAATGCAACGTATCGCTTTCCGGTGAACGAGTTGAACACGCCGGGCCGGGATATGTCGGGGTTTGATCGCTCTGACTCAGCAGTGGACTGCTTCGGTTGTGCGGAGGCTGACGTTGGCGTTGGTGTATCGCGCTGCCCGGTTTGCCCCAGTGCTGCAAGTTGCGCCTCCGCTTCACGAACCTGCGCATCCCAATTGCTCGGACGCTGCTGCGCCGAATCGTCCTGACTCAGAGGATTGATGCTCTTAGGCCCTGAGCCGGCGAGTTGCTCGGCCTCCCGGCCTTTGCGGTAAGTAAAGGCAATATTGGGGGCGAACAGCGACAGATACTGTCGCTTCTTCCGGTCTTCTTTTACGGGGTCGGGAGGTGGCTGTTGCTGGCCCGCCGCGCCGCCAACAACGCCTCCTGGTTGAGGCATGCTTCCGTCGGCTGGCGGCACGACTGCGCCGCCTGGAGGTACGTCGCCAGCCAACCCCAAACCTTTCAGCCGTTCGAGATTCGATGGCGAAATGGGTTGCCGTGTCGCCGCTTGTTGTTGCTGGATCGTTTGCTTGAAATCCTCGACCGTCGCCGGGTTCGGAGGCTGCACCCGCGTCGCTGCTGGCGCAGAAGCCGTGGGTCTCGCACGTTTTGTTCCTCCGGTAAGCCACATGATGAGCACCATGACGACCGCTACACCCAGGATCACGAGCTGCTGCGTGTTCTTCGGAAGCAGTCCTGTGGGTTTCGGCGCTTTGTTTTCGACCGTGCCGCGCAATTGCGCATTGGTTTCAGCTTGAGCCGTCTGTTCATTCTTGTCGGGCATGGGACTCTCCGGTGTCGCGTATCGCCGCTACCCTCCGTGCCGCTCAAAATTCAGTCTTTTCTTTCCGAGAGCCAGATAACCCTGGTCCACAATCTTTGGAATGACGTACACGCCGTTGGCCAGCTCGAAGTTGATGAGATTCGGTTTGCCGTCTTTCAGCTCGTAAATTGTTGGCTTCTCCTGGGTGCTGCACTTGATGTAGGTGAATTTGTCGTCGTGGTAGATCGCAGCGACAGAAAAAGGCGCTCGGGCGGCTTTGGCGTTATAGCTGTAGTCGAATTCGAGCTTTCCCGCGTATCGCTCGCGATACTCGCTGATATCCTTCTGGGCTCGCTCCTCGGCAGCATGGACTGCCTGCGCCGCATCGGCGCGAGCCGCGTCGACAGCCGCCTTGTAGGCTTGTACCTCGGAAGCTCGGGCAAGCGGGGGCACTGCCGAGGCTCCGTGGATCGTCGATTCCTCCTTGCGCTCGACAAAAATCTTCAAGTCCGGCTCGGCATTCACCTCGTTGCTGATCTCCGTCAGGAGAAAGGAATACACGTGGCCCGTCGAGGTGATGAGATTCAGGTTGCTGCGAATGCCTTGCTGCGCGGGATGCAGATAGCAGAGGTTGTGTGCGCCGTTAATGATCCAAAACTCTTTGTCGCCCGTGGTTGCGTCCAGGATTTCCTCGTTTACCGGCAACACGATGAGCGTCGAAAACCGAATCTTGGCGCGGATGGGAATAATGTCCGTCTCTGCATACTTGACGGTCCTGGAACCGGAATCCGCATGGACCGCTGGCGTCCGGGCGAACAGCCCGGCACCAGCGACTAGTAAAACGCACCGGAACGCGAAGCGAGGGATTCTAATCAACATCGTGGCCTCCAGTTGGAAACTTGGACGAGATGTCTTTCGAAGATTTCTTTTCCTCGTGGGACGGGAGGAGGAGATTTACAAAACCAATGACGCTGGCCGCGGCGATCGCGACCGCCAGGAGCAGAAATGTTTCTCGTGGGAATACCTTCTGGAAGGACTCGGGAAACATGGCATCCCCCATCCCCAGCACTACCCCTGCCAAGATCATTCCGGCGACAATGCCTGGGAGGAAGAGATCGAAAACGCTGACCCTGTCTCTCATGGCCTCGCTCCTGCCAGGACCTCAAGGCCCTTTTCAAAACCGTGCTTCTCGAATGCTTCCGCCCGCTTCCGGTTGTCAAAGGGATCGTTCGTGTACAGCCAATAGCTCTTCGCGTCCACTTCAAGGTTCGCGACCTTCGCGGTCTCATGGTTCTTGATAAGAAACTGTCGTTTCGGGATCAATGTGGAGATGAGATCAATTTCCGTGTCGTTCAGATGAAACTGGTTTTGGTAGAGCCCGCGATCCATGTCGGGATTGGCGAGGAAAATCTTCGTCGCGCACGTTTCGATGATGACATCCAAAATGTCGGACTTTCGCAGCTCATCGAGCGACTGCGTGGAGAGAATCATCGCCGCGTTCTGCTTTCGCCAGGTCTTGAGGGCTTCAACGATGTAGCCCCTGATGCGGGGATTGCGGAAAAACGTCCAGGCCTCATCGATGAAGAACGCTTTGAAAATGTGAATAATTTCGCGATTCGTGATCGCGTGGTTGGCACGGTGAAGGATATAGAAAAGGAGCGGCTCAAGAATCTGCGGGTACTGTTCCATGCCCTGAAAGTCGAAGCACTGGAAACGCGAAAAACTCACTGTGTCTTCGGGGTTGTCGAAAAGGAATCCGAACTGTCCGCCTGCCGTCCACTTTTGGAGTTTCAAGGAGAGGCCACGCGGGAGTGTATTCGCGAGCACCCCCAGAGTGCGCAGCTCCGGGTCAATGTTGTAGAGATTTTCGATTTGCTGGTAAATTTCCTGCTCTTCTTCGAGCGAAAGCCTTTCACCGCTGTGGTTGTCGGCAAGAACCTTCACGAATAGAGCGAGAAAGTCGAGATTGGGCTTCGTTTTCGGGAGGCAAAAGGGGTTGATTTTGAAAGCCGCGCTGTCCAGGCCGACTTTGACGTAGCTGCCTTCAAACAATCGCGTGAGGCTTTCAAAGCTCCCGCCCAGATCGAAAATGAACGTATACGGATCGTATTTCTGCAGATTGGTGATGAGGAAATTCAGAAGGAAGCTTTTCCCCGCTCCCGTCCGCCCCAGGATCACCGTGTGGGCGGTGTCCTTGCAATGGAGATTAAGGTAGTAAGGCGTGCGATGGTTCGTTTCGAGCACCGCGAGGTATTCCTGGTTCAAATGGCCGTTGACCCGGTGCCCGGAATGCAGCGTAAAGAGCAGGGAGTAATCGGCGTAATTGGTGTTGAGGATGAGCATGGACCGCAGATTGAAGGCATGATTGCCGGGCACCGTAGCGAGGTAGGCGTTAAAGAGGTTGTATTTCTCTTCGTAGAGCTGGGCGTCATGAACGTTGAACGCTTTGTAAAAGTCAGAGCAGGCCGATTCGACCTTTGACAGCTCTTCGTCGTACACCACAATGGTTAGGGAGTAAGCCCCGAAGTAGTTGCCCTTAATCTCGATTTCCTTGAGCGCTTCACCCAATTCCCGAATCTGCGCTTCCTTCGATTCGTCCACAAGCACGTCGTCACCACGCTGCGGCTGATCTGAAGTGGTCACGTAGCTTGCGAGCGAGCGTTTCGTGTTGTGGAAGTGCCGCCGGCGCGAGTGGATGAAACTCCGGCTCTTGGCTTGGTCCTGCTTTTGCCACTCGCTGCAAATGAAATAGTTCGCCTCGACTTCGAGCAGCTGCTTGAAAATCAGCGGAAAGCTCTGTGCTGACGGCTCTTTGAGCGTCAGCACCTTCACGTAATAATCGTCCACGCGGAGGAACCCCCGGTGGCACTCGACGTGAGATTCCGAGAGATAGTAGTCGAGGAACGTGTCGTGCCTGAGACGCGCGTTCTCGATCTTCAGTGGTGAGAAATTCAGAATCTTCTTCAAAACGCAAAACGCCTCTTGCTTTTCGAGAATCCGGGCGCTGACAAAATCCCCGAGCTGCGAGAGAAAACTTCGTGCCTTCGCACGCAACGCAATCGACGCACCTTCGAGTCCGCCATCGATCAGGACAACTTGCTTGCGATTCGAAAGAAGAGCGCGAAGCTCGCGGACAGCTTCGCCGGGGCGTGAAGCCAGCTTGGCGAGGCTGTCGAGGATGGAGGCGTTGTACCGGAAGCCTTCATAAAGAACGACGTAATAAATGCGGAAGGAATACAGGGATTCCGCCTTTGTGTTGAGGTAGGCGATGCGGTTCTGAATCGCCGCATTGACGATTGCGTTCTGATACGTCCGAAAGGGAATGTTCTCCCGGTTCCTCTTGAACAAGTACTGATACACCCGGCATTTTTCATCGAAGATCCGAAACGCGGCGGTCAGCCGACGCGTGAGATTTTCAATTGTATTTGCGTCCAGGCATTCATAATCGACGCCCTCGATGCTCAAAACCATCCCGAGATCGCCGCTCTTCGTAAGGAAGGCCTCGTCGTCCACAAAGCCGAAGAGATTCACGTGCGAGCACAGCGCAGCGGCCTCGCGATAATCCTTCGTGATTTGCGCCAGCTTAAACACCCCTGACCCTCCGGATAGCAATCGGCTCAAACTTCATCGGATCGTACTGCGTGCGAATCTTTGTGGAGTTCAACAGAAACCGGAGAATCTGCGGGTCGGTCCGCGTCGCCCACCGCGCGAACAAATAAAGTGCAAAAAATATCCCTATGGCTCCGGCCAAACTGTTCAGCAGATTGAATACGCACGCGCCCATTACCAGCGCGAAGAAGAACAGTTTTCGTTCGGCTCCTAGAATAGTGAGTGGGCGATTCAAGGACCGGAACACGGGGTTAGCCTGCATCGTCGTCGCCTCGGAAAGACCTAAACGCCGAACAGCCAAGTGAGGAAGTTCACGGCCAACACGGCCATCCCTAAACCGAAGATAATGCCTGCGAAGGTTTTCTTTCCTCCGCCTTCTCCGAAAGCGAACGTCAGGCCGCCAACAACGATGGCAACCAGAGCAAGCCCTTTGGCGATGGGACCGGTGAATGCGGTCTGCAAGACGTTCACGGCGTTTTCCCAGGGCGAGGCTCCGCCTGTTTGAGCGAAGGCGTTGCTGGCCAGAGCGAGGGCCGCACTAGCCCCAATCGTGAACTTTCGAACAGACGGTTCAAGTGATTTCGAGCGCGTTGATCGCGGTCTTTTCATTGGCTCCTCCGCCTCTCCTCGGTCATTCCAAATGGCGCGACCGAAGGTCGCGCCAAATATGCGGCGGAGACTATTTGCGTCGAATCCATTCGTCCAATACCTTGTTGTCTGCGCGCCATAGCTAACATCTATAAGGGCTTATTTCGGCTTCGGTTCCTGCACGGGACAAAAAAAGGGCTTCGGCGGTGAAGCCGAAGCCCTCGGAGTTCACAACGCTAGAACGGGGCCGAGTGCGATGCTTCGGAAGTGTGGTCCGAAGCATCAGACCCGTCTACAGTTGACGTCTTTCAATAAGTTAGCGAGCTAATCTCACCGGAGCCCGGTCAGTCATGCGGTGTGGGAAGTGGATAGCCACCATCCATTTCCCGAGCACCAACACGTCTCGTCAGGCGGTGTATTTCGCCGTAACGAGCGCACGTTCCTGGAATAGCCGCGCTTGAATGCTTCAGACAGCTTCGACGCAGTCTCCTCATCGCGAGCACCGACACAGGGGATGATCATTACTGGGCAGACGAACCGCGCTTCAAATCGATCATTCGAGGTACGGGTTACTAAAAGCATGGCTCCTGCGCCCGGCATGCCGCCAGGGCCGTCGGCTGGCGTCAAAGGGAAGAGCAAACGACCGTTTGGCCGCAACGCATCTAGCCAGATATCCAGCGGAGCGGTGGCTCCGGCATTGACATAGATGGTGTCACATTTGGGCAGTGGCCCTTCTGCGCCCGAACGGTGATAAGCGACGACGTTGGAAAAATTAGCAAGGTTGCGTGTAGCATCCTGCGCAAGGTCCTGTTCGATTTCATACGCGGCAACCGAACCCGTGGGACCTGCGAGTTTTGCGAGCAAGGCCGTGTAATAGCCGGTCCCAGCTCCGATATGAATAACCGTTTCCCCCTCCTTTACATTGAGAGCCGCAAGGCAAAAGGCATGGAGAACCGGCTGCCCATTGTTGATTTGGCGCTCAAGCGCGAGACTCACCACCACGTCCTGATACAAGAAAGCCGGGTCGGCGGACGGGGTTTCGATGTAGCCAGCCAGAGTAAATACTTTCCATGGCCCGGGGCCTACGAAGCGCTCTCTGGGGGTAGATGCAAAGGCAGTTGGGATCCGACTATCCTTCTTTAGTCCCGCGCTAGCAGTGATCAAGTTCGCAAAAAAATTTCTGTGAGCTTCGAATCGCTTCACGGCTTGTGCTCCGGAATGCGGCGGCCCTTAGCCCTTTTGCCCTTTTGGCATCGGCCGCTCATTGTTGTCTTCCATGATTTTTATCAATTCGGCTGACTGCTCCAGGCGACGGCGATCGTATTTTTTTGCCCACCGCTCAAAGATTTCGTAAATTGGCAGAGGGTTGAGAAAGTGCAGTTTCTCGCGTCCGCGCCAACCAACAAGAACAAGCTTTGCCGCCTCCAGCAACGCGATGTGTTGGGTCACTGCCTGACGTGACATATGGAAAGGTTCACATAACTCGTTCAGAGTCTGGCCATTGTTTGCGTAGAGGCGGTCCAGCAGTTGTCTACGAGTAGGATCCGCAAGCGCCCTGAATATCCTGTCCACAGAACCGAGGATATGCAAGTAAATGCTTGCATGTCAAGGTGATCTAGCTGGCCGCACGCTGAACTCCCGCCTAAGCGGATAAAAAAAGGCCTCGGCGGTGAAGCCGAGGCCCTCGCGAAAATTGGGACTATGCAGCCTGCTGTTGCGGTCTCTCTTCAATCGCATCAAGAATGTGCGAAGCGGTCGCTTGCACGTACTCAAGGCTCTCAAGAAGCAGCTTGGAATCCCCTCCGTAGAGCCCGAGGTAATCCTGAGCCGCCGTCCCCGTTTCAAGCCCGATGGCCGAGCAAACTACATAAGCGACGGACTCTGCTTCCGTCTCCCGGATGCGCTTATCGGTGTCGCCTCGGCGCTCTCCGAAGTGCATATCCGAATGCGCCAATTCATGGACTAACGTAGCGAAAGTTTCAGGCGGAGTTTGGTCAGGTAACAGGGTGATTTTGCCTTTCTCGGCCATTCCTCTCGCCGGGGCAATGTCGGCGGAATAGACGAGACGAATCCCACTGGCTCGAACGAATTCTTCGAGCCGCGCAAGGTAAAAGCTCGGGTCGCCGGTCACACTGCCGATTTGAGGTAGCTCCTTTCCAGTGGTCTGCTGTTCGTCCCACACGTAAACCGCGCGAAAGCCCGCGACTCTACGAGCTTCCTCTGTGGTGTTTGATTCGTCGGAAGTTTCGGTTCGCTTGCGGAAAATCGGCGCGAGAATCATGATGCCCTTCTCGCCCTGTCTCACTTGGCGTCCGAACGACTGCCAGGTGCGGTAGCCAGCAACGCGGCCAGCATTCGGACACTGTTTGAGAATAAGAAGAACGTTCAAAAACGAGTACGCCCTGAACTTCGCCATTGCCGCCAGATACCGCGTGAGTGCTTCGCTGTGTCCAGCGTTTAGCGCCTCTACGAGTTGCTCGATGGCCTGATTTGTGACTTTCTTGATGCTTTCTGAATTCATTTTCTTTGTCCTTTCGGTGTATGAAGGTTGGTTCCTTCAGACAGACACAGGAACCAAACCGGAATGCGATTCACCGAAAGGGCTTAGAAACTTTTGGCTTGTTTAGGGCGGAGTGGATGGCAACGGCCATGACAGGAAAGTTTGTCCCCTGGCGGGGACGTGTGCTAACGGCGGCCGGTCTCGAAGTGATTGCATCTCAGAAGCCCATATAGGCATGAGCTATCAGCCAGAGACAGGGAAGTATTAGACACTGCGAAAATCCTGGGCGAGTCTTCGAGGTGATAGGAGTTCCTATCTCTTCGTTAGCCAGAAACGGGGTGTTGCGATGAAACTCGTCGAGACATTGAAAAGCAGAACTGGGGCGCTCAAGGTAGTTGAGGTTGCGAAACTGTTCGGTGTCACTCCGCAACATATCTACAAGATGGCCGCGAGCGGAAACATTCCGTCGTTTCGGATTTTAGGGTCGGTGCGCTTCGATCCCGATGAGGTCGCCGCCTGGCTGAAGGAAAAGCAGGCCCCCGCTGCAGCTTCGCGGCGGCTCAGTTCACCAAGTGTCGCCGCGTAGTTCCCAGAAATGCGCCGCGAAATCACCTACACCACATAGCGGTGACCTGCGACAGCTTTCTTGAGATGCGGAAACGAGCTAGGGGCCAACTAGCTGAATAACTTCCGAATAGCGTCATCCGCCAGCAATGCTAGCTCTGCGACCCACAGTTACACCCTAGTTAGCTGCCCCTCGGCTCGTT
>Ga0209648_10006369_pt1 | contig 10156 bp, 9 predicted proteins | sample GraSoi2013_115cm_FD_185830 | JGI IMG/M metagenome (GOLD analysis project Ga0209648, IMG submission 185830) | Grasslands soil microbial communities from the Angelo Coastal Reserve, California, USA - Sample 9_17_2013_115cm (SPAdes) (version 2) | ecosystem: Environmental > Terrestrial > Soil >...
ACCGCGGCGGACCTGGCGGCGGATCTCGATGCGCACATCGCATCCCGCGACGACCAGATGACGACGCGCGAAATCGGCGCACTCGTCAGCCGCGAGTTCGGCGTGGAGCTCCGCCATGTGAATGCGGCCATCGCTGAAGCGCTTGCGAACGTTCGCGGCGGATCTCGTCCGGCTCTGATGCAGCGATTTGGGTTCATGGCGAGCTCGGGGAGCCACGCTCCCATCGTGCACGAGGACCTGAGCCGCTACTGGATGCACCCGTGGTCGCGTGCGAAACGCGCGAGCCTCGTTCCCGCCGCGCTCCCGGCCCCCCCCGTGCTTCCTATGCCCGCTCTCTCTTCTCTCCCTGCGCACGCCTCGCCTGAGCCGGAATTCTCTTCCGCGATATCATCGGTCCCTGCGGAGCACGACACGAAGAGAGTCGTCCGTGCACGCCGTTCCGCGGGGGCGGCGGCGCTGGGTGTCGGCGGGTTGCTAGTCATGGTCGCGCTTCTCGTCAGCTTGCTCCGAGACAGTTTCGCGCGGGCATCAGCCGCGCGCACTTCGCACGCCGCTTGGCCGCATCGGCTCCCGGCGAAGACTCGCTCACGCGATCGATCGGCGTTCCTTCGCGCGACCTCATCGAAGTCGCCGTCCGGGTCTCGCCGCCCGCCGCGCAGATCGTTGTGGACGGCGCCGTCGTCTCCGGCAACCCGTCTTTCGCCCGATATCCGAGGGACGCGCAGGTGCACCATGTGCTGGCCTTCGCCGACGGGTTCGAACCCAAGTGGAGGAATGTCTCCTTCGGCGCTGACGTAGCCATCGATCTCACTCTCGAGCGGCACGCCAGTCCGGCGCTGTCGGGCACTGGTCCTGCGGCGCAGGTCGTTCAGACCCTGCACACGCCATCCCCGGCGGCCCCGCGCGCACCCGCACGAGCTCCCAGGCCCGCCGCTCCGGAGCTGTGGCGCGTGTTCCCGACCGATCTGCCCAAGCAAATGTAGTACGCGTCGCACGAGCCGTAGTCTAAGGCGCCACGGCAATGGTTTGGCTGAAGGCGTTGCCGAACGCGCCATGAATGGGATCGATCATCTGCATCGACAAGGTGTGCATTCCCGGCGTGCATGGCGCGGTGACGAGAGCGGTGAACACGCCGGGCAGCCCGCGTGCGACGCCCCCAAAACGCGTTGTGAGCGTATCGCCCGTAGTCTGTACCGCCGCCTCAAGGTGAAAATCGTCGGCAGCGGACATCGCCGTCAGCCCGAGCGCCGGACCCGCCGCTTTCCAGGGGCTATTGCCGGCGTTCTGCATGACGACGGTGATGAAGCGCCGCTCCCCGGGGTGCATGCTAGCGGGGGCGTCGCTGGCGAGAGGCGTTGCGTTCAGATCGCCGGCATCGTTCCATAGGCTGGCTTGGGCGCGTGTCACGTCAATGTAGTGACGGCTGTCCGGGCCCCAGGAGTCGGCGTGGAGGTTCGCGAACGAGTTGCACGGACCGCGATCGGTCGCAGCGTACGTCGCCGGAGACGCGGCGAACATTCCGGAGCCCTCGCCGGTCTCGTTCCACGTATCGATCCAAATGTGGCGGGCCATCGCGTGCTGCGCTTGCGCGCTCACCCATGCGGCATCGAAGTTCGCGCCGCCGGCGCGCGGCAGATAGAACGTGTTGGATGGTGGGCGCGCCGCTGCCGTCCCGCCCCGCCGTCATGTAGTGCGTGGCGGGCCCGACCATCTGCGTGATTTCGTCGATCGCGGCGAAGGTTCGCCAGTTGTTGGGGTGGGCAATGAAGTAGGGGTCCGCGCCGAAGTCGGCCATGAAGCGCGCCCTGAGATCGAGGACCGCGGCGTCGTCCACGCCGTTCATGGTCACCGAGTGCCAGAAGGCCACCGCGGGGCGACCTCCCATCCAGCGCGCGGTACCGGCTGCGCCGAAAGCCGAACCGAGCGCCGCGTTCGCCCCCTGGTAGTACGCCTGGATGTGCCCGTAGAAGTACGCTCGTCCCGCCGGTGTCGATAGATCCAGCGTTGCACCCTGCGCCTTCAACCAGTGGTCGGCGATGATCGCGGTGTCGATAAAGGGAAAGAGGCGAGGCGGTGACACTCCTTCCTCGAGCAGCCCGCGCGCCGCCTCCACCACGTGCACGACGTTACCGAAACGATAGCCCTCTTGCCCAGTACCGATCGGGGTATCGAGCTGAAGACCGACGGCGTCGAGATGGGCGTCGATCTGATCGAGAAGCTGATCGCGCGCCCACCCTGCCGAACCGTCCCAGGTATTGAACCCGGCGGGCGGCTGCCAGGCCGAGGTGCATCGCCAGGTCGTGTCGCCGGTGAACCAGCTGAACATCCAACTGCCGACGGTGTGCTGCCCCGGAACGAGATCGCGTCCCGGAGCGGCGCTCATCGGCGGCAATGTCACGTGCGCGCGAAGCGGTCCGGCCATCGATCCCGATGCCGAGCGAGCGGTGATCGTGAGATCGCCACTACTCGAGGCGGCGAGCAGGTAGCTCCATACGCCGCGCGCCGTATCGAGCCGAACACCGCGGCTGGACCCGCCCACCTCCACCGCGGCGATAGCGCTCCCATTGATGTTCGGAGGCAAAGTGCCGGTGAGCACGACGTACGGCCCCGAGCTAGGCACCTCGGCGCCGGAGCTCAGCGCGAATACGGCCGGCGGTGTGGTCGTGGCACAAGCCGATGCATCCATGCCCGGCGTCTGCGTGACGGGCGCTGACACATCCGAAGTCGCCGGGCCGCCTACCGAACCGTCGACGGCGGGAGTGGCCGCCGTGTCGACATGGTCCGTGAGAGACGATGCGCCGGCGTCGGATGAATTGCGCGGCAGCGCAGAGATCGATCCAGAGGCGCATCCCATGAATGCGCACGCCAAAAGACAGACTTGAATGTCAGCGGACGAGGGAATTGCCTTACTCCGAGCGAAACAGCACCCAGCAATGAGCATACGCAGGGGAAGGCGCGCTGCCAGGCGTCTTACGCTGCCGCCGTGAAGAGCTCGAGCGCGTGCGAGGCCCAAAGTGGTCGAAAGCGTTCAGACTCGCTACCGTCCCCGTCAACGCCTCCCGGGTAACCCCATGACTGCACCGCTCACGCCATCGAAACCACCCTGGCTCAACAAAGTACCCGCAGTGACACTCTCGTTTTGGGTGATAAAAATCATGTCGACGACCGTTGGTGAAACGGGCGCCGACTATTTGGCGGTCAATGCTGGCTTGGGGCAATCCGTGACCCGAGGGGTGATGGCCGCCTTTTTTGCTGGGGCCCTTCTTATTCAGCTCCGCTCCCGCCGCTATACCCCATGGATCTACTGGCTCACAGTCGTACTGGTCAGCGTGGTCGGAACCCAAATCACGGATGCACTCACCGACGGCCTCGGTGTAAGCCTGTATATCAGCACGACCGTTTTTGCGGTGGGCCTCGCAATCATATTTTCAGTCTGGTACCGGATAGAACGAACGCTCTCGATTCATACCATCGTCACTCGCCGCCGCGAGCTCTTCTATTGGGCGGCCATCTTGTGCACCTTTGCCCTGGGCACCGCGGCCGGGGACCTGGCTACAGAAGCTTTGGGGTTGGGCTTCAAATTGGGTGTCGTCGCCTTCGGTGCTCTCATTGCTTTGACCTTCACCGCCTGGCGTCTCGGCGCAAATGCCGTGCTGACGTTTTGGATTGCCTACGTTTTGACTCGTCCGCTGGGCGCATCTCTCGGCGACTTGCTGACCCAGGCCAGGACTTACGGCGGTATTGGCCTCGGGGCGACGCTCACGACTGCCATTTTCCTGTCGGTAATTGTTGGCTTGGTTGCGGTCGCTCAGTTCGGCCAAACCATACAAAGGGCGAGTTCCACGACAAGTTGATCACCTTCGTGTCTTTTGAGGAAGAGGTCTAGCTTCACAGAGGAGAATCATGAAACTGCCGACACATGGGTACAGCCAGGCTACCGTCATTGCAGTACTGATTGTCTTGGCACTGGCAACCGGTTGCTCAAAAACTTCTGTCGAGACAAAACCATCTGAAACAGTCGGGGCGGCGTCCCCGGTGGCGTCATCGAGTCCATCACCAGAGAAGAAAGCTTCTTCAAAACTCGGTGACTTATCTTCATTTCGGACAATTGCCGCCGACGTCGCGACCCTCGTTGACAAGGGAGACTTGCCCGGAGCCAAGGCGCGCATCAAGGATTTGGAGGTCGCTTGGGATTCCGCCGAGGCGGGTCTCAAGCCCCGCGCAGCGGCGGATTGGCACGTTGTTGATAAGGCAATTGACCGTGCTCTCGAAGCACTTCGTTCGGATCACCCCTCGGCTGCGGACTGCAAGCAGAGACTATCTGAATTGCTGAACACAATGGACGGCATGACATGAGCGGTACGCACGGATAGGGCCTATTTTGGGCTCACCGTCGCAGCGCCACGGCGAGCGCGGTCACCAACCCGCAGGGGAGCGCGACAAGTAATTTCTGGTACCTTCATCAGGGAGTGTCCACGAGCCGCTAGCCGATGGAGTGCCGAATCGCTCTGTTTTCGTCCGAAGGGGGCGAGTACCAGATGCGTCTTCGCGACGACTGCATCGAGGCGGCGCGCCGCTACGGCTTCTCGGTGCGGCCCTTTGTGGCGGACAACGACGCGCAGAAACAAGTGTCGCAGATCGAGGCCTGTCTGCGCGAGCCGCCCGAACGGAGGCCGACGGTCGTCATGGTCAGCCCGGTTCGCGAGATTGCTCTTCTTTCCGTGGCCCACGCCGCGGCGCGTATCGGCGTGGGGTGGGTAGTGTTGCTGCGTTGGTCCGACTATGTCGTCGATCTGCGTGATGCCTTCCGGCAGCTTCCCATTTTTGTCGTCATGCCCGACCAGACAGCCATCGGGCGAATTCAAGCGCAGCAGTTCAAAGCGCTGCTGCATCGGGGCGGGGAAGTCGTGTACATTCGCGGTCCCTTGGGAACATCCTCCGCGGTGCGCCGATTCGAGGCCGTGCAGCAGGAACTGAAGGGCTCGCCCATCACCCTCTTTACGCTCACCAGCGACTGGACAGTCGATGGCGGCGCAAAGGCGATGGAAGAATGGTTGGGCATCTTCAAAAAGCGCGACTTGCCTCGCTTCATCGTCGGAGCCCAGAACGACGCCATGGCGATGGGTGCGCGGAGTGTCTTGGAGAAGCACACTAGCCCGTCGGTCCACTTCTGCGGCTGCGACGGCTCCCCCGGGTACGGTCAGCGCCTGGTCAACGAGGGCAAGCTGACAGCAACCGTTATCATGCCGCTGGGGTCCGGCACGGCGGTTGCCGCGCTCGCGTCGATGCTGTACGGCGGGGCGCGGCCGGAGGCGTCCATCGTCCTCCAGCCAGCGGCCTTTCCCGAGCTGGGCGTCCTGGCCCGATCGACCTGATGAGCGGGAAGCAATGCCGTGTTTCAACTGCGAGCGACGCCGGATCAGAACCCCAACGCGTGCTGGACCTGCTTGTTGTCCACTGGCGCGATCCCGCTCGGCGAGAGCGACCATTTGTCCATGTACTGCACTGGCGTGACGAGCTGCACGTTCTGACTTGCTAGATAATTGCTCAGGGCGTTGTCGGAGAACACCGGCGCTCCGGCATGGAACCCACGGAATAGGCCATCCCAATGAATCGGCAAATAGGCCTTGGGGTGCAGCATCGGCACGACGAGCTGGGCCACGGGGGGGCCGCCGGTTGCGATCCAAAGGTCGACGTGGGTTAGGGAAGCGTCCGTGAGCGCCGCTGCCAAATTGGAAAGAGGGGCGCCGTAGTTGACACCGTCCACGACGATCGGCTGCGTCAGATCTCCCGCACCGGCGGAATCTTCAAAGAAGAAGCTGTAAGCCCCGGCGGCGCTGTCGATCGTGAAAAGAAAACCGCGGCTGCCGCCGCCATTGGGAAAGTCCTCGGCCACGCCGGCTCGCAAACGCCCTTGTGCATCGGGCGTAGGCACGCTCTGCAGCTCGACGGGATTGTGCTGCTCGGGGTTAGTCGCGGAATCGCCGCTGTGGTTCCATCGGACGACACGCACGGTGACGCCCGGCGCCGGGTGCAACTTCTCTCCGCCGACGATCGCAGTGCAGCCCGCCATTGGGGTTCCCTCGGCGCGCGCTTCGAAGCACGTGGTGCGCGGCCCGTAAATCGGCGCGCCGGTGAGGCGTGCCCAGGTGGCGGTGTCGAAACTATGGTCCCAATGGCTGTGTCCCGTGAACAGCCAATTGAAGCGCGTCGGCCCGCCCAGCGCAGTCAAAACGGCGCCGATGGCGGTTTCGTCCGAGGAGTAGTTGGTGTGCGTGAAGGCGAGGCCGCCTCCGCCGCCGTAGAAGTCGGTGGCGGGCAGGCGCGTGATGTAGCCATTGATCAATACGGAGGTTGAGCCGAGCTCCAGATAGACGTTGGCGATCGAAGCCCACGTGATTCCCACCGAAAGCGGTCCGGGTGGGGCTGGCGGGCTCGCGTCCGCGTCCGGGTGCGCGCCTGCGTCGCCGGTGGCGGGTGCATCCCCGTTGTCGGGCGTGCCGTCGTTTGCCGCCTCTCCCGCGTCGTCGACTGCATCGGCCTTCGCATCGGAGGTATCGGTCGAATCGCGCTGGTCATTCGTGTCGCTCGCAGCGGCGGCGTCGGTCGATGCGGCGTCATCGGCACCGCCTTCCGGGGGTGCGTCGGCGAGCGAGTCCGTCGAGCCGTTGGACGCGTCGTCCCCGGAGTTCACGCTGTCGTTGGGGCTATCCTGACCGGTAGCGGCGTCGCTGGGACCGTCGGCCCCCCCCGCGTCGCCAGCTGCATCGCTGCTGCCATCGTCGACGCCATCGCTGCCGTCGGTGCCAACGTTGCCATCGGAGCCTACGCTGCCATCGGTATCAACGCCGCCATCGGTGTCAACGCTGCCATCGGTGCCAACGTTGCCATCGGTGTCAATGCTGCCATCGGTATCAACGTTGCCATCGGCGCCAACGTTGCCATCGGTGTCACCGAAACCATTGCCAACGCCGCCGTCGTTCTCACCGACCAGGCCATCGGCGCCACGGTTGGCGTCGATGTCACCGACGCCCACGGTGCCGCCGCGATCGCCGCCTCCTTCGCTGCCGATTCTCTCTGTCGGGCCGCTTCCGCCGTCTCCATCAAAGGGATTGAGACTCGAGTCGGCGCCTCCGCAACCGATCAAACCAATTCCGAAAAGGACCGAGCAGCCGAAGGACCGAATGCGGAACATGAGGTCGCGTTTTTTTCGAAGAGTGCGCGAACGAGAGTACGCACCCAAATCGATTACGACCAAAGTCGGTCGACTTCCATAGTTATTAGTTCGCCGAACCGTCGCCGCACCGGGTTCAGTGCGGCTGGCCAGGGGGTCTTCCGCCCTGAATTACTCTGCGCAGAGCGACGATCCCGACGGGTCCGATCATCGTCGTGACGCCGATGAACGCCCAGAGGATGGCGGGCTGCCGCGGCCCGGTCGCCGGGCAAAACGCAGCGAGGAGGTAGCCCGACGCCGGCCCGACGAGAAACTTGGCGAAAAAGAAGGGAAAGGCGGCAAGACCGGCATACGTCGACTCGCGTCCGGGCGGTGCAATGCTGATCGTGTATTCGTAACTGCGCGGCGACCACAAAGCTTCGCCCACGGTCAAGACGAGAACCATCGCCAGCTGAAAGGGATAAGACGACCCGAAACAGAGGACGAAGGGGCTGGCCGCGCTGACGAACGCACCGACGAGAAGGACGTTGAAGGCGGGCCGGTGCCGGGTGAGCACGGTCGCCAACGGTGCGAGCCCCAGGATGAGGAGCGAGTTGAGCCCCCAGAGCTTTCCCCACGGGAAGTCGTCGCCGAGCTCGCGGATGACGTACTTCGGCCACGTGAAGTGCATGTGCTGGAACATCATTTTCACGAGCGAGAGCAGGGTCATGAGAAGCAAGAACCGCCAGAACGGCTTGTCGCGTGCAACCGCGACGAGCATCTTCAAGGCGTTCTTGCTCTGCGACGTAGCGGGCGGCGCATCTCCCTCGTCTTTGCGCTCGCGCTCGATGCGCGTTCGCAGAAGGAGCGTGACAAGGAACGCGAGGCCCGCCGAGAGCGTGCCCAGCCCCATGATCGCGCGATAGGCGCTCATCGCCGTTGGACCGAGAAGCGGGAGAACCACCACGCGCGCGACAAGCTTGTGCGTCGCGGGATCGAGGAACGGTGCCCGGGCGGCATCGACGAGGATGCCGGAAATCACGCCGCCGATGTTGAACGAGACGTACCAGAGCGAAAACGCGAAGGCGCGCGACTCTTTCGTCGAGTAGCGATGAACGGAGGCCTGCAAGACAGGCGAGCCCGCGGCAAACGCGAACGCAAATCCGATGAGCGCCGGGAGCGCTACCGCCGTCGACGGCGCGAGCGCCATCGCCGCGCGGAGCACGGCGCTCAGACCGAACGACAAGACGAGCGTACGGCGCATGCCGAGGACATCGGCGATGGATCCGACGAAGAACATGAACAGGGTAATGAGCGTCGAGAAGGTCGCGGCCCACCACCCCGCGCGCTGGTCGCTCATGTGAAAGTCGCTCGTCAGCCAGAGGGCGAGTGTCACCAAGAACGAGAAGACCCCAACGTATTCGAGCGTACTGGCGGCAAAGACGAGCCAGAGCTCGCGCGGGCACCGCAAGAGCGCGCGAAGGTCGTCGCGGAGAGAACGCCGCGCGGTCACGCCGGCAGGACGGGGGCTTGGGCCACGCCCTTACGGTAGTACAACTGGGACGTGCCGCGGCGGCTTGCTGTCCGCCTTGTCATCGGCATCCATCAAGTGCTCCACAGGACTCGTTGTGCTGCGTCGTAGAGAATGCGCGCCGCCGATCGCGTTGGGACCCCCGCGACCGTGACGAGACTGGCCGACGGTTGACTCTCGATCTCGCGCGACAGAGTCGCGACCGCCTGCTTTCTTGACTCGCGTACGCGTGCGCGGTCGGTGCGCGAGAGGCGTGCCATCGACCAGCGCGCGATGTCCCAGGCGAGCGTCGCGTGACCGCACTCGTCGGCGGCAATCTGCCGCAGTGCCCGCGCAACGTCCGGATCCCGCGCTCGCGTGGCTTGATACGTTGCAAGCAAGGCCCCGAACGTCTCGCGCACGCATCCCTCCACCTCGTTGTCGATGACAACGTCGGCCAAAGAGCGCAGCGGCGCCGGAGCGATCCTCGGGCGGGCAGCCCGCGCCCCGTATTTTCGCGCGAGCCTCCCGGTCACACGTGCGTGGCGCACTTCGTCGTGGGCGGCGCGCCGGGCGGCCCGCACGAGCGCCGCGGGAGCACTGTGGAGCGCGAGCTCCGCCTGGATTCGGACAAAGGCGTGCACCGACGCCGCCTCCAGCATCGCCATCTCGGAGAAGTACGCTCCTAGAGCGGTTCGGGCGCGGCGGTCGGGACTCGGACGCAGACGGGGAGGGCGCCGCCCGACCGAGCAATGCGGGTTTGCTTCCTGGAGAACTTGGCTGCTCACGTTGTGGAGCGTGCCGTCGGTGTCCACTTTCACGATGTGACGAGTCCTTCCGTCACAACCTTCGTAACTGAGCGCCATGACCAGCCACCCGCCGCTTACGGGCGCGGCCCCTCCTTGCGTACAGGAGACGTCGAGCCCAGCGAATTCCACAAGCAGCATGGCCTTGGCGGCGCCGTCAATGGGAACGAGGCCCTGTCGGATCTGCTCGGCGTTGCTCGCTACGTTGACAACGTCGCCGCGCGTCTCGATCAAGTTCACTTGTGGACAAACATCCAGGCAGGCGCCGAATGGCGCTCCTGCGCCAGGGGAGGTGGGAACGCTTGCCAGCGCAAACATGCACGCCGGCGCGTCCTTCGCTGTCGCGCAGGGGGTCCCGAGCTCGAGGAGAGTCGTGGTGTTCCCCTGGAGCTTCAGGTAGTCGGCGCCGACCGGAAGGGTCATCCCTTGCAGCCATTGGTGAACATCCCCTGCAAGACAGACGGGCCGAACGAAACCGGGATCGTGCTCAATCGAATTGTCGCTGCCTGCGCAGGCCGCGGGAGCGGAAGCCATCGCCGCGACCACTCCGATCATCCAGTGCTCCAGGGCTGTCCTGTCACGCGTCACCCTCGAGCCGTCCTTGCCGCGCCTTCGAACGATGTCTCTCGAGCGGATGTTTCCTTTGCCCACGGCGCGCACCTCACTAAGTCAGAAGAATGAGGCTAC
>Ga0209648_10006371_pt1 | contig 10155 bp, 7 predicted proteins | sample GraSoi2013_115cm_FD_185830 | JGI IMG/M metagenome (GOLD analysis project Ga0209648, IMG submission 185830) | Grasslands soil microbial communities from the Angelo Coastal Reserve, California, USA - Sample 9_17_2013_115cm (SPAdes) (version 2) | ecosystem: Environmental > Terrestrial > Soil >...
GACCGCCACCGGCCCCGGGCCGCGCGCGCTGGATCGAGTGGCTCGGCCGACGCATCTCTACCCGCCCCAGGGCTGCGATGGCGCTCCTGCTCTGCGGGGCCCCGATAGCCCTCTTGGCTGCCATCGGCTGGCCTCACGCTGCCGACGCATTGGTCGCGATTCGTCCGCGCGCGCTGCCGCCACTGGTCGCCGAACAGCACATTCGGGCTCTGTTCGGGGGCGATCCAGGTCAGTTGATCGTCTTGAGCATCGATCCCGAGGAGACCAAGGCGCGCGCGCGCGCCGACCAAGTTGCCGAAGCGCTCGAGCCCTTGGAGCGAAAGGGTGTGATCTCCGGGTTCGACGCGATTACGGCGTTCGCTCCCTCAGCTCCCACCCAACGGATCCGACTCGCCGAGCGCGATGCGCTCGATCTTCCCGCGCGTCGGTCCGTCCTGGAGAACGCGTTGCGCGAGGTGGGCTTCGATCTGGGGGCGTGCGCGCCCGCGCTCGAGGCGCTCGCGCGGCCGTCGCACGAACTGGTGCTGGATCCGGCCGAAGGTCTCGACGTCGGGTCCTGGATCATGGCCCGCCACCTCGCGCACGACAACGACACACTTGTAGTGACCTACGTTCGCCCCAGCGGCGATTCCGATGCCGCCCGTCTCGTTCGTGAAACTGTCCTAAAAGCGGATCCCCTCGCCAAAGTTACCGGATTCGACGCGATCGATCGCGAACTCCGCTCGCTTCTTGCGCGCGATCTGCTCGTGGTCGGAGTTGTCGCGTTTCTCGTTGTGGCGGTCGCGATGCGCCTGGCGCTTAGGAGCGGTCGGCACGCGTTCGTGGCTCTGGCAACACTCGTGTGCGAAGTAGGGGCGGTGGGGGTGGCGATGCGCGCACTCGCCGTACGATGGCACGTGTACGACGCGTTGGTGCTGCCGGTACTCTTCGGTGTGACGATCGACGAATCGATGTTCCTTTTGCACGCCGCTCGCGAGCACTCAATGAAGGAGGCTTTGCGAACGCAAGGGCCGCTCGTTGCGGCGACTGCCCTTACCACCGCCGCCGGATTTGCCGCTCTCTTGGCGTGTCGTTTCGATGGGCTGCGCGATCTTGGCGCGGTGGGCGCCCTGGGCGTCTTGGCTGGACTCGCGGCGGCTCTCGTAGTCGTCCCGGCGGCTACGCGCGTCCTGGAGCTGCCGTCGGAGCGCGAGCCACCTGAGCTCCGCTGAGGTCGATGACGCCAAGCGCCGCAAAGAGGCGCATCACTTGGTAGGTTGGATCGAGCTCGAACCAGCGGACAGCGAAGTTCGGGCTCATCCCGAACTTGTGATGGTTGTTCTGAAATAGCTCTCCAGCCGTTACGAAATCGAAGACCAGGGTATTTCTCGATTGGTCGCCGTTGTCGAAGGTTTTGTACCCGTACCTGTGACCGCACCAGTTCACGATTGCACCGTGAATGGGGCCCATGACGTAGTGAAGGGGCAAGAGCGCAAACATCCACGCATGCGTAGCGAATCGCATGTAAAAGAGCGTGTACACAGCGCACCACGCAATGCGCCCCGGCCACGATTGCGCCAGGCGATCCACAAAAGGCCAGCGTGGCAGTCCGCCGTCAAATCGAGGTTCTGGTTCTACGCGCTGGTAGGCGTAGTCGTCGTAGGTTCTCTTCGTCGCGAGCATCATGGAGACGACATTCTTGTGATTCAGCGGCGAGTGCGGATCCTTTGGTGTGTCGCTGAACGCATGGTGCATACGGTGCAGAATCCCGTAGCCGCGCGGCGAAAGGAAACTCGCGCCCTGGCTGATGTACGTGCAAATGTAGAAGAAGCGCTCCCAGGGCTTGCTCATCGAGAACATTCTGTGCGCGCCGTAGCGGTGCAGGAAGAACGTCTGGCAGAAGACCGATAGCTGCCAGTGCAGAACGAAAAAGATGGCGATGGGGACCACGCATCCTCCCTGGGGCACCAGCCAGTGCAATTCGGACAGTGCCGTTGAAATCGCGCCGAAAGGACGCTTTCGCACGGTGGTAGCGCCGTTCCGGGGCCCCAACCGTCATCCTTTGGTCATCGGTTGCTTGCAGGTGCGCAGATCTGTTCGCGGCGGTAAAGAGCCATTCCCCAGTAACCTCTTGGCTCGCCATGGCAGGTCCGACGTCGCTCACGTCGACACTCGAAGAACGCACGGGATTTCGTGCGGATGACTTGGCGCGGCCAAATCAATCGCCGGACGAGCTTGATCCGCTCCCGTCGCTGCTTCCGCCAGAGGGCGTGGTCCCGTGCCGGGTCCGGGACGTCGTTGCCGCGGCGCGCGTTCTTGCGCAAGGCAAGCTCGACGTCGCCGGGGTTCGGGGCGGCGCGGGCTCAGCCGTTGTTGCGGCCTTTGCGCGTGGCGGTCGACGCGTCGTGCTGATTACCGCAGATGCGGACAGCGCGCATCGTGCCGCGAAGGACATCGGCTTCTTGTTCTGCGGGGCCGCGGACCAGGACGAGAAGACGAGCGAAGGGCAAGTGCTCCTCTTTGCTGGAAGTGAATCGTCTCCTTACGCGGACGTCAGCCCCGAGCGGCGCGCGGTGATGAGTCGAATGGCGACACTCTTCCGGTTGGCCCACGATCTGCCGTGGCGCGTGCTGCTCTTGCCGGCGGGCGCGCTTGCCCGCAAAGTGGTCCCGCGAAGGCAGTTGGCCAAACGTGCCGACCGCATCGTCGCCGAGTCGGAGGTTGACCGCGACGGCCTCGTCCGGTCGCTCTCGGAGTCGGGATACCTGCGCGTGCCCGTTGTCGAGGACCCGGGCACGTTCGCGGTGCGCGGAGCGCTGCTCGACGTGTGGCCGCCTTCTTGTCCGTGGCCCGTGCGCGTCGAGCTCTATGGCGAGCTTGTCTTGTCGCTTCGACCGTTCGACCCCATCCAGCAAACCACTCGCAAGGATGGGCCCGACCTCAAGCAGTTGTGGCTACCTCCCGCGCGCGAAGCCGTTCTCGATTCGGAGACTGTGGCTCGCGCCCGCGCTCGGGTGACCCGGTCGATTTTCCGACGATCAAGACACGAGCGCTCGTGGACGACGTGGCGAACGGCCGGGTCTTCTTCGGCGCCGAGGGGTTTCTGCCCGCATACTACGACGAGCTCGATCCGCTCTTGTCTTACGTGCCACAGGACGCGCTCATCGTGATCGAGGACCCCCCGTCGGTGACGAGGGCACTGAGAGACGAGCGTGCGCGTGCCGAGGAGGAGGCCGGATCCAGACACGGAGATGGGCCGCGCTTCCCGATGCAGGCGTTCTACGAGACGGAGGACAACGTCTCTCGCGAGCTCGGCTCGAGGCCGGTGATCGCCCTGCACCGAACGGCCATCATCGGCGGAGCCGAAGGCGGTCTAAGCGAGTTCGAGAGTTCGGTGTCGACGATCGACGCCGCCGCCCGGCTCGATCTCGCATCGGCAGACCATCAGGACTTGACTCGTGCGATCAAAGTGGCGCGCTCGTCGAAGGGAAAGAATGCGGGCTTGTACGCGCTCGTGCGGCGCGTGGCGCACTGGCGCGAGCACGGGATGCGCGTTTTTCTCGCGGCGCGTGCACAGACACAAGCGGAGCGCTTGGTCACGCTGCTGCGTCACCAAGGCGTTGCATGCGGCGCGCGGCTCACGCCGTTTGAGCCCGCCTGGCTCGACGAAGAGCGCGCCTCTGTACAAGAGGTCCAGATCGTCGTCGGGCCGCTGGCGCGCGGTGCCGTACTGCCCGCGGACGGCCTGGTGTTGGTGACCGAGGAGGAGATTTTCGGCGCCCGTGTACACCGGCGCATCGAGCGCACCAAGCATGCAGATCCGGCGCGCCCGTTCTTGCGAGATCTACAAAGTCTGTCACCCGGCGACTGCGTGGTACACGCCGAGCACGGCATCGGCCGCTACCACGGGCTTGTGCACAAGACGGTCTCCGGCATCACGGTGGACCTTCTCGCCATCGAGTACGCGGAAGGCGACAGACTGTACCTGCCTGTGTGGCGTTTGAATCAGCTCGAGAAATACGTCGGCGGAGAGCACGCTCATCCAAAGCTCGACAAGCTCGGGGGCAGCACGTTTGCGCGCACCAAGGTGCGCGTGGCGCGCGAAGTGCGCAAAATGGCCGACGAGCTTCTTCGCCTCTACGCGCAGCGCCAGGCCCTCGTGGGAGAGGCGCTCAACGCGGCGGACGACGACTACCGCGCTTTCGAAGCGACCTTCGCCTTCGACGAGACGCCGGACCAGGCCCGAGCCATCGACGAAGTGAATCGAGATCTCGAGGCGCACCGCCCTATGGATCGGCTGGTCTGTGGCGACGTCGGCTTCGGAAAGACCGAAGTTGCCTTGCGGGCGGCGTTTCGCGTCGCGATGGCGGGCAAGCAGGTAGCCATTCTGTGCCCGACGACGGTCCTCGTGCAGCAACATGCGCGAACTTTTGAGGGGCGGATGAGCGGCTATCCCATTGCCGTCAAGCCACTCTCGCGCTTTCAGACGAAAAAAGAGCAGGAGGAAGTCACGCGGGGCCTGAAGGAGGGCAAAGTAGACGTCGTCGTCGGAACCCACCGGCTGCTTTCGAAAGACGTCCATTTCAGGAGCCTCGGGCTCCTCGTCGTCGACGAGGAACAACGCTTCGGCGTTGCCCACAAGGAACGCATCAAGCAACTTCGCGCCCAGGTCGACGTGCTCACGCTGACAGCGACGCCGATTCCGCGCACGCTGCAGATGGCGGTCACCGGGCTGCGGGATCTGTCCCTCATCGCGACGGCCCCGGCGGACCGCCGCGCCGTGCGGACGCTCGTCGCGCGTTGGGACGACCAGGTCGTTCGCGAGGCGATTCAGCGCGAGCTCGCTCGCGGCGGGCAGTGCTTCTACGTGTTCAATCGAATCGAGAAGCTCTACGAAAAGGCGGAGCGCCTCCAGACTCTCGTGCCCACTGCTCGCATCGCGGTTGCGCACGGACAGATGGGGGAAAAGACTCTCGAAGAAACGATGATCGACTTCGTGGACGGGCGCTACGACGTCCTCGTCTGTACGGCCATCATCGAGAGCGGCTTGGACATACCGCGCGCGAACACGATGATCATCGACCGTGCGGATCTCTTTGGTCTGGCCCAGCTCTATCAGCTGCGGGGGCGCGTTGGCCGCAGCACCGAGCGTGCTTATTGCTACCTTGTCGTGCCGCCGCCCAACGCCATGACTGACGAAGCTCGGTCACGCATCGAGGCGCTCGAGAGGCACACGGAACTTGGGAGCGGCTTCCAAGTGGCGTCGCTCGATCTGGAGATGCGCGGAGCGGGCGACCTTCTTGGGGGGCAGCAGTCGGGCAACCTCGCTTCGGTCGGTTTCGACATGTTTTGCCGAATGCTGGACGAAGCAGTGCATGAGATGCGAGGGGAAGAGATCGTGCACGAGGTCGACCCGGATCTCAGCTTCGACGTCGAGGCCCTGCTCCCTGAAGACTACGTTACGGACGTTGGCGTGCGGCTCTCGTTCTACAAGCGCCTTGCAGGCGCGTACGACGAGGCGCACGTGGGCGAGATCGCGTCCGAGATGGAGGATCGCTTCGGCCCGCCGCCCGAAGAGGCGCGCCGGCTGGTCAAACTGATGACCCTCAAGACGGAGCTGCGGCGCCTGCGCGTGTTGGGCTGCGAGGCCAACGCAAAGGTGGTCAAGTTTCACCTCCGAGACGACACGCCTCTCGATTCCGCCAAAGTTACGGCCATGCTTCGCTCTTCGAAGGGCGCTTGGAGGCTTACGCCGGACATGCGCCTCTCACGACGCTTCGACGACGCGGGGGAGGGCGCGCTCGCGAATGCCGAGTGTGCGCTAGCAGAATTGACCACACGAGTCAAAGACGCTTGAGCCGTCGATTTTGTGCTCGATCGTGCTCCTCTTGCGTGGGATAGCTTAGCAGCGCCGTGCAGTTTGCCTATGTCCTTTTTTGACGAAGGGGCGTCACCATGTCCGACACGAAGGAGCAAGCAGAACACCCGCTGAGGGCGCAGGGAGCGCAGCGAAAGGCTCGCCCGCAGCGGCCCGGCCCGTGGGATGCCAACGATGCTTTCGTGCTCGCGTTCGCAGACGCACTTCGCGACATTCTGCGCGAGGAGCGCCGGAGCCTCGCTTAGACGTTGGTAAGCGCATTTGCTGACACTTCGTGGCAAGACGCTTTTCATTACGGGGGCTAGCCGCGGAATCGGCAAGGCGATCGCGCTGCGTGCCGCTGCCGATGGGGCCAACGTAGTCATTGCCGCGAAAACGGCGCAAGAGAACGCGAAGCTCCCCGGCACGATCTACACAGCCGCCGAGGAGATCGAGAAAGCCGGCGGGCACGCATTGGCGTGCGTCGTCGACGTGCGGTTCGAAGACCAGATTCGCGCGGCGGTCGACCAAACGGTGGCGAAGTTCGGCGGCATCGACGTGCTCGTCAACAACGCGAGCGCCATTAGCCTTACCGGCACGCTCGAGACCCCCATGAAGCGCTACGACCTGATGCACCAGGTCAACGTGCGCGGCACCTTTGCGTGCTCTCAGGCCTGTTTGCGGTGCCTGGTTAAGGCGGAGAACCCGCATATCTTGAATCTTTCACCTCCTCTCAAGCTGAGAGAGGATTGGTTCGCGCCGCATCTGGCCTATTCGATGGCCAAGTTCGGTATGAGCCTGTGCGTGCTCGGCATGGCGGGCGAGTTTCGCGCTGCTGGCGTGGCCGTGAACGCTCTCTGGCCGCGTACCCTCATCGCGACAGCGGCCGTGCAAAATCTGTTGGGCGGCGACGTGACAATGCGTGGCAGTCGCACGCCGCAGATCGTTGCGGACGCGGCGCACGTCATCCTGACGCGCCCGAGCCGTGAGTGCACGGGGCAGTTTTTCATCGACGAAGAAGTGCTGCGCTCCGTCGGCGTGACCGACTTTGCGAAGTACCAGACGGTGCCTGGGGCGGAGCTGTTTTTGGATCTGTTCGTCTAGTCCGTGTCCGGGTCGAACATCGGAGATGACGTAGCCGAGCCGGCCCAGGTACTTTACGGCGATGCCGACCGAGCCGCAGCCCCGCGCCAAGAAGCGAAGGCTGCGGCTCGGTCTCGCTTGGAAGCTCCTTGCATCGCTAGTGCTCTCGTTTTCCCTCGCCGTCTTTTTGCTGTCGACCGTGGCTACTAGGGAGCTGGAGAAGAATCTGCGCTCCGACTTTCAGGCCCGAGGCGAGGCCATTGCCATCGGCCTTGCGGGGGTGACGGAGCGGAGCATCGACGGGGACCCGCTGATCATCGACAACGCCATACTGGTCAACCGCTCCATCCGTGGAGTGAAGTACATTTTCATCCAGGATGGGACGGGCCAGACGCGCGGGTCCACGTTCCGGCAGGGGGTGCCGGAAGGCCTTTCCCAACAGAACACATTCGCCGCAGACACGACCTTTTCCGAGTTGATCCGTACACAAGTGCGGGAGATAACGTTCGGCTCGGGGTCGAGCGCCTCGCACGTTCTTGACCTCGTCGCGCCGGTGCGCGTCATCGACGTCAACGCGCCCGAGGGGCAAGGGAGCGTGGGCGCCGCGCACGTTGGGATGGACTTGGACGAAGTCGCCTTCGAGGTGCAGTCCCTGCGCGGCAAGATGCTCGTTGCGAGCGGTGAGGTCGCGCTTCTCGGCATCCTCCTCCACATCCTCGGGACGACGTGGATCGTGCTTCGCCCCGTGCGCGAGCTCACCCGCGTGGCGTCCAGGATCGTGAAGGGTGATCGCACGAAGTTGATTGGCGACCTCGGGGCCTCCCTCCGCCTCACTGACGACGAAATCGGCGACTTGGCACGCGCATTCAGCGTGATGAGCGAAGCGGTTGCGTTTCGAGAGGAGCGCCTTCACAAGGAGATTGAGCTGGCGCAACGCATCCAGACTTCGCTTCTACCCCAGTCGTTGAGCGTCCCGAATCTCGAGCTGGCGGCGACGATGGTTCCGGCGAAGCAGGTCGGGGGCGACTACTACGACGTCTTGCCTGTGGACCGCGGGTGCTGGATCGGCATCGGCGACGTTTCGGGCCACGGCCTCGACGCTGGTCTCATCATGCTCATGACGCAGTCGATAGTCGCCGCGCTCGTCATGCGGGACCCGAGCGCGGCACCGAGGGACATCATCTGTGTTCTCAACGACGTGCTGTTCGACAACATCCGAAACCGGTTGCGACGCGACGACCATGCGACGTTGATGCTGCTGCACTACGATCAGTCTGGGTCGATTGTCTTTGCGGGCGCCCACGAGGACGTCATCATTTACCGCGCCAAAGAGGGGCGCTGCGAGCTCGTGCCCACCACCGGAACCTGGCTCGGTGGTCGCCGCAACGTTGCCGACGCGACCGTCGACTCGTCACTCTTATTGCTACCCGGAGACGTGATGCTCGTCTACACCGACGGAGCCATCGAGTTGCGTAATCGCGCTCAAGAGCAATTTGGCATCGAACGGCTCTGCGCCGGGCTCGAAGAGGTCCACGACCAATCTCTCGCGCACATTCGTGAACATCTGTTGCTTCGCATAGGCGAATGGGGAGTTGCAGACGATGACGTAACGCTTCTGGTCGCTCGTTACGTTGGTTAGCACCGCCGGTGGCTGTTCGCAGCCTTCCGAAGCCCTATTCGATGACGACGAGGTCTTGCGCGTACTTGCGGACTGCCGAGAGGCTGCGCCGCTGCCAGGGCAGACCGGGATTCGAGCGAAAGCGCAACGAGTATTTGTGCGTCTTGTTCGATTCCGCCAGCGAGTTGAGAAGTCGCAAGAAAAGCGAGAGGCATGAAGAGTTCATGAAGTAGAGCTCTTTGAGATCGAATACGGCTTCTTTGATCTGTGCCGCCTGTGCGGTTCGATGCAGATCGTCGAGGTACTTCTTGAGCAGGTCGTGAACGTCCATATCCGCGTTGCCCACGAGCGTTACAAATATCGCGTCCGAAATCGCTTGTGTCCTCGTCGAGAAGGTCGACAGGTCGATTTCGGTGATTCGCTCGGCGACATTCATCGGATGATCCCCGCGTGAGACAAGGATACCAACGGCGTGATAAAAGGGAACTAGGGTGGGAGGAAACGGGGACCCGGACACTCGGTACGTGCGAGCATGCGGCACGGCGACCGCACCGTAGTGGCAGGTGCGGGACGTGTGCACTCAAGTGGTGGGAGGTGCGGGCCAACTTGGCTGAATCGCTTTTTGCTTCACCTGGCCCCCGTACGAACCCACTATTGGACGAAGATGGAACGGTCTGCCGCAGTTCGCCCCTCGCTAGTCCCGCCGAAGAGCGTTCCGTCGTTTGAGCTTCTCTTCCGACCTAGTGTGAACCTCATTCACGTCGTTCGCTGCTTCGTCGCGGACTTCTACGCCAAGGTCGTTGTCGAAGCCGACGCCGCGCAGCGGTTGGCGCTCGCTACACACGAGCTGCTGGAAAACGCGACCAAGTATTCGAGCGACGGCGACGTTGCGCTCTTCGTCGAGTGCGACATTTCGTCGGGCGCGGTCTCCGTGCGAACGTTGAATCGCGCGTCGGCGCAACGGATTGCCATGGTCGAGCAGGCGTTCGCCGCGATGCTCCGGGCGCCGGACGCCGCCGCTTACTACCTGGAGGCCATGCGGCAGACTGCGACGAGGACGACGGGCTCCGGTGGACTGGGGTTGGCCCGAATCTGGGCGGAGAGCGAAATGCCCTTACGGCTTTCGGTCGAGGGCGATCGTGTCGAGATCCGCGCTCTCGGGAAGACGACGGGGTGAACTTGAAACGTTACTAAACGAATCTGGGATGGCCCGGCGACGATGATCGAGGAGGGGATTGCATGGGGACGAAATCGAACGAGCAAACAATCGACCAAGAATGTGCCGCGCCACGCCGCAGCTTCGTCGCGGCGGCGGTTTCGTTGGGGGCAGGGGTGCTCTCAGGGTGCGGGACGTCGAGCCGAAAGGAGGCTCCGCCGCCGGAGCGCTCGGCATCGACTGCCATTCGGTGGAAAGTCCAGAGCCACGTGGGGGGCGATACGGCGACGTTCCGCGCGTTCAAGAGCTTCTGCGAGAGCGTGGGCACGCTTTCCGAGGGGCAGCTCGTCCTCGAGGCGTTTCCGCCAGGAGGGGTTGTTGGCTCCAACGAGCTTTTCGACGGACTCAAGGCAGGGCGGCTCGATGCCGCGATGATGAACCCCGCGTGGCCGGCGGATAAGC
>Ga0209648_10006372_pt1 | contig 10153 bp, 8 predicted proteins | sample GraSoi2013_115cm_FD_185830 | JGI IMG/M metagenome (GOLD analysis project Ga0209648, IMG submission 185830) | Grasslands soil microbial communities from the Angelo Coastal Reserve, California, USA - Sample 9_17_2013_115cm (SPAdes) (version 2) | ecosystem: Environmental > Terrestrial > Soil >...
CCCCGCCGCGGGATTGACGCCGTCCGAATTAGCGACGCGACTAGCCGTATCTCAGCGCGGAATAAGTGAACTGCTGCGCGAGCGTCGTTCGGTGAATCCCGATTTGGCGCTTAGGCTCGCTCGCGTTTTCAAAACGACGCCTGAATTCTGGTTACGACTGCAAGAAGCCGTGGACATCTGGGACGCCTGGCAAGCTAATCGCCAAGAATATGATCGGTTGAAACCGCTGAGTGAAAGAGCAGCGTGAGCGGAGTCATACCCTAAACCCAATCAACTTTCGGGTGCATCGTGTGCCACTTCGTCGCTTGCTCGAACGCTAAGGCGACGCGCAGCGGAGACGCCTCGTCGTAAAGTCCACCGGTGAACATGATTGCCTGCGGCAGGTGTTGCGCGGGACCATTGGTGGCGGCCGGGACATCAAGGAAACCGCAGGGAACGCAAACCGCCGGATGTCCGGTCAGGTTCGTCACCAACAAGCTCGCGCTGCCCGGCGCCGGTGAAACGAAGACGTCCCACTGCATCATCAGCTTATCCATCTCACGCATGAGCAGTGTCCGCGCGCGTTGCGCCCGCAAATATTCAACCGCCGGAACGAAGCGTGAAGTGCGAAACGAATTCGGCCAATCGCCGGCATCCTGTCCGGAGAGTTGATTGACTCGCCCGTCGCGAGTGATGTCGTCGAACGCGGTGGCGGCTTCTGCCGTCAGAATGAATCGAATGTTCTGGCTCGAAAACTTTGGCAGCTCAATCGGCGTCATCTTCACGCCGGCCTTCTCGAGCGCGTCCAGGGCTTCTTTGTACATTGCCTTGCGCTGCTCTTGCTGCTGACGTTGCTGCTCGTTCTGCGGCTGAAAGCCGGCGCCTTCGAATTCAGTCTTCAGATAACCAACTCGCAGTTTGCTGACTGGAATATCAGCCGACCAGTTGAAAGGCGCGTCGCCTACCGTCGTGTCGCGATTGTCCGGACCGTAAATCGCATCGAGCGCCGCGGCGCAGTCTTCGACGCCCCGACAAATCGGACCGATCTTGTCCATCGTCCAACTCAAACCCATCGCGCCATAGCGGCTCACGCGCCCATAGGTCGGACGCAAACCGGTCACGCCGCAGCGTGACGAGGGCGACACGATCGAACCCAACGTCTCAGTCCCGATTGAAAACCCAACCAATCCGGCGGCCGTGGCTGACGCGGGGCCGGCCGATGAACCGCTGGAGCCCTGACGATCTTCGTCCGGCACCCAGGGATTACGCGTGATTCCACCGAACCACTTCGGCCCCTGTGCCAGCGCGCCCATGGAAAGTTTCGCTACCAGGACCGCGCCCGCTTCGCGCAAGCGCTCAACGACCGTCGCGTCATAATCAATCGCTTGATCGCGATAAGGCTCAGCGCCCCAGGTCGTCTTGATTCCTTTGGTAGCGAACAAATCTTTAGCGCCCCACGGAATTCCGTGCAGCGGTCCGCGATATTTGCCGCGCTTCAGATCGTTATCAGCATCCTGCGCCTGTTTCCTCGCCAGGTCTTCGGTAAGCGTGACGATACAGAACAGCTTTGGTCCGTAACGCTTCAACCTCCCCAAATACATTTTGGTAAGTTCGACCGAGGAGACTTTCTTCGTTCGAATGAGTTCGGCTAGCTGCGGTACGGTCGCAAACGCAAGGTCCTCGACTGACTTGAACTGCACGGGATCGTTTCGACCAAATCTGAATTTGATCTTTGAACTTGCGCGCTTGATGTGAAAGCCGGGTTGCGCCGGATGAAAGGCGATCGCCGGCTCGGTATCCAAAGGCACATCGATTTTTCTGACCGCCTCGTAATTGTCCAGATTGCGATTAACGCCCGGCAGCGCCATCTCTTCCTGCTTATCGTTCAGCTCAATACCGATCAGCTTTTCGGCGTTGTGCATCATGTCTTTCGTGATGCGCAGCGCAGGCGTCGGTGAAGGCCGCGGCGAAGGTGTGGGGGTCGGCGTCTGTGCGGCGGCGGGCAAAGGCAAGCTGGAGATTGCCAGACCGGCAGCGCCTGCGGCTGGAAGAAGCTTGACGAACGTGCGGCGGTTGATTGCTGATCTTTCCCTCAGTCTGGGTGCTTTTTTCTTCATAGAATCCTTTGCCTATCAAGTAAATGGGTGTCACGCGCACAGCAGTCCCCTAGGGACAGAATGTTTATAGATCCACCTGCATTCAAGGCTCCAAGCTCCGTAGGAGCGAAATGTCGACCGGCATTGATTCTCTCGAATATTTCGCTCCTACGGAGCTTGGATTTGGAATTGAATTGCGAGTAGCTATAAACATCATGCTCCTACGGAGCTATAGCAAGACTGCTCATTGACTCGGACTTCCGTATTTCATTTTTACAACCTTCGCCTTGCCCGTTCGATACATCGTGACGACGTAAAGATTGTCGTATTCAGATTCGGGAATTGTCGGAAACGTGGCACCGCCGAGAGCGGCGATAATCTCAGGCACAGTACTGTTGTGGCCGGCAATGAACACTACTTGCCCGGTATGTTGGGAACGAATCTGTGTCACCAACTCGGCAGTGCTCTTGGAGTTGACCTGGCCAACCGGCAAACCCAATTTGTCCGCGAGCGGCTTTACCGTCTGTTGCGTGCGTTTGTATTGCGTCGCATAGATGGCGTTGATGCCCGCGTCGCCAAACATGCGGACCAATTCCTGCGCGGGCCTCGCCCGCTGGACTGAGATCGGGATCTGCGTTGTTGGGGTCAATAATTTTCTCAGCATGGCGAACCAGGATTACGGTAGTAACCGGACGTCGAAAGGTCGAAAGAACCGCAAAGACCACCACTGCGCCCAACACCGCGAAGAGCATTAGGAACACCAGCGCGGTCTTTAAGCCCGGCCGCCGTTCTGGAACCTCGTCAGTCATCGGGTAACTCCGCTCGCCTGGATTAGTCGGTCGTGAATGGCCGCCTACAATACCATTGCTCGCCCGCGAATTCGAGCGAATTCTTCCGCAACGCTGCGGGTGCAACACGCCGCGGAAGGTGGTAGTCTATTATTTCAAAAGAGGACGAAAATTTGAGCGAACTTAAAACCGATCTCTCGGAGTTTATCGCCGAAAACTTTGGCGCCAACGCCAGTTATGTCGAAACTCTCCTGGGTCGCTGGCGCACCGATCCTGCGCTGGTTGACGAGTCCTGGCGAACCTACTTTGAAGAACTGCTCGGCGAATCGACGGGCGCCAAAACTCCGGACAACGGTCGCGCGGCAACGCTGCCGCAGGCCGATGGCAGCGGCGCCGCAGCTAAACGCGAGCGTCAAGGCAGCAGTGGTGATGGCGCCGGAGTGGCTCCGGCCGCCGCCCCACAAGCCAGCCCAGCCAAATCGCAGCCGAAACCTGCTACGGAATCTCAAGCCGGCGCGCAAATCACCCCAATCCGCGGTGCCGCACTCAAGATTGTCGAGAACATGGAAGCCAGCCTGGGCGTGCCCACTGCAACTTCGCAGAGACGCATTCCCGTGAAGCTGCTGGACGAAAATCGACGACTCATCAACCGGCACTTGCAGGACAACGATCGCGGCAAGGCTTCTTATACGCACTTGATCGCCTGGGCGATTCTGCGCGCGCTGAAGGACTTTCCTCAGCTCAACGACGGCTTTGAAGTGATCGATGAGCAGCCGGCGCGCGTAAAGCGGGAATCAGTGAACCTGGGGATTGCGATCGATTTAGAGAAGAAGGACAGAACGCGCACGCTGCTGGTTCCGAACATCAAGAACGCCGGCCAGCTTAACTTTCCGCAGTTTCTGGCAAGCTATGACGACGTAATCAAGCGCGCGCGCGAGGGCAAGCTGCAAGTAGCTGATTTTCAGGGCACCACGCTCTCGCTCACCAACCCGGGCACGATCGGCACCGTCGCATCGACGCCGCGTTTGATGCCGGGGCAATCGCTGATTGTCGCCACCGGCGCGATTGAGTATCCGGCTGAATATCAGGCGATGGCGCCGGCGGTTCTGCCGCAGCTCGGAATCAGCAAGGCGATAACCATCAGCAGCACCTATGACCATCGGATCATTCAGGGCGCCGAATCCGGCGCCTTCCTCGCGCGCGTGCATGAATTGCTGCTCGGCAAACACAGATTCTATGACGAGATTTTTGCCGACCTCGGCATTCCCTATGCGCCTCTGCGCTGGAATCTCGATCGCAATCCCTTCTTTCTCGGCGCCGATCAGATGCATGAGCAGTCGATTCGACAGGCGCACGTGATGGAACTGATCAATGCCTATCGCGTGCGTGGCCATTTGATCGCCGACATTGATCCGCTGCACGCGATGCCGCTGCTTTATCATCCGGAACTCGACATCGAAACCTACAACCTGACGATTTGGGACTTGGATCGTTTGTTTATTACCGGTGGCTTGGCCGGCACTGAAAGCGCCACGCTGCGCGAGATTCTGGACATTCTGCAACGCGCCTACTGCGGTAAGGTGGGCACCGAATACCGGCATATTCAGAGTAAGGAAGAAAAGCTTTGGCTGCGTGAAGAGATTCGCCGCGAGTTCGTCGAACCCGCGCCCGTCGATGTAGAAATCAAGAAGCGAATCCTCTGGAAGCTGATCTCGGCCGAACAGTTCGAGCGCTTTTTGAACACCAAGTACCTCGGCCAGAAACGCTTTTCCATCGAAGGCTGTGAAACGATCATTCCCTTACTCGATCAGTTGATCGAGCGCGCGGGCGACCTGGGCATTGAAGAGATTTCGATGGGCATGGCGCACCGGGGGCGTTTGAATGTGCTGGCTAATGTCATCGGACATTTCTGCGAACGGATCTTTACTTCATTTGAAGGCTCTGTGCACCCATCGTTTCCGGCGGATGAAGGCGACGTAAAATATCACCAGGGCGCGGTGGGCGAACGCGAGACCGCCAGCGGAAAGAAAATTCGATTGACCCTCTCGCCTAATCCCAGTCACCTGGAAGCCGTCGATCCGGTGGTCGAAGGGATGACGCGCGCGACTCATGACGCGATGATCGATCGGACTGATATCGATCGCGAGCAGGCGATGGCCCGCGCGCTGCCGGTGTTGCTGCACGGCGACGCCGCGTTTGCCGGCCAGGGCATCGTGATGGAGACGCTGCAACTCGCGCAGCTTCGCGGTTACCGCACCGGCGGCACCATTCATATCATCATCAACAATCAGATCGGCTTTACTACTTCTCCGGAAGAGGGACGCTCTTCAATCTATTCGACAGACGTCGCGCGCATGACCCAATCGCCCATCTTCCACATCAACGGTGACGATCCGGAAGCTGCGTATCGCACGCTGCGCATCGCGCTCGATTATCGACAGAAGTATAAAAAGGACGTCGTGCTTGACGTAGTTGGCTTTCGCCGCCTGGGCCACAACGAAACTGACGAGCCGAGTTACACGCAGCCGCTGATGTACCAGCGCGTCAAAGAACATCCCGGCGTGCGAGCGAAATATGCGAAGCAACTGGTGCACGAAGGCGTGATTGACGAAGCCGGAGTGAAGGAGTTGATCGAAGAGCGTATCCGTCGCTACGAAGAAGCTCTGGCGCGGGCCAAGGAAATCGCGTCAAAAGGCAAATCGGCGGAGGCGATCGGCAGGGTAACCGTAGAACTCGACGGCTCGGATGTAATCGACACCAGCGTCGAGGCAGAGGTCATTAAGCGCATCACCCGACAAATCTCAGTGGTTCCCGAAGGCTTTCATCTAAATCCGAAGATGGTCAGCCAGTTGGCGCGCCGCGCGAAGATGGGTGAAGGAGCTCAGCCAATCGACTGGGCGTTTGCCGAAGCGATTGCCTTTGGTTCGCTCGCCCTCGAAGGCACACGCGTCCGTTTGAGTGGTCAGGACTCCGGACGTGGAACTTTCAGCCAGCGCCATGCGGTCTTGTATGACACACAGACCGGCAAGTCCTGGGCGCCCCTGGCTGAATTGCGCTCGGAACAAGATCCGCGCGGGCGCTTCGAAGTGTTCGACAGCTCGCTTTCCGAAGCCGGCGTGCTCGGCTTCGAATATGGCTACTCGGTGGTTGCGGCGGACGCGCTGGTAATGTGGGAAGCGCAATTTGGAGACTTCAATAACGTCGCCCAGTCGATCATCGATCAGTACGTCGCCGCCGGCGAGGACAAATGGCAACAGACATCGCGTCTGACGCTGTTGCTGCCGCACGGTTACGAAGGCCAGGGACCTGAGCATTCCAGCGCGCGTTTGGAGCGTTACCTGCAATTGTGCGCGGAAAATGATTTGCAGGTCTGTTATCCGACAACTCCGGCGCAGTATTTTCATCTATTGCGGAGACAGATTCGCCCGGGCTTTGAGCGCCCGCTGGTGGTAATGACACCGAAGAGTCTGTTGCGATTGCCTGCGGCCGGATCGTCTTTGGATGATCTAACCAGCGGCGGATTTATCCCGGTGGTCGATGACGCTGGCGTGAGAGATCCTCAACGTGTTGAGCGAATCGTGCTCTGCAGCGGCAAGGTGTTTTACGACCTTCGCGAAGCGCGGGGCATTAGCCCGACCGTTGGGGAGGGCTCATCTAACTCGGACGATCGCGTCGCCCTCATTCGTTTCGAACAATTCTATCCGTTTCCAGAGAGAGCTTTGAAGGAATCGCTCGCCCGTTATCCGAACGCCAGGCAACTTGTCTGGTGTCAGGAAGAGCCCAAGAGCATGGGTGGCTGGACCTTCATGGAATCGCGTCTTGAGAATCTTCTGCCGCGCTGCGAGCGTCCGCGCTATGTTGGCCGCGCGCCGTCGGCGAGTCCGGCCACCGGTAATTACGCTATTCACTTGCAGGAGCAGGAGCGTCTGGTTAAAGAGGCGCTGACGATCGACTGATGCTGGGAGCGCGGACGTCCTCGTCCGCATTGCGGCAGAGCGCGAACCAGCGTCCGGTCAAAGTAGCGTTGACCATGGAGTAGCTTCCGGACAGGAATCAGCATCCGCCAATATTCATAGACATCTTTTTCCTCAAAATCAGCGCGATGATTGCCGAAAAGACTGTTCCAAAAAGAGCGAAAAAGATCGACACTCCCAGGAAAGCTTTCACGATGCTGGTCTCGCCTTCCTGCTGCATCAACTTCGGGCCAACCGTCGCGAGAAGGATTGCGAAATAAGCACTGGTCAGAATGGCGTAGGTCACTGCGATTTTGATTCCAGTGATCAATCCGTCGCCAAACGTCAGCGTCCCGCCATTCGTTCTTCTCTTCTCTCTGATTCCAAGCGTCAGTCCGGTAATCGCGGCCAGGTTGAAGATCACGACGTCGGCAATCTGTGCGGCTGGTCCTTCCAGATGCAGGACAAAGTGTTTCAGTGCCACCCAGGCGGCGATCACGACCGTGACTGCAATTCCGTACTTGAGTGCGATCTTCATTTCGATTCCTTCGATGACCGCGAAGCATTAGCCACAAAGTCCTCCATCGGGCCGCCGTAGATCCGCTCAAACAACCGGTGTTTTAGTTCGTCTTCAGGTAAATCTGTAGGCAACGAAGCCAGTACGATGTCACGTGCGGCGTCGAATGATCGAACACCCATCATGAAGCGCTCTTCTCCAGAGAGAGCCATGTACATTTGAAAGATCTTGCGCTCGATGTCGGGGCTGGTGTCATTCATGTAAGCACTCCTCTAGCAACTCAACCAGGCCCAGATGTTGAGTCCAATGTTCGAGGTACTCCGCATCGTAGCCAGAAGCCAGCAGCTTCTTAACGTCCCTAATCTGGAGTTCTGAATGTGAATCCCTGGCCCAGTACAGCTTTGAAATGATTAAGTCTTCCTTACTTACAATCCAAACCCCGACGTCTTGAATTTCGACTTGCTGCCGACGCTCGAATTCAAGCCGACGATATTCAGAGCTCTTTCGAATAATACAATCAACCTTGATGATAGCGTCGTTGTGAATGAGGTTAAAAAGAGATTCGTTCGCAATTGCTCGGGCCACCGCGACGCTGTCAACATAATAGTCGTTACTAAAGAGAGAGACCACGGTACCGACTTGCTCCGCGGAAAGGTAAACTACGATATCAATATCCCGAGTCATTCTCGGCTGAGCGTAATAGTTCATAGCAGCTGACCCGGTTAGCATGTATGAAATCCCCGCCTGCTCGAATCTGGTTGAAACGTCGCGAAGAATATCGAGTTCGTTCTTCATATCGATTATGGGGCTTATACACTGTTTGGGAATTACCCGCCAGTTTAACCGGAAAGTTTGACCGCAAACTTCGGATAGATCGAGACGCGGGCTTGGCCTATTATCGCCCTCATCAAATCCGAATGAGGTGAAGTAAGATGTTACAGTTACAAACGAACATGCCGGCCGTAATGAACAATCCCGAGCTTTGGAACGCCGTGTTATCTCGCGATGCTTCGCGCGATGGCAGCTTTGTGTTTGCCGTGCGCTCGACCGGAATTTATTGCCGGCCATCTTGCCCGGCGCGCCGGCCACGCCGCGAACAGGTGCGTTTTTTCCAACTGCCGGAAGCGGCCGAGCAGGCCGGTTTTCGCGCTTGCCGTCGTTGTCATCCCCGCCGGGCCAAAACCGCCGATCCGCAAATCGAAGTGGTGCGGCAGATTTGTCATGCTATTGACGAACATGACGAAGAACCATTGACGATGAAAGCTCTCAGCACCGCCACCGGCGTCAGTGCGCATCATCTGCAACGCACCTTCAAAGACGTCATGGGCATTACGCCGCGACAATACAAAGAGAACCGGCGGCTGGCTAACTTCAAAGCGAAAGTAAAGGCCGGCGCGAATGTTACTGACGCGATGTATGATGCGGGCTACGGATCAAGTCGCAGTCTTTACGAAACATCTTCCGCGCGTCTGGGTATGACGCCGGCGACTTACGGCCGCGGCGGTCGCGGCATGCGCATCATCTACACAACTGCTGATTGTGCGCTAGGTCGCGTCCTGGTGGCGACAACTGAGCGCGGCGTGTGCTCAGTGGCTTTGGGAGATTCAGATTCTGAGCTGGTGACGGCGCTTTTTTCCGAATACCCGAATGCTTCGATCGATTCACAGGATACCGTGATCAGTCCCTCGCTGAATCTGTGGTTGAGAAGAGTCCTGGAACATGTAAACGGCAAGAGCTTGCGCATCGATCTGCCCCTCGACATTCAGGCGACGGCGTTTCAATGGCGCGTCTGGGAAGAGTTGCGCCGCATCCCTCTGGGTGACACGAGATCTTATCAGGACATAGCCAAAGCGATCGGCAAACCGAAAGCAGTGCGCGCAGTTGCCGGTGCTTGCGCCGGCAATCACGTAGCGCTGGTCATTCCCTGCCATCGGGTCATTCGCGAAGACAAGAATCCGGGTGGCTATCGTTGGGGACTGGAGCGAAAGAGAAACTTGTTGGAACGTGAGCGGCAGTCCAGGAGAGTTGGCGCTATTTGATCAGGCGCGCTCAGAATTGATCCAGACCGTCTTGATATTCACAAACTCGTGAATTCCAAACTCACCGAGTTCCCTTCCATAACCGGAGTGTTTCACTCCGCCGAATGGCAGACGCGGATCAGAAGCGACCATGCCGTTGATGAAAATTGAGCCAGCCTCCAGTTCTTCAACGAACCGCTTGAGGTCGCTCTCGTCATTCGTCCAGGCTGCTGAGCCCAGGCCGAATGGCGAGTCATTGGCGAGTTCAATCGCTTCGTCGATGTTGGCCACGCGAAACAGCGAGGCCACTGGCCCGAAAAGTTCATCGCGGTAGGCGGGCGAAGCTTTCGGAATATCCGCCAGCACCGTGGGTTCGTAGAAATTCCCCCGCGCCAGGTCACCGTCAGCCTTAAACTTCTGCCCGCCAGTGAGAATCTTTGCGCCGGCTGCCACGCTTAACTGCACCTGTTCTTCCAGGTCCCTCAAGATCTGCGCCGTGGCCAATGGGCCGATGTCGGTTGCCTCATCCATCGGATCGCCGATGCGGAGTGCCTTCATCGATTCAACAAAACGCTTTTCGAACTCATCGTAAATCTGCGCATGCACGATGAAGCGTTTGGCGGCGATACACGACTGCCCGTTATTTATCGTGCGTGCTTTGACGGCGGTCGCGGTAGCCGGCTCCAAATCAGCAGAAGGCATGACGATAAAGGGATCACTGCCGCCGAGTTCCAGGACCGTTTTCTTGATCTGTTGGCCGGCGATACTCGCGACACTGCGGCCGGCCGGCTCGCTGCCGGTA
>Ga0209648_10006375_pt1 | contig 10152 bp, 13 predicted proteins | sample GraSoi2013_115cm_FD_185830 | JGI IMG/M metagenome (GOLD analysis project Ga0209648, IMG submission 185830) | Grasslands soil microbial communities from the Angelo Coastal Reserve, California, USA - Sample 9_17_2013_115cm (SPAdes) (version 2) | ecosystem: Environmental > Terrestrial > Soil >...
TTACTCCTGGCTTCGCACCATCCCGTTACCGGGAACGCACGCAGGAGTTGGCGACAGGCTTGGACACTAGCCTGGGGGAGTGCTTTTGCTCCCCACTCAAGATAAGCGATTTGCGCATCGCACGATGCCTTCGAAGAACATTACCAGTTGCAGCTTGAAGAAGACCACTGGATCAATGGAGGGACGCCCACCGCCAGCATAGCTCTCGCGTACGAACTCGCGCACAAACGACAGGTCAAGTGTTCGCTCCAGGTGACGATAGAAGTGATCACCTGGAACCAGGTCTTCAAGTGAGACCTTGACGAGTGGAGCAAAACTGCGTTGTTTGCTTCCCATCATGATTGTGGCCTCTCTTCCGCGTCCGACTCCAAACACACTCTGCTTTACCGTGATTTCCTCTCCTGTTCAACAAGCTGATCTATGCTGCAACCTACGGAAGCCTGAGAAGCTTTTCCCTCTAGAGTCGTTGGCCCCTGAGTTGTTACGCATGCCCATTTCTCTGCTCGGTTCCTTCCGCAAGCAAGCGTTACGGTTTGTGGAAGAGGAGCGCCAGAATGGCAGGTAAGAAGTACTGCTCTAATGCTGCTGTAATCAATCCGAGGAGCAGGCTGCCACTTACCCCCAGGACAGTCGAGAAGAATTTCGAGCGAATACTAAAAGGCCATGCTGGGTAAGGCGTATGGAGTGTTTCCACCAGGCTCTTTTTTTCTTGCACGGCCTTTGCAGCCTCGACTTGATTGGTCTCGATCAGTGCTTGTATCTCCTGCCGTAATGCCTCAATGTGAGCAACATAGGTGTCTTCGTCTGTCTCACCTTCGCTCACCATTTGGGTATGTATATCCCGCAACGGGAGAATGAACGCCAGGACGATCACCGGAAGGTCATACAGAAGAAGGAGCAGACCGAAACCCACTTTTGCAGCCAGGTAGACTGCATTCACTCCACTTTGAGTAAAAGAGAGCAAAATAAATCCGATGGTGAGACCAGAACCGATAAGGAGGGGTGAGCCTAAGCCAAAACAAAAATTGCCGAGTGACTTGAGGCCGCCGCACTTGTCCGGGTGAAATGGCTGAATTCTCAACTCGAATAGTCGCGCTAGTTTCCTGACATGCCAGCCCGAGATATACACCGCCCAGGTCACTATTCCGAAACAATACAATCCCGCCAAATATAACAATGTAATGAGCAGAAATCCTCCTACACCAAGAAGCATTACAAAACTGCTTTGGTGTTCGACAGAGAGGATCTGTATGAGAGCGTAGACAGAAAGAATGCTTAAGACGATCATCGGAAAACCGCTCAGGAAGTATCTTTTCGGGCTGCCGAGGGCATCACGATAGTTCTCAAGAAAGCAGAGGTAGGATGTGTTGGTATCGCCATCGGGGGTAGCAATGCGCTTCTTCTCAAACAGATCGCGCAGCGTTTTCGGAGCACTCAATCGCCAGACATCGAAAGGCCAGAGAATTGAGAGCAAAGCTATCACGGATAACACATTCAGTCCACTCCCCAAGAGAATCCCTCCAACCTGAAGTTGAAGCTGAGGGCTTAGGCCTAGAAAGAAGAAGAGAAGGAGCAATTCACTCGGGAAAAAGAGGCCAATCAGATAGACATAGATGTACTTAAAAATAAATCTATCGAATCTTGATGGTAAGACATCAAAATGCTGGAGTATGCCGTTAATCTGTGCTTTGGTATCCTCTCGCTGAAGGCTTGTTTCTGTGAGGGTTCCATTCCCTTTATGTTCACCCGGCGTACTCATGGAGGATCACTCCTTCTGCTTCGTTTTTTCAGGTAGAGGATACAGTGAACAGGTATGTATGCCTGAATCATCATATCACATCTATGGAGCGGTGGGCGAAGTACGCAGCTTACTGATGAGCTTAGAAAAGCATTTTTCAACAGGCTGAAGTTATTGTGCGACTCATCGGTTCATGCGTTAATATCTATAAGCAAAATGATTTCTACGAGGTAAGTACATGGCAAATCAGCAACATCTCGATATTCTCAAACAGGGTATAAAAATATGGAATGAATGGAGAAAGCAGTATCCAGAAATACAACCTAACCTCAGTGAAGCTATCCTAAACCAATCAGATTTGAGTGAAGCGGACTTAAGTGAAGCCAACCTCAAGGGAGCTAGCCTCAAGGGAGCCAACCTGCGGAGAGCCAACGGAAGCGGAGCTAATCTATGCAGAGCTAGCCTCAAAGAAGCATATCTTGGAGGATCAGCTTTTCTGGTAGCTGACCTCATTGAAGCTGATCTGACCGAAGCTGACCTGAGCTATTCCTCCTTCAGCGAATCGGACTTGACCGATGCCAATCTTAAGGGAGCCAAGCTCATCGATACTAACTTAAGCGGAACTATTCTTTTCAGGGCTAATTTGAGCGGAGCCGATCTGAGCGGAGCCAGATTAGTTAGGACAAATTTGATGAAAGCGACCCTGGCTGATTGCCGAATACATGGTATATCTGTTTGGGGCATACAACTGCAAGAAGCGGTACAAAACAACCTCATCATTACTCCTCCCAACCAACCAACCATTTCTGTTGATAATCTTGAGGTTGCTCAATTCATCTACCTATTACTCAACAACGAACGCATTCGATACGTCATTGATACCATCACCTCCAAAGTTGTCTTGATCTTAGGACGCTTCACACCAGAGCGGAAGATTATTCTAGATGCTATCAGGTATGAACTTCGTAAGCGCAACTATACACCTGTGTTATTCGATTTTGAGAAACCAGCAAACCGAGACTTGACAGAGACGATCAGTACGCTTGCTCATTTAGCACGGTTTATCATTGTTGATCTTACTGATCCAAGCAGCGCACCCCATGAAGTAGCGACTATTATTCCACACTGTGTTGTCCCTGTTCAGCCGCTTCTAACCCTACAGCCCCTCATTATTGAAGGGAAAGCCGTAGAAAGGCGTGAATATGCGATGTTTCAAGACCTCAGAAGGCGGCATCCCTGGATACTTCCAACGTTTCGCTACCAAGATACTGCTGACTTACTTGCATCGCTCAAGGAGCACATAATTGAGCCTGCCGAACAAAAGGCAAAGGAATTAGCTCAACAGTAACATCGTAAACAAAACCAGCATGTTGAAAAACTCGAAATCGTTGATACAAAGAGGATGAGATGACTTGCAAGCGTTCCAGAAGTCTGGCATTTCGTAACGCTTTCCGTAACGATTGCGAGACAGAGGTATGCTATGATATGGCTGAGGAAGACAGAAACCTATACCTTAATAATTGAGTTTTTCTTCCTGTTGACATACCTCATTTGTGGCATAGTCGAGCTTATGGATGCATTGCGCAAGGAAAAAGTGAAAGAGATGAACACAGGGACAACAAGAGCTGACGTCCGCCTGCCAGGCCGGGTGCTGTTGGTTGCCAGAGCGACCTGGCTGGCGTTTGCCTTCCTCGAACTCATCTTGTTTATCATCAATCTCCTCCAGCCGCTCTTCGGGGGCCAGACGCTCATCTGCCCATTTACCTTTACCTGCCCCTATGACGCGACCACACTCCAAGCGCTCCACCAAGCGCAGATTTCTCTCACGGCCTACACGACCTATGCCACAGCATTCGGGCTCCTCTCCGCGCTGATCTTTGTAGGGCTAAGCGTGCTCATTTTCTGGCGGGTGTTCGATCAACCAGTGGGTCTGTTTGCCTCCTTCAGCTTCCTCTTGCTGGGATCGATAGGGCTTGTGGGAGACATCTCAAGGATGCCCCTGGCTCTACTAGTGTTCGTGGGTGTGATCCAGACCGAGTTCGTGCTCTTCTGCTTTGGGTTCTTTCTAGTCACCTTCCCTGATGGCCGCTTCGTTCCCCGCTGGAGCTGGCTGATTGGCTGTACGTTCTTTGTGCAAGGCATCTTCTTCCAGCTTCCTGGCCGTTTCAATATCCTGTCCTGGCCTCTCCCGCTCTTTCTGCTCGAGCTTGTGCTCGCTTGGGGCAGTCCCATTGCGATACAAATCTACCGCTATCGACGCGTGTCCACTCGTGCACAGCGCCAGCAGACCAAGTGGGTCATTTTTGGCCTGACCTGCGCTATTCTGGTGTTCTTGCTCACGGTCTTCACGGGAGCACTCATCCCGACCGTCGGTGTAGCGGGCTCGCTCTCGTATTTGGCGAGCACGTCGCTCAACTCGTTGGCGTTTCTGCTCATCCCCCTGAGCATCACGATGGCTATCCTGCGCTCTCGTTTATGGGATATTGATGTCATCATTCGTCGGACGCTCGTCTATAGTACCTTGACAGTGATCCTGACCCTACTCTACGTTGGACTCGTTATCGGACTAGAGTCGCTGGTGCACCTGCTCACTGGGCAGGTCTTGCAGTCTCCTGTCATTATCGTGGCTTCGACACTGGCAATTGCTGCTCTCTTTCAGCCCTTGCGCCGTCGGATTCAACGGGTCATTGATCGTCGTTTCTTCCGGCGCAAGTATGATGCCGCTCGCACGGTGGCAGCCTTCAGTGCGACCCTGCGCAATGAGGTCGATCTGACGCAGTTGAGCGAACACCTGATAACGGTCGTGCAGGAGACAATGCAGCCAGCACACGTCTCGCTGTGGTTGCGTCCACCTGAACACGACGGAAAACAGCGGGCTCCTTGGAGGAGCACTCCTCCTGCTTCCTCTGACGGAAAATGAAGAGGTGCAAGGGTTCCTGCCTGGCTCATCCGCATTTCCAGTCTTGAAGCATGAAAGGTTACTCTTATTACTTACCACCTTTTCTCCCGTTCTTCAACAGCCTGAACTATTGTCCGACCCATATTAAAGAGTTTTGCGAGGGTCGCAGTGATAGGATGTCCGAGCAGAGACACGCGCATGGCTCTACAAAGGGGTTGAGAGGGAAAGAGGGCAGAAAACACCCGTATTTTCTGCTCCAAAAGTACCAGTTTTTCAGAGATGCGCGGAAAACCCTTGCTTTTTTGGCGGTAGTATGTCAAGAGTTGTGTAAAATCTCGGTGCCTGGTTGCTTGGTTGATGAAACGGACATCGTGAGTTTGTTGAAGTGCAAACTGCGGATGACCGCATAAAACAGTAATACACAACTCCCTTCGTTTCGAAAAGCCGCAGCCATTTTGTGTGAACGGCGCTTGACTTCTCCAAAGAGCCGCTCGATCACATTGTTGGTGCGGATGGTCTTCCAGTGTTCCTTCGGATAGGCGTAAAAGGTCAGACAGGCCTCCAGATCGCGCTGAAGGCACGCAATGGCGGTCGGATACATCTTCTGATACTTCTCGATAAAAGCTGCCACAGCCTGATCAGCAGCTTGCCGATCTTTCTGATAGAACAAGGCTTTCAACTCTGGTTTGAGCTATGCTTGCTGTTTGGTCGGAACATAGCTCAGGACATTGTCCATTTTGTGAACGACGCAGCGCTGACGAGCAGCGTCCGGGAATTTCTTCGAGAGGGCACCCAGCGTGGCCTGGTTGCCATCACTGACCCAGAGGTCAATGGCTTTGACGCCCCGCTGCTTCAGGTCTTCCAGCAGATCTTTCCAGGCCTGTTCATTCTCCCGATCACCCACGCTGAAGGCGAGTACCTCCCTCTCCCCATTTTCGGCAATGCCCACGACGGCCAGGATCGGCATCTTGCATCCTTCGCCATTATAGATCACGGTGAAATATGTCCCATCCGCAAAGGCATACACGTAGCGCTCGGCTAGTTTGCGCGTCTTCCACTGCTCATATTCGCTGATCCTTCGTATGAAACACGCGTGAGACGGTGGACGCACTCGGCTTCGTTCCCGTCAAGCTTTCTACCACCTCGCCTACCCGTGCCATGCTCACCCCGCCGATAAACATTTCTCCGATCGTTTGATCCAGGTCAGGGCGGCGGCGATGATAGCGCTCAAAGAGTTGGGTCTGATACCCTGCTCGTGTGCGCGGCACCGGCAGGTCGCTGATGTGACCGAGGCTGGTGTCTAAACCTCGCGTGTAATGTCTGTTGCGGTAATCGCACCTCTGCTCACTGTGCTCATAGCGTACTGCGCCAATGAAGGCATCTACTTCGGCTTCCAGCACACTCATCAGGGCTATCCGCACCGCTTGCTGTAATTGCTCTCGTAGCATCGCTTCAAAGCTCGCTTGACTTTCCTTCTCGTCTTGCGTATCGTTCTTCTGACGAGTCATGGTATCCTCCTTTAAGTTTTCTACTGATCTTAACGGATCAGCTTGGATACCAGACTCCGCTTTTACACACAACTCAGTATACTTCCCTTCAGGTAGAAGCTGGTATAGCGAGCAGTTGGTGGATGGTGACAGCAGAGTGGCTAAACCAGTAGACCGGCAGGATACTCACGTTCCGCAGCCGCCGTCTCAAAATCCCTCCACATCATCGTATTGGGGAGCGCATCACAGTGAACTTTGATGCCAACGAGCCGAAGCACTATCGCATGGAACTTTGAGAAAGTCGTTTTGAATTCGCCAACACTCACAACTTTGCTATCAATCGGATGGGCGGCTATGTAATCCAATATGCCTGTTCAAGACCATCCCCTTTTTTCTGAGCATTGATCCGTGCCACTATGAACCCTTCAGATAGCGCTATTTGCTCACTACCCTTCGCATAATTGCTAATTTCATTTCCACTGCTGTGAGGCAGGCAGAATTCGCCAATCTGTCTCATAGATGCGTTGGTGCAGTTCCAATTCGACAATAGCAGCGAGTATCCCTCTCTGCCTTTCTGCATCAGCTTCACTCATGATCTGAAATGGCCAGTAGCCCGCCGTACTTCCAGCGAGGTGAGGATGAAGGAAGTCCTGGGAGTAGTTGACAATAATACGTACTGGCTGGAGCGGTTGGGGGAGGCCGCGTGTGACATGCGCAGCCCGCTGTTCAGGCCAACTTAACTCAAAGCGCGTCTCCAAGCCACCGGAGCCATCATCTTCGGGGCCGATCACCTGTGCTTGACCGGTACCCTGTAAGAACAGGACATTGGCTTCCTCAAGGACTGCCACTGCGACTGGTGTGAGCAGTTCAATACCCCGGCGGTACAGTTCCTCTTTTGTACTCCGGCTCTTTGCTCCCTCGTAGGTGCCAGTGCGTAAATCGTGTAGGTGGCGAAGCAGATCGTCAGCGCGAATTGCGGTCGGTTTCGGAGTGTTCAAAGCATGTCCCTTTCCTTTATCGAGGCTCAAGCAACTCAGCACTGCTGAACAGGTCTGCCAGTCCTTTTACTCTGCGCTCATGAGGCCATTTGAGTTGCATGTGTTGGTAGGTTTCGCATGCCTCACTATAGCGTAAATCGGAACCAAGCTCTAGCGCGGAAGTTCCTGCCAACTCAACATACGTGCATGTCTGTTCCATGTCCCCTAGCCTCAATGCAGCAGATGCCTGACGGTTCAGCAGTTCCACACGCCGGGGGATGGCTGTGGTGGGGATGTATTTATCAACCTGGGCCAGGTTTTCTAGTGCTTCTCTGGCTTGATTGAGATGTAACTGTGTGAGCACCTCATGATTGGCGAAGAAAAAACGATCAACAGGGACATAGGCAAAGTGTGGATCATCTTCGGGGTGTTCGGGAAACACGTCACGTGCCAGGCTCAGCGATTGTTTTGCTGTTTCCTGTTGACCAATAAGAGGATCAGCTTGGGACTCAGCGAGTACCACATAAAGCCAGCCCTGTAAAAGAGGCGACACACCACTGCTGTACTGGATCGCTTTCTGATGAAGGTGCAATTGTTGTATCGGTTGCTTCAAATGAAAATAGACATGTGCCTGCCGTACCAACGATGCCAGGCGCAAGTGGTTATCATCAGCAAGGTCTCCGTAATGGAAGGCTTGCTTGATGGCAGCGAGCGCCATGCCGAAATCTTGATGTTGCAGCGCGAGCAGCCAGGAGAGTTGGTAGGCCTGCGAAGCACAGCTTGCCACTAGCTGCTGGTATCTTGATGGGTGCTGTGCCAAGGTCGAAAGCTGGGCAAGATAGGTTGGGAGTACGCGTTCAACTTCGGCCATGCCGCCATCAAAGTAGAGTCTCCAACAGGCAGGGATAGCAGTGACATACGAGGGAAGCACTTCTTCAATGTGGAGAGAGAATTTTCCCTCTGCAACTCCATTGAGGCTCATTAAGGCGAGAGGCAATTCTATAAGAAACGCTAATGCCTCCCTGCGCGTCTTTTTCCCCTCAGGGTGTTGTGCCATCGTATCTAATCTCCTCAATTCTTGCTCCGTACTCACTAGCAGCTCATCAAGCGTGTATCCGTAGAGTTGCTGTGCTAATGTCAATGCCGAGACACCTAATTTGAAGAGAGCTGGGATAGTGCCTGGATTGGTTGCTCCAGTCGCTCCTGTTGAAGAGACCCCTGTTAGATGCCGACTGCTTGCTGAACTCGATGGATACTTCCTGAACCCTAACTGTTCGGGTGTCATTTTAAAGACTTCGCGAGCCTTATTGATTGCATAAGGATGCGGGATAACCCCTTGTTCCTCCCATCGTGCATAAGTAACTCTGCTCACTCCTATCATTTCAGCCACTTCTGCTTGCGTCCAGCACCGTTGTTCCCTAGCCTCGATGAGCTTTTCATTCCGCATCGCGATGCCCTCCACGAATCGATTCTACTGACTAGTTCTCCTTGGGTCAAGGAAAATTCAGTGTTGAGGAGACTTCAAAAGCCAAAACTATACACAAACGATACAAGGTAAACTCTACCCGTATGTAGCAGAACATATACTAGAACGATATTTCTATAAACGACTTTTGGGTGTACCATTTCCTCTAGAGCATGACGCAGCAGTAGCATACCGCATTTTGCTGGAGGTTTCAATGCATGTCAATCATTTTCAAAAGGCTTCTTTTTGAAAAGGTATGGAGGAATCATGATGTATCAGGCAGGACACACCATTACAACTGTAACACAGGATCATACTATTGAGGTGGTGAACGGCTATCTTACCATTGGAGGCAAGCAGGAGACGCTGACCCCAGATGAAACAGAACAGCTGCTCGATGTGTTGTTGATTTGGCGGTATGGCTTGGAAGCAGTGCCGTTGGACAACTTGGAGGACTGACCAGTCTACAGAGTAGGTCTGATCTAGAACCTAAGTGGCCTGATCTAGTGCACGTAGCTATTCAGCGCCTTTTTCTTCATCTCTATTGACAGGACGAAAAGCTGTGATGCGATCAAGGTCTGATTTTCGATAATAGATTTTTTTAGAGAGACCCTGCTTGTAGGGCTGTACATGATTTTCTCGGGCACGGAGGCGCAAGGTTTGAGCGGATATGCCACCAAGATATTCACACGCCTCGGCTATTGTATAGTATTCCTCATCATCAACTCTAACTGGCATATGGTATCACTCCTCATGCTAACGTATGCTTACTATATACATTACTCTTGCAACTCTATGCAATGGATTGGGAAGAAAAGGGGGCGGAAAAAGTCCGAGAAAGACTGCTGGTTCTCTTGAGCAAAACGAAAGTATGCCATTCTTACTTATTTTTATCATATATTATCTCAAACTTACTAATTTCATTGACAACTCATTTATATCTGTGTTATTATTGTCATATGGTGCTGTGTTAGCGTATCAAAATTAGCACCCCTGTAGGTCTCAACTGAGGAGGTTCAGAAATGACCCGAGAGCGTGATAAGTGCTGGGTAAGCTTGGAACCCTGAACCAGTACATAAGTAAGGAGAACCCTCTATGCGTTTTGAGGCACAAACGATTATTATCCGCGATCAGTACAATGTTGTCCATCCTCTCCTTGCAATGGTCGGCGTGCAGGAGGATGGGACGCCAACCGGGCTCGCGTACCACCCTGGTATTCATTCGATGGAGCATGACCCTGTCGAGTACGAACGTTGGTATAGCCTCACGCATCAGGCCAGCGGCCTGCGTGTTGGCAGGGATGCTGTGGTCACGGATGAGGCGACCGCTCGTCGCTGGCTCGAGTTGATTGCTCCGCTGACAGATTGGACGCAATCTGCTGAAGTGATCAAGCAGCACGCTTCCAGGTTGCAAGAGCAGGTGGAGGCCGCACGTCAGCAGGCATATGAGGAACAGAAGCGAGAGGAGGTGAAGACTGCTGCTACACCCGGAGGAGCGTTCCCAGGGAATGCCTGTCTGTAATAGCCCTGGTAAGCATCAGGACAGGCATTCCCTTACCGTTTGACCCTTGTCAGTGACCAACTCGG
>Ga0209648_10006376_pt1 | contig 10151 bp, 8 predicted proteins | sample GraSoi2013_115cm_FD_185830 | JGI IMG/M metagenome (GOLD analysis project Ga0209648, IMG submission 185830) | Grasslands soil microbial communities from the Angelo Coastal Reserve, California, USA - Sample 9_17_2013_115cm (SPAdes) (version 2) | ecosystem: Environmental > Terrestrial > Soil >...
CGCGTTGTCCGAGCCATACATCGTACAGGAGCGAGTAGCCATTCCCAGTGAACCCTATCCCAGCCTGGTCGATGGCCGGCTCGAGCTGGCCGATCGCATGCTGGATACGAACCCATTCGTCTTCTACGGCGACTATGTGGACGGCTGCCTCTCACGCCTCTCAGCCGAGGCGCTGTTGAATGTCTCAGCCGGTACGGGCTCGGCCGTGGCGACATTTGTAGTGGAGAAGCGGTAACACTCTTATCCCCTTCCGGCCTACTACGCCTGGCCCGTCAGGGTGGATGTCAGAAAAGTATTTATTTGACGTGCTTGATCGTTATACAATTGCAGACGGGATGGAGGAGGCCGCGATCCACAACTTGTACGTCACGATCAACGTGATAACATTGGCGGAAGGGAGGCATTATCCTCTCCCTTTCCCCCTTGATGGAAGTTAGAAAAATAGAGGATATATCTCTATGCAAATATTTAAAGCTGCCTGTAGAGAAGCCGCGTGGGCATTCACACTCAGTCGCCTTGTCATAGCAATTATTAGCTTTATCGCTTATTTCACCATAGCGGAGGTGACACGTAGCCTCGGACAAAACTGTCCTTTTCCTATTTGTATCTACTTTCATTGGGATTTTCCGGGCTATGTACAAATCGCCTACCAGGGCTACCGTAGCACACAAGATGTTGCCTTCTTCCCTTTGTGGCCCCTGCTAGTGCGCGTTGGTGGCCAGCTGCTTGGAGGATTGTATCCCTTCTCTTACTACGTGGCGGCTTTGTTGTTGGCAAATGCTTGCTTCTACTTTGCATTAGTGCTGCTCTACTGTTTGCTGCTTGAAGATTTTGAGGCATCACTCGCCAGGCGCGCACTGTTCTACCTTGCATTTTCACCCTATGCGCTGTACTTTTTCCTTGGTTATACCGAGTCGCTTTTCTTGCTGCTGTGTGTGGCTGTCTTCCTGTTGCTGCAACGTGGGAAGGCATTGGACTGGTGGTTAGCAGGCGAGCTTAGTTTGTTGGCAAGCCTCACGCGCTCATCGGGGATAGCGCTTGCAGTTCCTTTTCTGGTCGTGTACTTTCAGCGCTTCTGGACGACAGGGGAGCACAACCGGCATAACTGGGTACAGAAGTTGGGTGCATTTGTACCCATCTTTTTCATCCCGGCGGGTATTTTGATTTACATGCTCTATTTGTGGCACGTCAAGGGCAACCCGTTGATCGTCAGTTCACAAGAGGCCAATGTCTGGCACCGCTACTTTACTCTGCCATGGGTGGGATTTACGAAAATGATCCAACTGCTGTTTTCACACACTCTTTCGCCCCTCAATATGTCCAAGAATATGATTGACCTAGTCCTCTCGCTGGCTTTCTTTGCCACGCTAGCGTTTGGGTGGAGACGGCTTCCTCTGCACTACAGTCTGTTCGCACTGGCACTGGCGTTGTTTGCACTGAGTTTTCCAGTAGCGGTCGTTGAGCCACTGGCTTCGATGCCACGCTACTTGATGATTATCTTCCCGATTACGGTGATCTTTGCCTCCTGGGGAAAACAACTGCGCTTTGATCAGTTTTACCTTGCACTGGCACTGCCGTTATTTGCGATGAATGTTCTACTGTTCATAAGCCACAACTGGGTGGCCTGAGAAGCGGTCTGAGAAAGGACGATCGTAAACCCTGGATTAAGTTGTCTTGGGACTGTGCAAGCTTTGCTTTTGCTCTTCGTGATACCACTTCCACGCGTAGACAAACAGTTCACCTAGGGCACGTGCAATGACTGCGGGTTTCGCTCCCGTCGCTTGCCCACCGCATCGTGGTAAATGCCGCACACCCAACTGTATATAGGTGTAACCAGCGCGTCTAAACTTGTAGAGAATCTCTGTGAGCGATGGCTGCCTCCTCATTGAAGGCTGGCAGGACCGCCGAGAGACTCTGGTTGGTACGGAACGGGCTTGCTTTGGCCCCTCGCTGGTGGGGAGTGCTGGATACACCAGTAAGGTGATCGGATGACGACCTCCCACGTCGCGGGTCGCTTGCAGTCGGGAGGGATACTACTCGGTCGCTTTCCTTGTTGCGGAGTGGGTTTACGAAGACCCAGAGGCGCATGCCGAGATAGGATATGATGGCAGTGCCGAGGATTGCACTCAGCTTCGCGCCATTTGCCCACAGCGTCGTATTCGTCAGCAAGCGATGTAATACGCCCGCCGCAATCCAGAGGATGCCGTTGTTACAGAGGAAGCCGGCTCCATTAACCGTAGCGAAACGCAGCAGTTCACTGCCTGTAGGCAGTCGCGTGTGACGGAATGTCCAATACTTGTTGAAGATATAACTATTGAATGCACCCGAGATGAAGGCTAGCGAATTGTAGAGCAATAGAAGGTGCATGTTCTGCGTAGGAAAACCCCAGAGAAGGAGATTCAATACCAGCACATCGATAGCGGTATTGCAAACTCCTATAATACCAAAGCGTACGACTTGCCAGAACGAGTTCTTCCATGTTCGTACCGGATGTGTATCTAAGACCTTTCGGTCAGACGCCGGTTCGGCCACTGACTGGGCGCTAGATACATTTTTCACAAATGGCCTCCATCAACAGCAAAAGCTGCAGAGAGGTGGCTGGACTGGATATCTGAGGCGTTTGTGGAAGCATCTTGGGCCTGTGCAGCTGCCAGGAAACGTGCGTCACTCGCCTCATTTTTTGTATATAAGTACATAACTCAATATCACTGTTTAAGACACCTGCAAAGGTTGCTCTTATTTCTTTATGCTAATTCCTAATCTATTAGAATGAAACGCTCATGACAGAGGGAAGTAACACCTTGCCTGTTCATTTGCATACAACGAATTCATGCTCCCCGGCTACCTCTCATGTGCCTCTGCACACCCTAAATATGCTATACTGGATAAACCAGGTCAAATTGGACAAGGAGAGATTGCATGAAAGCACCTTCGCTCACCATTGGCATCGAGGAAGAGTACCAGATCGTCGACCCGCAGACGCGGGAGCTGCGCTCCTATATCACCCAGATTCTAGATGAAGGGCGCCTCTTTTTGCGCGAGCAGGTCAAGCCCGAGCTGCACCAATCGATCGTCGAGGTCGGCTCCTCCGTGTGCCAGACCCCAGCAGGCATACGGGATGAGCTGGTGCGGCTGCGAGGTATAGTCATGAACCTGGCAGGGAAGAACGGCTTGAAGATCGCCGCCGCCGGCACGCATCCCTTCTCCTCCTGGATGACCCAGGAAATAACTCCCCTGGAGCGCTACTCCGGCGTGAAGCAGGACATGCAGGAACTTGCCCAGCGCCTGTTGATCTTCGGTACTCATGTACATATCGGTATCGAAGATCGCGAATTTCTCATTGATGCCATGAATGTTTCCCGCTACCTGTTGCCTCATGTTATGTGCCTATCCACCAGCTCGCCGTTCTGGATGGGCCGTAACACCGGCCTGAAGTCCTACCGCAGCATTGTTTTCCGCAATTTCCCGCGCAGCGGCATCCCACGCACCTTTCAGTCCTGGTCGGACTTTACCTCCCTGGTGGACACGCTAGTTGACACACACACGATTCCAGATGGTAGCAAGATCTGGTGGGATGTTCGCCCCAACTGGTCGTACCCAACACTGGAATTTCGTGTCTGTGATGTGTGTACCCGTATAGAGGAAGCGGTGTGCCTGGCGGCCATTTTCCAGGCTATAGTAGCCAAGCTGTGGAAGCTGCGCCGCGACAATATGACGTTCCGCGTCTACGCACACGACCTGATCGAAGAGAACAAGTGGCGCGCAGTGCGCTACGGCCTGGAAGGCAAATTGATCGACTTCGGCAAGCAGCAGGAGCTGCCAGCTCGCGAATTGATCCGCGAAATGATCGAGTGGTTCATCGGCGATGTTGTTGACGAACTCGGCAGCCGCAAGGAAATAGAGTATGCCTATCACATCCTCCAGGAAGGCTCGAGCGCCGACCGCCAGTTGGCGACCTTTGAACGCACCGGTGACCTGAAAGCAGTAGTCGATCAACTGATTCAAGAAACCAGCGAAGGCGTAGTCGCTTAAATCATATGACGTAGATCGCTTCTGCTAACTCTTCCAAAGTCGTGCAGGAGTGTTTGACATATTACTATATGTACGAACCTTATTTGCGAATCCGAACGATGTTTCCTGAATTTGCTCGTACCAGCTCTTGTGGCGCGATCTTGACCAGCGAGTTTTCACTGCCGCCGCCGGTGAAAACCATTTCTTTTACCATCACTCTTGGGTCTATGAGATACGTTGCTTGATATCCAAAGGATGGCGTGCCCCCCACAGGGTAGCCGGTTTTCTCGAGAATTTCTTTTGGAGTCGCCAGGCGCGGCGGATTGATGGAAAGAGCTTCTGCGATGTGCGAAGTGCTCACCCTGTCCTCGCCCTTCAAGATGACAATAATGGCATTACCACCTGCATCCACCAGGCAGATACTCTTGACGATATCATCCAGCGAGGCGTTGACCACCCGCGCGGCCTCGGCAACCGAGTGGCAAGATTGGTCAAAGGACAGGTGCTCCGCTTGAATGACATGTTCTCTGATGAATGATCTCAGCTTCTCTTCGTACGGGTCCATCGCTTTCCTTCAAGGTCGTAGGGGTCATTCCCGGCAATTCCACCAGTTAGCGATACTGTATCAAACTGGCGTGATTTTTGCAACGGGACTACAAGAGTGTCATGGCTATGCGAAAGTCACCCCGGCGTACGCTTAAATGATGTATGAAAAGGTTGTAGCCGGTTAAAGTATGCCTGGAGACGATAATCTGCTAAAATAGCAATTGCCTGGCAACCATCAGTCAAAACTGACCTCGAAAAAAGAGCATGCCAGCGCGTCATCCTTATTGAGCAATGGTCATTGCGCCGGAACGGCATCAGAACTTGAGTGAGAACGGACGCATGGGAAAATGGGCACTATAACGAGGCGCCAGGCAGGGGATCGCGAACGGTTGTGTGAAACACTGGTGAATTGCGGGACGGTTGCCTACACGCGAGGAGACTACGCGCAGGGGGACCGCTACTCCCTCGAAGCATTGAAGATCGCGCGCCAGATCGGATACAGCCACGCGGTGACGGTGCTGCTGGGGAACCTGGGCGAAATAGCTACGGATCGCGGGGAGTACGTACAGGCCGCGACATACCTGCAGGAAGCTCTGGAGGTTGCGCGCAGGATGGAGCATCGTGATCTGATAAGTTCGACCCTGGATAACCTGGGGCGTATCGCAATGGAGCAGGGCTATCATGAGCAGGCGGAAGCGTACTTGCAAGAGGCATTGGAGATCGCGCGCCAAATCGGGCGTCACCGGCTCCTGTGTCGCCCTTACTCGATACGAGCCTGGCGAGCCGATTCGTCATCGAGTAGGGGCAGGGCTTGCCCCCGCCCTGGGATGGTGCTCTTTTTGCAACGGGACTACAAGAGTGTTATTATTATCCTACAAGAGATAAAGGCCAGGATAGCAGTGCAGGGAAGCAGCTTCACTTACTGAGACAAGTTTACCCGCCGGTTTGGAACGACGCAGAGAAGATATCGAGCTGATTACTGGCCATTCCCACTACGTAGACGACCTCAGATCACCCGCAGGGAGACCACCTGCGCTGCACATGGTGGTAGTGCGCAGCCCATATGCCCATGCTGAGATCAAGGACATCCGGCTAGATGGGGCACGCTCCGTACCCGGGGTGTTCGCCGTATTCACAAGCCAGGAGCTGGTCAGCGATATGCGCCCTATGGATGTTATCCCTATGCCAGGCCTCAAAAAGCCGGAGCGACGGCCACTGGCAGTGGGCAGGGTTCGCTACGTGGGTGATCCGGTGGCGGTTGTGCTGGCTGAAAATCTCTACGCTGCCGAGGACGCGCGGGACCTAGTTGACGTAGAATATGAGCCATTGCCCGCTGTGACCGACCCGGAGGCTGCTCTTGCTGCGGGCGCCCCCGTGCTCTACGATGAGTTTGGCTCGAACCTGGCGTATCTTGTACCGTCAGGCGGAGGCGATATTGCTGCCGCTTTCGCGCAGGCCGACCACACCGTGCGGCTGCGCCTGGTCAACCAGCGGCTCGCGCCCAATTCCATGGAGCCGCGCGCCTGCATGTTCGATTTCGACCCGGGCACCGGTCAGCTTGCGGCGTGGGTATCGTCTCAATCCGTCTTTCGCGCACGAGACACACTGTCCGCTTTTTTGGGCATCGACCGCAGCCATATTCACGTTCACAATGCTCAGGTGGGAGGCGGCTTTGGCACCAAAACAACCTTCGTCGGCGAAGAGATTATCGCGGCCGCGCTGGCCGTGAGATACGAGCGACCCGTCAAGTGGATTGAAAGCCGCGGCGAGAATTTACAGGCACAGACCCACGGCCGGGGTCAAATCAACTACGTCGAGGCTGCCTTTCAGAACGATGGGAGGTTACTCGGCCTCAAGGTGCGCTCAATAGCAGACCTGGGCGCCTTCCTCCTGGGCATGACGGCGATGATCGCCAACGGTACGACATACCTGCTCAGCGGCCCGTACCAGGTGCAGGCGGTAGACAGCCAGGTGGCCGGAGTTTTTACCAACAAGGTGCCGACAGCACCCTACCGGGGCGCGGGCAGACCTGAAGCGGCCTACATCCTGGAACGCACGATGGACCGCATTGCCCACGAACTGAGCCTCGATCCCGTCGAGGTGCGGCGGCGCAATTTCATCGCGCCGGATGCCTTCCCCTACCGCACCGTGACAGGTCTGCAGTACGACAGTGGGAACTACCAGGCTGGCCTCGATCGTGTAGTTGAACTGGCCGATTACGCGGGCTGGCGAGCGAAACAGCAGGAACGCCGCAAGGCAGGCAGTTCCAGGCTGCTGGGTATCGGCCTGTCCACCTTTATCGAAAATTCGGGCGGTACCTTTGGCCCGCTCCGACCAGAAATACCGCAGGAGGCCGCCACGGTACGCATTCAGCGCGACGGCACCATCCTGGTGCAAAGCGCGGTTGCCTCCAACGGCCAGGGCCACTTCACCCTGTTCGCGCAGATCGCGGCAGCGGTCTTTCACCTGCCTGACTCGCAGGTAGAAGTCCACATGAATGATTCCGGCCTGCCAGCCTACAGCATAGGCACCTTCGGCAGCCGTATCACCCAGACAGGCGGGACCGTCGTCTTCCTGGCCGCCGAAGCTGTCCGCGAGAAGGCCTTACAGGTAGCGTCACGAGCGCTGGAAGCCTCCCCGGGAGATCTCGTCACACAGGATGGACGTGTGATGGTGCGGGGCGTTCCCACGCGAGCAGTGACCCTGGGCGAGTTGGCAGGCATGGTCGAGGAGCAGCCTGACCTCATCGAACGAGAAGCGCCCAACCTGGCCAACGGCGTGCCTATCGAAGGCCTGGCGGCCTGGCGCGATTTTGTTCCGTCAAATTCAACGTACTCCTCCGGCGCGCACATTGCCGTGGTCGAGGTGGATAGCGATACAGGGGATGTACACTTGCTCACCTATGTGGCTGTTGATGACTGCGGGCGCGTACTGAACCACTACATGACCGAAGCCCAGATACATGGCAGCCTGGCCCAGGGCATCGGGCAGGCGCTCTATGAAGAAGTTATGTATGACTCCGACGGCCAGTTGCTCACCGGCTCGTTGATGGATTATACTCTGCCTAATGCTGAGCAGATACCCGACTTTGTCACCGACCTGATTGAGACTCCTTCGCCCATCAATCCGCTGGGCGTCAAGGGAGTCGGCGAAGGTGGCACCATCGCTGCTCCGCCAGCCGTGGTCAATGCAGTGTTGGACGCCTTTGCTCCACTGGGTATCAAAACCATTGATATGGCGCTCAAGCCCGAGAAAATCTGGGCGCTGCTGCGGGCCGCTCGCCAGGGTACACTTGAACAACGTGATCCCGTTCCACCGCCTGTCTTCGCCGCCGAAGCAAGGCCACAAACGGGTAGTAGACCGGATTTTGCCTGAGATCATGAACGAAGAAGACACTATTGCCATCCGCACAGGAGAGGAATTCGATTTCCCCAAGGTGGAACAATACCTGCGCAGCCATATCGCCGGGTTGGGCGCCGGATCGCTACACGTGCGCCAGTTCCCTTCTGGCGCCTCCAACCTGACCTACCTGGTGCAGATAGGCGACTGGGAAGGGGTATTGCGCCGCCCACCGTTTGGTCCGGTGCCACCGAAGGCACACGACATGGAGCGAGAGTCCGGCCTACTTCAGAGGATCCATCCTGTCTTTCCACTGGCCCCACGGCCATATCTCTTTTGCAACGACCTGAGTATTCTGGGGGTGCCTTTCTACGTGATGGAGCGGCGCAAAGGCATAGTCTTGAATAACACATTCCCACCAGGAGTGACACCCAACGAAGAACTCTGCCAGCGCCTTTCTCACACGGTAGTGGAAACGCTGGTGCAGATACACGCCATCGATTGGACCGCGGCCGGGCTCAGCGAATTTGGCTATCCCGAAGGCTTTCTTGGTCGCCAGGTAAAGGCCTGGATCGAGCGCTACTCCCGCGCCCAGACGGACGACATTCCCCAGGTAGAACCGCTTACGCGCTGGCTGGCCGAGCACATACCTGCAAGCCCGGCACCGGCACTGATCCATAACGATTTCAAGCTGAACAACATGCTGCTCAGCCCGGACGACCTGACGCGGGCCGTGGCGGTGCTGGACTGGGAGATGTCAACCATTGGCGACCCGCTCTTCGACCTCGCGGTTTCCCTGAGCTACTGGGTCAATGCCGATGACCCTGAAGAGCTGCAGATGATTTTGCCAACGGTGACGATCTTTCCAGGCTTCATTAGCCGGGAGAAATTCATGGAGGAATACGCACAGAAAAGCGGGCGCGACCTCTCCTCCATGCATTTTTACATGACCTTTGCCTATTTCAAACTGGCGGTGATCATCCAGCAGATCTACGTACGCTGGAAGCGCGGGCAGACGCAGGACGAGCGCTTCGCCATTTTCGGCGACCGCATCCGCAACCTTATGCTCTACGCAGCACGGTTGGTTGAGCAGGGTAAATTGTAAGGCCGATTCACGCTACACTTCCTTGATATCTATACCGTCTACCGAGGCAAGGATGCGGAAATGCCTTGCTTGGGGAAATTTTCCTTTCATTGCAGCAAGCGTTCGATCGAGTCTACGTCCAATTTCCTGGTCGCCTACACCGGGCTGTCCGCCACAGCCATTGAGATGCGCCTGCCAGCCAAAAATGGATGCTCCATGAGCGAGAGCATATTCTTCACCAATGGCGGTAGCCGGGGCTAAGGCAGCTCCTCCTGCATATGATTCATGCCAATAATCGGCAGGTCCCAATCCCGTAGCTTTTTCAAATGCTTCGCGTGTCTCGGCAACAAAACGCCGGTCCATACAGGTTCTCAAAAATCCGAGGGTTGACGTTGAACTCACGGCAGTTCTCCTAATAAAAACATTTTATGGGTAGTATTGTATCAGTGATATGGATGGGGAGCAACTCTCAAAGCTGCACATGGTAAAATGTTGTACTAAAGAGGGAAAGATGATTATAAAGAACCTTTAGCGGTTCGGCGAGGAGATTAGCAGTGTTAAACTATGACCAGGACATCAAGCGCTCGCAAAGCGTAGATTTCTACCTGATGGATGAACTTCTGAGCGACGAGGAACGCGGCATACGTGACAAAGTACGCGCCTTTTGCGATAAAGAAGTCATCCCGATCATTAACGACTACTGGGAGCGGGCGGAGTTCCCTTTCGAACTTATCCCCAAGATGGCAGATTTACACGTGGCTGGCGGCAGTATCCAGGGCTATGGCTGCCCCGGCATGAGTGTTGTGGCAGCAGGACTCATGGCGCTGGAGCTGGCACGGGGTGATGCAAGCATCTGCACCTTCTTCGGTGTCCACTCGGGACTGGCGATGTCTTCGCTTGCTATGCTGGGCTCGGAAGGGCAGAAGCAGCGCTGGCTGCCGCCGATGGCACGACTGGAGAAGATCGGCGCTTTCGCCCTGACCGAGCCGAATCATGGCTCCGATGCAGTGGCGCTGGAGACGCGCGCTCATCGCGCAGGAAACGAGTATGTCATCAATGGAGCCAAGCGCTGGATTGGCAACGCCTCCTTTGCCGACGTTACGATTGTCTGGGCACGCGATGACGATGGCAACGTTGGCGGCTTCCTCGTCGAAAAGGGCACGCCTGGTTT
>Ga0209648_10006377_pt1 | contig 10151 bp, 6 predicted proteins | sample GraSoi2013_115cm_FD_185830 | JGI IMG/M metagenome (GOLD analysis project Ga0209648, IMG submission 185830) | Grasslands soil microbial communities from the Angelo Coastal Reserve, California, USA - Sample 9_17_2013_115cm (SPAdes) (version 2) | ecosystem: Environmental > Terrestrial > Soil >...
AAAGCGGCAGCGGCGGTAGGACACGTACAAGCCGTGGTGGATTCAGATGGTCTATGCCGAAGAATCCCGATCGGGGAACCAAGCGCTGAAGGCCCGCGTCTTGCTTTTGCCGCCGAGTTAGTCAAGGTTGCGAATCCCGGAACAGCAATGCCAGAAGAAGCCGGCAATTCCCATTCAGCCAATGAGATTGCAGGGACCGATCGTTTTGAACCCCAGTATTTGACCATCAATTACCGCCAGCAGTTTGCTCCTGCGCAATCCGCGCCTCCGTTTGTGACTCTGTCAGCCCGTGATTTGTTGGAGGGCCAAAGGGAAGATTTGTTGCGAGGGAAAATCGTGCTTATCGGCTTTGGCGCAACTGAGCTCAGCGATCGCCTCTTCACCCCAGTGAGTGATCAGAATCCAATGCCCGGGGTCGAGGTGAACGCCAACGCTGTTGACACTCTTCTGGAACACAAACAGATACAAAGTTTAGGGGTAGCTACCCAGATCTCGCTTCTGTTATGTGCCAGCATGCTTTCACTATGGATTGTGATGTGGTGGCCGGGCGGCCGGGGTCTGTTATGCCTGTCAGCGCTGTTGTTGGCGGGATATGGCGCTGGCTATCTTCTCTTCAGTGTTTTTTACCGGCAATTGCAATACGGCCCTTTTCTGGTCATGGGTGTGTTAGCGGCGCCGCTCGCCCAGTTGGAAAACCTTATTGTGATTGATCGCGCCATTACGCGCGGGCTGAAGGAACTGCAAGCGTTGCTGCCTGTCCCTACAGAATTTTCGCCGCATAGGATTTTTATTCCCAGCCAGGATGCTCCTCCCTCTAACCTGCACTGGAAATTGAAGTCATTGCGACAATTACAGGATGAATTGGCTTCACTCTATGCCTTCGACGAAATTCTGCTTGAAACCATGCAGGAGGCCCTTGCCGTCTACGCATTGGATGGACGCCTGTTGTTCCACAATTCAAGTTGGGCGCGATTCTGCGAAAAGCAGACCTTGAATGTAACCGCAAACATGGGAGATCTGACGCGCAAGCTGGGAATCGGTAATGAATTCTGGCAGACGTTCCGGGATTCGCCTGGCTGGCAGGAAAAAGAGCTTTCGCTGAAAGAAGGCTGGTGGCGTTTTCGTGCGGTCCGCCTGCCTTGGCCTTCGCACACCGAATCAAACGCCACTCTCTTGCTCGCCGAAGATACTAGTGCGCTCCATGAAAGAGACCAGACGCGCGCCGAGGCATTGGGATTTGTGACTCATGAATTACGTACGCCGTTGGTCGCAATCCAGGGGTTCGCCGAGCTTCTCATGCTTTATCCGCAATCCGCTTCCAGCGGGGAAGCGCCGGCAACAATTTTTCGCGAATCAAGGCGACTTGTGGCTATGATTAATGCATACTTGGAAGTGCTTCGTATGGATGTTGGCTCGCGTCCACTTCGCCTGAGGCTCGTGGAGGTTAGCGATATAGTGAATCACGTTCGGCAGATTATGCAGCCGCTGGCACAATCGGCACAAATCGAAATCTTTGCTGAGATCGAGCCAGAAGCCAGGCTTCTGAATTGCGATGAGCCGCTCGTCACCGGCGCTCTTCTTAATCTTGTCAGCAACGCCGTAAAATACAGCCCTAAAGGAAGTATTGTGAGGCTGTACGTGAGGATGAAAGAAAGCGAGATTGAGTTCTTAGTTCAGAATCCTGGTCCGGCCATCCCAACCGAGGACCTCGACCGAATATTTGAGCCCTATTACCGGGTCTCACAGCAGTCTGATGCAAAGCCGGGATGGGGATTAGGACTCGCATTCGTGAAACGAATCTGTGAGCAGCACGGCGGTCGTGTGCAAGTGAGCAGCACTGCGTCTTCGGGCACCTGCTTTTGTTTCATTCTCCCCATCCATTCCAATATGATTTCCGAGGCAGTCGTATGAAAATTTATCCAATTCGCAAGCAGGTTTTCTTCTGCATAATGTTTTTCTTAAGTGTGGGTGCAGGGTCCCAACAGGGTGGGCCTTCTCCTACAAGTGCTCCGTATGCAGGCGCGACGGTTGCTGATTTCGAAAAAAAGGTGCAACTGCAGCTTCCCGGGCAAGGCTCCTCGGCTCCGAGTCGCGGACAGGTCCTGCCGCCTGATAGCGTAATCAACACTGGAGACGGGCATATTCTGCTGCATCTGGAGGATGGCAGCGAGATCCTGGTGCAGCCCCATACACAGTTGATTTTGAAGCAGCCCTCCCCAACAAATTGGCAGCGTTTGCAGTTGCTGCTCGGTCAAATAAAGGCCGAGATACAAAAACGCGTCAGTGGGTCGCCGCCGTTCCAAATCGGCACTCCCAGTGCCGTGATTTCAGTGCGCGGCACACGCTTCTATGTAGAAGTGGATAAGCACAAAGTCACTGAAGTTGATGTGGAGGAAGGGGAGGTCCAGCTCGAAAACGCGAAAGGGATTGGCGCTCCGGTGGTCATTAAGGCTGGATCCTCCAGTCGCGTGGGCGAAGACTCCGCTCCCGAACCCACACAGCCGACCCAAGAGTTGCAACGGCATTCAGGAAAGTCCGGTTCTGACAGTAACGGAGGAAAGGGACAGGGTAAAGGACTGGGACAAACCAATCAGCCCCACTCTCAACCGCACCCTCAACCGCACCCTCCACCCGTACCCAAAGGGGGCGGACATAAATGAACGGGAGCAAGAGATAAAGACGCAACAGCTAGCGTCTTTTACTGAATCACAACAGGAATACTTTTCGTTCCTTGGGAGCAGTCTTTTTTATTCAAGACCTACCTGCGATCTTTGCCATGCCGGTGATTACGGTCGTCGCGGTCGTGGTCGCCATCGCCGCGATGATGGTCAGTTCCGTGGCATCCGTTTTTCTTGGCCTGACCCGGTGGGAGGTTACAATCGCCCCACCCGGTCTTCTTGCCGTGGCTCCAGCCAGGCGGGCGATCACCGTTATTGCGAAAATGATTCCGGTGGTCATCACGGTCATGATCACGATCGTGGCGTAAGCGATCATCACGGTCATGATCGCGATCATGGCGCCCGCGATCATCCCGATCACGGTTGTCGTCACGATCGGTGTGCTTGCCGTCGTTGCCGTGGCCTTTATCGGCGAGAGCAGACATCGGAACCATGCTCACACTCAGTGCCAACGCCAGCAGAAAACGAGAAATTCGGATATGCATTGCCCCACATCCTCCTGAAGCCGAGACTTTGGCCCTAGGGTTAAGCAGGCATATTTATTACCAAAAGAAAAACCCTTAAGAATCAATAAGTTGAAATGAAAAGAACATTTGTAAGCGTGTGTCCGAACACCACAATAATGTGTCGAGCAGAAACACTATCCAGAAAAGCTTTAGATGTGGTGTTTTTTCTACAAATCTGACAAATTGCTGTGTTGGATCGTAACAGGTTGTTGCTTTTCAACTCATTTATCTCACCTATAATCTTTGCATGTAATTGATTTTATTGGCTTTCCCTCTTGGCACCAGAGTTGCTGATACAGCGGTCGTGCCGCTTCTGAAGGAGTCAAACCAAATGAAGTTGTTACGCATTGCAAGCATAGGATCTTTTCTGCTAGCAAGTGCACTTTTCTGCTACAACCTGCCAATTCATGGCGCAGGTGGCGGTAGGCATGCGGGAGGACCACCCTCTGGTATGGGCGGGGGAATGGGACACTCCAATATGGGAAGCTCGAGCCACGGCAGTATGGGAACATCGAGCCACGGCAAGCAATCGGGAAGCCAGACGCAATCGCAGGGGAGTACCCCGAAGCAACTGTCGAATCCGAATTCAAAACTTTCTTCCAACCTGCAGAAGCTGTTGCCGAAAGGAACGACCCCACAACAGGCTTGTTCCGGATTTAAGAATCTTGGCCAGTGCGTGGCCGCAATACACGTCTCGCACAATCTGGGGATTCCATTTTCCGACCTGAAGAGCAAGATGACGGGATCGAATTCGGAAAGCCTGGGCAAAGCCATTCAGGCCCTGAAGCCGAGTTCGGACTCCACGGCTGAAAAGAAAAAGGCTGAGAAACAGGCCCAAGACGACATAAACGAATCCGAAAGCTGAATTTTACTTTGAGGTTCGAGTTTGCTGTGAAGAGAGCTTTATGTTCTGCATCTCTAGAAGCGTAGTGAGAGGTTTCTGGGGGGAAAGATGCAGTAGAGAGTGCGAAGCAGATTTTCCCGGTTTTCGTTACGCCTTAGAGAGGGGCGTAGTAAAGCCGGCAAAAACCTGCTTCGCTGCTCTTAAACGCGCATGGGTGCTTATGAAATACACGATTTCCAGAGACGCTGATCTTGTCACAGTGATTGCCTGTGATGCAGTCACTCTGCAGGACTGCATTCGTTCGGTCGAGTACCTTCTGAAGGAAGTGCCCCTGCAACCTGGAATGCAGCTTCTTATAGACGCCACATGCGTCAAACCAGAGCTCTCATTCGATGAACTCCGCCAGCTTGCCTGGCATGTCAATCGAGTGGTCCGGAGTGGAGTCCGCAGCATCGCTATAACTGCCAACGGTGATTTCATTTATGGTCTCGCCCGGGTTTTCTCAGCCTATGCCGATATGGATGGTTTTAACGTATCTGTATTTCGCACTCAAGAAACGGCCCGGACGTGGTTGGAAAGTTGCAGACCGGTCACGTATTCATCGCTCCAAATAATGTCACGGTAAGGGGAAAGACGCGATGAAACCTTATTTTTTTAAAGTTTTCTGTTTGATGGCGGCATTGGGAATTGGTGTACCCGGGGTATCTCAGACTTCCCAACCGCCTGACCAGGAAAAAGGATTCACGGAAATAGAAAGCTTTCAAGGGACCGTCAACTCATCGGACCGGCTCCTAAGGCTCGATTCCACTCTGGGCTACGATTTCAACAAGCACTTTGGCGTGTTTGCCGGGGTTCCGGTGTACTTCGCCCACACTTCAACTACGACTACTTCAACGACTGGCACTTCCAGCAGCACGAGCACGAACAACAACGGCATCGGTAACGTGTATGTAGGCCTCGTCCTGCGGATGCCTCACCCGGAATGGAATTTCGCATCTACGCTCACGGCGGCCGCGCCGACCGGCAGCACCACAAATGGGTACAGCAGCGGGCGCGTGAATGTGGATTGGTCCAATCATCTGGATCGTACCTTTAACCGGATCACACCATTTATAGAAGCTGGGTTGGCCAACACTGTGCCGGACTCGCCTTTGTTGACGCGTCCATTTACATCGTTGGGTATCGTCGGCCATCTCGAGGAAGGCGCGGAGTACGAACTGGTTCATCACTTCTCCGTGGGTGCCTCGGCCTATCAGGTTCTTCCCACTGGCAATCAGAAGGTTTTTAGCAGAGTGGTCACGTCAGGTAGGAGCACATCAGGTGCGGCTGCATTGGGTGCAGCCGCACCAGGTGTGGCCGCACCCGGAAAGAGCGGCGCTGCCCTCGCGAACCATCACCGGCCCTTTGAAACTTCATTTGTCAGCACTGGAACGGACCTTACGCGTGAGAACGGGTTCACTACCTGGGTTGCTTTTCAACCGAACCAGTTCTGGCGGGCGGAAGTAGGATACTCGCGCAGCATGACATTTGATTTCAACAGTTTCACTTTCAATCTCGGGCTTGATGTCGCGAAGTTGGTTCGTTCCAGAAAGGGCACTCAATGATGCGTCAGCGCAAGGGGTTTTCGTTAATCGAGTTGCTGGTTGTGCTCGGTATTGTCTTGGTGATTCTTGCGGTTGCAATACCGATTTACAAGAACGCGATGGACAGCGTACACCTGAAAGAGGCCGGAAGAAACTATGCTGGTATTTTGCAGCGCGGAAAGCTTGCCGCGGTAGCCGGCAACACATATAACGCCATTGGGGTCCAGGCCCTTCCCAATTCTTGCACAGAAGTCTGTGTCGCCATCGCTTATGTGGACACTGCAGATACCAATGATCCACCAACAAACTATGCTGCCCCAGAACCGATGGCGGTGCTGGGGAGCGGGGGCCTATGGAGTTCATCCGGCCCCGCAACCAACGATTTGAACAATAAAGTGTTCCCGAGCGGAACTCTTAGCTATCCCGCTGTCTTCGGCCCACGCGGACTGCCATGCGTTCCGATGGCTATCGCGGGCGGTACGGTTTGCAATACACAGGCAGGGAACGTTGCTTATGCCACCTACTTCGAATCTCCCTTAGGAAAGTGGGAAGCAGTTACGGTGAACCCAGCAGGACAAATCCAACTTTGGTCCTACGATCCAGGCGCCTCCGTGTGGAACCAGATTTAGGAAAAGAGCTCAACTATGGATAACAAGGACAATTTTAAAAACCGCAAATCGGATGCGAGGTTAACGGTCTTGGCTATAGGACTTTTTCAGGCTGAACACCTTTGTGATGGATAAAACGCGAGAGCATAGAAGCTATTGATCACGGAGTTTTGTGGCAACGCCAGGATTTTAAAGAGAGACCCCCCTCCCCCCAGATTCGACTTTTTTTTGCTAGGCCAGCGGCAGCTAGGGAACACAAAGAAACGACCGATGGCACGGACGAATTAGACGAATCAAAACAGAAAACCCACGACTGGGGCTGAGGACATGAATAAACTTCACCGCGCGGCTATCTTTACACTCTTGACAGCCATCGTTCTTACTTCCCGAACCGCTTTGGCTACGGGTTTTCTTATTGCACCGGTTTCACCTGCGGGCAATGCGCCGGTTGCGATTGCCAAGGCTGATTTCGATGGTGATGGCAAACTCGATGTGGTTGTGGCCAACTCCACGGCTGGTACTATCAGCGTCCTGCTGGGTAAGGGCAATGGCACGTTCAACGCCCCGGTACCGGTGACGGTAGGAACAAATCCTGTAGCGCTGCTCGTGGCTGACTTCAACGGCGACGGCAAGCCCGATATTGCCGTAGTCAATCAAGGCAGCGCCAGTGTCAGCATATTATTGAATAACGGCTCCGGCGGCTTTTCCGTCAGCAGCACGCTCACCCTACCCAATGGCGTCACCGCTCCCACGGCAATTGCCGCAGCAGATTTCAACAACGACAATCATTTGGACCTGGTAGTGGCCAACGGCGCCGGCGGAGGCGTTAGCGTCTTTCTGAATAATGGCACGGGCGGTTTTGGCGCCGGCACACCGATTGCCGCCGGCTCGAATTCGGTTGGCGTAGCCGTGGGTCTTTTCGATCTCAATACCACCAATGACATCGCAGTGGCGGATGCCGGCGGAACCGTAAATATCTTGCCCGGCCTAGGCACAGGGACCGGCAATGGCACATTCGGCCCACCTGTTCCTATAACTTTGCCCAACGGGACAATCCCCTCTGCAATTGCCGCCGGTAACTTCAATCAGGACAACAAAACAGATTTTGCAGTCTCCGACAGCGCCAATAACCTGGTTCTTGTCAATCTGAATACCACGACTGGTGCGACGATCACTTTTTCTTCTGCAAGCGGCAGTCCCTACCAGGTGGGTCTCACTCCCGTCTCCCTCACAATCGGTGATATCAATGGCGACGGCTTTCCCGACATTGTGACCGCCAACCAGGCTGGGCATTCGGTGAGCGTCGTTCTGAACAATTCGGCAGTGACTCCTGGCAGCTTCGTGGTGAAATCCCACTGGGCGGTAGGACCGAATACCATGGGCGCCGTTATCGGCGACTTCGGCTTCATCAACTCGACCAACGACAACGTGGCTGACATCGTAGCCATCAGTAAAGACGCCAACAGCGTTAGCGGTCTGCTTGGCCTTGGCAGCGGCAGGTTCCTGGGGCCACGCAATTATCTGGTAGGCAAGAACCCGGATTCTATTTTTGCCGGACAGATTGATCAAGTCAACGGCCTTGATTTCGCGGTCGCGGACCACGACAGCAATGATGTCGCCTTCCTGCTCTCCAGCGGATCAACTCTGCTCAATGATTATTTCAACGCCGCCGCTTTTCTTCCGACCACATGCCCAAGTACGCTTCCAGGCTGCCCAGTCAGCCCCCCGTCTTTCTCTGGAAATGGCCCACGGGGGGTTTTAATTGGCCCTTTCCATCCCGGCGGCGGGCAAGATGTGATGACAGCAGATGAGTTGAACGACGATATCAGCGTCTTCATCGGGAACGTGAATGGAGCGACAGCTTACAATCCAACCCCTACCTTCACCACAACACCAGCGCCGCGCGGGATTACGGGCGGCGACTTCAATAAAGATGGAAAACTGGATTTGGCGGTAGCAACCTTCAATGCAGACATAAGCGGCCACAACGTTACGGTGTACACGCAGGGGAACAGCAACAATAACGCAGTCATTCTGAATGCGGCCCGGTTTTTCACCGCCCATACCAACCCGGCCGGTATTGTCAATGCGGATTTCAACGGTGACGGTAATCTGGATTTGGCAGTTGTAAACAACGGATCGAATGACGTCAGTATTCTCCCCGGCTTGGGAACTGGCTCCTTTGGAACAGCCCAGAACTTCGCTGTAGGAAACCAGCCGCTGGCGATAGCTACCGGTGACTTTAACGGTGACGGCAAACCCGACCTTGCGGTCGTTAATAACATGGACAATACCGTTACGGTCTTAATCAATACCACGCCGGCCAACTCCAGCACGTTTTCCTTCACTGTCAGCGCACCTATCGCGGTGAGCACAAATCCACAGGAGATCCGCGCGGGAGACATAAATGGCGACGGAAAGATAGATTTGATCATCGGCTCCAATACCAACGCTGCCCTCAATGTGCTCATCGGCAACGGCGACGGCACGTTCCAGGCCAATCAGACCTTTGTAATCGGCAATTCGCCGACCTCAGTCGCAATCGGGGAGTTCAATAACGATGGCGCACCCGATCTGGTGTTTTCCAATGGCAAAGGCAACGATGTGACCGTAGTGCTCAACGAGGGCGGCAACACAACCGCGTTGAACGTAAATCCCACTGCCGCCGATGTGGGGCAAAATTTCACGTTTACGGCAACCATCACTCCGACCGTCCCCCAAATTAATGTTCCTTCAGGCACGGTAACGTTCACAGATAATGTTTTGCGGTTGGGAACGACCACGAATCTTTCGCCTGCCGCCAACGTGATGCCAGGGACACCACTCAATTCCGGGATCACTCCTGGCGTAGCCACCTACCAAACAACCACGCTTGTGGGTGGCACTCATGTCATCTCCGGCAAATACAGCGGAGATAACATTTTTAATCCGAGTAATTTGCCGTCAGCCACGATCCAGGTCGGCGTACCCGTAACCTGCTCGGTGGTCGGTATACCCGATCCTGCATATTTGAGCCAACAGGTAACCTACACCGCGACGATAGGCTCCAATTCGGGGACCGCAACGGGCACCGTCACATTTTTCGATAACAACATCCAGCTCGGCCTGCCTGCCACACTCAATGGCAGCGGCGTTGCTACTGTGAATCACACCTATACGACGGCGGGCGATCTTGGGGTCCACACCATCACCATCCAGTACTTCGGCGATGCCTCACATCAGGGCTGCACGACTGTCACACCATGGACTGAGAACATCATCCCGGCGCCGACCACAACCACGCTGGTTTCCACGCCCAATCCGTCGGTGGTTTCACAGGCGGTGACGTTCACCGCAACCGTAACAACGAACTTCGGCACGCCCACAGGGAATGTGACTTTCTTCGATAGTGCAACCCCATTGGGCGCTCCGGCGGCGCTGAATGGCAACGGAGTAGCTGTATTGACGACTTCCGTCCTGACCCCGGGCACTCACACCATCACGGCCGTGTACGCCGGCGATACCATTCACGCCGGCAGCACCTCGAATGCTGTGCAACAGGTGGTGAATAAGAACCCATCCGCCACGGTGTTGGTCTCGTCCAAGAACCCAGTCGTGATTGGAACCGATACGACGGTCACATTTACGGCAACCGTTACAGGCGCAAATGGCCTGCCAACACCCACGGGCACAGTAGATTTCCGCGACTTTGGCGCCAGCGTGGGAACAGCGAACCTCACCGCGGGTGTGGCCTCTCTAACCGTAAACTTGCCCCCATCCATTACGCCTCCGTTGCTGGCGCAAGGTGCGCATTCGATTGTGGCCGTCTATTTAGGAGACTCTGTATTCGCCGGCAGCACATCCTCTTCGTTGGGGGAGATTGTAAAAACTTCGAATCAACCGGACACTACCGCCAGCCTTACTTCTGCTCCTCTGCCGCCCGTGGCGAGCTT
>Ga0209648_10006379_pt1 | contig 10150 bp, 11 predicted proteins | sample GraSoi2013_115cm_FD_185830 | JGI IMG/M metagenome (GOLD analysis project Ga0209648, IMG submission 185830) | Grasslands soil microbial communities from the Angelo Coastal Reserve, California, USA - Sample 9_17_2013_115cm (SPAdes) (version 2) | ecosystem: Environmental > Terrestrial > Soil >...
CCATGTCCATAGGGATTATTGCATTTGCCGTAGGTCGCGCGGTTTTCTTCCTCGGACATTTCGTCGCTGTGCAAGCGGTGCGACGCCGAAAACATGTACCGCCGGGTCAGGTGCGCCTTCATGCTTCTCCGTAGAAATCGACAAACAGGTCGGGCGTTTCGTAGACGCGTACGCGATGCAGCTGCGCCCGGTTGAGTTTCGGCGCGAGGCGCTGCCAGATGGCGATGGCGAGGTTCTCGGTCGTTGGGATCGTCGTCGGGATTTTGGTGAGGAACTCGGGCACTTCCTTGTTCAGGAAGCGATGGTCGAGGGCGTCGAGCACTTCCCTGCTCATGACGTCTTTCAATTGCTTCAGGTCGACGACGAATCCAGACTTCGGATCGACCGGGCCCTTCACGGTCACTTCCAGGGTGTAGTTATGCCCGTGGCCGTTGGGATTATTGCACTTGCCAAAAATGCGTGCGTTCTCTTCCGGAGTAAAGTCTGGGTTGTGATAGTAGTGCGATGCGGAAAATTCGGCTTTGCGTGTGAGAAAAACCATAAGAACAGTTCTCAGCTTTCAGTTCTCAGTTCTCAGTTTTTGCTTCTCAATTCTTGAAGTGGTTTTGCCGGTTGCGTGGCCTCAGGCGTGTCCTCTCTTCGCGTTCCGACGCTGTAGGCACGCCCCTTCCACGATACTTGACCGCCCGCTTGCGCCTTCTTCGAACGCAACAAAAGATAGGAAAACATTGGCATGCCGAACACCGCGCCCAGAACTTCCGTGTCCCACGTGAAGTTCGCTCTATTGAGTCGCACAAAAAGCGGCATTGCGAGTACGAGAAAGAGCGCACTCCACCAGGCACTCCGAATGAGTCCAGACCACTGCAAGAACGTTTGCTCGGCTGAGACGAAGCCAAAACGCTCCGCCACTTTAGCCGCCGCCCAAGCGATTACTGGAAAAAATGCAAACCCCCAGGCAATCCCCCACCAGAGCAGGCGACGCACTGCGAGCCAGCCTGGGTTAGGAAACAATAGTGCCAGGTTCTTCGTCCAACCTTCGCGCAGTTGTCGAAAGCTTCGGTACATGCGCGTTCGTACCGCGTCTGCTGCGTACCGAAATCGAAGACTTCGCCCGGCTCCCTTCACGGCGCGAGCTAACGCAACATCCTCCAGCAAGTTGTCGGCGATCGCGGTATGCCCGCCAACCGCATCATACGTTTCCCGGCGAATAAGGATGTACTGACCATTCGCCGCCGCTAATGGAGATGCGGGATCGCAAACCTTCCGTGGCGGATATTGTCGCGCCAACTCAGCAAACACCACCGGCAGCACTGCCATCTCCCAGAACGTGACTGCGATCTGCTCCGGCGAATATGACAACATCTCCGCCTTATTCTCCCTTGCCTCAGCTAGTGCTCGCGCCAGAGAGCCCAACGAATGAACCGTGTCGGCATCCGTGAACAGAAACCACCCTCCAGTTGCTTCCCTGGTTCCGGCAACCACGGCGTTGTTCTTTCCCGTCCAGCCCGCCGGCAGAGGTCCAGCTGAGATCAACCGCACTCCGGCAAAACTCTGGGCGATCTCGCACGTGCGGTCGGTGGAGCCGTCGTCGACCACGATGATCTCGAAAGCCACGCCGGTTTGGGTGGCCAGCGATTTCAGACAGTCGCCGAGGCTGGCTTCTTCGTTGCGGGCCGGAACGATAATCGAGACGTCGGGGATCGAAACCTCGGCGATCGGGGACTGGGGCAGCGCGGCTGGAAATGAACTGTCCATGAGTTTTTCGCTATTATAGCGGGGTGAGACGAACGCTTGTTGCCACGCTTCTACAGTCTGCGGAAAAAGTCGATTATCGCGATATAGCCCCTAAAGGGGCGTCTGACCTCGGAGGACTTGCGGCATCGCTAAAGCGATGCCCTGATACAAAGCCTCCTGATACAAGGCCGAGTTGTTCCGCAGTCTGTCTAATCATTGGATTGCTGGCTGCCCTGATCGGATGCTACAGCGGGAGCCATCCCACGCGCATCGGCTCGAATGCCCCGGACTTTACGGTGCAGGATTCCGACCACAAAGTCACGCTCAGCCAGTTTCGCGGGCAGGTGGTGGTGCTGAATTTTTGGGCGACGTGGTGTCCGCCGTGTGTCGAAGAGACTCCATCGCTGGTTCGGATGCAGGCGCGTTTCAAGGATAAAGGCGTGGTGGTGCTCGCTGTCAGCATTGACGCCGACGACGCGGCCTATCACAAGTTTCTCAAGGAATACAGCGTCAATACGGTCACCGTGCGGGATGAAGCAAGGAAGGCGGCTTCGCTCTACGGCACATTTGGCTGGCCGGAAAGCTTTGTCATCGACCGCAACGGAGTCATCCGCCGCAAGTTTATCGGGCCGGTGGATTGGACGAGTCCGGAAGTGACGGATTACCTGAGTAAATTATAGATTTCACCTCGCGTCGATTTGCGCGGAACGCATTGCCAGAGTGTGTGACGACAGACTTGGGTAATGGCAGTCGTGGTGTGTGAGCAAACTGCTACGGAGGATAAGCTATGGGGCGGCTGGGAAAATGGTTGCTAGTCGGCCTTGCCGCGCTGGCTGGCGTGTTAGCGATTGCCGTCACTCTGACCATCGGGTGGTGTCCGTTGATCGGGCCGAAAGCGCGCCCGCTCAGTAGCCGCACTTTTCAACACACACCGCAGCGGTTGGAACGCGGGCGATATATCGCGACTGCCTTAAGTGGTTGCTTGTATTGCCATTCGCATCATGATTGGACCGCTCCGGGGACGCCCATCGTGCCTGGCACAGAGGGCGCAGGGGAGATTCAGCCGGAAGCGGACCTTCCCGGACGCATCGTCGCTCCCAACCTTACACCCGATCCGGAAACGGGGGCCGGCAACTGGACGGACGACCAACTCGCACGCTCCATCCGCGAAGGAATTGGACATGATGGCCGGGCGCTTTTCCCCATGATGCCCTACACGCATTACCGAGAAATGTCGGATGAGGACGTGGCATCGGTGGTCGTCTATTTGCGATCGCTGCCCGCGGTGCGGCACGAACTGCCGAAGACGGAGATCATCTTTCCAGTAAAGTACCTGATCCGCGGCGTGCCAGAACCTCTGACCTCGCCGGTGGGCGAAGATGACACGTCGGACGCGATCAAGCACGGATCACATCTGGTCAGTCTGGCGGGCTGCAGTGACTGTCACACCCTGCGGGCGAAAGGCAAGAACCTGCCCGGCATGGAGTTTGCGGGTGGGGCGATCCTTTCGGGCCCGTGGGGGAATGTTGCGAGCGCGAACCTGACGCCGGATGCCACCGGAATTCCTTACTACGACGAAGGCCTTTTTCTGCAAGTCATCCATTGTGGCCATGTTGGAACACGCCAACTGAGTGCGATCATGCCAGTCATGGTTTATAGGAACCTCACCGACAGTGACTTGAAAGCGATGTTCGCATACTTGCGCACGCTGAAGCCCGTGAAGCATCGCGTGGACAACTCGGAACCAGCCACCGAATGCAAGTTGTGCCGACAGAAGCACGGGGCCGGAGGGGAAAACTAGTACCGGGATCGCGTGATGGGTCACGGTAGAGGAACGGGCATCTCGTCCGTCCGGCAATACGGTTGGCCGGGCGGGGCGCCCGACTCTCCACTACAGTTTCACGTTCCGCAAGCGGAGCGAGTTCGCGATTACCGAAACCGAACTGAAGCTCATCGCGGCCGCGGCTAGAATTGGGCTTAGTAGTAGTCCGAATACTGGATACAGCACGCCCGCTGCTATCGGCACTCCGATCGAGTTGTAGAGAAACGCGAAGAACAGGTTCTGGCGGATGTTGCGCATCGTTGCCTGGCTCAGTTTGCGGGCACGCATGATTCCTTCAAGGTCTCCTTTAAGGAGCGTGATGCCGCCACTCTCGATGGCGATGTCGGTTCCCGTGCCCATGGCAATTCCTACGTCGGCTTGCGCCAGGGCGGGCGCGTCGTTGATGCCGTCGCCGGCCATCGCAACAATTCGGCCTTCTTTCTGCAGACTCTTGACGATCTCGGCTTTTTGCGCGGGCAGAACCTCGGCTTTGAAGTCTTTGATTCCGAGGGTCCGCGCAAGCTCCTGGGCCGTAGCCTGGTTGTCGCCGGTGAGCATGACCAAGCGGATTCCTTGGGCTTTCAGTTCGCGCAGTGCGTTCGGAGTCGATGACTTCAGCGGGTCCGCGACTGCGATGTTGCCAGCGTACTTGCCATCGACTGCGACATAGATCGCAGTGGAACCGGGGTACTTGAGAACTGATATCGCGGTCTTGTTCTCGAAAGCTCCGACAGCATGCATCAGAGCGCTGTTTCCAACTGCTACGCTCTTCCCTTCTACGGTCCCGCGTATGCCTTGGCCCGGTATGGACTGAAAATTGGCGGACTCGCTCAAAATTAGCGGCTCATTCACCTTCGCGACAATCGCCGCGCCGAGCGGATGCTCGCTGGCTCGCTCCAGACTTGCTGCCAGCCGCAGAAGTTCGTCGCTTGAGATATCCGCCGGATTGCCTGGCAGCGAAATGCCTACCACTTTCGGCTTTCCCTCGGTCAGCGTCCCGGTCTTATCGAAGACGATCGTATCCACTTTCTCCAGCGTCTCCAGCGCCTCGGCATTCTTGATGAGGACGCCGGCGTGCGCGCCACGTCCGGTGCCGACCATGATCGACATTGGCGTGGCGAGGCCGAGCGCGCATGGACAGGCGATGATCAGGACGGCTACGGCGTTTACGATGGCATGCGCGAAACGCGGCTCCGGTCCGAAGCTCACCCAGGCGATGAATGTTACTACCGCAATCGCGATCACTGCCGGAACGAACCAGCCGGCTACTCTATCCGCCAGCCGTTGGATGGGGGCGCGTGTGCGCTGGGCCTGGCTGACCATCTGCACGATCTGCGCCAGCATCGTTTCGCTGCCGACGCGCTCGGCGCGCATCACGAGCGCACCGCTGCCATTCACGGTCGCGCCAATCACACGCGAGGCCGCGGTCTTCTCCACCGGAATGGATTCGCCTGTGATCATGGACTCATCCACTACGCTCGACCCTTCGAGCACCACGCCATCGACCGGGATTTTTTCTCCTGGGCGTACCCGCAGCCGGTCTCCCGGCTTAACGTCTTCGAGCGGGATGTCGCGTTCGGCCCCATCTTCGCTTATCAGGCGCGCCATCTTCGGGCTTAGATCGAGGAGGGCTCGGATCGCGCTTGAGGTTCGACTGCGGGCTTGTAACTCAAGTACCTGCCCCAGCAACACGAGCGTCACGATCGCCGTGGCCGCTTCGAAGTAGATATCCGGACGGTCGCCCATGCTGCGGAACGACGCGGGAAAGATCTGCGGGAGCAAAGTTGCCACCACGCTGTACAGATATGCAACGCCGGTCCCCATCGCAATCAGTGTGAACATGTTGGTACTGCGATTTATTACCGACGCCCATCCGCGCTGGAAAAACGGCCAGCCACACCAGAGGACGACTGGGGTGGCTAGCAGGAGTTCGAGCCACGGCAACCCCCAGTTCCACGGCGATGCCATGAACGCATGCGGTGAAAGCATGCTGCCCATGGCGATCGCCAAGAGTGGCGCGGTCAGCGTCAGGCTGATCCAAAACCGGCGCGTCATGTCGCGCAGCTCGGGATTGTCTTCTTCGGCCGTTACCGTGCGGGGCTCAAGAGCCATGCCGCAGATCGGACAACTCCCCGGCCCCGCTCGCACAATCTCCGGATGCATCGGGCAGGTGTATTCGGTCTTGGTCGCAGTTGGCGCGGGCGATTCCGGCTCCAGGGCCATGCCACACTTCGGACAGGGGCGGGGCCCGACCTGCCGCACCTCCGGGCACATCGGGCAGATGTAGGCCCGCACATCTTTTCCGGAGCCGCCTGTCGGCTTGACCATCGTTGGCTTGACCAAGGTCGTTCCGCCCAAGGACGCGAGCCCCGAACCCATGGGCTGGGGTGGGGATGACAGAATCCTTTCGGGATTCACCTGAAACTTCGCGAGGCAGCTGGCGGAGCAGAAGAAATATTCTTTGCCCTTGTGCGGCGTCTTGTGGTGGGCGGTGGCCGGATTCACAGCCATCCCACAGACCGGATCCTTCGCCTTGTCTGGAGGTGGCGCGGCGTGCGAGTTGTCCACGGGGTTGAGGTGGTCCATAGTTTAGTTGCTAGTTTAGTTGCTTGAAGTCTATATCTACTTCCGGAATTCGCCGTGACCGCCGACAGCTGCCGAGCTGCGCTCGTCCTGGACCCTTCGACGTTGCTCAGGGCAGGCTCGGGGGGATGTCCGTCCCTCCATGACTGGTTGCCAGCTCGCGCTTGGCGGAATCCAGAGCATATTAGATACTCAAAGAGTAAACGTTGAACCTTTTTTGCTTGGGAGACATGAAATGACGTACCTTGAAGTCGCCTACGGCTACCAGACTCCGCCTGGAGAGGCTGAGTTGCGGGCCATTGACAGTGTCCGCGAAGTCTACGGCATCCAGTGCATCCAGTTTAATGAGAAAGAGCGGACGGTGCGGGTGCTATTCGACGCGTCGCGATTGAAGGGCGACTCGGTGGCCAGGTTGCTGCGCCAGGCCGGCATCGACGTGCGGGATCAGCCGGTTCTTGCCTGAGAGTTTCTGTTGGCTGAACTTCCCGAAGAGATTGTTTTTCTAAGAATGGATCAAAATGAGAAGGGGTAAAAACGGCACTCCGCCCGTTCCCTGCTAATCCTCAATCTTCAGGAGGACTCTCGGGGGAGGGCCGGGAAACTGGGCGGAGCGTCTTTGGTCGACAAACGGAGTTGCAAAGGGGCATTCGGAAAGACCTCTGGCCGAAGTATTTTCCAAAATGCCCCGTTGCGCGCCACTTCGTCTGCCCAAAGAGCAGCATGTCGTTTGCCACTCGCTAACGCCATGCCAACATGCACTGGTGGAGCGCCGAGGCAGGTAGGTTTTGCGCTGGGCCGGAAACTTTTACGCTAATTTTGTAAATCTTGTATTTTCTTCTATTTCGCACGGCGGCGATTTCCACGGCCAGCGCGGGATTTGGCGCGAATCGGAACCTAATCGAACGAGCCGGTTGGGCGAAACGATTCTGTTTCAGCTATAATCCGAAGACGCAATTCTGCCGGATGCGCCCGTAGCTCAATTGGATAGAGTGCATGGCTACGAACCATGAGGTTGGGAGTTCGATTCTCTCCGGGCGCACCAGTTTTTCCTGCCGGACGTGAAACACACCCTATCGCTTATGCAATTGGTTTCGATTTGCTCGACTCACACCGCCCCTATGGAAGCCTTGGTCGAGAAGCATCATGGCTTGTCGCTGACGCTGGTAAGCCGCTTCCTCCCGCCCGACAAGACCGATGGAGGCAGCAAGGCGGGCGGCGAGGAGTCTCACCTTTTGGAGCGTTTGCCGCGTTAGGGTTATTGTGACGTTCTGGCTGGACATATTTGGTAAGTCCACGTATTCATTATCTCACTTGGCATCTCACTTGGCGTACATGCAGCTAGGCACCATTGGCGAGGAAGTTGAACTCGCTCGCAAAACTGAAGGAGAGTTTCCTATGAAAACCATTCTCTGGGTCGTGTGTCTACTGGTGCTGGTACGTCCTGCGATCGAACTCAGTGCCCAAGTCAATCCTTACAAGGAGGGTACCCCTGGGGTCTCCGGGTATCGATCTGAAGTCCTCGCCGAGGTCATGATCCAGGAGGACAAGTTCGTGCGCTTGGCAGAGGCTGTGCCCGCGGATAAATATAGTTGGCGTCCGGCGCCTGATGTACGTTCGTTCGCCGAGGTATTTCTGCACGTAGCGACTGCCAACTACAACATCTATAAGCTCGTTGGCACACCCCCGCCGGCCGGCGTCGATGTAAAAGGGTTGGAGAAGTCCACCACTGACAAGACCAAGGTTATCGCCACGCTTAAGGACTCATTTGCCCATGCCCGCAAAGCGATCACGGCTATGCCCGACGTCGACCTCGACAAGAGCCTGGACTGGTTTGGCGGAAAAAATACCGAGCGCGGCGTGCTCCTGTTTGTCGTCCGCCACGCGGCCGAACATTTGGGCCAGTCGATCGCCTATGCGCGTTTTGTCGGAGTGGTTCCGCCGTGGACCGAGGACGCCCAGAAGCAGCAGAAACAAAAACCAGAAACTGCGCCCAAGACGAAGCAGCAATAATCTCGGAACCTAGTCCCACCCATACCTCGCTCTGCCAGGGACCTACTGGGAAGCAGGCTTCTTCACCAGATTGGAGTGCGTGGCCACGCAAACCCATTGGCCTCCGGAGGATATCCACGTATCCGTGAAGCGGCCGTAGCGATCGAATGGTTTTCCCCTGTTGGTCCCCTTGAAGTGATAAACCCCAGTCACCACCGCTACACCCGGGTAGAAGTAAACGTCGACCCCGTCATTCGCAAGAACGTCCGTCTGCACCGCAGGATCTTTGTTGTCGGCGATGAACGTAGCTTTGTTCATCAGCGTGCCATCCCATTTGGTAAAGATATACCTGTCCGCCATCAGCAGATTCAGCGCCTCTCCATCGCGATGAATCTGCGCCTGGTTCCAGGCGTTTTCGAACGCGATTAACTTGCTCTTCTCCGCCCTCTCGTCCCGGGGCAAGACTTGCGCACTGGTCACTAAACTGGAAACCAGTACGAGGGCTCCCGCAAATCGCCGCCTCATCATTCGTTGTCTCTGCAAATCCGCCAGTGCAGGATTTCAGCCCTTCGGGCGAATGTCTAGGCACGAATGGTCAGACCGCGGTCAGTACTGTGTTCTTGACTTGCTTGAACGCTTCCGAGGTTGGATCGATCAGATCAAAATGGCCGGCATGCTGAATCTCCAGCAACTGGACCGACTCGCCCGCCTTCTTTTTTTGCGTGACATAATCGCGGCTGAACCCCGGCGGCACCGTGTCATCTTCGCTGCCGTGGATCAGCCATTGCCGCGCGTGTGGAATGCTGAGCTCCATCGGGTCCGCTTCCCGGTAGTGCTCCGGCACCGCGTCCGGTTTGCCGCCCAGAAACTCCGCCACGGCGTCGTGGCTTAGGTGCAACGCGAAAGCTTTCTTTAGATCGGCCACCCCGGCGAGCGAAATTGCGCGACGGAGCGAGGTTTCGTGCGCCGCCAAACACAAGGCAAGCTGCCCGCCCGCCGAATGCCCCATCACCACCAACCGGTCCAAGTCCAGATGGAATCGGGAATGTTCCTGCTGAACAAAGCGGAAGGCTGAACGGATGTCCTCAAACGTACCGGGCCATCCGCCGCCGGGATTGCCGATCCTCCGGTATTCGGTATTGAACGTCGCGACGCCTGCTGCTCGCAACGCTTCGCACAGGTGTCCGGTGTGCGCGAGGTCGTACTTCGCCCGCCAAAAACCGCCATGGATGTTCAACAGAACGGAGTGTGGTCCCTTCGCGCGCGGCAGACGCGCTTCGAGAAACTGATTGGGGTCGGAGCCGTATGCTATACGCTCATCGGGTGGCGGCTGCGACTGACTGAGAATGTCTTCGGCGGACACAGATCTGCTCCCCGCGCAAATCTAGCCCTGCTTCAGCTTCAGCTTGCTCTTATTTTCTTCAATAAAAGCCTTAAGCTCGGAGACGGCGTCGAGCAGCCTGGTCCACTGCTCGTAGTAGAGCGTCACCGGAAAGCGGCCGAGTCCATAGACGCTGACGCCGCCCTTCTCACTCACGCGGAACTCGATGGCGCCGGTTCGCTTTTTTGCCTCCACCTGCTTTTCCAGATCGGTAAGGCGAGCTTTCAGTTCTTCGTAAGTTGGTTCTGTCACGGTGCACCTCGAATGATTCTTTTTTACCTTTTCATCTTTGTCATAATAATTTGTCATAATAATAGGGGTGCCGAGGGCCTTTCGTCGAGGCAGGCTTTCTGCGCCAGCTTCCCTTTAGTTGAAAAACTCTTCACCACCGCGCTCGCGAGCGCGCCTGTCCCCCGCCATCTGTTGCTGCCTCAACCTGTTGCGGCCTCTCCCAGGGCCGGGAATGGAAGCGCAAATGCTAAACTAACTCAGCACCAAATTCCGAGTGGAGAACCGATCGGAGAATAAACAATGGCGAGAATGAAGAGTGCACGTCTTGGTAGCGTGCCCATGCTAGTCCTACTGGGGCTGCTCGCTGGCGCCGTGGGAGGCCTGGGAATCGGCCTGATCCAGATGAAGGC
>Ga0209648_10006380_pt1 | contig 10148 bp, 8 predicted proteins | sample GraSoi2013_115cm_FD_185830 | JGI IMG/M metagenome (GOLD analysis project Ga0209648, IMG submission 185830) | Grasslands soil microbial communities from the Angelo Coastal Reserve, California, USA - Sample 9_17_2013_115cm (SPAdes) (version 2) | ecosystem: Environmental > Terrestrial > Soil >...
TCGGGCCGCTGCAGGCCAATGGGCTGCTCGGGGCGCTGAAGGACAAGACGGATCCGACAGTGGTGATGATCAACGGCGACCCAGGGGACGACCAAGCAAGGCTGTTGAAGGTGGGCGCGCAGAACATCTTCAGCGGCAAGGTGACCATCGCGAAGGCCTACGACACGCCGCAAGCGGGTCCCGATACCGCCCAGACGGAGATGGCGGATGCGCTGACCGCGCTCCACAACAAGGTGGACGCGGTCTATGCGGCCGACGATGCCGCGGCGGCGGGCGCCATCGCGGCGCTGGTCGGAGCGGGCGTGAAGAAGCCGCTCCCGCCGGTCACCGGCGCCGGCGCGGACCTGGCCGCCGTCCAGCGCATCCTCGCGGGCGACCAGTACATGACCGTCTACAAGGGGATCAGGGCCGAGGCGGAGGCCGCGGCGCAACTGGCCTACGACCTCGCCTACGGCGTGGCGGTGCCCTCCACGATGACCAATGGGAAGGCGGTCGACAACGGACGGACCAGTGTCCCGGCGCTGCTGGTGAGCCCGGTGGCGGTGACCCGGCAGACCATCATCTCGACTGTGATCGCCGACGGCTTCATGTCCAGGGCCGACCTCTGCACGGACCAGTTCGTGAAGGCGTGCGCGGCGGTGGGAATCTCCTAGAGCACTCGTTGCGAGCCACTACCCGGCCATTTGTGCCCTTTTGGCCGCTCGCGAACGCGCCGAGTCGGCCATTTGTGCCCTTTTGGCCGCTCGCGAACGCGCCGAGTGGGCCATTTGTGCCCGAATGGCCGGATCCTGCGGGTGGGTTTACGCTTCGGCGGCTTTTGACATTCGGTCGGTTGAGGTTTGTAGGGCCAGGGCCAGGGAGCCCAGCAGCTCCGCGCGTTCGACGAACACCGCGGGGCGGACGTCGAGAGTCTCGGCCACGGCCAGCAGCGCGTGGCGGCGGATCGACTCGCGCATCGGTTGGAGGAGAATCTCGCCGGTCCGGCTGAGCAGCCCGCCGACGATGACCCGTTCCGGGTTGATCAGATTGCAGAGGCCCGCGATGGCGATGCCGATCTCGTGGCCGGCATCCGCGATCGCCCGGTGAGAGCGGAGCTCGCCCGCGACCGCAAGCTCGACGATGCTGGCCAAAGTCGGCACCTCCCCGTTCAGAGGGCCCACGAGCTGGATGATGGCCGGGCCCGAAGCCACCGTCTCCAGGCATCCTCGATTGCCGCAGTAACACAGGGCGCCTGACTCATCGAGCGTGGTGTGGCCGATCTCGCCGGCGGTGCCGGTGGCGCCGCGCAGCAGCTTTCCGTCGATGACCAGCCCCGCACCGATGCCGGTCGCGACCTTTATGTAGACGAAGTTCGAGCACTCGCGGCCGGCGCCCCAGGTGAGCTCGGCAAGGGCGCCGAGGTTAGCGTCGTTCTCGATCTCGACCGGCATGTCCAGGCGGTCGTGCATCTCGCTGCCGATGCGCACGCCGATCCAGCCCGGCAGGATGGTCGCAGACCCGGCCGTGCCTCGCGCCCGGTCGAGCGGTCCGGGGATTCCGATCCCCGCGCCGATCACGGACTTTCGCTCCACGCGGGCCTCGCCCAGGACCTCGTCGACCATGCGGGCGGCGGCATCGAGCGCCGCGCGGGCGTCGTGGCTCACGTCGAGGTCGCAGCGTCGCTCCGCCAGGACGTTGTGCCCGATGTCTGCCACGGCGACACCGACGTGGCTGTGGCCGAAGTCGATGCCGACGACGGCGAGCGACGACTCGCGAAGCATGAGCAGCACGGAAGGCCTCCCGCCGCGGAAGTCGGGAACGCCAGCCTCGACCTCGCGCAGGACGCCCGTGTCCTTGAGCTCGGCGACGAGCGTGTGCACCGTGGTGCGCGACAGTCCCGTGATCCGCGCTATGTCCGCCTGGCTGATCCGCCCGCGCTCACGGAGCGCGCCCAGAACGCGCTCGCGGTTGCGGCCGCGCAGCCATCCGAGCGTCCCCTCGCCGTGTTTCGCCACCCCCACCCATCGGAATCATGGCCGCCCAACGCGGTTTGTCAAGACTTTGAACAAATTGTCAGGTCCGCACGATCGCACTCTTGACAAACATGTGAGCGTGAGACATGCTCTGCACCGGCGGGAGGTCCGCCGTGGGGTTTCTGAGTAAAGCCTGTTCGCCGGCGCACTCTCGCCCCGGAGCCATCCGGGAAGAAGGCAACAGGTGACTTAGATAGGAGAGAGAACCTATGAGGTTCGCCAAACTTGTCCCGGCGATCGGTGTCGTCGGGATCGTCGCGATGGCCTGCGGCGGCGGCGGAGGCAACGCAGCTGCGTCGCCCGCGGTCGTGCCGGCCAGCCTGACCGTTTCTTCGTTCGACGTCACCTTCTCGGCCATGGCCACGTTGAAGGACCTGCACGCGGCCGGAAGCGGCCTCGTCGGGGTGCTCATGCCCGACACCACCTCGTCGACTCGGTGGGTCAACTCAGACTTGCCGTACTTGACGAAGGCCTTCCAGTTGGCCGGCTACAGCTCGTCAGAGTTCAAGATCGACAACGCGCAGGGCAACGACGCCACCGAGCTTGCGCTGGCCCAGGCGGACATCACCCAGGGCGCGAAGGTCCTGGTCATGGCCCCGCTCGACAGCACAGTCGGTACCCAGATCCAGGCTCTCGCGCAGTCGAAGGGCGTCAAGCTCATCAGCTACGACCGAGCGACCTTTACCGGTACCAACACCTACTACGTCAGCTTCGACAACGTGCAGGTCGGCAAGCTCATCGGACAGGGCTTCAAGGACTGCCTTAGCGCATGGAACGTCTCGAACGCGAAGGTCTTCACGCTCAACGGCGGCGAGGACACCGACCCGAACGCGGTCGACTTCGCCAAGGGCTACAACTCGGTCGTCTGGGGCGACACCGTGCCTCAGGAGACGGTGGGCAAGAGCGCCAACGGCGCCACCCTCGTCGGTGACCAGGTAGCACCAGGTTGGGACAACTCCAAGGGTCAGACCATCTTCCAGCAGCAGTACACCGCGCACCCCGAGATCAACGCCACGATTGAGGCGAACGATGGCCTCGCGAACGCGGTCGTCACGGTTCTCAAGCAGAAGGGCGTTCCCGCCAACAAGATCCCGACCACCGGCCAGGACGCGAGCCTCGGCGGCATCGAGAACGTCTTGACCGGCTACCAGTGCGGCACGGTCTACAAGCCGATCTACCTCGAGGCCCAGGACGCGGTCGCCCTGGCGACCATCCTGCGCGCGGGACTTACTCCTCCGGCCGCGCTCGTGAACAGCACCACTTCGCCCGCAGCGGGCAAGCCGGGCTCCACGCAGCCCGCGTCGCTCCTCACTCCGTACTGGGTCGACAAGACCAAGGTCGCATCGACCGTGGTCAAGGACGGATTCGTCGACAAGTCAGCGCTCTGCCAGGCTGTGACTGCAGCCGTCTGCACCGCCGCCGGCATCTCCTAGAAAAGTCAGCTTGACGCCGCCGTGCGACTTGCGCGGCGGCGTCATCTCTAAGCGCAGAATTACCGAGTGGCGCAGGTGATCGCAGACCCGACCGCCGCCAGCGCCGCGACCGAGCCCCTGCTCAAGGTGCGCGGCCTCGAAAAACATTTCGGCGCCGTCCAGGCCCTTTACGCTGTCGACCTCGACCTTCCGGCAGGATTCGTGACCGCGCTCTGCGGAGACAACGGAGCCGGGAAGTCTGTGCTCACGAAATGCGTCTCCGGCGTATACCAGCCGGACCACGGCCAGGTCTTCTGGGAAGGTGCACCGGTTCACGTCCGCAGCACACGCGACGCGAGCCGGCTCGGAATCGAGACCGTCTACCAGGACCTCGCGCTGTGCGACAACCTCGACATCGTCCAGAACATGTTTCTCGGCCGCGAGCTCCTGCGAAGCCGGCTGCTCGACGAGGACGAGATGGAGCGCCAGGCCGCGAAGACCCTCGCCGGTCTCCGCGTCACCTCCGTGAGGTCCATTCGCCAGCCGGTGGCGTCGCTGTCCGGAGGGCAGCGCCAGTCGGTTGCGGTCGCGAAGGCCGTGATGTGGAACTCCAAGCTCGTGATCATGGACGAGCCCACGGCCGCGCTCGGCGTGAACCAGACCAGGCAGGTGCTCGACCTCGTGAAGCGCCTACGCGACCAGGGCCTCGCGGTGATGGTCATCTCGCACAACCTCAATGACGTGTTCGAGGTCGCGGATCGCATCGCCGTCCTCCACCTCGGCCGGATGGTGGCGCAGGACAAGGCTTCCAGTTTCGATCGGCAAAGCCTCGTCGAGTACATGACAACGGGCAACCTGAGCCGCACGGCGCGCCGCGACGCGCCCGTGGGGACGAGCTGAGTGGCGCTCACCGAGACGCCCGACCTCCAGCACGACCCGACGGCAGCGGTCGCAGCCGCGACGGCTGAGCTTCCGCCTGAGCTCGTCGCCCAGACGTTGGGTCAATACGCGCGGGCGTATGCGGCGCGCATCCGAAATGGTGAAAGCGGCGTCCTGCCGGTCGTCCTCGGCCTGGTGGCGATCATGGTGGTTTTCGAGGTGATCAGCCCGAACCACGTGTTCCTGTCAGCCGGCAACCTGGTCAACCTCTTCCAGCAGAGCGCCGTGTTCATGGTGCTTGCGATGGCGGAGACGTTCGCCCTCCTGCTCGGCGAGATAGACCTTTCCGTCGGCTTCGTCGGGGCCAGCGGCGCGGTCATCACAGTCCAGCTCGTTCAGCCGGCGACCACACACTGGCCCTGGTGGGCGGCGATCCTTGCGGGGCTCGCCTTCTGCGCGGCTGTCGGAGCCGTTCAGGGCACGATCATCGCCCGCCTTGGCATACCCTCGTTCATCGTCACGCTCGCCGGTTTCCTGATCTTCAACGGGGCGATGCTGATCCTTCTCCTGCTGGGTCCCTTCTCGGGATACCCAAACCTCAACATCCCGGACGCCAACGTGCAGGTGCTCTTCAACCTGATGGCGGGCACCATCGATCCGACGGTGAGCTGGATCGCCATGGCGGTCATCGTGCTGGCGCTCGGCGGGTTCCTCTGGTTTGGGGATCGGCGCCGCCGGAAGAGCGGGCTCGTCGCCCCTCCGGTGGGCCTGACGGTGCTCAAGATCGTGCTCATCGCGGCTGCCGGCATCGTCGTCGTGGCCATCTCCGACATCAACCGCGCAAACTTTGGGACGCTGGCGGGCGTGCCGTGGGTGGTCCCGATCGTGCTGGGCATCCTGGGCGTCTACACCATCCTCCTCGACAGGACGAAGTACGGGCGCTACGTCTATGCGATCGGCGGCAACGCTGAAGCCGCGCGCCGAGCCGGCATCAACGTGGCGATGGTACGCACGGTCGCGTTCATGCTCTGCTCGATGACGGCCGGCATCGGCTTGATCCTGTACGCCTCCTACATAGGCGGAATGTCGAACAACGTCCAGGGCGGCTCGGACGTCCTGTTCGCGGTCGCCGCCGCGGTGATCGGGGGCACGAGCCTGTTCGGAGGCCGGGGCAAGGCCATCCACGGGGTCCTCGGCGGCCTTGTGATCGGGGGCATCTACAACGGCATGTACCTCCAGGGCCTGGACGTGGAAAAGATCTTCATCGTCACCGGGCTGGTCCTGCTGGCCGCGGTGTCGATCGACGCGGTCTCCCGCCGGGCGGCTTCCTCGGGGAGCGCCGCCAGGGTCTGACGCTGCCGTTCGGGGCAGGATTGGGAATTGCCTGGGCTGGGTAAACGTTTCTTCGACATGGCAACACCGAAGACCGAGCTACTCCCAGTCCTACCCATGGACGACGTCGTCGTCCTTCCGCACATGACAGTCACCCTCGCGGTCGAGGGCGACGACCAGAAGGCAGCGATCGAGGCCGCCCGCCAGGGCAGCCGCCTGATCCTCCTGGTGCCCCGCATCGAGGGCAAATTCGGCAGCATCGGCACCGTCGGCCGGCTGGGCGAGTCCGCCGAGCTTCCGACCGGCGCCGAGGCCTTCATGATCCGCGGCGACTACCGCGCCCGCCTGGGCGGCGGCCAGGCCGACATCGGTGGAGCCCTGTTCGTGCAGGCCGACCCGATCGCCGACCCCGAGCCTCCGACCGAGGCTTCCCTCGAGCTCGCCCGCGAGTACCGCGCGCTGCTCGAGAACCTGGTCGAGTCCAGGGGCGTCCCGCAGGTCGTTCAGTTCCTGCGCGCCGCGAAGACCCCCGGGCACCTGGCCGACCTGGCCGGCTACTCGCCGGACCTGTCGACCGAGCAGAAGCTCGAGGTCCTGGAGACGGTCGACCTCGAGAAGCGGCTGACGCAGCTGATCAAGTGGACGAAGTCCATCCTGGCCGACGCCTCGTTGAAGGAGAAGATCCGCAGCGACGTGGCTGAGGGCATGGAGAAGACTCAGCGTGAGTTCCTGCTCCGCCAGCAGCTCGAAGCGATCAAGAAGCAGCTGAACGAGGGCGGCAGCGACGTCGTGTCGACCTACCGCGAGCGGGTCGCCAAGGCCGAGATGCCGGAAGGCGTGCTGACCGAGGTGAACCGCGAGCTGGACCGCCTGGAGCGGACCAGCGAGCAGAACCCTGAGTACGGTTGGATCCGCACCTACCTGGACTGGATGCTGGACATCCCCTGGAACGTGCGCTCCGAGGACAACTACGACCTGGTCGAGGCTCGCCGGATCCTGGACGAGGACCACACCGGTCTCTCGGACGTGAAGGACCGCATCATCGAGTTCCTGGCCGTGCGCAAGCTCCGCAAGGAGCGCGGCCTCGAGGTGCTCGGCGGACGCGGATCGGGCGCGATCATCACCCTGGTCGGACCTCCCGGCGTGGGCAAGACCTCGCTGGGCGAATCGGTCGCCCGCGCGCTGGGCCGCAAGTTCACGCGCGTCTCGCTGGGCGGCATCCGCGACGAGGCTGACATCCGCGGCCACCGGCGCACGTACGTCGGCGCGCTTCCGGGCCGCATCGTGCGCGCCTTGAAAGAGGCCGGCACGAAGAACCCGGTGATCATGCTGGACGAGATCGACAAGGTCGGCAACGACTGGCGGGGCGACCCGTCGGCCGCGCTGCTCGAGGTCCTCGACCCGGCGCAGAACAACACGTTCCGCGACCACTACCTCGAGGTCGATCTCGACCTGTCCGAGGTGCTGTTCATCCCGACGGCCAACGTTTCGGAGACGATCCCGGCTCCGCTGCTGGACCGCATGGAGCTGATCCGCCTGGACGGCTACACCGAAGAGGAGAAGGTCGCCATCGCGCGCGACCACCTGCTCCGGCGCGTGGTCAAGCAGGCCGGACTTAACCCGGACGAAGTGACGATCTCTGAGGACGCGATCATGAAAGTGATCACCGACCACACTCGGGAAGCGGGCGTCCGCAACCTGGAGCGCGAGCTCGGCAAGATCACCCGCAAGGTTGCGACCAAGGTCGCCACCAAGGAGCTGACGCCGCCGGTGAAGATCACCGTGGAGCGCGTGCGCGAGTTCCTGGGCAAGCCTCGATTCGACAACGAGGTTGCGGCTCGCACGTCCGTGCCGGGCGTGGCCACGGGACTCGCAGTGACGGGTACAGGCGGGGACGTCCTCTTCGTGGAGGCGACCGCGACCGACACCAACGGGCACGGCAGCTCGGTCATCCTGACCGGGCAGCTGGGCGACGTGATGAAGGAGTCCGCGCAGATCGCGATCTCCTACGTCCGCTCGCACACCGACGAGCTGAAGATCGAGAAGGGCGCCGCCGACAAGTCGTTCCACATCCACGTCCCCGAGGGCGCGGTGCCCAAGGACGGCCCGTCGGCCGGCGTGACGATGACGACCGCGATCGTGAGCCTGCTGACCGGACGGCCGGTGCGGAGCACGGTTGCGATGACCGGAGAGGTCACGCTGCAGGGTTTGGTGCTGCCGATCGGCGGCGTCAAGCAGAAGGTGCTGGCCGCGCACCGGATGGGACTGACGGAGGTCATCCTGCCCAAGAGGAACGAGAAGGACATCGACGACGTGCCGCAAAGCGTGCGCGAGAAGATGACGTTCCACTTCGCAAGCCGAGTCGGTGAGGTGCTCGAGTTCGCGCTCGAGCCCCTGGCCGGCGCCAAGAGCCAGGCGGCTTAAATGCCGATTCAGACGACGCCCAACGGGACGTACGGCACCAAGATGCCGGGCGGAAAGTGGCTGCAGAAGCTCTTCGAGCCGATGATGAAGAGAGGCATCGCGTCGTACCGCCGGAGTGGCGGGAAAAACCGCATGAGCACGATGATGGGATTCCCAGTCGTCCTGCTCACCACGAAAGGGGCCAGGTCGGGCGAGGAGCGAACCGCGACCCTCGGTGGCTTTGCCGATGGAGAGGATGCCTGGCTCATCGTCGCTTCCAAGGGTGGAGCAGCCGATCACCCGGCCTGGTTCAACAACATGGTCAAGCACCCTGATGACATCTGGCTCGAGGTGGGCACGCGCAAAATGAAGGTCCGCGGCGATTGCCTCACGGGCCGCGAGCGTGAAGAGGCGCTCGCTCGCGTGGCGGCGGTTTCTCCGCGCTACGCGGGCTACCAGAAGAAGACGGATCGCGAGATCCCGATCGTCCGCCTGACTCGAATCTCGGGCTGATCGAACCGACCACATTCGCGTGAGAGTGCTCGTACCGGACTCGCCACTGCGCGGCGAGATGGGCACACTGCCGGACAGCGTTGAGCTCGTTGCGGAGCCGGCTCCAATCGTGGAGATGATGGTGCTCGGTCCCGAATTCGCCAATGATGTGCCGGCGATCTTCGAACAGCTGCCCGGGCTCCGCGTCGTGCAGTCGTTCAGCGCCGGAGTGGACCACCTGCTTCCGCTCATGCCGCCAGGTGTGACTCTTTGCAGTGCCGCCGGCGTGCACGATGCCTCGGTTTCCGAATGGGTCGTGGCGGCTATCCTCGCCATGCGCCGGCGCCTGCCCGAGTTTCGAGAGCTGCAGGGGCGAGCGGAATGGAACCGCGACCTGGCCGAGCCAGGCGGCTTTTCGAACCACCCCATCGACGACCTGGAAGGCAGGACCGTGCTGGTGCTGGGCTACGGCTCGATTGGGAGAGCCCTGGCCGCGCGCCTCGCGCCATTTGGCGTGCGCGTGGTCGGCGTCGCGCAGCACGCTCGCCTCGATGCCGTGACGCCTGAATCGCTCCGTCGGCTGCTGCCGGAGGCCGACGTCGTGGTCGATTTGCTGCCGCTCACCCCGGCGACTAGGAAGTTCGTCGATGCCGATTTCTTTTCGCGGATGAAGGCGGGCGCGATTTTCGTCAACGCAGGGCGAGGCGGGACGGTCGACACGGATGCGTTGGTCGACGCGCTGCGGCTGGGCCGGATCCGAATTGCGCTCGACGTGACCGACCCGGAGCCACTCCCCGCAGATCATCCACTGTGGAAGGAGCCCAACGTCCTCATCACCCCGCATATCGCCGGCACCGTCGCCCGTTGGGAGCGCCGCGCCTACCGATTCGCGGGCGAGCAGATCCGGCGCTACGCCGCGGGCGAACCGCTGCTGGGGGTGCAGCCGAGGAGCTGAATTCCGCACGTTTGGCGCCAGCGGGGCCTTCTCCGCGTCACCGATGCGCACGTTTGGCGCCAGGCGTCCCTTATCGCGGCGTGGAATAGTGCCTCTCTGTGCGCGTTTGCTCTTGGTGATGCCACTCAGCTCGCACGAGATCCTCGAGAGGGCGACCACGATCGCAGTGGTCGGCGCTTCGCGCGATCCCAATAAGGCGGGCGGCTCCGTTCCGTTTGGACTGCAGCAGCGCGGGTTTCGGATCATCCCGATCAACCCGTTTGCCGACGAGCTGTTTGGCGAGCGGGTTTACCGGTCGCTTCGCGAGGTGCCCTTCAAGATCGACCTCGTCGATGTGTTCCGGCCGGCCGAGGACGCGCCCGAGATCGCCCGGCAGGCTGTCGCGGTGGGCGCTCGTGCGCTGTGGCTGCAGCTCGACATCCGCTCGGCCGAGGCTAGGCGGATCGCCGAGGCAGCCGGCCTGGATTACGTCGAGAACGAGTGCACGGCCGTGGTGAGCTCGCTGTACCGGATCCGCAAACAGACCGCCGCTTGAGCAGGTAGGGCTTCAGCTCTCGGCGTCTCGAAGCAAGGCATAGATCACGAGGTCGTGCCACTCACCGGCTCTGTACTGTGCGCCCCTCAATGCCCCCTCGCGAGTGAAGCCGGCCTTTTCCAATGAAC
>Ga0209648_10006381_pt1 | contig 10148 bp, 8 predicted proteins | sample GraSoi2013_115cm_FD_185830 | JGI IMG/M metagenome (GOLD analysis project Ga0209648, IMG submission 185830) | Grasslands soil microbial communities from the Angelo Coastal Reserve, California, USA - Sample 9_17_2013_115cm (SPAdes) (version 2) | ecosystem: Environmental > Terrestrial > Soil >...
TGTTGGCAGGCCACCAGTACATCGTGGTGATCGCCGGTAGGACTCTGTTCGCGTTCGCATTGCCACTCACTCAAGAAAGCATGAATGGGCACGCCTCGGTCCCGAAGATCAACTCCCCGCGTCGCTGACGGGTGGTCGCGAGACGGTCCGCGAGGAAATCCATGACGGATGTTATGCGAAACCCACGAGTCAGCGTGGGCATGCCGGTTTATAATCAGGAAAAGTACGTTGGGGCTGCCATTGAGGCTCACCTCGGCCAGACCTACTCGGATTTTGAACTCGTTATTACTGACAACGCTTCTACGGACAAGAGCGAGGCAATATGTCGGGCTTACGCTGAAAAGGATAAGCGGGTAAGGTATTATCGCAACCCCGATAACCTCGGTGCGTCAGGGAACTATCGCCGGTGTTTTGAGCTCTCCAACGGGGAGTATTTCCGCTGGACTCCTTCAGACGATCTGGTGAGTCTAAATCTTCTGGAGCGCGCCGTGGATATTCTTGACCACAACCCTTCTGTATTCGTCGCATACCCCAGGACGAGGCTTATTGACGCGGAAGGAAGGATCATTGGCGACTTCGACGAAAAACTCCATATAGTGCACGGCCGGCCAAGCCAGCGTTGGACTGTATTGATGCAGAATCTGCGGCTCGGTAATCTACACTATGGTTTGAGCCGCGCCAATCCACTCCGGAAGACAGGCCTGCTCCGAAACTACAGTGGCGGCGATTTCCCCCTCATTGCCGAGATGTCGCTCTACGGATACTTCTATGAGATCCCGGACGCGTTCTTCTATCGGCGTATGCACGAAGAAGCCTCGAGCTCGATGACGAACGGGGCTGACGTCATGGCATATTATGATCCCAAGAAGCGCGAAAAGCTTTTCATGCGCAACTGGACTCATCTCGGGGCTCACTTGCGTTCTGTGGCGCGTGCGCCCATCCCCATCGTGGAAAAACTACGAATCTACAGTCTCTTGGCGCGCTCGACTATATCAGCCCGCCGCGAATTCACCTGCGAATTGGGGCGAGCCGCACGCCATGCGCTTCGAAGCGTTACAGGGCTATGAACTGCTGCAGCCTCCGATCTCAAACGCCTTTTCGGTCTGTTCTCAGGGGTCTGCGCCGCTCGTGAAATGCCTGGTCGCTGCAGGTCCCGGGAGCTCTTTTTCGATCCCCGTTCCACTTCTTCATGCCTCCCGAGTTTAATGGCAAATTAAGGAAGAAACCTGCATCACTGCTCCACGCTTTTTCCACTCGCATTGCCCGTGGACCCTTTCCGTTTTTGTAACAAACTGTAAAACAAAGGTTTAGGTGATCGCCATTTTTGGACTTCAGCTTGCTGCTGATCTCAACATGCATATTGCTCTACTTGTCCTTGGAACGCTTCCAGAAGCAAGTCGGCTCACCCTTATTGGCTTCACCTTGATTGCTGGGGCTTTGCTTCTCCGCAAACTTCTCTTGGCCACGTCTACGAGTGAGGGGTCGTCTACTAGGTCTTCCGAGTCCAAGTAGTTGCCAGTATTCGTGGTGGGGGAGTAGGGGAACCGCTGCCTCTGGGCGCAGACGAGTCTGCGTGGCAAGTACAAATTATGGCTATGAATTGTGTGAGGTCCACCATCTCCTCACAACATGTTGGGGTCGCGACTCGCAAAAAATAAGTACCCACACAGACTCGTAGACCACCGGTTCCGTCACAAACCGCTGTCAACGCTTTCTACCGAATACCCATGCTCCGAGCGAAGGCCTTCGCTATTTCTTTGCCAACCGAACAGGCTGTTCAGATTTAACCTGACTCGGCACTACTAGAGCCACCTGATTATGGCTCTCATCGTGGCGTAGAAGTAGCCGCCAGCCTCGATCAACGAACTGAAGGTTTCGGCGATTACATAAGTGATGATGAAGAAGCACGCGTAGAACGGACCTGGGGCCCTATTCAGCCACCGTAGTGCTGGACTCGTTATCGTTTCTCTCACCGTCGTAACTCTGGAAAGAGAGACCACACCGATTCCAATCAGAGCGCCTGCTACTACATCAGTCGGATAGTGAATCCCCAAGTAAATGCGAGCGACACCACAGTTAAGCAAGAGTATAAAACCGCAAAAACGCCTGCGCGCCAGGAAATGAATATCACGCTCGTTGCTACGCTAAAAAATAGCGCAGCATTGTCACTAGGGAATGAGTTCCAACCAAGTAAGTGTTCGGCCTTCACATTGTACGGGAGTATAAAGTGAAGCATAGAATTTCGCATTGGCCGCTCGCGGAAAGGAACCATGAGAGACAATGTCCTCGCAACAGCAACGGCCACAGCGGAACCCATAATTCCAAAAAGAAGAAATTCGCGATTGTTGGTACTGCTTTCTCCGTCTTTAAACCAAGCCCACCAAACCACCGCCAGAATCGGTATTGCTTTCATGAGTGGATTGAAATCAAGTAGGTACATAAATGTATCGATGGTGTAGGAACGATGTGCGAAACCGTTGAGGAAGGAAATGATCGCAGAATCGAAGAAGTTCACAGCTTGCCATGTACCACCCCACTGAATGGTTGCGAGAAGTGCTGTCATTAGCAAATCCATCTGCGTGTTCTCCTACGAGCGCGACAGCCGGCAAGCCAAGAATGGTTTCCCGATTCCGCTCGCCTTCAGGACACAACTTTTCATAACGACTGATATAGATATCATGGGCATCTCGGCTGTTCAAGAAACTCTCGGTAACACTGATGCGAGCTAGTCATCTCATCCGGCTTTCGCGCCAGAAACCTTTCCTACATTGTCCTCGATAACCATTTGTCGAAATCAAATTGTCAACACTCGTCCTAATCGCCTCCTGCAAATCCTGAAGCTACGCAATCTCTCCCTCTGATGTAGAATTCAAAGACTACAAGGGGTCTCAATCTTCCAAACCGAACCCTCTTGGCGATCCCTGTTTCAGTGGGAGAAGGCGCAAACCCTCCTTGAGAATCGAAACGAAAACTTCGAATCACCGAATAGGCTCCGAAGAGAATCCACCTGGCAAGTGGGATGAGTACGTATCCCGTCATCCGAATGCAAGCTTGTATCACGACTCTGGCTGGGCCGGTTTGATCCATGGTTGTTTCAATCACAAGACCTACTTTCTAGCATCCGAAGGTCCCAATGGCCTCACCGGCATACTCCCTCTCGTCTACCTGAAGAGCCGTGTTTTTGGGAAGGCCTTGGTTTCCATGCCGTATTTCAATTATGGTGGTTTGTTGGCCGACGACGACGTAGCAGCCGAGCAATTGATTTCCGCCGCGTTGCGCCTGGAGCATGAACTTGGTGCAGACTACATTGAATTGCGCCAGACCAACCCGGCCCCAGGCGGCTGGCCTGCCAGGTCCCACAAAGTCATCATGTTGTTGTCTCTCCCCGGTGATCCTGACTTGCTTTGGACGAGTTTCAAGAAGAAGCTGCGAACGCAGGTTCGTCGTGCGGAGAAGGAAGGATTCACGGTTCATTGGGGAAAGAAAGAATTGCTTGACGAGTACTATACGGTGTTCGCGGAAAATATGCGAGACTTGGGTACGCCCGTCTATGCCAAGAAATTCTTCCGCGCGATCTTGGACACGTTTCCTCAGAACGCCCACGTTGTAGTCGTGCGGCGCGAGAAGGAGAGCATCGCCGCCAGCTTTCTTCTCTCTCACCGCGACAAAATGGAAGTCCCTTGGTCGAGTTCTCTCCGCCGCTTCAACCATCTCTCTCCGAACATGCTGCTCTACTGGCACATGCTCAGACAGTCGATCATCATGGGGTTCAAGACCTTCGATTTTGGCCGTTCCACGCGAGACAGTGGCACATTTGTTTTCAAAGAGCAGTGGGGCGCCGTTCCGCATGAAACATTTTGGGTTTATCCGGGGAAGGACGCGGGCGATCTGCCTGATCACAGTCCGCAGAGCAAGAAGTATTTCTGGGCCACGCGCGTGTGGAAAAAACTCCCGCTCTCCCTGACGAATCGCCTCGGCCCTTTGATCGTGAAGGGTATTCCCTGATCGTCTAGGGCAGTCTCTCACTCCCTATGGTACAAAATCCCGGGTCAACTAGCCCCAAGGAAAGATCACTTGACCGTCAAGGTGACGGTTGTTTCGTGTGACAGTGTACCAGCCCGCGATGTCACCACGATGTTCGTCATGCCGGCCGGCGTGCCAGTCGGTGTGTTAGGAGATATCGCGACGCACCCAGCAATGATGACACCAAGGAGCAGAACGAGAGCCGGGACTACCTTTCTCGGTCTCCGAGGGGGGGCGCCGTACCCCATCATCCATAGCCAGGCCAAAGCCAGAATTGCACTCGTCATCCTGAACAGAGCAAAAGGCTGGGGCATTCCAGGCGGGCGCCGGTCGCTCGACAACGGAGGCATCGTGCCGCGCGCAGTGGTGGTGATCGTCATGGTTGTGGTAACCGTACTTCCGTTTGGAGTGACATTTGCTGGAGCGAAAGTAACCGCAGTGCCTCCAGGCAGTGCGGTCGCTGGAGGCGCCGTTGCGGCGCTGAACGAGATTTGACCGGCAAAACCATTCGCGCCGGGCTGGACGGTAATCGTAAACGGTGCTGCTTGGCCCGCAATAACCGTAACCGGGTTGGTGGGCCCGCTGACTGCAAAGTCATCCACGATGAAATTGAAGGGAGCAGTCGTACCGCCGCCTGGATTGGGGTTCGTTACCGTCACGGGGACCGCGCCACCAGTGGAAACGTCGGCAGCGGGGATCGCCGCGCTAAGTTGCGTGGTACTGACGAACGTCGTGAGTTCAGCCTTGCCGTTAAACTTGATCTGCGAAGTAGCGACGAAATTCGTTCCATTGACGGTCAAGGTGAAGGCAAACCCGCCAGCCGAATGTAACTGGCCTAGGGATGCAAGTGTCGGCAGCGGATTGTTAATGTTAAATGTGGCTACCACCGAAGACGCCACGGCAGGCGCTGGATTGTTCACGATGACATTGGCAGTTCCGCCTGTGGCGATGTCTGTGGCCGGTACGGTTACCTGGATCTGGGTCGCGGTCGTCGATGCCGGCTTCAGCCCCTTGTCAGCGCCGAAATCAACCGTCGCTCCACTTACAAAGCCATTGCCGGTGATGGTAAGCGTGAAGGCAGCCGAACCCGCGGTTGCGGCTGACGGTGAGAGTGAGCCGATAACGGGTTGTACGTTTTGAACGGTGAATTGCACAGCTGCGGAAGATCCCCCGCCGGGATTGCGGCATGTAGAGCGCCAGCCACGGGCTGGCCGAGCTGGGGTCTGTCGTTTCACACATGAGATGGTCGTTGATGACCAGGGTGTTCCCGCCGTTGGACGCTGCGCCACCAGTGTCCGCATTAACGCCGAAGTTGACGACCGAGCCAGCAATGAAGTTACTGCCCGTCAACGCCAGATTTATTGCCTGTCCGAGCACGCCGCTTGTTGGTGTGATCGAAGTCAGCGTCGGTACTGGAATGTTGACCGTGAAGGTCTGCGCTGTGGTTGTTCCACCACCAGGCGCTGGGGTCGTCACAAACACGTTGACCGTTCCAGCCATGGCGATATCCGCTGCCGTGATAGCCGCCGTCAGTTGTTTGTCGCTGACAAATGTGGTGGTCTTTGCGACACCATTGAAATTCACCACGGACGTCGTCACGAAGTTCCCGCCATTCACGGTTAGCGCGAAGGCCGCTCCTCCAACGGTTGCGCTGGAAGGCGAGAAGTTAGTGACCGATGGTACGCCCGCGGTCTCGGTCAACGCGAACGCCGCGGGAGTGGCCGCTCCGGACACGGTAGCGTTCACGGTGTAAGTTCCGTTCGTGAAGTTGGCGGTAAACGTGGGCGCCGTGGCCGTCCCGGAGGCGTCCGTGTTCGCGGTGGCGATGTTGGATCCGCCTGTGAACGTGCCGCTCGCACCCGTGGTCGGCGCTGTAAATGTTACCGTCACGTTCGAGAGCGGGCTCCCTCCGCCATCTTTAACCAGAGCCTTCAGCGCGGCAAAAGCGGTGTTACTCTGCGCGCTTTGGGGCGTGCCAGAGACTGCCGTTATGCTTGCAGCCAGCCCGGACAGGTTGGTCAGCGTGAACAAAGCTGTCCCGGAAATCCCCGAAGCGCTCGCAGTGACCGTGTAAGTGCCAATCGTCCCGTTGGCGGTGAACGTGTTCGCCGAGGCGATTCCCTGTGCATTCGTCGTCGCTGTGTTTCCTCCGGTAAAGGCTCCGCCAGCGCCGTTCGCCGCTGCGTTCACTGTGAACGCCACCGACACTCCACTCACACCGTTCCCGTTCGCGTCGGTCACCGTCACCTGCAGATTGGTCGCGAACGCCGTATTGATTGGCGTGGTCTGCGTCGTCCCTGCCGTCGCCGCCACGTTCGCTGCCGTTCCGGCGGTCACATTGAAAGCATTGCTCGTCGCACCTGTCAGACCGGTGGCGCTCGCTGCCAGCATGTAGCCCGTCCCCGCCTTGTTGATGCTCAGATTCGAGAACGTCGCCACGCCGTTCACCGCGTCCACTGTGGTCGTCCCCGCCAGCGTCCCACCCGGCGGACTCGTCCCGATGGCGATGGCCACGGCATTCGTTGCCGTGGTGACCACGTTCCCCTGCGTGTCCTCAACGCTCACCTGAGCCGCCGGAGTAATCGGCGCCCCTGCGGCCACGTTCGACGGTTGCATTGTGAACGCCAGCTTGGTCGCTGTTCCATCGGCTGGCGGCTGAATCGCCAGCGACATCGCTCCCCATCCCTGAATCCCGGTGCCTGCCTGCTCGAATGTCCACGTCCACGGAATGGCGCTCGTGCTGGTGTTGTTCAACACAGCCCATCCGTTGTTCTCGTCGCATTCGGTGAGCGGTTCATAGGGCCTCGGCACGCACGAGTCGAAAACTCCGTTGGTGCTCGTGACGCCGGTTGCCCCTCCTGTTCCTATGTCAATCTGCGCGATGACGACACCATTCGCTCGGCAAGGAGTGATGTCTGGAGCATCGGCTAGGTTCCCTCCCACATTTTGAGAGCCGAATGCCGTCTCGACGCGACCAGTTCCATTACTATCACAAACCGGAGTCGTAGGATCAGCTCCATCCACGTCGTAGAAGTGCATATCTATGCTTTGGTTAGCACCAGAGAACACCATCGTTATCGTGCCGTCGCATGCACTGGCGTTCTTCGCGAAGAAAACCTGGTCGCCTGTTGCTCCACCGCCACCAGCGAACGGGGAATTTATCGCCTGTGACCATGAATCGCTGCATGAATCCGTGGGCGTCGTGGTCGTGAAAGTTCCTCCACCATCGATGCTGAAGATAGTTGGCGTATTGCCGTAGTGCGGCCAACGTATCACGTTGCTTCCCGCTGCGAGCGAGTTGCCATCTACTCCCTGGTCAAAAAGCACGCGGACTTTTCCTGTTGGGGGTGCCGTGCCTGCATTCGCGGCTTTGAGAAAAACAGATGCAGCAATCCAGCCCGCCCCGCCCGTCGTGCTCATTGTCGGGCTGATTACCGCAGTGGAGCTATAGACGCCATATTGGAAGGCCAAGCCAGGAACCCTTGCCCCGGTATCCGCCTGCGCCGCAAGCAGCATCCAGGTAATGTTTGATTGCGAACCTATGGTCCATCCAGTTGCGTTGCCACTGTCGGAGAAAGCAAAGAGCACGAGCAATTCACCGGATGCTCCGGGCGTGGTGGACGCTGTCGTTACGCTTGACCCCGCCCCCGCGTTACCCTGAAAAGTCCCATTGTCAATGCAGGATGAAGTGGCGACGTTGTAGAACTCCGCCACAATAGCATCCGTAACGACGGTCGCCGTCGCATTCCCGGTGAGAAGTGGCTCAACTTGGGTGGCACCCGCCGTCGCACCACACGCTACCCAAATATCTATGTTCTTGGTGTTGGATGAATCGTTGAAGGTTCCCGCCTTCGTATAGGTGTTAGATTTGTCGTCGGTTGTACCTGCAGTCCCATTCTGATTGCTGTCATAAGCGAAACCCACGACAATCGCATTGTTGGCCCCACTAGGATTAGGAAGCGGGCATTTGAGGCCCGTCGCTGCGTGAGGCCCACCAAACGCGCAACTGTGCCCGTTCGCCGCGTAGGTCGGCAGCTGTGCGCAGCAAGGAATTGCCGCGAGAAACATTGCCGCGAGCAACGCTAGTGCCGCAGATAGGAGAAGTCGCTTCATCATAGGCCGGTCCTCATGATCCACTGGAAGGGGATGTTGAACGATCCGCCGGAAACTGCTGCACCGTTCAGGATAACAGCAAGCGGTTGCGCTGTGCCGCGCAGGAAAATCGACTGCCCCATGTCTGGCTCCCAGAGGTGAATGTCAGACGGGGCTGGGGTTCAAGAGCAGTTTACCCTTGTCTTAGCTCGCTTGCGCCACGACTTTCCCCCGGGGTTCGCAAGAATAACCCTTGCCACAAAACTCGCCGATTTTCCAGGGCGCCTCGGTCCCGAGGCAGTTGATCGCGGCGACAAAATACGCGTCGGCCACCGCGTCCGCGGGTTGCTCCAATTCCCAGCGATACTCGGAAAGACCCGCGACGGCGGCCGAAGGTTTGTAGGCAATCTACCCGCCGTTCAATCCCAGAATGCGCGTGCCTTCGGGGTAACTGCCGTTTAGCCTTTCGAGGCGGTTACCCGATCTAGTCGTGGCTGCTGGCAGAGGGATTAGGTGAAATCTCTGGCAGATAACAAATGACCGGCATCGACTTGCCCCGCACGAATCCTGCTGAGCGCCGCGAGTTGCTCCCCCACACTACTGACGTGTGTATCTACGCTCAGTTTTCGCCGGCATCCCCCACGGAAAAGTAGGTGCAATCCGGATGATGAAATACCAGGGCGCTGACGCTCGCTTCCGGATCCATCATGAATCCTTCCGTCAGTTGAACGCTGATTTCTTCCGGTTTCAACAGCTTCCAGATGCCCGCCTGATCTTCGAGATTCGAGCAGGCCGGGTAGCCGAAGCTGTAACGCTTCCCTCGATAACGTGAAGTGAATCGCTGCGCCATCGTCATTTCTGGTGGATCGGGAATGCCCCAATCTTCGCGAATGCGCCGGTGCAGCCATTCCGCGCAAGCCTCAGCCGACTCAATCGCCAGCGCCTGCAGGCCATGTGATTTGAAGTAGTACCCTTCGTTCTTCGCTTTTTCGGCGCGTTCGCGCACTCCCTCTCCCGCGGTCACCACGAACAAAGCGAGATGATCCCGCTGCCCATTCTTGGCAGGCAGAACGTAATCGCTCAGGCACAGAAAATCGCCTTGTCGTTGCCGCGCAAACCGGAATGTATGCACCGGTTCCTTCTCTCCAGTCGTGAACAGGTGCACCAATTCGCCTTCCGCTTCGGCTTCGAAAAATTGCCAAACCGCGCGAACTCTCATGAACTCCGCGGCTTCTCTCTTCACCTCTTCCATGTTTTCGAATAGCTCAACCGCTTTCGGATCGCGTTCCGCCAAACGTTTCTCGAAGTCGCCTCGAAAACCCATGTGCCGACCGAACAGCATGAAGGGGTTGATATAGCCCCAGACTTCGTGCAAATCCGGCACCAGCCGGACTTTGCGATCCAGGTATTGCACTGGCGGAATCGGAAGGTCCGTTCGAACGCACGGCGACCTGGTCACGTTTGGAGTTTCCGTGACGCGGACGGTCGTCGTCACCCCAAACCCGTTTCCCGAGGAGGTGTGCTCGCGCACCACCGTCTCGCGAGTCGACGGGTCCATCAGCTCGTTCATAAGGCGCAACCCGGTCATCGCGTCCTTTGCGTAGCAAACGGCCTTCCCGTAACTCGGCGCGATCCTCGTCTGCGTGAATTTCGCCGAAAGCGCGGCGCCGCCCACGAGCAGCGGAATCTCAATTCCCGCGTCCTTCAAATCGCTCGCGGTAGTCACCATCTGCTGCGCACTTTTCACCAAAAGCCCGGACAATCCGATCGCATCCGGCTTGTGCTCCTGATAAGCCTTGATCAGCTCCTCTGGTGGAACCTTGATGCCCAGATTGACGACGTCATATCCGTTGTTCTTCAAAATAATTTCAACGAGATTCTTCCCAATATCGTGAACGTCGCCCTTAACCGTTGCCAGCACCACTTTTCCGCGTTTGGCGGTGTCCGCTTTCTCCATGAACTGCTCGAGATGGCTCACCGCCGCCTTCATGGCTTCCGCAGACTGCAACACCTCCGCGACAATCAACTCATTC
>Ga0209648_10006382_pt1 | contig 10148 bp, 9 predicted proteins | sample GraSoi2013_115cm_FD_185830 | JGI IMG/M metagenome (GOLD analysis project Ga0209648, IMG submission 185830) | Grasslands soil microbial communities from the Angelo Coastal Reserve, California, USA - Sample 9_17_2013_115cm (SPAdes) (version 2) | ecosystem: Environmental > Terrestrial > Soil >...
CCGGGGCGTCGTTCCAGTGCCGCCAGCTCGCCCATCGTGCCTGCGACTATAACGACGCCCCGGTGCCTCACTGAACGAATGATTGCTTCTGAAGGGCTGCGCGCCGGTTATAGACCGGTAACAGGACGGTGCCGGTTGGGTTAGGCTTGGCAAGCATGAAGCTGCACCAGTTGCGTTACCTCGCCGCCGTCGCCCAGAGCGGTCTCAACATCACGGCCGCAGCGCAGAAGCTGCACACCTCGCAGCCGGGCGTGAGCAAGCAGATCAAGCTCCTCGAGGACGAGCTGGGGTTTCAGATCTTCGTGCGCGAGGGACGCAATCTCACGCGCATCACCCCGGCGGGGCAGCAGGTGATCGATCGGGCGCTCAAGATCCTGCAGGAGGCCCAGAGCATCCGGCACCTGTCGACGGAGTTGCGCGATGAGGGCAAGGGGAGCCTGTCGATCGGCACGACCCATACGCAGGCGCGCTATGTGCTGCCGGACGTGATCCGCGAGTTCCGCGCCCGCTACCCGCAGGTGCGCCTCAATCTGCATCAGGGCACCTCCGAGCAGATCGCGGAGATGGTGGCGAGCGATCGTATCGATTGCGCCATCGCCACCGGCTCGGAAGCGCTGTTTTCCGACCTGACCCTGTTGCCGTGCTACCGCTGGTATCGTACGGTCATCGTGCCGAAGGGCCATCCGCTGGCCAACGGCGCCAGGCTCAGCTTCAAGGCGCTGGCCGCGTACCCGCTCATTACCTACACATTCAGCTTCACCGGGCCCTCATCGCTCCATGAGGCGTTTGCCAGGGCGGCGCTGACGCCCAACATCGCCATTACCGCGCGCGACGCGGACGTGATCCAGACCTACGTGCGCCTCGGGCTGGGGGTCGGCATCGTCGCACACATGGCGGTCGATGAGCGCGACCCTGACCTCACGGCGATCGACTCCTCGCATATGTTTTCGTCGCACACCACCTGGATAGGTTTTCGCCGCGGCACGTTGTTGCGCAAGTACATGTATGAGTTTGCGCAGCTGCTCGCGCCGCACCTGGACCGGCGTCTCGTCGAACGGGCTCACCGCGCCACCTCCGCCGAGGAAGTGGCCCAGCTGTTTGGCGACATCACTCTGCCGCAGCGCTAGCTCGCAGCCCAGATAGTGTCCGCGCCAACAGTTAAGTATTCAGAGCGGCCTAGGCGAAGAAGCGTTGTTTTCGAATGGCCGTCTCGGGCGATCCCGGCTGATAGGCGACGTCGTAGCGCTGCAGTGCGCGGCGGGCGGCGTCCGGATCCTGGCCGTCGGCAAGCTCGATGGCATCAAACCCGCAGCGCGCCAGCAGGAACACCTGGTCCTGGCGCACGCCGGCGCCCACGGCGCGCAGCTCGCCCCTGAATCCCAGACGCTCGCGCAGCAGCCTTCCGGCCGAGTACCCGCGGCCATCGATGGGGGTGGGAAATTCCACCGCCACCAGGTCGAGCCGCGGCAGCTCCTCCGCCAGCTCCTCCACCCGGTCGACGGGAGTGAGGCGCACGCCGAGTCGCCCGGACCACTGCCACCAGCGGCCGGGATCCTTGCGCAGCTCTGCGAGCGGGACGATCAGCGCCGCGCCGTCCGCGGCGTCCTCGCCGAAGTGAATCCAGTCGTCCGCGACAATCTCACGCCGCCGCAGGATGCGTCGCATAGGCGCTCTCCCTGAAGGGCGTTAAGCCCACGCGGCCGAACGTGTCGATGAAGCGTTCGCCCTCGGTGCGTAATGCGCGATACGCCTCGACAATTCGCTCGATGGTCGGTGCCACTTCGCCCTTCGGCACCGAGGGACCGATGACTTCACCCAGCGCAGTGAAGCCGTTTGCCGAGCCACCGAGGGTAATCTGGTACCACTCCTCGCCATGCTTGTCGACGCCGAGGATGCCGATGTGGCCGACGTGGTGATGGCCGCAGGCGTTCATGCAGCCGGACATCTTGATCTCGATGTCGCCCAGGTCGTACAGGTAGTCGAGATCGTCGAAGCGCTCCTGGATCTGCTTCGCGACCCCGAGGGTGCCGGCATTGGCGAGCGAGCAGAAATCCAGCCCCGGGCAGGCGATCATGTCCGTGAGCGTGCCGATGTTCGGCATGGCGAGCTGGTGGCGTTTGAGCTCGAGCCACACCTCATACAGGTCGTTCTGGCGCACGTCGGCGAGCAGCAGATTCTGATTGTGGGTGGCGCGGATGAGGCCGAAGCTCACGCGCTCGGCGAGCGCTGCGACCGCCTCCATCTGCTCACAGCTCATGTCCCCCGGGTTCTGTCCGTGCGCCTTGAGCGACACGAACACCGCGCGATACCCGCGCACGCGGTGCGGACGGGTGTTGTAGCGATACCAGGCCTGGAAGGCGGGCTCGCGGCCGGTGGCGGCATCGAAGTCCTCGAGTGCCTGGTACGGCTGCGGCCTGAAGAAGCCGCGCACCCGCTCGACCTCGCTGGCCGGCAGGCGCGCCGCGCTCGCGCGCCCGAGCTGCCACTCGGCTTCCACCTGCTCGCGAAAGCGCTCGACACCCAAGGTCTTGACCAGCACCTTGATGCGCGCCTTGTTGAGGTTGTCGCGCCGTCCGTGGCGGTTGTAGACCCGCAGGATCGCTTCCAGGTAGGAGAGCAGGTCGGCCAGGGGCAGGAAATCGCGGATCACCTGTCCGATCATGGGGGCCCGACCCAGCCCCCCGCCCACCAGCACCGTGAAGCCGATGTCGCCGTGCGCGTCGCGCGCCATGTGCAGCCCGATGTCGTGTACTTCGGAGGCCGCGCGGTCCTCCGGTGAGCCGGTGACGGCGATCTTGAACTTGCGCGGCAGGTAGGTGAATTCCGGGTGCAGGGTGGCCCACTGGCGGATGATCTCGCAGTAGGGCCGTGGATCGTCGATCTCGTCGCGGGCGATGCCGGCCAGATGATCGGCGGTGACGTTGCGCACGCAGTTGCCGCTGGTCTGGATGGCGTGCATCTGCACGGTGGCGAGCTCGGCGAGGATGTCCGGGACGTCGGCCAGAGCGGGCCAGTTGTCGTAGCGGCGCGCGATGTCGGCGAGCGTGCGCAGCTGGCGCGACGCGAGCAGCCCGTAGGGGATGGCGATACGCAGCATCGGAGCGTGCCGCTGGAGGTACAACCCGTTGCGCAGCCGCAGCGGCCGGAACTCATCCTCGGAGAGCTCCCCCGCGAGGTGGCGCCGCGTCTGATCGCGAAATTCCGCGACCCGCTGATCGACAAACGCCTGATCCAGCTCGTCGTACTGGTACATGCCAACCGACTATAGGCGTGCGGTTCCAGGCCGCTTATACCGTGTGGTTTGGTGCACCTCTTTCTGGGGTTATGAGCCTATGCAACACTAGAGCCGGACTCTCAGGAGGCGAACGTGGCGGGACTTTATTTCGAGCAATTCGACATAGGGCAGCGCTTCGAACACCTGGTGCGGCGCACCGTGACCGAGACCGATAACCTCCTGTTCAGCGCCCTCACCATGAACCCGGCCGCCCTGCACCTGGACGCCGAGTACTCCAAGGGCACGCCCTATGGAGAGCGGATCGTGAACAGCGTGTTCACGCTCGGCCTGCTGGTGGGGCTCTCGGTCTACGACACCACCTACGGAACGACCCTCGGGAATCTCGGCTGGGAAGAGGTACGCTTCCCCCGCCCGGTACTGATCGGCGACACGCTGCACGTCGCGACCACGGTGGTATCGAAGCGCGAGAGCCAGTCACGCCCGGACTCAGGGATCGTCGTGTTCGAGCATCGCGCCTGGAACCAGCGCGACGAGGAGGTCGCTTCCTGCCGCCGCACGGCGCTGATGATGAAGAGGCCGGCGGCGTGAGTGCAGAGCCCCAGCCCGCGCCGCTGCGTTCGCTGCTGTTCGTTCCGGGGGACAGCGCGCGCAAGCAGGAAAAGGCGCTTGCCACCGATGCGGACGCACTGATCCTCGACCTCGAGGATTCGGTGGACCCGGCCAACCTGCCGGCCGCGCGCGCACGGGTGGGTCAGCTGCTGCGCTCGCAAGCAGCCGGCTCCGGGCCGCAGCTGTGGGTGCGGGTCAACGCGCCTGGGAGCGGCCTGCTGCGCGACGACCTCGAGGGCGTCGGCGCCGAGCGGCTCCCCGATGGCATCGTGCTGCCCAAGATCTCCGCGCCCGCCGAGATTGTCGAGGCGGCCGCCTACGTCACGGCGCTCGAGACGCGGCGGGGTGTGGCCACCGGCACGACTCGACTCCTGGTCATTGCCACGGAGACGCCGCAGGGACTGCTCGCATTGCCGCAGTATCCGGCGGTCCTCCACGCCGCGCGGCCCGCGGCGGCCCGGCTACTGGGGCTTACCTGGGGCGCGGAGGACCTGAGCGCGGCGCTGGGCGCTCTGGCGAAGCGCGACGGCGGCGGCGCGCTGACGTTCACTTTTCAACTGGCGCGCACCACCTGCCTGCTCACCGCTGCGGCGCTCGGCGTGCAAGCGATCGATGGCGTGCACACGGACTTCCGTGACGCGCAAGGGTTGCAGCACGAACTGGGGAGCGCCCGCCGGGACGGTTTCACCGGCAAGCTCGCCATCCACCCGGAGCAGATCGCCGCCATCAATGCCGCCTTTACGCCGACGGAGGCGGAGTGCGAGCACGCGCGGCGCGTGGTGGCGGCGTTCGCTGCCGCACCGGGCGCCGGTGTGGCGAGCCTCGACGGCCAGATGATCGATCGTCCTCATCTCGTACTCGCGCAGCGCATCCTCGCGGCGGCGCAACGTCCGCCGCGGCCGTAAGTCACTTCGGCGCCTCGAGCGCCAGCAGATCCTCCGGGGTATCCACATCGAACGCCGCGCTGGGCATGGGCACCCGCACCACGCGGTCGGCGCTGCGCCGTAACAGCGCGCGGGCGCCGACGTCACCCCGCAGCTCGGCGAGATCGCGGAACGCGCTGCGCGGGAAGATGGCCGGCACGCCGCTGGTTCCCGCGTACAGCGCCGCCGCGATGTACTGGGGTTGCTTGCGCCAGGTGCCGGCGAGGCGCCGCAGATCATCCGCGGTGACGGCCGCCTGATCCGCGAGCAGCAGCATGACGCCGGTGCAGGTAGCCGGCAGCCGCGCGACGCCGGCGCGAATCGAGCTGGCGAGCCCCTCGCGCCACTCGTGATTCACGACGACCGATCCGGGGGAGTGCTTCAACAGCGGCGCCAGCTCGGCCGCCCCCGCACCCAGTACCACGATGAGCGCGTTCCCCGTGACTTCCGCCGCCCGGGTCACCGCCGTGTGCAGCAGCGGCCGTCCCGCGACGCGCACCAGTTGCTTGGCTGATCCGAAGCGGGTGGAGGCGCCGGCCGCGAGCACCACCGCGTACAACCCGGCACCCCTCCGGCCGCTGCCCTCGGATGCCGACACGGGCTACGAGCCTCGTGGCCGCGGGAAGGCGAGCGACGCGCCCGCGGGCAGGGTCGTGCGCACGCGCGCGTAGCGAGTGCGCTCCTCGAGGATGGAGTCGGCATCGATACCGGCGATGAGGCGCCAGTCGGTGGTTCTGGGGTTCGCCGCGAGCAACGCGTCGATGGCGTCGCGGCGCGCGCTCCACACGCTGTTGAAGAACTGCGCAAACTCCCGCCAGCTCTCTTGCGCACTGCTGCGCGGCGAAGGTGCGGACGTGCACGCCAGGGCCGCTGCGAGTTTCTCGAGCGCCTCGCGGCTGCGACCTAGACCCGCCAACACGTCCTCGAGTGCGCGCCGTGCGGCATCCCCGGGTGCAAGCCGCGCGTGCCACAAGTCGGTGAGGCGCTGGTCGCGCTCTTCAAACCACGCGAGCACGCACACGAGATAGTCCACGCAGGCCTGCCGGAATTCCTCCAGCGAGGAGCCGCTGCTCAGCGCGACGGCGTTGCGACGCCCGAGTGCGGTGGCGCAGGCGTTGGCCACAGTGCTGGCGTGCTGCCGCTCCGCGGTGAGTTGGGCCCGGATCAGCTGAATCTCGTTCATGCGCCACGGAATGCGGCCGCGGTGCTCGCTGGCGTGGCGGGCCGGTGCACGAACGCGTGCAACTCGGCGATGATCGCGAGCGCGATCGACTCGGGCGTGCGGCCGCCCAGGGGCAAGCCGACCGGCGCGTGCAGGCGGGTGCGCAGGCTGTGCGCGCCGGCACCGAGCTCCGAGAGCAGTTTCTCGCGACGCACGGCAGGGCCCAGCAGTCCCACGTACGGAATCGTCGTCTCGGCGAGGGCGCGCAGGTAGGCGAGGTCGGAGGGCAGGTGATGACTCATGACGACGGCTGCGGAGAAATGTGCGAGATCGAGCGCTTCGGGCAGGGCATCGGGACGGGCGAGGATGACACGCTCCGCAGACGGGAAGTGCGCTTCCACGGCGTACGCCGGGCGATGGTCGACGAGTGTCACTTTCCAGTTGAGACGGGCGGCGAAATCCACCAGCGGCGCTGCATCTGGTCCGGCGCCGAGCACCAGAATCCGCGGTGGCAACGACAACGGCACCACGAAGAGTCTCCACGACGGGGACTGTCCTTCGACCCAACCGACCTGCCCGTCGGCGGCGCTCTGTTTCAGCGCGGCGCGCACGGCCGGTGCCTCGAGGGCAGGCGTCGGGCGCGGTTGTGCGCCGGTCGGGAGCGCCAGGGTTCCGACCGGCAAATCCGCGCGCGCGGACTCGGTCACGACGCCGACCGCGGTGGCGGCGTGCGCGGCGAGCGCGCCGGCAAGATGGGCGAGGGGTTGCCATTGGTTCTCGGGACCTGCGCGCAGCAGCAGTATGTGCATGGCGCCTTCGCACCCGAGCCCCAGGCCCCACAGCAGCTCGTCCGGCGTGCGCAGGTCATAGTGCACGGCGCGCGGCTCGCCACTCAGGATGACCGTGCGGGCGTGCTCGCGCAGGTCACTCTCGAGGCAGCCGCCCGAGAGCAGCCCCGAGTAGTCGCCGTTGGCCGCGATCAGCATGAGCGCGCCGGGTTTGCGATAGGTCGAGCCCGCGGTGTGCACCAGCATGCCGAGCGCCAGCGCGCGGTCCGCGGCACGTTCGCGCTCGAAAAGAGGCAGCAGGGGACCCAGGAATGCTTCCACGTGCGGGCAATTATGCCAGCGCGGCGCTCACGCGCAGCGCCGACGCGATGCCCGGGCCGCCGGGTGCCGGTATTGCGCCCGGCGCGGGTGGGCGCTTTAATTACACTCATGGTTAATAAACCCGCGCTGGCGGTGCAGCCGGGGCGCGAACCGCCGCCGAACCCAGTCCGCAAGCGCCGCGGACGTGGCCGGCCGAAGGGCGCGAGCGCGGGCAAGGTGCGCGAGCGGCTGCTCGAGGCCGCGCGGGAGCTGTTTCTGCGCTACGGCTACCGAGCAGTGTCGAGCCGGCAGATCGGCGCCGCCGCCGGGGTCAACTTCGCGATGATCCGTTACTACTTCGGCGGCAAACCCGGGTTGTACCGGGAGATCCTGCAGGGGGTGCTGCCGCCTGAAATCACGGAGGCCATGCAGGGGGGCCGCGGTGGACCGAAGCTCGCGGACGTCCTGAGCAACATCACGCGGGTGTGGGCGGCGAACCCCTGGATAGCCGGCTTCGTGCTGCGCGAGGTGCTCGTGCCCGGGGGCCCGATGCGCACCATGTTCCTGCGTGAATTCCCGGAGCGCCTGGCGCCGATCGTCGAGCGCGCGGTCCGGGCGGAGATCGAGCGTGGCGCCTTGCGATCCGACCTCGACCCGAAGCTGCTGGTGTTGTCAGTGGTGAGCCTGGCGGTTTTCCCCTTCCTTGGCTTCCCGCTGACCAGCCGCGTGTTCGGCGTGAGCAACGACGAGGAGTTCGTGACACGGTTCCTGCGCCACACGCAGGCGCTGCTCGCGTGCGGTGTTGCCGCCGGCGGCAGCCCGGCCTGAGGCGGCCGGCGCGCATGCTGTGATTGCGCACGCGCGGGCGCGTCAGTAGAGTCGCACGGGCTTCCTGGTGGTCTAAGAAATCTTAGCTTCGATGCTCAACCCCACTCCCTGGGTCGTGCACAAGTTCGGGGGGTCGAGCGTCGCCGACGCCGACTGCTTCCGCAAAGTCGCGGCCATTCTCGACTCGGTCCCGGCCGCCCGCCTGGGCGTGGTGCTGTCTGCGTGCCGGGGCGTAACGGACGCGCTGCTGCGCCTGGTGGCGCTCGCCGAGCGCCAGGATGAAGCCTTCCGCGGCGAGCTCGCGCAGCTGCGCGCGCGGCACGCCGCGATTGCCGAGGAGCTGCTGAGGCCTGCCGCGGCGCAGCTGTACCGCGCGGCCTTGGACCGCGACTGCCACGATCTTTTGGGAATCCTGCACTCGGTGAAGCTCACCCGCGCTGCCGCCCGCAACGTCAGCGATCTCATCGCCGGCTACGGTGAGATCTGGTCTACGCGGCTGTTCCAGCGCTTCTTCGAGGAGCGCGCGGGCCGTCCAGGCGCCGTGCTGTGGCTCGACGCGCGGCGCGTGGTGGTGGTGGAATGGGGGCCGTTGGGTCCGGGCATCCAGTGGGCGGAATCACGCGCCAACCTCGAGGCGTTGGTCCCGGCCGCATTCAGCGGCACCCTGATCATCACCGGGTTCATCGCCTCCGACCAGCGCGGCGTGCAGACGACCCTCGGACGCAATGGCAGCGATTTCTCCGCCTCCATCTTCGGAGCGCTGCTGGGCGCGTCCGAGATCCACATCTGGACCGACGTCGATGGCGTGCTGTCGGCCGACCCGCGTCGCGTGCCTGACGCCACGGTCATCGACTCGCTCTCGTACAGCGAGGCGATGGAGCTGGCGTACTTCGGCGCCAAGGTGCTTCACCCGCAGACCATGGCGCCGGCCGTCAAGGACGGCATCCCGATCTGGATCCGCAACACGTTTGCGCCCGCCAAGGTGGGCACCCTGATCTGCGCCCGGCCCTCGTCGGCGCTGCCCGTCAAGGGCATCACCAGCATCGAACGCGTCGCGCTCATCAACCTGGAAGGCACCGGGATGATCGGCGTACCCGGCACCGCTCACCGGCTGTTCGGCGCGCTGCGCGAGGAGGGCATTTCGGTCATCCTCATTTCGCAAGGCAGTTCCGAGCACTCCATCTGCTGCGCGATCCCCCAGGAGCAGGCCGAGCGCGCGGCAAGTGTGGTGCGCCGCGCCTTCGAGCGCGAGCTGCAGGAGGGCCAGATCCAAAGCGTCGACGTCGATCCGGATCTGGCGATTCTGGCCGTCGTCGGCGATGGCATGGCCGGCACACCGGGCATCGCCGCCAAGGTGTTCGCGGCGCTGGGGACCTCCGGCGTCAACGTGCGCGCCATCGCCCAGGGCGCCTCCGAGCGCAACATCTCCGCCGTGGTCGAGGGACGCAGCGCCACGCGCGCGCTGCGCGCAGTGCATGCGGGCCTGTATCTGTCGCCGCACACGATTTCGATCGGCGTGATCGGTCCGGGGACCGTCGGCCGGGTGTTGCTCGATCAGCTCGCCTCGCAGAGCGAGCGGCTGCGCCGGCAGTGCAAACTCGATCTGCGCGTTCGCGGCGTGCTCGGCTCGCAACGCATGCTGCTCGCGGACCCGGGGGTGGCGCTCGGCGACTGGCGCGCGCGCTACCAGGAGAGCGGCACGGGGGCGGATGTGACGCGCTTCGTCGAGCACGTGCGCGTCGACTACCTGCCACATACGGTGCTGATTGACTGCACGGCGAGCGCCGCGATCGCCGGCCGCTACGCCGACTGGCTCGCGGCCGGTATTCACATCGTGACGCCGAACAAGAAGGCCAACAGCGCCGATCTCGCCTACTACCATCGCCTGCACGAGGCGCGGCGCGCGGGCGCGTCCCATTACCTGTACGAGGCCACCGTCGGCGCGGGGCTCCCGGTCGTGCACACGCTCAGGGACCTGCGCGAGACCGGTGATGACATCACCCGCATCGAGGGCATCTTCTCCGGCACGCTCGCCTACCTGTTCAACGTCTACGACGGCCGGGTGAGCTTCTCCGAGATCGTGCAGGACGCGCGCCAGCGCGGCTTTACCGAGCCGGATCCGCGCGATGACCTGTCGGGCATGGACGTGGCACGCAAGCTCATCATCCTGGGGCGCGAGATGGGCCTGACGCTGGAGCTCCAGGACGTGAAAGTGGAAAGCCTGGTACCGGCGGAGCTGGCGAGCGGCTCGATCGAGGAGTTCATGGCGCAGCTGCCCCGTCACGACGCCGCCTTTGCCGCTC
>Ga0209648_10006383_pt1 | contig 10147 bp, 12 predicted proteins | sample GraSoi2013_115cm_FD_185830 | JGI IMG/M metagenome (GOLD analysis project Ga0209648, IMG submission 185830) | Grasslands soil microbial communities from the Angelo Coastal Reserve, California, USA - Sample 9_17_2013_115cm (SPAdes) (version 2) | ecosystem: Environmental > Terrestrial > Soil >...
GCTCCGCGCTCAGATCCACGCCAGTGCTCCCTGCACCGGCGACCGCCCGCCACTGGTCCGGATCTCCCTGATCGCGCCGCGCCGCGCCAGCCATTCCGGTGCCGGCCGGCCGTCCCTGAAACAGCGCATCCATTCCGGTTCGTCGCCACGTACGTCGTCATCGGGCAGCCGCGAGTCCGGTGAGTACTTGTCGTTCATGAAGCCCATGGCCAGCGGCCCCGGTTGAGGCTCGCCCACCCTTGGCGTTCGACCATGGCAAGCATCTCTGGAGCATCATTGAGGACGTTGACCTCGTACTGGACCACCGAGCAGTGCGTTCCCGTGCACGAAAGCTACACGGCCGGGCTCAGCGGCCCGGACGGGCGCCATCCACCCCGCCGCCCCCCCGCCGCGTTCATGATCCGTTTCTGTGTCAATCTGCCCGCACATAGCGCGGGCAGATTGACACAGTTGCGGATCTTGGACTGTTTCCCCCGGTGATCCCGGTTGCTGGAGGTTTCTGGCGGCAGGAGGCTTTCTGGCCGACGGTGAGTTCTTGGTGTGGCCGGTAGTTTCTGGTGCGGATAACTGCCGGCTGGCCGGCCCGAAGGGGTGGTGGTACGATCGCGGCGATATCGCGCTTCGGGTGAAAAGATCCGGCACAAACCACCACCGGCAAGGTCAGCATAATATGAACTGGTTTGCGGCTTATCGTTTATGCGCCCTCTTCTGTGCACGGAGGTAACGGCCTTGACGTTTCCTGTTCCGGTATTCGATCTTGTTGAATGGAAGGCCGCCGACGCGGAGCGGCGCGACGAGATGGCCGAGATCATTGACGCCAGCCTCAGGCAAACGGGCACGTTTCTGCTGCGTGGACACGGGGTGCCCCGCCGATCTTAGCGAAGAGTTACGTGTGCGCGGCCGTGCTGCCGCGGATGCGGCATCCCTTGATGCGGGGGACCCTGCCCCCGGGGGGTCGACCCCCCGGACCCCCGCAGTGGGGTCGTCCCCCCCGGGGGCAGCGCGTGGTGTGTAACTTACGTGGCCGGCCCTGGGGCACGCGGCGGCGATCATCCGGGATGGCCCCGATCATCCTGGCCGCGCCGGTGGCGCGGCGGGTAACGTCGCTGCAATTGACGGTCAAACTCGTGGTCTTGTACACCCGCCCGGACGATTGCGACGCCTTCGACCGGCACTATCTCGGCACGCACATTCCGCTCTCGAACAAACTGCCCGGCGTGCAACGGGTGGAGACCGGCCGCCTCGTGTCCGCGCTCGACGGCGGCGAGCAGACCTTCTACCGAGTCACCGAACTGTACTTCGCCGACCAAACAGCGCTCGAGGCGGCGGTCGGCCCGGCGGAGGGGGAAAGCGGCGGAAGCCGACTACCAGCAGATCGCGCCGCCCGGGTCGAGGATGTTCATGGAGGCGCTCGACTGACCGCGTTCCGTCCACGCGGCCGGCTCAGCCTGCGCCGCTACGGTCGCAGATGACAGGCTCCGGCGCGGGCGACCAGGCGCGGGCGATCAGGCGAAGACGATCAGGCGAAGACGATCGTCTTGTTCTGATGCACGATGACCCGGTCATCCACGTGCCACGCCACGGCGCGGGCGAGCACCGACCGCTCGACGTGGCGGCCGAGGCGCCGCAGGTCGTCCGCGCTACAGCGATGGTCGACGCGGACGATGTCCTGCTCGATGATCGGGCCAGCGTCAAGCTCGGCGGTCACGTAGTGCGCGGTCGCGCCGATCAGCTTCACGCCGCGTTCGGCGGCCGCGTGATACGGATCGGCGCCGACGAACGCCGGAAGGAAACTGTGGTGAATGTTGATGATCGGCTGCGGAAATGCCGCGAGGAAACGCGGCGACAAGACCTGCATATACCGGGCGAGCACAACCAGGTCCACCGCACCGCCAAGCAGCTTCAGCTGTTCGGCTTCCGCCGCCCGCTTCGTCTCGCGCGACACGGGAACGTGGTGGAAAGGAATTCCCCAGCTGCCCACGATGTCGGCCAGGTCGCGGTGATTTGATATCACCATACGAAGATCGACGTTGAGCTCACCGGAATGGATGAGCCACAGCAGCTCAAGCAGCGTGTGGTCGGATTTGGAAACGAAGATCGCTGCTCTCTTGAGCTTCTCGGCGCGGGTGAGCTGCCAGCGCATGGCGAATTCGCCCGCAAGTGGCACGAATGCCTGAGAAAGATCGTCTATGTGGCCAGCCAGCCCGGACAGGTGAAATGCGACCAGCAGGAAGAAGGTCCCGCCGAACGGGTCGGTGGAGTACTGCTGCGACTCCACAATGTTCGCGCCGCGCTCGTAGAGGAAGCGGGAAACCGCGGCGACGATTCCCGGGCGGTCGGGACACGTGATCAGCAGACGCCCGATGTCCCGGTATTTTTCGCGGCGCGCACGCTCGGCGGACAGGCCGTCAAGGCGCCGCCGGGCCGCGCCGATACGGGCTGGCATAATCACCATTGTGCGCCATCAAGACGCCCGGATCATCAACCGCCCGCCACAAGCTTGATCACTGAACTCTGTGATCGCCCGCAAACATCCGCGAGTGCGCCCATACGGGATATCGGCGACGGTAAGAGATACGGCCGTACCGGTGAATAGCTGGACGAACTGTTTCTTGGGCAGGCCCAGCTTCTTGGGCAGGCCCAGCTTCTTGGGCAGGCCCAGCGGGATCGTGTAGGTGTGGGGGACAGCCTGACCTGCGGGCACCCGCCCCGCTCGCGCCGCACCTGAAGGCATGAGTTTCACCCGCACCGCCGTTCGGGATCATGGGTGTTACCACCGCGCTCATCGCGTCAGGCCGGCCCGGCCGCCGTGGCGATTCAGCGATGCTAGCCCCAGACCTCGGCCGCGGTTTCCACGATGAGGCGGAGCTTGGCGAGTTGATGGCCGCTGCCGAGCACGTTGCCCTCGACGGTGGAGGAGAAGCCGCACTGCGGTGACAGGCACAACTGGTCCATGTGCGTGGTGACCGCCATGCCGGGCGGCTTGGCCGCGAGGGCGCGGTTGATCTGCTTGATGTAGCGCAGGTGCAGGTGCTCGGCGTCGTCGCCGCGTTCGGCGATCATCGCGCGCTGCGCCGGGTCGTTCAGGTAGGCCAGGGAGGTGTCGTCGAACTGGAGGTAGGTGCAGCCCAGTTCGGCCAGCCGCCGTACCTGCTCGGCGTAGGCGCCGGCCAGGTCGCTCCAGAACTCCTCCACGTCGGGATAGACGGCCGGGTCGATCGCCGCCGGGCCGCCGCGGTAGTGCACCATGTTCGGCGACGGGATCGTGAGCTTCGGCGTCGCCTTGGCCGCTACGCCCCGCAAGAACCGGAAGTCGTCACCGAAGATGGTGTGCTCGAGCCGGACCTTGTCGTGCACGTGCAGCGCCGCGGTCTCGAAGTCCAGGTCACCGGCGGCGTTGCGGAAATGCACCTTGATGTGCTCCTGCGCGGGGCTGATCCCGCCGAGCTGGTAGATGAAATCCATGTGCCACGACGCGCGGCGGAACTCCCCGTCGGTGACTGACTGAAGTCCCGCCTCGTCCTCCTGCATCGTCACCACCTCGCGGATGGCCTCGTCCTCGACGGCGCGCAGGTCGTCGGCCTTGACCCGTCCCGCGGCGAAGTCGTCGCGGGCCCGGAGCAACTGGCCCGGGCGGAGCAGGCTGCCCACGTGATCGGCGCGGAACGGCGGGGTGGTGCGAGAGGTCATGATTCCTCCGGTGGCGTGACAACGTGCCGTGAGAATCCTTGGTCCCGGCCATTGATGACCCGTGGCGGTCAAGTAGCGCGGCGGCAAAATCCGATACTAGAGGCGTAGCTCCATGCCGAGGTCGTCGAGCTTGGTGAGGAAATCGCCAGCCCGTTGACGCCCATCCCGCTGCGGGAACGACTCAGGCAGCGCGTCACCACCCAGCAGGCGATCGTGAACCGGCACGACCGGACCCGGATCGCGCTGCCAAGATCGAGAGCCTGCGGCAGGAACGCGACAGCTACAGGGCGACCAGCGAGACATTCGCGCGATCCATGCACGTGCTCACCGTCGAGAACGACAACCTCCGCAAGGAACTTGATAAGCGCCGTTCCTCCGCCGTCACCACGTTGCCGTCGCGGCGCTGAGCCACGAGATACCTGAAGTATCCAGACCACGGCGTGTTCTCCGGTATCCACAGGCCCCGGGCGTCTACGATCCCTGAATCGGTGCTAATTGCCGGGTCGCAGGAACCGCAGACGGCCGGGAGGGCTGCGATGAGCCAGGGCAAGCTAGTGCGCGACAAGATCCCGCAGATCATCAGATCCAAGGGCCTGGAACCCGTCATCTACACAGCCAGCACCGAGGAGTATGCCACCCGGCTGCGGGACAAGCTCCGCGAAGAGGTGGAGGAGTTCATCGCCTCCGATGACGACCCTGAGGAACTCGCCGACATCCTTGAGGTGCTGTATGCCCTCGCCGAGCAGGCAGGCACCGACCAGCAGCAGCTGGAAAAGCTGCGGGCGGCCAAGGCGGAGGAGCGCGGCGGGTTCGACGACCGGATCATCTGGTCCGGCAACTGGCCTGCCACTGCCGCCCGAGGGGGCATGAACCCGTCTGCCACTGCTCTATAGCGAGTAGGAGCCGCCGGAGGCGACTTCGTCGGCGAAGGCCTGCCACAGCAGGTTGAGCGGGTGGGACTGGCCGAAGACGCCGCGTTCGGCCTGCCGGGCGAAGGTGCCGGTGACCAGTTCCATCATGGGATCGAAATCGGGGCCGAGATCGACAAGCCGCAGGCCGGGCCCGCCGGGCAAGCGGCCCTCGACCGCGGCCTGGGCAATGCTGACAGAGGTCAGCATGCATCCATAGGCCATCTTCGAGCGCATCAGCGCCAGCCCGTAATAGATGTCATCGATCGTCGCCACGATGGTCAAGCGGCTGCGGAAATCGCTGCCATACCAGCGGCGCAGGAAGTCCACGATGACCCCGCCGGCCGCCGGACGATGAGCGGTACGCCGGGAAGGCGGCCCACGCTCATTGCCGGGACCGGCAGCTCGCGTTTCGGCAGGTTCGTGAGGAGGACCACGCCTTCACGCCGCCATTGCAGGAACTCATAGTCGCCGGGAATGTCGTCGGCTCCGGCCACTGAGGCGAATCCCCCGCACAGCAGGTCGATCTCCTTCGCGTCCAGGCGGGCGAAGGAATCCTTGGTGCGCACGTGCAGCACGTTCAGCTCGATCTCCCGGCCGGCGAACTCCTCGCAGACCCGATGCCACACCCTGCCGACGAACGGCAGGGTGAACTCGGTGGTGCCGATCGCGACCGTCTTCCCGATCCGGCGGCGGGCGTCATTCACGCGCGCCTGCCAGTCCGCCAGCACGGCGCGGGCCTGCTCGGCGACGGCGGTCCCGGTCGGGGTGAACAGGAACGGCTGACCCCGGCCCTGCCTGATCGCCAGCAGTTCCCCGCACATCCGCTGGAAGCTGCGGTTGAGGGTATCGATCTGCTTTTGCACGCTGGACTGCTCCCGGCCCAGGATGCGCGCAGCGCCGTTCGCCGACCCCGCCTCCTGCACGACGACGAGAGTGCGGAGCTGATCGAAGGTGAACTCCAGCAGCATCGGCGGATACGCCAGCAGCCCGTTCAGCGAATCGGTGCCCGGCACGCGGAGTCCCGCGCTCTGCGGGTTCGTCGGCATGTCAGCCGGCGCGCTGTCGCTCACGGGACACCTGCCGTCCGGTCCAGGCGGGTTGTTGTTGTCCTGTGGTGCATTTGAATTGCACCCAATCGCAGGTCCCGCCGAACTAATCCAGAATGTTCGCTCTTACATCTCGACATTAATTGCTGTCCAGAAGAAACATCAAGGTACAGAAGTCGTCACGCGGAGGCGGAACATGCTGACAGCCAGTGAAATCACGGCGCAGATCGGGCGGAGAAAGATCGCCTGGCCGGGCGAGCTGCGGGGAGACGGGCTGCTGCTGCGGCTCGGATCGCCCTTGCAGCCGCTCGCTGATCCCGGCCATGTCATCGACCTGGCCAGCCAGGACAGCATCAAAGCCCTATACGCCGAGCCGCTGCATGACTGGGGCGAATTCGAGCTGGCACCGGGCTGCATGGCGCTGTGTGCTGCAGGGCAGCCGCTGCGGCTCGGGGCCGCCTTCGCGGCAGCCATCGCCAGCCTGTCGCATCTGGCGCGGGTCGGCCTGGCCACGCACGTCACCAGCCCGTGGGTGATGCCCGGCTGGGACGGGCACCTCACCCTCGAACTCCTCAACACCGGCCCCGCCACGCTCAGGCTGCACCTGGATATGCCTGTCGCCCGCGCCGTCATCTGGCGCATGGACGGCGCCACCCGCGAACCGGTCCCGCACGCCTGCTACGGCCACCCCGGACACCTCGGCAGCCGCTACGCCGCCGAATTCGGCGGCAAGCTGGCCGCGAACGGCACGAGGGCGTGATGGTGGTGGACTGCGCGTTCTGCACCGAGTTCGCCGCCCTGCCCCGCCCGGGTCAGGAGACCCGGATCATCTGCAAGGTGCCCGGATGGGTGCTGCTGCCCACGGTCGGCTGCTTCATCCCCGGCTACTGCCTGTTCATGCCGCTCGACCACATCGACGCAGCGGCGGATGCGGCACGCGGCGAGCTGGTGCGTGTCGGCGCGTCCGTCGAGGCGATGCGGGCGCTGATCAGCAGCGTGTTCGGGCCGGTGATCATCGCCGAGCACGGGCCACGCGGCTGCGAGCTGGGGGCCGGCTGCTGCAGCCACGCCCACCTGCACCTGATCCCGGTCCCCGACATCGATGCGGTCACCGCCGCCTATCAGGCAACCCGCGGACCCGGCCGCCGCCTTGAAGGACTGGCCGATATTCCAGGGGTCATCGATGGTCCCTACCTTTATCTGTCGCCGCGGCCCAGTGAGCACCTGCTGTGGCCATCGGCCGGATTCGCCCGCCAGTACGTCCGCCGTGTCTGCGCCGCTCAGCATGGCGTCGGGGACCAGTTCGACTGGCGTGATCACCCCTTCGAGGCCAACCAGGCCCTCACCGTCACCATGCTTCGCACTGCGGCCAGGGTGAGGGCGGCATGACGTCTGCGCCAGCCATCGCGAGCGTGGCCGGCATGGCTGCCTTGCTCAGCACGCTCACCGAGACCGGGCTGGCGGCAGCCGACCGGCGCTACCCGAAGTGGGCGACGATGTGCCAGCTGCGCCGGATTGGCCTGCCCGTCATGGACGCCGTCCTGCTTACCCCCGGCAAGAACCACCAGGCCATCGAAGCAGCCATTATCGCCTTGACCGCCGCCACCGGCCAGGAGCGGCTGATGGTCCGCTCCGATGGCGGCGGCGAGACTCGCCGCTACTACAAGGGCGGCAACACCTTCCCTCTCGCCACGGCCGCCTCAAAAGCGGCCAGGCTGCTGGAAGCAGGCCGGGCGGTCATCCTGATGGAACCATCGAACCGTTTCACGAACCGCCTCACCGCGCTGCTGCGCATGGACCGCAGCGGCTACGGCCGGGAGGGAACCTTCACCGTGGAAGCCCTGGGACCCGGCTACGACGTCGCCGACCTCACCCGCAGCGGCATCGCGCCCCAGGTCACTGTCACTGCGGATGCCGACTGGTCGGCTTACTCAGACCTGTGGTGGTCAGACCTGCACCTGGTCGCTGACACCAGCCCGGGCGCCGAAGACGCCCGCCGGAAGGCGCGGCTGACCCGGATCGCCGCCGACATCCTCACTGACACCGGCCACCTCACATGCCTGGTCATGACGAGTGACGAGCAGGCCGCCGCGGCCGAGGCATGGTTACGGGAACGCGGCTTCGACCACCTATGGCGGCAGCATGACATCGCGGCGGCCGTCGCGCGGCGCGCCCGCCGCTGGTTCGACGATGCCTTCCTGATCGCCGCCTGCCACCCCCGCCGTGGCTGGACCTGCCTGGCCACTGCCACCTCAGATCTCGGCGATCGCGCCATCTTCTGGGACATCGTTGACGGCAGCCACAAGTACGCCACCAGGAGACCGGCATGACCACCGCCACCAGCATCAGTCCCGACCAGGTCGTCTACCTGGACCATCAGGCCACGACACCAGTCGATCCGCGCGTCCTTGAGGCGATGCTGCCCTACCTCACCAGCGCCTACGGCAACCCCGCCAGCCCTCACGCCCACGGACGCACGGCCGCCGACGCCGTCCGTGCCGCCCGGCGGCAGCTCCGGCAGCTGATAGGGGCAAGCGCCGACACCGAGATCGTGTTCACCTCCGGCGCCACAGAAGCTGACCACCTCGCCATCACCGGCATCGCCCACGCCCTCTCCGGCGCAGGCAGTCACATCATCACCACCGCCATCGAGCACAAGGCCGTCCTCACAGCCTGCCAGCACCTCACCGGGCAGGGCTTCCACGTGACTGTCATCCCGGCCGGCACAAACGGCCTGGTCAATCCCGCCGACATCGCGGCCGCCATCACCCCCGCGACGGTGCTCGTGTCCGTGATGCACGCCAACAACGAGATCGGTACCATCCAGCCCCTCGCCGAAATAGGCCAGATCACCCGCGACCGCGGCGTCCTCCTGCACTCCGACGCCGCCCAGTCACTGGGATCGGTCGCCTTCGACGTCGACCACCTCGGCGTCGACCTCGCATCCTTCTCCGGCCACAAGATCTACGGTCCCAAGGGAGTCGGCGCGCTCTACATCCGGCGCGGCACCGTGCGCCCATCCCCGCAGATGACCGGTGGCGGCCAAGAGTATGGCCTGCGCCCCGGCACCCTCAACGTCCCCGGCATCGCCGGTATCGGCGAAGCCGCCAGAATCCTGTCCATGGAACGCCACGCCGACGCCCGACGCATCGTCAGCCTACGGGATCAGCTCCTGGCCAAGCTCCGCGAAGCACTCCCGGGCATCCGGCTCAACGGTTCCCTGACCCGGCGGCTGCCCGGCAACCTCAACATCACCATCCCCGGCATCGACGCTGACCAGCTCATCGAGCAGCTACCAGGCCTGGCCGTGTCCACCAGCTCAGCCTGCAACACCGGACACTCCGACCCCTCTCACGTTCTCGCCGCCATCGGCTTGGACCGTCCATCGGCCCGCTCCAGCATCCGGATCGGACTCGGGAGAAATACGACGCTTCGAGACATCACAATCGCTGCCCGGCAGATTTCAGGAGCTGTCCAGGCGAACCGCTATCTCTCTGAAAGGCACCAGTAGCAAGACCCGGGAGCACAACACAACGCCCAGCAACAGGCGCGCCTTCTGGGGCCGCAACAGGCAACCAGCCTAGTGTTGCCTCCTCGAATCTGCTGGGGCGCCCATCAACGCTTCCGTGCGACGGCGCAATGGACGGATAGCTGCTTGCCGGGATCTTGCTCAGGCGCGTCCGGCCGCCACTGGTGCACCTGCACGAGGCCGGGTTCCACCATGTCCAGGCCATCGAAGAACCGCAACACCTCGTCGCGGGTGCGCAGGTGAAGCCCGGTATGCAGGGCCGGGTTCAGCGCCTCGGCCGCCTCTTTGCCGCCGGACTCGGCGAGAACGTCCTTGGCGGGATGTGAGACCGCGAGGTAGCTGCCCGGCGCAAGGGCCTCCACCAGCCGGGCCACGAGCCGGTAGGGATCGTCGGAGTCGCTGACGAGCTGCAGGGTCGCCAGCAGCATGAGCGCGACCGGCTGGCCGAAGTCCAGCGTCTTCGCCGCGTCGCTCAGGATCATGCCCGGGTCCCGCAGGTCGGCGTAGAGGTAGGCAGTGGCGCCCTCCGGCGTGCTGGTCAGCAGCTCGTGGGCGTGGGCCAGCACGATCGGGTCGTTGTCCACGTAGACGATCCGCGCATCGGGCGCCACCCGCTGAGCCACCGTATGGACGTTGTCCTGGGAGGGGATGCCCGCGCCGATGTCCAGAAACTGCCGGATCCCCGCCTCGCGCGCCAGGTAGCGAACGGCCCTTCCCAAGAAGGCGCGGTTGGCCCGGGCGGCGTCCACGATCATGGGCATGGCCGCGATCGCCTGCTCGGCCGCGTGGCGGTCGACGGCGAAGTTCGCCCCGCCGCCCAGCCAGTAGTCATAGACGCGCGCCGCGTGTGCCGTGGTCGTGTCGATCTCGGGCCACGGCTCCCTGTCAAGGCCGGCCGGTAATCCGTTGTCCGCCACAGCATGCACTCCTCGCCACTAGTGATCTTCTCAATCAATCGTACTGTTCGCAAT